>Ga0315331_10000338_pt1 | contig 31180 bp, 16 predicted proteins | sample M160m34915metaG_FD_203456 | JGI IMG/M metagenome (GOLD analysis project Ga0315331, IMG submission 203456) | Ammonia-oxidizing marine archaeal communities from Monterey Bay, California, United States - M1 60m 34915 | ecosystem: Environmental > Aquatic > Marine > Intertidal zone | place: USA...
GCGCACCTGCACCGGGCGCACCTGCACCGGGCGCACCTGCACCGGGAGGCGCACCTGCACCGGGAGGCGCACCTGCACCGGGCGCACCTGCACCGGGAGGCGCACCTGCACCGGCGGCAGGACAACCTTGCAAAGTTTGCGGAAAGTGATACAATGAATCCTCTTAACGCGTCTTGGTCTGTATTGAAAGAGAATGTAGCAACTACGCATACTGAATATGGTAGCGGTATGACGGAAATCAAACCTCACCCTGCGGCGGTATCGTATGCTCAAAGGGCGGGTTATCAGCCGGACGGCAGGGCTTATCCCGGTTTATCGGGTGCTAAATCAAACACCGCGACTACACAAGTTCCTAATCAAGAACACCCTATGGGTGGCAACGCACAAGGAGCGCTACCGGGGCGTAAAATAACACTTATGCCAAGACCAAAAGCACCTATTAACCGCGAGCCAAATATGCAAAATATGGGTATCAGCCCCAAAACAGGCCGACAGATGGAAGATGAAGCGTATGATATGGATTACGATAGCGAAGGGAGAAGATATAATTCAGCAAACGCAGAAAAGGTTACGGCGGCACTCAACACTAAACATGGACGAACGGGACGACGGGCGGCGGGCGGGAGTTACCGTGGCTCGAAAGGAGAAGAACACGCGGATAAGATATTAGGTCCTATTGGTAGCGATAATCCAAGATTTAATTTAGAGCAAATGCAAGGCGACTTAGACCAATTTGACCGAATGCCTCAAAATGAAAAAGAGGCGCGCGCTCTTAAGAATAGCAGAATGAATCGAAGACATGTTAAAAGACCCTCATCTCACAGACAACGATTAGGGACAGTTACTCACGATAAAGAAGGTAGGCGAAACAAAAATGTTCCTGTTGCTGATTTGACAAAACCACAAGAAACCCAAAACCTTGTTGCAACAGGCTATCCTATGGCAATGAATCATGCATGGTCTATCATTAAAACAGGGGTTGTGCATAATTGAATCCTCTTAACGCGTCTTGGTCTGTTCTCAAAGCCTCGCCTTATGATACACCCGAAGATTTGCAAAATCAAGGTCTAAATATACCACAGCGTTCAACTACCAAAGATGAGGCTAACCCTTATCTTGATGAACAACGACAAAAAATAGAGGCTATCGAGCGCAAGAATGCAGAAGCGCGTAAGCGATTGATGGAACGCTTGTATTCAAATGAGAAAGACGCGGAATCACCTGTTGAAATCGCGAACATCATGGATTCACCGGAACGCATACGAGAACTCAACCCAAATGCGGAGAACCTTGCAGACGGTAGCGCACCTCCTGTTCCTCAAAATAATCCAAATCCTCTCGGTTTGAGTATGGATAAGTTGAAAGAGTTGAACGAGGGGCGGTAATCATGCGAGAGAGTATGCACTTAGGCGGAGCGCGAACCCGAAGATGGGTTGCTGTTGAAAAAAACGCATATATTGCAGAACCTCTTGAAGAAGAAATCATCGAAGAAGAAGTATTCAATCCCGAAGCCGCTAAGACAGACGGCAATCCATTTCCCGAAGAACCACCTCTTGAAGAAGAAGTGGTTGAAGAAACAACACCTCTTGAAGAAGAGGGTCCAACAGATTACAATTCCCTAACCGTTGAAGAATTGCGCGCTCTTTGTCGCGCTAAACAATTAGCGGTGAAAGGAAAGAAGGCGGAATTAGTTGCCCGTCTATTGGACGCGGATGCCCCCTCGCAAGAGGCTGTTGAAGTGGCCGAAGATACCCCCTCGCAAGAGGCAGTATCAAGCGATGAAACAGGAAGTGTAAGTAATGAATCCGACGAAACAGAAGAAACCGACACAGTTGGTTGACAGCGCAGTAAGCCTATTGGTAAATACGACAGCGAAAGAACATATGATAAGTGCAGACCCCGACAATCCCGATATTGGATTGAAGGTGTGGGTGCGCGAATTGTCCTTTATGCAAATGCAAAATGCCATCAAGACCTTTTTGAACATCACCGCACAAGGCGGAGTTGACATTGACCTTGCCGCTTATTGGAAACATATGTTCGCGGAGTGTATTGAAAAGACTGAACCTCGCTTGACACCAACACAAATGATGCAATTGCAACCGTATGTTGCTCAACAGATTACCGCGCTATTACCGCAACCACAGGATTTGATTAATAACCCTTTGAGCGATGGGGAGAACGAATAAACACAGTTTATTCTTTCATGAAAACCCCCGCCCATAAAATTGAAGACCTTGACTTAGAGATACATATGAACTCTTACGCGTATTTTGTAGCGAAACATTACGGAATACGCTTAGGCGATGTATGGGATATGTCGATACATGAGTTTGAAGAATCTCTCGCATTCGCGGCGGCGGCTGAAAAGATTAAAGCAGAAGAAATGGAGAAAATGACCAATGACTCTAAGGGCAAAATGAGCGTAGCAGGAACAGACGCGGGAACACCCATGCCATTCAGCGATTAAGGAGTGAGATAAATGACTGATGTTCAACAACTATCCAAAGACTTCGCTGATTTGAAAACAGCGCTACAAGAGTTGGGTGTTGTTGGAAACGCTTATGGTAAAACAGCAGGTGTGTTGGAGAAACAACAAGGTAAATTACAATCAGCATTCAAGAAGAACCCTATTGTTCAGTTTGGAAAATCTCTTATGGGGATGGGTAAGCAAGTTAGACTCTTTAACAAATTACAAACGCAATCAACACAGTTAACAGATGAGCAAAGAGCAGAAGTGGAGAAAAACGCAACAGGGTTAACCAAGTGGATGGTGTCAGTAGTAGGCGCTACTGCTTATGGAAAATATATGAACAAGATGGTCGAGGAACAAGCGTCGCTATGGCGAAGATTGACAATGAATATATTTGGTATTCTTTCGATATTCTTACTTGTTGGATTTGCTATCGCGGCAGTTTCACTCGCGTTTCAAGGCGCTGAATCTCCTTTGCTTGATTATACGGATGGCATACCTTTTCTCGACCAAGCGATGCAAGGGTTGGTTTTAGCCTTCACAGGTGAAGGTGAGGGTGGCTTTTTGGGTGCGTTAAATCTTGTTACTGCCGCGTTGGTGTTAGCATTGCCTGTTTGGTTCTTATTCGGCGCACCTGCCGCCCTTCTCGCCGCCGGATTATTACTCGTAGTAGGCACATACCAACTTGTTAAGAAACACACAGGAAGCGCAGAAGCCGCATTAGCGGCGGCGGCGGTGGCGGGAATGGTTCTTGTCGGTGTATTCATTCTTATGAAATTGTGGTTAGGTGGAACTGCGCTAACTATCTCCGCATTAAGTAGCACATTCATGGGAGCGTTAGGTTTAGCACTGTTAGCAGTTGGTCTTGTCGTTGGTGGTATTGTTGGTATTTGGATGGTTTTAACAGGTAAAATCAATGGATGGATGGCATGGGTTGTTACGGCGATAAGTGCCGTCGCTATTGCTTGCGGTCTTGCAATTATTTTCGGTTTTGGTATAGTTCCGCTTGCTATCATAGCGCTTGTGATATTTGTGGTTGTTATGGTTATCAAGTATTGGGATGAGATTTGGGCGTTCTTATGTATCGCAGGAACATGGATTTTAGACGGTTTGATTTGGGCGGGAGAATGGATTGTCGCATTTATAGCAGGTATTATACTCACAGTAATCATTGCTGTTGAAGTAGTAATTGGTGTAATTATCTTAGTAGGGGGAGCAATTATCGGTATCATTACATTCCCATTCGTATTTATTTGGAACTTTGTTTCAAAATTATGGACTTCATTTCAAAAAGCAAGAAAGAAAGGATGGAGAGGTATTGTTGCATGGGTTATGGGAATACCTGCAATGTTCAAGAGAGTAGCGGCAGATACCATTAAAGGGATAATTAATAAAGTGATAAAGGCTTACAATTGGTTCGCTAAGAAAATGACAATCAAGATACCTAAATGGGTTCCGAAGATTGGTGGTAAGAAGTTTGGATTGCCAAGAATACCGAAACTCGCGAAAGGTGGTATAGTGAATAATCCAACGATTGCAATGATTGGTGAAGATGGACCGGAGGCTGTCATACCCCTAACCAAGAAGAATAACCCTCAAGGGATTGGATTAGGCGGCGGTAATAGAGGCCCAATAACAATTAATATCAATGCAAGCGGTATCACAGATAGAACCGATAAGCGCGCTCTTGCTCGCGAAATTGGTGAGGCTATCCGTGAAGAAATGAACCGTGGCGGACGAGGGTATGGTAACAGGAGAGGTGCATTGTAATGTCAAGAATTAGATTGATTAGGCAAGACGACCAAGTGATTGAACTTGATGCTGTTTCATACACGCTAAGCGTATCTCGTTCAATTCCGGTAATACCCATTCCGATTCTCGCAGAACGATTGGCTATTGACATAAACGCAGTTCAAACTGATATTCAAATCGACTGTATATTGCGAGATGATGATTGCTCGGCAACATCGTTTCAACAAGATGCCGCATTCTGCACTATTGATTTCGGTCTAAGTGCTGACACATCCGGTGGTGGTAATGACTACTTTATGGTGGGTAATGGTGGCTCTATAACCAAAGAGGATTTAGACGATAAAACATTTGAACTCGCAACAGCATACACTAACAAAAGCAGGTTGCGCGCTCCTATCACAATTAAGTTTGACAAAGACACAACAAGCCATACATACGCCACAGGGTCGCCTATACTGACAGTAGGTATTCAGTCTGTAACAACAGGCGCACAACTTGCGGCGAGAGTAGTTGCCGCTTTTACACAAGACGATTCATTTAATGTTCAATTAACAAGCACAGGTTCAACAAGTGATACTATCTTAGATGCGCTAACAATATCAGCAGGTGCAGGTTCTATTGCGTCAACGGGTAGTTCAAAATTAACAATCACATCAGTTGAATTAGGACCGGATGGTAATAACGCTACACCTGATTTTTGGAGTGATAAAGGAACTCTTACTAAACCAAAGTTTGAATTGTTTGGTGGAGGCACATTGCATAACTGTAAAAGCGCGGGTGATAAACTCCAAGACCTTATCGCGGCGATAGGTAATGCGAATCTTGCCGGTATGTCGGGTAATCTTATTGATGTTGGGATGGATAACGAAAGCGATGAGCATGGTCTTGATACTTCTTTTTCAATTGCAGATAGGTCGGGAGATTATATTGTTGGTATTCAAATCCCTTATAATTCTCTTGTTCAAAAAAAATCCAATACAACTTCTAACGATGGTTATGTTACGCGCAACTTGTTAATTGTTACAGGTGCGCGTTCTATTGAAGAGCAAGGCAGTATTGGAAATTACAATGAGTTCGGAACTGATTTCAATGTTACCGATAAGTTCACAGGAATACGCGGAACTGTTGTAGGAATGAACTTTGGATATGACGCAGGAAATAACATATACGAAGGTAGTGTTACATTCCAACCGATTGATATGATTGTGGGGCTTTGATATGGCAGTATTTGGTGCATCAAGTAGCGCGTTGTTTTTCAACGGAGTTAATGATAGCGTTGTATGCCCTCAAGGTGGATTTATCCATACAGGACACAAACTAACAGATGGTGCGCGCACATCTTCTCATGTCCTTCAAGATGGGAGCAATCATAGACAAATGAAAACTTCAATGCAATCACTTGGTAAGTTCTCTTTAGAAGCATGGATTTCTCCCGATTGTGGTGGTATTATAGCAAGTAAGGATGAAGTGTTTGAATTAAGAATGGGTAGTGTTGGAGCGCCCGCGCCCGCTATTTTTACAATTCATACTCAAGAAGGAGTATCATTTTCAGTCAAAAGCGCACACAATTATCCCACAAATGCAGATTCTTTCATATCTAATAATGTAGGTTTGAATACAGAACAGCGTGAAATATACCATATTATCGGAGCATTTAGTGAAAATCAATTAAAGTTATACATCAATGGTGAACTTATAGCATATGAAAAATTGAATAAAAAATACTCTATCGGCATCAATACTCAAGACTTTTACATCGGTGGTAAAGGTGGTGAATATAGAGGTTATATCGAAAGCATTCATTGGAAAAAGGGTGTTCCGACAGCCGATTTACGACCTTTACCTGTTACTAAAGAATCGGGAACGATAGGTATATGGAGATTTGAAGAACCTATTGAAGTTGATTCGGAGATATTTCATATCAAAAGCGCTCTTAGCGCGAACTCAACTACTATTACTCTTGACGCTACACAAGTGCAAACTCTTTACCGATTGATAAGCGGAAAGGATGATATATTTACAGGAACTTACACTCCCGAATCTCTTGGTAATTATCGCGCTATAAACACCGGACATCCGGGCGGTAAGCAAGTAGTTAGCATCGCTCATTGCGCTTGGAATCTTTTGATTAATCCAACAGGGACAGATGTTATGAGTCGCTTACCAAATAGCAAACCGCCCGAAAGGGTGCGTTTAGTTAGCCTTAACGCCGCAGGAACTATTATCGTTAACAGTATTCATCTTGATTTTGATACTGATGCAACATATGGTGCGCGAGGTGTGCTACATGCAAGAACTGCTTACGATTCAACAAAACATTTAGCACATGATAGCACAATGGTTCTTATTCGTTCCGATTTATTAATTGATAGCCAAACAGGAAAACCGCATCAAATGGCAGGTATGGCGAGTCAAGCAATTGATAGAACAGGTGCAATGGTGATTGATGAAAGCGGGAATGATTTTCATGGTTTCATCTATTCTCGACAGTGTTCTGTAAATGAAAGTGGAAATCCATTTACGGTTTCTTCGGCTAATTGGACTATTGATGATAAATTAAAAAGAGGTCATAACGGTCGTCATTTTTACAATTATAGCGAAGGACATCATTATCTAAGAATGTTACCACCTTCATCGGAACACACTATTATACGCACCATTGACGGTCTTGCTGATAACATTAGAGTTCATTTCCCTGCCGCTAATTTAGGAATTAAAGACCAATTACCTATCAATTCAAAAATATCATTGACTAACACAGCCCTTTATGGTGCTATACATTCAGTAACAACAAGCGCTACGGTAACAGATGTTGTGCGTAATGGTATGACTTCAATTGATAGCACCCAAGACGGAGTTATCGGAATAGGTGTTGACGACATTAGACCATTTTTATTGAAGGGTCATGGATTTAACGATGTTGAAGCGGGCGACCCTGCTCATACACTTCATATGATACCCGAAGATGTTTCGCGCGTTGCAATTATGCAAGTATCAACAATCACATCTTGTCCGTATGTTGAAATACACTACAAAGCCATAGATTTGATTGGAAACAAAATGGGCGTAAGTAATCCTTGTTTGTTAGTGGAGAAGACAGTCCCAAGCGCGAATACAATTCTAAATGGTAACACCGTTGCTCATCATATCGCTAATGCTTCTAACCCTCTTATACACGCGGCAGGAGGAATTGTAACATTAACATCCGAAGCAGTTGGCGAATCTTCAACTATTATGATTGCTCATAGATTAGTTGGTGATAATACAGGAGGTTCTCAAAAAGAATACAGTTTGAATGAATCTCGAATACCTTCAAACTACACTCCTACTCTTGCAACAGATTTACCAAATACCATTCCTCTCGCTATTGATGGTTCAAATGAAGAAATAAAACACTCTTCTGTGTATAATAAATTGATTCTTAGTCCTATTTCAAAACCCGAAAACGCCCCACCAACAGGAGGCACAACTATTTCTCATCAAGTTACAGAACAATACGCTTCTCAACAAGGCGCGGCATTTGAAATGTTTGATATTATTGACAATTACATCGAAGGCAGTTATCACCATGTCATAGTTCAACCTTCGCGCAAAAACAGAACTATGCAACTATCGAGAGTTGTAGGCACTAAAGATAATTCAGCAGACCATACTTTTGCTACGATTGAATATATTCAAGGTCAAGGCAGAATCAATTCATTTCAAGTTGCAGATAATAAAGGCTCAAGAGAACTCATTTTACGAGCGCGCGGTTTAATGGATGATATTTCCGACCAATCAGTAACATTCACAGGCGACGGCTCTCCCGATTCCCACATCGTTAAAGAGATACAACCGGGAGCGCCTGTTGTATCAGTTACTCTTGGTGGTGCAGGACAAGGTGCTATTAATACAAAGCCATCGTGGGACCCTTCACCTCTTTCACGCGTAGGTTGGAACACGCGTAGGGATTGCACAGTTGAAGTAATTGCTGTCGATACGACAGCCGGAACAGTTACAGTTCAACCTCTAAACAACAATTCAGCAAATCTTGCATCTTGGGGAACATTTTGTTTCCCTCCAACGGGTAGGGTGTATATGCTGAATGGTGCTAATGCTGAATATATTTCAAGAACAGGAACAGCATTCACATTTAATACCGCTACGGGTTTGTTATCATCGGGTAGTTTTGTTCATGCTAATGGTAATGAGCATGATTCATTTGCAAACTTCGTTACAGAGAATGTATTAAGAGTCGGGACTCAATTGATTCTTGACCCGTTATTCGACAGCCAAAGTGTATGTGAAGATGGAACAACAGTCAATGATAGATTATTTCAATCGTTAGGAACAATTTCTCACGACTATCAGTTAGGAACACAATATGCTTCAACACGCGCACTCACAGAAATAGCATTATTCCCTAATCAATTTTTTGAAAATAGAGAAGAAGATATATTCCCCGGACCCGACAATAGTATGAAAATACATCTTGATGCTACAATGACAGCACACACTTGGAGTCCAAGCCCTGTCGGTCGTCGTTCAAGAAGTTCACCTGCTATTGATAAAACAGTATTCGGGTCTTACTACAAGAGATGGTATAATAACGAACCAACTCGCGCTATTGCAGGTTCGATGGGTGCTGTTGATGCGAGCAAATATAGCGTGATACTCAACATTACAGAAGGGATAGAAAGAATACCGGATAGTGATGAAGGCGCAGGTGGAAATGTTCGGAATGGTGGTAGCAATTATGAAAATTGGATGAGAAAAATAATTCTCGATAATGGAGAATGGTGCTACTATGCTATGCGTAATGTAGCGCCGTATGAAGATAGAACTAATAAAAGAATTAGATTATTATTAACAGAAGGTAATTTCAGTGCGAACTTCTTCGTCTCAATACGAAAGGGTTCAGTTTTAACAATCGGTCAACAACCATACAAGATTTTCAAACCCCTCGATACCGATACAACACACGACACTATAACTTCGGCTCAAGAGTATCGTCGTCCGTTTTATTATGACCGCGCAAATGTGCAAACTCAAGGAGGTAATATCGACTATGGGTTGCGTCAATATGTGAGTGCTGTTGAGTTCAAGGCAGGACCACTTTCTAATCCTCACATTGCGCGAATTGAAAGCGGATGTTCTAAATTGACTGTTTTATCAAATGTTAGTGGTGCTAATCCTTATAATGTAACTTTCAAAGGTGATTTACCTAAAGGTGAATTACCCACCAATTATCATTACAAGGCTGTAAATGAACTTACAGGTGTAACAGGGACCATTACTTATGACTCATCAGCCAATGTTAATCAAATTAGTATTCTAACATCAAGCGGTTCAACAAGTCCGGGCGATGTGTGGGTCGTTAAATCCATAGAATCACTCACAGTCGCTCCTTACAAACTTGCAGATGGCACAGTCAATAAAACATGGAATCATCCATACGCGCCGGGAGGATTGCGATATGGTGATACTGTTTGGATGAATATGCATTATACTAACCCGCATGCTATTGAAGGATTATTTGCGAAATCACGCGGCGTTCTCAATGAATATGAAGTATGGAATGAGTTCAATGGAGGTAAGGGTAATTTAGGTATCGAAGCGCGAGATACATTACCTCTTGAGAACTTCTTAATTGGTAATACATGTATTGAAACTGCGCGCAACTTTGTTCAACATGTCAATAAAACAATTTCTCTTAATTGGACTGAACTCGGACATACCAACAATCCTCCAATTGTGGCGTATCTCGACCCTTATCTTAGCACAGAACAACATGCGCGGGTATTACTCTATGATGTAGCGCATGACCGTGAGTTTATCGCATTCCATGATTTACATATGCAAGTCCAAACAAGCGCAAAAACACCTATCATAAACGGGTTAGATGTAGCGGCAGGGTTCGCTACTCAAGATAAAAATAGACTCACTTCTAATTCTGCTACTTACACAGAAACAATCAACAGCGTTAGTTATCCAATACATGCCGAACATGGCAATTCCGTATTCATAGAAGGTGCTTATGCTCACGCATCATGGTATCTTATGGATGATGGTTATAAAACATCCACTTTAGGTAATTTCTCAAGACCTGCTCGCCAAACACAGCATGTAGTGAAAACATCGGATATTACATCAGCCGAACATGACCGAGTTGAGCCAAGTTCAATTTCTGTTAGCGCGGCAAATACAAGACATGCTGAAAATATGTTAAAGACCGAATCAGCAAAAATAAGAAGTAGCGCGGCTGACGCTTATGATTTCCATTCAACATTCTTTGATACACCGGATGGAACACGCGTAATACCTGCCTTTTTATGCATGAAAGGTAAGCGTGGTAGCAATTTAGACCTTACTTTACACTATGAACCTGCGCTACAACATTTACCTCATTGGTATGCGATGGACTTTGCAAGACGACTAACTATTGATTTTGGTGAAGTTGGTATCAAAGATGGTGTAACAGATATAGAAGCCGCCGCTAAAGAAATAGTGCGTCTTATCAATCAAGCAGGAGCAATCAACGGGAGAAGTAGTCAAAGACGACCATCCGACCAATACTCCGCCGAAGGTGAAAGATTCGATATTAATCGTCGCGCAGTATCAGCAAGTGGGGAAAGCACATACGAACCAAGCGACCCAACTTCTGCGCACCATCATGCTGACTTTGCCACCACAGGTGGAACTCACGACCCTTCACCATTTTGGGATGATAGCGCATTCACTTCTTACAATCGCGGTTCACATATGGGTTATATGCGCGCTCATATAGGTCGAGTGGTTGAAGATATTGACGGTAATGAAGGGTATAGTATTGTGATTCACAGCACAGTTCCGGGTGCAAGTGGACGCAACTTTTGCGTATGGTTGGATAACAGCAAGGGTCAATCGGAATACAGACCTCAATACTTAGTAGGTCATGGTGGTCGTTTCCGTAATTACTACTGCGCCGCACCCGATATAGCAGGAGAGAATATGCATCCTGCACCAATGCCTATTGATAAAAACGGAAAACCCTTTGCGCCAATAACCACTTTGCGCGAATATGCATCTCTTGATGAAGAATTAGGAGATGTAACCAATTCTCAAAATCTTGGTTATGATGTTCAATACAATACAAACACTGTCGCACCAACTCATGATTACACAGGTAGCACACCTAACACAGAAAGCACAACGGGTCGAAACTCTAACACCATTAATATGGAATCATTTGAAGACGGCAATTCAAAAATGACAGTTCGTGAAGGGTTGCAGACAGGAACACGCGCAGTTGGCAGAATCAATTTTGGCGGACTTGTTGCTTCGGGTGTGCCGGGATTCGCACCCGATGCGGGAGAATGGGGCTTTGGTGCAGATGGTGATTCAACTTCAAGATTTCAAACAATATACGGAAAACATGTTGGAACAGGGGATGCGAAATATAGCGTTTATGATTCTTATGTTCCTACGGATGAAAGCCGAGATGATGCGATAGGAAAAGAGCCTTTGTATGGATTCAAAATAACAGACCATCGTGGAAAAAATCACATCATTCGTATGGTGTATAGGACTTGCGGAGAATCATTCACTCATAAAAATACAAAATTACCATCAACCATAGATGAAGAAATTGTAATTTATATTGACGACCGTGATGTAGCGCAAGGTGGATTCACTATCGGTAGTAACATGTGGGGAGTTGCAGGTTCGGGAACTCCGGTCGAAAGCCAAGTTTCTTCAACAGCAGATAGCGCGAACTCATGGAGAGGTAATAAGTGGCGTGGGATTAGAACTCATAATAGCGGGTATGCCGTGAGTATTGGTGATAACACCATTGAAAACACAAGCACTATTGCCGCAACAAGTCAATTATCAGTATCAACAACAGGTAGTGGTGTTACGGCAGGAACATTCACCTTGTTTAATATCTCCGGCGCAAATCAAGGTAGTGGTGCATCAATCACTGTTACTGTTGGGGGCGGAGGGGCTGTTAGCGGTATATCAGCAGTAACCGCCGTAGGTAGCGGGTATGCAGTAGGTGATATTCTTGGTTTAACAGGAACAAACGCGCAAGTTACAGTTACCGGATTATCATTATCAATAACAGGATTCGCTCATCCTAAATCTATTTATTTCAAATCAGCATCGGGTGTCGGAAATCAAAATACAGGTATTTGGCATAACTTACCCGAAGGTGCGGATGCTGATGTTCTCGGATGGTTAGGCTTCCCCGATAGCGGGTTGTTGTGGTTGGCTATTCCGCAGGGTCCAACAAATTATACGGGGTCGGCGGCACAGGTAGGTCGAGTATTACATTATTCGGGCAGAACCCATAATGCGTATAATGGCGAACATGGTTTCTTTGGTTTAACAGGTGTTGGTGTTGATGATATGAAAGTAAATCATTTCAACACGAATGCCATGAGAGGTCCTACAAGTTCATCAAACGGAACTGCGCCTGTTATTATCAGTCCTCATCTCAATCAAACAACAATTGTTACTGATGAACTATTAGCGGCGGCTGTCGCTCATGCATTCACAATTGACCCTAACAACGAAGACGGAGAAGATTTTGATTGTAGTGATATGTATGCACCGGATGGTCGAAAATATAGTGAATGGCTTGGTGATAACGCCGAAACTGCTATTAAAATTAAAGCGTTTAATTCAAAGAAAAAGGTTACTCCACTCAACCATTTATTCAGCGTTGATTTAGTCTCCGATTATGGCATTCAAGCATCAAGTTCACAAACTGCGCCGGTCGCAAGCATCGTTGGGTCTGCAACAAACGCGCATATGGGAGGTTTAACACAAACAGAAAGAAATGCAGGTATGATGTTTGATGCAGGATATTTACCTAAAACAGTATTACAAATCAACACTAAATACTACGGACATAATGCTAATACCGCTACACCTGTTTTGATTGATAGCAATAATAATCCCGTTGATATAACCGAATGGAGAAAGCATTTGCGCGGTGAAAAATATACGCGATTTGTAGGCGACCATATCACACCGGCTTTAGATAATTTACCGTTCGGGATAGCGCCTCCTTTATCCGGTGGATTAGTCGCAACATCGCTTTACGCGGCATGGAGCGCAGGAACAGGATATATCACCGAAGTTGAATATGGGCTTGAAAACATAAGCGGTAGTGGGACAGCCGCAGGAGTAACTATGGCTAAACGAGGTAGTAGCGGAACAACAACTTTTGGCGGTCCGGGTAACAATCCATTTGTAGGTATAGATGAAGTAAGAAATATAGGACATTCATACGCAGTAGGAAATAATGCATGGGTTTATAATTACGAACTATCAGTGTTTGGTTCAGTTAATTTAATTGGTTCAAAACCAGCAGGTTTGCTTGAGTTGACTCAAGGTTACGGTTACACAGTTGGAAATCATGCTACGACAGGAGGTAGCGGTAGCGGTGCTGTTGTTAAAATAACTGCTATCAAAAATGGTGCATTAGGGTCGAATACAATAAATAACGCGGGAACAGGGTATGTGGTAGGTGAAACGCTTACCCAATCCGCAACAACAGGTAGCGGTATAGAGGCGGCATTAATTGTAGGGTCAGTTGGTGGAGGTGGTAGCGGAGATATTACGGCTTATCGTATAACAAATACAGGTTCGGGTCATGCTTCAAGCGATGTTATATCATTCACAGGTGGTAGTGGTAGCAATTTCAAAATAACAGCCGTTATCATTAGAGATGGAGTAATTGAATCATTAGATGAAACGCCCGTATCAGCAGGTAATGGGTATAGCGCAGGACAGACTCTAACTATTAGCGGAGGCACTAATGGTGAAGTAAGAATCAATGAAGTTTCAACAGGAACAGGGTATGATTCAAGCGTAACATACTCATTGGCGGGTGGTAGTGGTTCGCTCGCTCAAGTTCAAGTTAATACTGATGGCGACGGTGGAATAACAAGCGTTGCTGAAATTATGCATTGGGGTGCAAATTATTATGCTAATGGTGAAACACTCATAGTATCGGGTGGCGGAAACAATGCAAACTTAACGGTATCAAGAACTAACAATGCGCGCATTGTAATACAAGAAATAACAGGGTATGCAAGAACATTCATAGATGATGAAACAGTTATACCACGACAAAGAATAAGATGTAAAAATGGATGGGTCGGTCAAACTTATCGTGCAGGTCCATTAGGGCGTGAATATGCTTGGACTAAACGATATGGTGCGGTAACAAGTGATAATTATACAACAACTACTGCCGCAACAGACACCTTTGGTGGCTCGGACGACCTTTCTTGGGTTGAACCAAAGAGACTATATTATGTTGATGAATCTATATTGGTTTATCCTGTTCCCGATTGCTTTTTGATGAAGACAGAAGATGGTTCCGAGAATTGGACTGAACCCTTACAGGGGAAACACCCGAAAGGTATTAAATCAACTGATATGACAATATATAGTCAAGAGTTCATAACTGACGACCATGCTCAATTTAGCGGTTTGAGATTATCGGGTAATACGCTTGGTGAGCCTATAACATATTTCCGTGGCGCTCAAGATAGCGTGGACCATAGTGTGCCATTATATTTCGGTGGAGGATTTAGCGGTGTAACGATGGATGTGAATGACGGAGCGCGTGTTGATTACACTTCCCATAACGAGCATCCATATGCAAGCGGCCCAACGGGATGCGCGGGTATGCAAGACATAGGAGAGAAGATGGGGTCATATGCGCTTCTTGATTCCGCCGCTATGTTTGCTATGTTCCCCGGAACTCCATTATGCGACCAAATGCATGGAACGACAGTTCCTCCATTTGCTAATCAAGATGCTATTCTTGCGACTGATATGGATGGTAATGCTAACAATCATACAGGTGTAGGTGCAACTTATACAAATGTTAAAGTTGTAAAACCTTCACCAATTATACTTCGATTTGCACATCCATACGCGCGATACGCGGATAGCGATAACAGCGTAGCGTATGTTATATTTGGTCCGGGGCAAGCCGCACCTAAACATTGGAAAGGTGAATCCCAAGCAATGAATACATCAATTGAACCTTCGGGTAAATGGACTGTTGCGGCTAAACACTATGCAGTTCTAAATGGTTCCACAAGTGTAACTTTCACGGCTCATACAGATACAGGTCATTTATTACCTAATGAATTACACAATGGGACTCTTGATAGCGCGGCTAATCAACTATTACCACCTACTGACGCTTATGGTGCAAATAACATATACCCCGGTAAAGCGTTTAGGCATTGGGAAACTCCACTTGGATTCGCCAACAGCAATTACAATCAAACATCTGCCGCGCATTCTCGCAACATAAGTAATCATTTTGGGAGTCCAACTTCTGTCAATTCAGCAGGACCTAAAACAGCCCATCCGTTTTCTCACTACAAAGCAATACGCCGCTACCCTTCACCCTTGACTTACGCTCCCGAAAAATTAAACTTCATGATTTTCCAACTTGACGGAGGATATTCACCGGGCGGTTCTTGGTTTGATAACACAATACGCAAGAATCCTCCACACCCTACAACAAGCGCAACGGTAGCCGCATCTCAAACAGCGACATGGCACTCCACTACATTAACAACAGGGCTTAATGCAACAATGTTCCGTGTAGGTGCGGCAGTAGCAACAGGGTATGATACCAACGCAGATACTACGCCGCCACTTGATACATTTGTAATAGACGCTACTCGCTGTCAAAACAGCGAAGAGTTAGGTGCTATTGTAGCGGCGGCTATCAATACATGGCCGGGACCCGCTAATCTCAAAGCCATCGGTGGGTCTTTTTTACCATCATTCCAAGATGCTCAAAGACAAGACCGATACGCTTGGGTCGAGTTAAATAGAGGGGTTTTACCGGGTAGCGACCCACTCGACTCTTATGATGATACGAATGGTTTAGTAACTCTTACATCCAATATGCCCGCAACATTACCTGTTAACGGATGGATTCGTCTATCTAATGGCACGAACGCCTTCTATGGTTATTATTCAAATAGAAGCGATAACACATTCATCTTAGGTGCTAATTACCGAAGTGGCGCAAATAAACTTGAAGACCCCACAGTAGCGACAGGAGCAAGTAGCGTTGTAGCGGCAATGAACACAGCCGCACTTGCAGATTACAAGGTATATGTGTGGTCTAAATCCGGTAATTTAAGATGGGATAATGGATTCCAAGAAGCCGCAATTGGTCTTCGTAGTAACTCTTCAACAGCAATAGAAGCAAGAACTCTTAGTGCGTTCGACCACTTTGCGGCAACTCAAGTTCACTTTAATGGGGTTACTGACGCAATAGATAGAACGCGCGCAGTTGGTGCAGTTGGTTGGCATGGTGAGCGCTATTCGTATCTTAACAGTCTAAACATCGGAACGAAAGTCGCCGCAGGTTTAGGCGCTTGGTTGCCCGCTTCGGGCTTTAATCCATACGGACCATCTCAATCTTGTCATACAGTCAACTCTATCCAAATGACAATCGTTCCTGCTGATGGAAGTGATTTGGAACATTCAAATTATCAATTAGTTCCGACAGTATCAGCGCATCCTGCAACATCGAGAGTTCATCAAAGACATTATATCGCCATATCTTACGAAGGTGATTTACCAATTATAGCAAAGGCTTCACGCAACGGTCAATCCACATGTGGTGATATGTTGTCTTTGAAATGGTCAGCGAGTAGTATGGGAGGAACGGTCGTTGCGTATCACAATGAACGATTCAACAATGATAGATACAATGCTGAATCAAATGCGGGTCCTCATGTCGAAGCGCTATACGAATCAACATCAACTATACCTACTGATGGCGCGCCTCTTGCACAAGCATCAGTATCAACTCAAGCAACTCTATTTCAAATGGAAACTTGCTTATTCCCAACAGGTGATTTGTTTTACGATGCAGACCATAACCCCGGTTTGAAAAATTACAGCACAGGAGCCGGAGGTGAAGTGCTGTTTGATGCGAAGAAACTTGTCAATCAAAATACAGGTTACGATTCATATGGCGACCATCTTGCTAATGTTTTGAATTATGGTGTAGGTCGTTCAGCCGCGCGAAACTTCTTTGTTGAGCATGTGGTTTGGAAAAGAATGAGTGGAGGTAATCTCTCATTACCTGCACCAAACGCTCGCGGTCTTGGCGCTATTCCGTGGCAAGTGCATAAGGTTGGAGGTAACTATGTCAAGTTTGGAGAAACAATTTATGGCAATACGCGCTTTTCATTTGAGACAACAAACAAAGTGATGTTCCCTATCGTCCAAGCGCAAGAATTAGCGCATCCTTCATTAGCAGAACAATACCCTTACGAGATAAGAAACGCTTTAGCAATACCAAACGAAGAGTTACAATTTAACCAAATGGAGGTAATAGACGATACCGGCCAAGTTCATACTCTCGCGGGTGGTTCACCGCTTGGTGTTGTTATTCGCGATTATGAATTAAAGAGTGATAGAGAGAGTTCGGGGTTATCACCTGCGATTACTAATTCCGGTATAGCGCCAAGCATGAAAATACAATTACCAAATCATGATGAAATACCTTCTAACATTCTTGTTCGTAGCGGATTTGATAGATTACAAGCATATCAAAATGAAACAATGGGTGATGGTGGATTACAACACCCTAAACACCCAAACGAGGCTGTCAAATACACATTTACAAATGATGGTAAAACGCCAACCACAGCACCTTATTGGGAACAATTAGGTTATGAACGCATTAGTAACAATCCTAATACATTCCCCGATAGTCAATTCGGTCTTGACGAAGGTAACTTGTTGGAGACAGCGTATGAACCTCATGACCGCGCACTGTATTTCCACATCACCAAAATGGGCTACACTTACACCGAGCGCGAACCACTTGGTATTGTAGCCAATGTAATGACTCACAACCCTTTGACTGTTAAAGCGATAGGAACAGATTACATCACCGTCAAAGAGACAATAACCGAATCAATATGGCAACAAAATGCTACAAGAGATGGTCGTTGCTTTATTGCTATCAATGGCACTATTGCGTCATTTACAGCGACAGCAAATGACGCACCTCTCGGAGAAAGATTCACAGGAGTTGTATTTGCGCCGGACTTTACCGCTATTGAAGATGATGTAATCAAACCATCTCACTACATTCCTGCGGGGACTACTCGACACTATGCGGCACGACGATTGCGCGACCATGCAGAAGTTAGCGGTAATAGCCCCGACAAACCCCTCACTAATTGGGCGGGTGTTGCTAATAGCGCAAGTCCTGCTACTGCTGTTCGTGCGGCTAACAAACTTACACCAATGCCGTTACCGCGTATGGGGCATCATTATGTAACCCCTACAATGGCAACAATGCCGGGGCATTTATCACATCCTACTTATCGTCAAATAACAGCAAAAAATAATATGTGTAGTGGTTCAACAACATCAGCAGAAAGCAAAGCAGGGTATGATAATGTTGAGCAACATGCTGATACTCTTGTTTGGTTTTCCGGCACAACATCACCAACTCCACCAAGCGATATTCATGGAGATGGATTTACATTACTTACTGAAACTAAAATCCGATTTGATGGTTATGGTATCGCTGATGATACCGCCGCTTGTAACGCGGCAGGAGGTCATAGAATCTCCCTTGAAATAGGAACAAACTACAACACATCATGGAACTTTCCCGACCCGATGGAGGTTGGAGCATATCAAATTGTAATTCAACCAAACCTGTTCAGTCAACAACTAATGGGGAATAACGCAAACACGGTATTCGCATCAACAAGCGCACCTGTTAACGCGGCAGGTGCGGCGCAAACAACAAAGCCACTACTCACCGACCAATTTGTAGCAACTGTTATAGCGCTACAATGGAACTCAAACCGCTACGACCTCATTCTATCCGAAGCGACAATGGCGGATGTGCGCGGTTGTGAAATATACCTCAATGAATTAATGTTAGATGTTGACCCATCAACGCGTGAACAATTTGCGAATACACCATTGCTCGGATTAAACAACCCGTTCGGTATTAACGCATCATCATCGGGAGCATTTACGCGTAGGTCTTTACCTTACCATCCTAATATGTTCCGAAGAAGCACTCCCGGTCCAACGATTACTGTTCCGTGGTGGGCTGTTGCTTACAACCAAGCAACAGTTTTCGGCGTTTCGGCTCCTGTATTGCGTAACAAATGGATGCAAACTTCATATTATCACCCCGACGATTACTATCTTTTCTGTCGAGCAACGCTTGGAGGTGTCGGTTCACAATTAACCATGACAGGTTATCCTACTCATTACCTTGATGTTTATACTGAATATCTTACTTCATTAACACCGACATGTGTTATCAAGAGAGTTGACCAATCGGGAGCAAAATTGTATGTTGATAACAACAACTTATTCCCGCTTGTAGGGACTGATTATAAGAATCACAAATTAGCAATAGAAGCGGCAGATGGTATCGTCTATTATTTATCATATACCAATCGAGGATATTCAAGTAATCCAACTGCGGGTAGTAATACGACTATGTTTGAAGGTGTAGTCGCTACCGCTTATGTTTGGAGCAAACTTGCAAAAGACCAAACTGTTCGACTTACCGGACCATCCGCTACATTACTTGAAGGTGAAGTGTATAGCAAATCCGATAGAAGCATCGCTACTCGCAATTTACCTCAACTGCTTACAGGAACACGCGATACTAATTCTGCACATACAGCAGACGCGTATCTTTGTTTGTGGCATTACAATCTCGGTCGTCCTATGACATGGTTTTCGGATTCAAGAGCATCCGCTACTGCTGTTGCACTTGACCACGCACCTTACAATCACCTACCCGAACACTTTGAGACTGTTCATTATCATGACTTTGTATATGCTATGAGTGATGGACCGTTTAAGTTCCGTATGCGCGGTTGGGATGGTCCGGGTGATGGTTTAGTTCATGCATGGACTGATGTTCATTATCCTCACCAAGCAGGAGTTGATGAATTAGGCGCAGGAGCGCGACAATATCATTACGGTTCATTTTGGCCGGGTGGTCATCGCTTTGGTGCGCAGATGAGCGATTTAACATTGTATGGAACTGCTTCTATTGGTTGGGGTGAACTTAATGGTAAAATTAAGCAAGATACCGGAGCAAGCGCACTTGCAAATAAAGGATTGAAAATAGAATCAGCGAGTGCTGTGATAACTGATGCAATTGATAGCGTTAGCACAAAGCGAAGAGTAGGAATGGGCTATCGTGTATCAGTTAGACAACCATATAATAGACCGAAATGGGCTATCAAGGGAGGACAAAGCCTACGCGACCCTTACGCGTCATATCATTTCAATCTCGATGGTCCGTTCGTTTCTCAAGAAGCAGGGACAGGTAGCACATTTACTGAATCGGATAGCGCATCAGCAGTTAACGCATCATCCGCTTACACGGCATCATATACAGGTATTCTTGAACGACATACCAATGCATCAGCGCTAATTGGTAGCGATTTGAAAGGACAACAAGTGCGATATAGTCAAGGTCGTCGTATGACTAAATCATTCGGGTGTGCAGTTCGTAACATAATCAACCCAACAACAGGCTTTAGATTATTCCACGGTGATATACCCGCAGGTCTTGAAGGAACGACTGTCGTTGAACAAAGAGTAAGCCTCGCGCTTGCTCAAGCACACTACATGGTTGATTGGTGGGGTAACACAACCGGAGAAGAGGTTCGCAGATTCCCTGTTCGTGGATTTGGTATTCGCCCATCTTGGGACCCCGAAGACGCGTATCATGCAACCGATAGAACAGTGAGTAATGAAGCGATGGTTGCTCAACGCTCAAACATTGGTGCGGCATTAGCAGTAAATGACTTCTTTAATCCTGCAACCGCAAAGAGAGTAGGTGATAGAGGTGATGGACGCGGTGTAAGATGGCCGACAGTGTTCAATGAGGACATATTACAATCAGTCGATACTGCAATACGACCTGTTGGTATAGTTCTTTCTCACCATACATCCGAGCCACCATTCACAAGCGGTTATATTCGCGCTTCAAATGACACTTTACAAAACTACGAAGTGCCTCGCGGTATCAGTAACAGATTAGAAATATCAAGCGCTGATGGATTGATAAAACCATCAGCGAGTATGGGTTCAAATACCGCAACAGCAGTAGCAGGATTCTTACCCGCTAATCAATCCATCCAAGAACCAATTTCAAGAACTTCACCAAGAATAGGATTAGATGCACCTATCATTGGAACTACTGATAAGAAATACGGCATTGTTGGAACAGAAGCGGTGAGCCTACATACTGACCGCGCGGTAGGACAGCGTTTCATATTAGCAGGTGGAGTGAAAACAACTGACAGAACTCTTAGTGATTATGATATGACAGCGATGAATATGTCATCCAACAAACAAGTCATGAGATTCGGGCAGACGCATGGTGTGCCTGTAATCGGTGGTTCTTATATTCTTGAAGTGTCTTCATACATAGACCCGATTAGCGATTTAGGATGGGGTCGAAGTAATGATAGCGCATCTAATAGAAGCAGTAATCCATATCAAACAACAGCCAATAATCCTTTAGCAAACAATACTAATGTAACGGATAAATCAATGAAGTTCTTGATAAGACCTGTTCGCGTTCTTGACCATAAACACATTGAGATTTTCCGAACAGACAAGGCTCATTTCTTGAGCGCAACTGCCGCAGGTCGTTATGGTATATTCAGTTATGATATGCCTAACGCGAGAGCAACTTTAGGTTCATCGACATTCATGAGAAGCACTAACCCTGCACCAACTAACGCGCCTTACCCTCCGGTGTATTTGTTTGATACAGACCCCGCTATTCCTGTAAGTTTCGGTCCTAAGTTACCCGGATTTGAAACCGTGTCCTTTACAAACTTACTAAAACAACCTGTTGCAAGAATGATTGTGAGTTCTAACACATTACAACATTATCGTGGTGATGCGAGTCGTAAGCAATCAGTCGAAGAAGATGATGAGATATTTTACAGCACCAATTACGCTATTCAACCGCGCTTCACACAACTTCTTTATCCGGGCGATAAGCAAAATACAGAACTCCACACAAGCGAAAGTAATAGAAGCGATAACGAATTAGACTGATTGATATGGCATACACTATACCTGTTCCTGCAAACGCAACTTATGTTGCAAAAACTACCGGCAGAAGCGACGCTATTCATAACGAGATTGGTTCGCGCATAGAAGAACCTAAGTTTGTTGACAATGCTGTTCATCACGCCATATACGAGAAGACAACTATCGGTGATGTAAAATTAAACGATTTGGTAATCAAACCACCATCACAGACAGATTTCATACCTACTCATCAGCGCAAATACATCATGTCGGAACAGGAGTCGAGTGTTCGTGTAGCGCATACAAATAGAAAAACAGCGCCCTTTTACAATGGTGAATTATTATCACCTTCATCCTCTTTTGCACCATTATTGATAGATGCGGATGATGAAACACTTAGATTAAAAACAGATAGGATTATTTCAACCACTCATGGTGCTGAAATAGTTCTAACAAATATGAGAGGAAAGAAACTCAAACAATACGGAATGGGTAATACACAACATGTTAGAATGGGTCAAGTATTATCGGTAGGATTGAGAACAACAGACCTTGTTCAAAGATTATTCAAAGGTTCTTTGCATGGTTTGAATAGCGTTGGTGTCGCAATGCCAATCACTAACAGTAATTCAATCAATGGTGATAATATGAGACAACGACATAGTAATACATTTGTTGCTAAGGATTTTTATTCAACAGCAATACCAACTGCTGTTCGCGCAATAGCAAGATACGACCATTACAGTATTTTTCATGATAGATTTGGTAATTTTATTTACTCTCCTAAATTATTCAAAATTACAGATAGAGAAATAGGACAGCGAAGAGGTGCAGGTGGAGCATCAGCAGACCCTATCGTAGCCGCCGCAAATAGAATCGTTGTCGAAGGTAAAGCGTTCGCTGTTAATGATTCAATACGCTCAATGGTTGATGATGTCGAAGCACAAAAGAGAGAAGGTAGCATTCGACAGATGAGAATTACAGTGCCGACAGCAAATGACGAAATACAAGCAAGGCGTTCAGCCAATCAGTTATTGAGATTAAATAGAAAAGCACAAGGCGCGCTTAAATCTAAAAAACATGCGCGGTCTTGGGATTTACAACCGGGAGAGGTTGCATCATACACTCAATCAGCAGTTGGTGAAGTTGATTCTAAAAAAGCAATTATCGAAGTTAAACACACCCAAAGCGGACTTTCCGACTTTCAATTCTCATCATATGAAAGTGGTCTTGAAGGAGTAATCAACTCATTCGCAGATGATAAAGAAATACAAAGCGAAAGAGATGAACCGGATAGGACAAGTCAAATCACATTTCTTAACAAAACAGGTATTGGTCGCATTGAATTAAAATCTAAAATGTATGTCGAAGTGCGAAGAATTGCGGCGACTAAAACAAGAATATATACAGACGCAACCATAACACCAATCAATACAGGGGGAGAGATTCATGCAGGGTTCATCATCGGGCATAGAAACACAAATGCGAATAATGGAACTCGTAGCGCTATCGGTAGCGGTTACGCTAAGCGTGTCGCTACAACAAGTTCGTTTGCCGGAACAACAATTACATTATCCGGCGGTGCTACAACAGCAGGATTCCCCGATTCGGGGGTATTAGTTCTTGATGAATCAATAACCGCAACTTATACCGGCACATCAAGCGGAACATTCACAGGCGTAACCATCTTAGCCCCAAGTGGCGGAACTATACCCGGTTCTATACCTAAATTAAAATTACTACGAACAAGAGGACATAATATAGGGGCGGTTAAAGCACTAAAACAAAGGAGAAGATTGTAATGCCAATACTAAACAGCATCAAAAGAAGACTTGTTGAGACTCTTGCAGGGCTTGTGAACGAATTACATATTGGTAGCGATGGAACGGTTGCATCAGCCGATGATGGGGGCGCACGAACCTTAGCCCGCGTATCACCTACTATTACAATCATTGACGACAACAGCATATTGGTTGAAGGCACATTCAACACTTCTCATGTTTATACATCACCTATCAAAGAAATATATTTGCAATACAAAGACCCATCAACGGGTGAGTTTGTGCCGGTTTATCGCGCAGACATTAACGGATTCAATAAAAGCGCTCAAAACGAAGTGCGCTTTTCATTTATTTTGGAGTTAGATTAGAATGACAGACAGTTTATCGGGACACACAGCCGCGCAAAACACGCTCGGCGCAGACGGATTAAGAGATGGGGATGCACTTTCAACAGCGACTTTAACAAATGCGCTACAAGGACTTCATGGTAATGGGATTCTTCGATTACAAGATGGAGCATACGGTTCAACGCGTAACGCTACTAATTCACAACCCGGCGCTATGGTAAGAGCATCCGCGCATACCTTGACGGTAACAGGTGGGTATGTTGCCCTCGATGGCGCATTGTATGAGTTCGCAAGTGGGCCGGGTGGTAGCGCTACTCTCGTTTTAGGAGATGGCACAGACGGTAACGGTGGTATTCAGTTAGCATCAGCATCCGAAGAAGCGCTTTATGTGGTCTATGTAGCATCAGCAGGTGGTGAAGCGAAAGTTCACTATGAAGGTGGTAGTCCGGTTAATACAACAAACGGTCTTTATCCCGTTGCGCCTTCTGCTTACCTAACAGATTACAATACAGGTGTTGCTCAAAGCAATATGAAAACAATTGTTCTCGCAGTTGTGAGAGTCAAAGGTGGAGGTAGCGGTAATCATTCTGTTGACATTCAAGAGATTAATGATAAACGCGTATTCCTACCCCCTTCTGTTCGATATATGGCTCCGCTATCGTTAGGCGATGTTGTATCTAACAAAGTCAACGATGGAGGTGGAGAAGGTGTCAATACCGTTACTCATCTAAATGCTCTTCAAACAGACGCAGGAGAGTTAGCAGTTGGTGATAGCATCACAGCACTATGGCCGAGCCATCCACGCTACGGCGCTCTTGCTGATTTTCAAACAGCCGCAACAGCAGGTCAACCGGGCTACGGGCATGGACCATCGCGCGGTAAAGATATTGCAGATAAACATGTAAAGAATGCATTGTATTTCGCGGGTCGTAACAATGAAGGGACAGGGCATTACTCCGTCCGTCTTGATGGACGCGGTGTTGATGCAAGTCCGACCGTGATGGCTGATAATAGAACAATCACCTTAACCGCAGATGGTGATTCTTTCTTAATGTTGAAAGTAGCAGACGCTAAAACGCTTACAATTAACCCCGAAACAGATGGAACAAATTATAAGTTTCCCGAAGGGCATATGGTTGAGATTTGTAATGAGAGCGCAGGAACAGGTCTTATTGTATTCGACCAACCGGAACTTAATTCTCAACTCGACCCTTCTCATCGCGCTACTTTCATTTATGAGGGTAGTAAATGGATTCGTTGTGATTATCAACAACCTACCACTCTAAACACACCTGCAATTTATGATAATAGTGGAACTCCGGCATTCCGAACAGGTATTACTCAAGGAGAAGTTTTGGCATTACTTGGTGTTGAGGCAGGGGCAACAGCAGACCAAAGCAATGCTGAAATCCGCGCGGCAGTTGAAGCGGCAAGCGATTCAAATGTATTCACAGATGCAGACCACAGCAAATTAAACGCTATTGAAGCAAGCGCAGATGTAACAGATGCAACCAATGTTAACGCCGCAGGTGCAATTATGCACACAGATGTTTCAACAAAAGGAGACTTGATTGTTGGTGATGGTGCGGGCGACGCGACTATCTTAGGAGTGGGAACGAACAACCATGTTCTAACCGCAGATAGCGGGGAAGCATCCGGTGTTAAGTGGGCGGCGGCAAGTGGCGGTGGTGGTATTACAGCATTGACAGGTAATGTAACCGCAAGCGGTTCGGGTTCAGTAGCGGCAACCATTGCTGACGAGGCTGTAACATACGCAAAGATGCAACATGTTTCCGCTACAAGCAAGGTGTTGGGGAGAATTACTTCGGGTGCGGGTGATGTTGAAGAATTATCAGCCGCTAATTTAAGAGCAATACTTACAGTCGCAGACGGCTCATTGAGTGAAAACAATTTTACAAACGCTGACCATAGTAAATTGAATGGTATTGAAACTGCCGCAGATGTAACAGACGCAACTAATGTTGCGGCGGCTGGCGCAGTAATGGTAGGCGGCATTATCCCTTACGCACCGGCTAATCCTGCTCTTTGGGTAGGTGCGCCTCCTGCTTCCATAACAATAGCAATTCAAAGAATAGCGGCGGCTCTCGCTCCACTATTGGTGGGTAGCGGCGCTCAAATACCATGATGTGATAATATGGGGAAATTAAAAGATAGATTAAGTCAAAAATGTGCTAACTGTAAAAGAGATGTCCTCGCGCGTCGAATAGAAGGGCGCTATGTTAATGAACGAGAGACGCGTGTGCTGATTTGGGAGTGTCCTCATTGCCACGAACTGTGGCGTGAGTCTCGATTAAACAAAGGCAAGTTCAAGAAGCACAAAATAGGTGATTTAGATGTCTAAAGGTGAAGATGTTATGAAGCCCGATAAAGAACAAAAGGGCGACCACGCTATGTTAGTTATCGCTGTTGGGAAACACCCCAAGATGGGTCCCGGTAAGCGCAACTACAAAAAAGACAAAGCGTTGAAGAAGGCTTTTAACATTCTCAAAAATAAAAAGACACCGACAGAAAGAGCGAAACGCTACGAAGAGCGCAAAGCGAGAAGAGAGCAAAGACAAAAAGAAATGGATGCTTACAATGCGGGAACCGCGAGTGAAGAAGTAAAACAGAAGATAGAGCAATCAAGAGCGAATACTGAAAGCGGGGTTAATCAAAATCTTAGATTCGCGAATAAAAAAACCGGCGGTTCTCAAAGCAGAACCAAGAGGATGCCTAAGAAACCTTTTGATACCACAGCATTCGATAGATGGGTGAATAAATGGTCCCTCGGTTCGCAAAAAGGCGATACTAACTTAACCGACGAAAACTTGAAGCGTTTAGCGAAGAAAATAGGTATGAATCCATCTTCACTTCGCGCTAAAAACTTTGAAGGTGTTGATATTGGAAAACTCAAAGAGGCGATGCAAGAGTTAGGTAAAGCAAATTATGAAGCGCGCAAAAATCAAAGAGGTAAGAGTGATAAACCCCACGATAGCGATAAGGACTTTGAAGAATGGTCAAAAGAAAATAACCCATATGCTGATGATGAATTAGACGAAGATTACAGCCAATCTCTTGATGAGAGATTCGGTGATAAACCGGAAAAACTCGATATGGAGGGAATGGGTGAAAATGATGATAACAATATGGGGAATAAATTATTACAGCGACTCGGTATTGATAGAGATAGAGGATTAAGAGGACAAGAACTTGATGAAAGCGATGAAGCCGCAGGAGAGGGTATGTGGGATATAGGCCGTTACCCGTCAAGTCATACAATTCCTTTCGGCGCAAGCGGTGGCGTTGAAGGTGGACGGAAAGAGAAACCGACCCGAAGAAAAGGTAAAACGCTACAAGAATTGGGTCCGCGCGGTCGCGGTGGAGAAGCCACTTTTGAAGAAGAGTATGCGGGATTTATGCCACCCGTTACACCTACAAGACTTTCAAACCCTCAAGAAGAAGAGGATGAAGCAGAAGACTTTCCCGAATATGGTCAATTCGCAACAGGCGAACCTATGGAACTCGCGTTCCGTCTATTGAAGAATAGTGTGTGTAAAGATAATGATTCGTGTGAATGTCCTAAGTGTTGCGAAAATGATGAAGATAGCGATAAAGGGTTCTTAGACCAATGCATGAGTTGTGGAGCATTGACCCCACCAAATACACAATGCAGGTGTGGTAATTGAATGCTGATGAGATTAAGAAACATAATGCTCGTTGGATGCCTTTTTGTGGATTATGTTTATACAGCGATGAACCGCGTGGGCCGTGGGGTCATTGCAAGTCTTGTGAGTTGAAGAGGAAGACATATGAAAAAAAGCACAGCATTTGATTCGGCTTTTGATATTGTTAAGAATCGCGCTCAAATAAAAAGGCAGAAAGAAGCCGCCGCGCAACCGGGGCAACAAACATTCTTTCAACATTCGCCACAAGCAACTCTTAGCGGGCAGAATGCAGGTCTAACAGAAGTTAGCGATTACATCAACCGCATCGAAGCAAAACAAAAGGAACAGAAGAAGCAACAAAAACAGCGTGAGAAGTTTGAAGCAGAACGCGCGGCAATGATGCAACCCGGCCAACAAACACTACCTCAACCCGACCAAGATATTCAACAGGTAGTTGATGCTGACGAAGCACAAAGACAACAGAATATGGGATTCGGCAAGAGCATGATTGAGCAAATGGAAATGCTCGGCATGATACAGAAAGCGCCTGTTTTCGCTGACGATGACGATGATGAGAAAGAAGAAAAGCGCTATAAGGTATTTCCAAATGCCTTACGCGATATATCACATGGAAAGGAAACAAAACGGAGAAGGGATTCATTTGATAGCGCTATGGAAAATAAAGAACATCCTCTAAGAAGCGCTGTTACATCTTATGACATGCATGGGAATCCAATTCAAGGCGATAGAGAATTAGAGGATATAGGTGCGGCGTGTGAGCATTGTGATGATGGCGCAAAGGTCTATACTGATGATGGCGCGGTAGGATGCTCAACAGAAGATTGTGTAGCGAACACTCCCGAAATGCTACAAGTGGGAGATGGTTATCCTCAAGGTAAGAGACAACAATTTGACAGGGTAAAAGTTGGTGAAGCGACACCAACGCGAACATATCAACAGGATAAAAAGAAACCTCCCGGTGGATTAGCGGGTTTATTTCCGATGGAACCCGACCCCGATTGGGAACCGCACATAAAGATAGACGCAATGAGGCCACAACAAGTAACGCAAGAGGTTGATGCGCAAGGTAATATCCCAACTTCAACGCAGGGGATGCGACACCCCGATATACGCGCAGGTGAACCAATGGATATAGCCATGCGGTTGTTGAAAGATGCGATTGACCCCACCAAACCTCATTCATTTCAAGGGTATCGTTTAGTAAGAGATAAAGATGGCAAAGGGCATCCCGTTTCTATCTGCCCTTGTAATAAGTGCCAACAAGAATTACCAAATGTAATCGCTCATGCTGAATGGGAATATAATGAATTAAACCCCGATGAGGGGAACCCGCTATCAAACGCACCAAGAACTGACGAACAAATAACAGAAAGTAATAACACCGTTATGGAGCAAAGATACAATCCTAATTGGATAGAGGATAGCAACATAGAAGCAAGCGAACCAATGTATGTCGGAGTGCGTTTGTTGAAGCATGCCGAGAGTCCCGAAGCCAAGAAGCACAAGAAGGAATACGATACCAAGTATGAGTCCACACCGGAACGCAGAAAGTATCGAACTGAATTAACTCAAGAACGACGCAAGCGCGGAGTGGACGGCAAGGGTGGTAAGGACATGAGCCATACCGCAAGCGGGAATATCGTTCCCGAAGACATGCATGCTAACCGCGCAAGGCATTTCAAAGAGCGCGGCACACTCAAGAAGACGGTGCTTGTAAAAAAAGCACAATGCCCGACACCAAATAAGGGAGCGTATTACAGTCGGGGAGACGCAGAAAACGCCGCGCAGTATCAATCTAAACAAGCAGGGCGACCAATTAGTGCATACCGATGTGTGCGGATGGGTGGCGAAGGTTGCGGGGCTTGGCATTTGACAAGTGGATGACAAGGTTTATTTTTTACACCGCTATGGGTCAACCATGTGGCTCACTTTATCAATAACATTTACTCTTGCATTCATCGCCGGTTTCTTTACAATGTGGTTTGCGCTTGACGACCTCGGTAGCGATGTAGTATTCTTCGTTGACGATGCTGAACTTGAGCAGATGCATTGGGATGGTCTTAGAAAAGGACCGCAGTAATCATTTAGAGTTACGCATATTTCTCGCTAATTGACATGCTAATCTAATTTTAGATGTTGATTGAAGATTCCACAACGCGTCTCTTTCTAACTCAAAACGAGACTCGGCATGATTGCATAATTGTCTTCGACTCATATGTGCAAAATCTTCATCAATCTCAATTCCGAGTATTGAATCATCAATAGGGCGTTCAACTCTTGCATCTAACCAAACATACACTCTTTCCATAATTTTGATAAAACCTTTATACAGAAATTGAAACATTCACTATCACTCTTCTTCGTCTATTTCACCGGCTATATTGTTAAGCCTATAAATAAAATAATCAACTACGCGGTAGCCAATCTCAACAGCAAGTATTATCACAAACAACAAAAGTGCTTCTTTCCACATACTCATCCCTTTCGCGCAACAATATCATCAATGCGTAGGATAGCCGTTGCAACCTCCGTAGCACTTGTAATGATTTGTCGAACTAATTGAGTAGGTTCGACAACACCTTCTTTGAATGTATTACAAACAGAACCAACACCTTCATTGTTGATGAAAAGTCCGTGGTCAGCAGGGCAAGAACGCAACTCCATAACAACATCAAGAGGGTCCATCCCTGCATTGTTGGCAATCGCCGCAGGGACAATTTCAAGTGAGTCAGCATAGGCTTCAAGACACATACGCTCTCTCGCGCTTAGTCCACTTTGCTGTTGTGCATGTCTGCGAACAGCAACAGACGCTTTAGACAACGCCGCACCTCCACCTGCAAGAACACCGTCTCCTGTATCACTCATGTAAAGACACACTACACCAAGAGCATCGTCAAAGGCTCTTTCATATTCATCGAGAGTTTGGCGAGTAGCACCGCGAACAACCATCGTAACAACAGTTGCTTTAGGCACTATCACACTAACATAATCAAGGTCGCCAATACGCTCACGCGAGATTCGAGATTTTTTGATAGGTTTGATTTCTTCATTGATAGCATCTGTATAATG
>Ga0315331_10000339_pt1 | contig 31136 bp, 22 predicted proteins | sample M160m34915metaG_FD_203456 | JGI IMG/M metagenome (GOLD analysis project Ga0315331, IMG submission 203456) | Ammonia-oxidizing marine archaeal communities from Monterey Bay, California, United States - M1 60m 34915 | ecosystem: Environmental > Aquatic > Marine > Intertidal zone | place: USA...
CGCGGGTACCGAGGCGGCGCCAGCAGATGAGGCCGCAGATGGAGCACCCAGTGGACCAACTGATGGAGCGGAGGCAACAGGAGCCCTTCCGGAAGTCGAAGCGGCGTCGATTTCCGTGGCTTTTATTGTGCACAACCTGTGGATCATGATCGCCGGAATGCTTGTCTTTGTCATGCACCTTGGATTTGCGACGTTGGAAAGCGGTCTCACGCGATCCAAGAATACCGTCAATATTCTGTTCAAGAACTCCATGATTATCTGCATCGGGTTCCTGACCTATCTCGTGGTCGGTTTCAATCTGATGTATCCGGGGTTTGACGACCCAGCGACAGGCTACTTCAAATTTGCGGGCTTTGATTTCATGATGAATGGCCCCGCCCAGTTGGCCGACGCGTCATTCGCGACTGCTGAATACGCCGAAGGGTACACGGCTTTCACTGACTTTTTCTTCCAGGCCATGTTTGCTGCCACTTGTGCAACAATCGTTTCCGGCGCTGTCGCAGGCCGCATCAAACTCTCCACGTTTCTTGTTTTCAGCACACTGTTTGTCGCAATTTGTTATCCGATCACAGGCTCATGGAAATGGGGAGGGGGATGGCTTGATGCCAAAGGATTCTACGACTTTGCGGGGTCAACTCTTGTCCATTCCGTCGGAGGGTGGGGAGCACTCGTGATGGCCTGGCTCCTGGGAGCAAGAAAAGGCAAATACGTGGACGGAAAGGCAATGCCAATTCCTGCCAGCAACCTGCCACTTGCGGCCATCGGTGTATTCCTTCTGTGGTTTGGATGGTTTGGATTCAATGGCGGTTCTGTGCTGAGCGCTGATCCGGGGCTGGTCTCACTGGTCCTGGTCACAACTTCGACTGCAGCGGCGGCCGGTGGACTTGCGGCAGCCGTTACGTCATGGGTTCATGGCGGCAAACCGGACCTGAGTATGGCGTTGAATGGAATGCTGGCCGGACTGGTGGGCATTACTGCAGGTGCGGACCAGATGTCCGGCCTGGATGCCCTGTTGATTGGAGCGATTGCCGGCGTCCTTGTTTACTTCACAGTGCTGTTTGTTGACGGCGTACTGATGGTTGACGATCCGGTTGGTGCGATCAGCGTCCATCTCGTCTGTGGGATCTGGGGCACGCTTGCTGTCGGCCTCTTTGGTGCCATGGCTGGTATGGATCAGGTGCTTAACCAGCTGACCGGAATCGTGGCAATTGGAGGATTCACCGTCGTTTTTTGCCTCATCGTTGGCTCTGTGCTGAAAGCCACAATGGGATTGCGAGTGAGTGAAGAAGAAGAAGAGACCGGCCTCGACATTAGTGAGCACGGAATGGAAGCATATGCTCTCAGTCCGGCACGAATGTACTGATTCGGCTTTGATCCCTGAGCGTACTATGCGTCTCGCCTGTTCCCGCTCACAAGGGCGCGTAGCCCGAGCGGGAAGCTCCTGTCGTGAGTCTGCTTTTGCAGTAATCGGCGGAAAGGGGGGAAGGACTTGTTCCTTCCCCCCTTTTTTGCGCGCACTGAGACGGTAATGCCCGGGCCCGGGACAAGAGGAAAACTCAAACCTGAAGACAGGACCTTACGATCGGCGTGAGACCGAATGCTGGTCACTTTTCAGACGCCAGGCGCGACTTTGTCTGTTCTCCGCAGTACGATAGTACACTCCATGCTGTTCGCAGGATGCCCCTGCGGCCCGCTCTGTTCCAAAACTGAAGAGTCAAAGGTTGCGTTATGTTGCTGGCGTCCCGCCCATCCGTGTTCCTGAGCCTGCCCGTCGTCCTGTGCATACTGCTGGCACGGGAACAGCTGGTCGCCATCGACAACAATGCTGCCAAAGTGCCTGATGCTGTAGCGGAAACCGAATCGGAAATGAAGTCTTATGCGGAAGTGATAGATCACACCGATGTTGTTATCGACATGCTGCCGATTCACGGCGGGACGTTTGTCATGGGCAGTCCGGACGGCGAACAGGATCGAAATCAAGATGAAGGCCCGCAGCATGAAGTGGAAATTTCTCCATTCTGGATGGGGAAATTTGAAATCACCTGGAATCAGTATGAAATCTGGGGAGAAAACATCGACATCGCTCGGCGAAAGATCTTCGGCACAGCTGCCAACCCACGAGATGGCGTTGCCGACGCTGTCACACGACCGACTCCACCGTACACAGATATGAGCTTCGGGATGGGTAAGCAACAGAAGCCGGCGATCTGCATGACGCAGCATGCTGCCCGAACCTATTGTAAATGGCTGAGCGCGAAAACCGGACGATACTACCGACTGCCAACAGAAGCCGAATGGGAATATGCCTGTCGAGCGGGAACCACTACGACCTATTCGTTCGGGGATGATGCCACAAAGCTGGACGATTATGCGTGGTACGATGAAAACACGAACGACAATTATGAAGACGTCGGCCAGAAGCACCCCAATCCCTGGGGACTGTACGACATGCACGGCAACGCGGCGGAATGGGTCCTGGATCAGTATCTGCCCGATGCCTACAACAAACGTTCGGGTGGCGTGAAAAACCCGCTGGCCGTTCCTTCCAAACTCTATCCACGAGTTGTCCGTGGTGGAGGCTGGGACGACGACCCGACACTGCTGAGAACGGCTGTGCGGGAAGGATCCAGTGAAGAATGGAAGGAACAGGACCCCCAGATTCCTCGCAGTATCTGGTATCACACGGACGCGTTGGGTGTCGGCTTCAGAATTGTCCGACCACTGGTGGAACCTTCAGACGAGCAGAAGTCCGCCAAGTGGGAAAAGACGGCGCCCGTACAGCTGGACCCTGTGGTTGAGTAGGAGGCCAGGCGTCAGGTCGGTAGCTTAATGGCTTACCGCAGTCTGAATCGCTACCATCAATAACCGCCGCAACATCAAAATCTCTGCATCCCGCCTTAAACTACAGGAGTATCCCCGCAATGACTTCCGAATCTTCAAGCTCTTCCCGCCGAAACTTTCTAAAAACATCCGGCAGTGTCGCGGCGTCATCGACCGTGCTGTCGACCCTGGCACCCCGCGCATATGCGGCCGATGAAAACACACTGCAACTGGCACTGGTGGGTTGTGGCGGTCGAGGAACAGGTGCAGCCACCAACGCACTTTCGGTTGACAATGGTCCCATTAAGCTTGTGGCGATGGCCGACGTCTTCGAAAGCAACATGGCCAACAGTTTCGGCAACCTGAACAAAAGCTTTGGTCAGAAAGGCACGCTGGACGTCCCGGACGAGCGAAAGTTCATCGGTTTCGATGGTTACAAAAAGGCGATGGATTGCCTGAAGCCAGGCGATATCGTGATTCTGACAACTCCGTGCGCATTTCGCTGGCTTCACTACACCTACGCTATCGAACGCGGCCTGAACGTCTTCATGGAAAAACCGCTCACACCCGACGGCCCGTCAACTCGAAAGATGCTGGCCCTGAACGAAAAGGCACTTGAAAAAAACCTGAAAGTTGCGGTGGGCCTGATGTGTCGCCACTGTGATGCTCGTCGCGAACTGTTCGACCGCATTCAAAGCGGCGAGATCGGTGACATCAATATGATGCGAGCCTACCGCACGGCCGGCCCCACCGGTTCAGCAGCCGCTCCGCCGAAACCGGAAGGCATGAGCGATTTGATGTATCAGATCAAACACTTTCATGGTTTCCTGTGGCTCAGCGGCGGTGCTGTCAGTGACTTTCTGATTCACAACATCGACGAATCCTGCTGGATGAAGAACGCCTGGCCAGTCGAGGCCAAGGCTCTCGGTGGACGTCATTATCGCGGAGAAATGGTCGATCAGAACTTTGACGTGTATTCGATCGAATACACGTTCGAAGACGGCACCAAGCTGTTCGTCGGTGGCCGCACGATGCCGGGCTGCCATTCGGAATTCGCCAGCTTCGCACACGGTTCAAAGGGCCTCGGGGTAATCTCCTCACGCTCTCACTGGCCGTCGCGTGCTCGTATCTACAAAGGACACAACATGGACAAGAATAATCTGGCATGGGAATACCCACAGCCTGAAAAGCACAATCCGTATCAGGCAGAATGGGAACACCTGATCACAGCCGTTCGAGAAGATCAAACCTACAATGAAGTGCAGCGAGGAGCCATGGCCAGCATTGTCACATCGATGGGGCGGATGGCCGCTCATACCGGACAGGTCATTACGCTGGATCAGATGATGAACAACGAACACGACTTTGCGCCGGGGATCGAAAACCTGACGCTGGAATCTGAATCGCCTCTGAAAGCCAAGGCTGACGGCAAATACCCGATCCCGTATCCTGGCTTAATCAAGAACCGCGAATACGCATAGAGCTGCGTCAGTCGTCCGGTGAGGAGTTATGCCACTGGCCTGGCCAGTGTTCTTATGAGCGTCGCGTCAGTGGCACATCTGAATGCAGGGCCGAAGAACTGTCAACGGCATTACGGGACGGGGCAATTACATCCTGTCGTCGCCATCAGAAAACAAAAGCCTGCCGTCCCAGGGGTTAGGACGACAGGGCTTCTTAAGTTTCTGACATCAGTCGATGCCATTGAGTCCTCAGGCACCAGATGCAAATCGTCGCCGGAAGCAGCTCGCACGGCGCGATCAGCGTTCAAAAGACACCGTTAGGGTTACCGATGCTCCAATAGGGGTTGAGCGACGGAAAATGGCGATAGTAGTTCAGGCGAACACCCGGACGAATAAAGGCATCGGGATAGATGCCCGGAATCCCCGTACCAGCATAAGGTGAAGCCGGACTGTGCACCTGTTTGGGTGTCCCGTGTCGCACGATTGTCTGATGCCGGCCGATACCCGTCAGAATCTCCATGGTTGAATCATGACGGTAATTCGGGTTGACATTGTACTCCGCTCGATTGAACGGGATCGAGCGATAGATCCGGACGTAGTCAGCGGCATCGACTTTCAGAGTTGCTGCGCCGTCAGGGGCTGCATCGAACGGCACTGCCTTTCGCGCCGGAGTAATTTCCATCCTCCAGTCGGGCGTGACCTCAAACGAAGCGGCATCCGCCCGTTGACTGCAGGCTGTGACAGCAATGACTGTTGTCCAGGCAGCCAGACAAAAACGTAGTGACATCAGTTCCTCCTTTTTTGCTCAAAACCAGAGCCCTTGAGAGGCATGAATGGAAGCTCTGAGAAGAGAGTTGGAGGATGACGATCAGGAAGCCCCTGTGTCAATTATTGAAATGTCAAATTGAATCTTTTCATTTAGGGGATTCTGTGGTCTATTGTCATTCCGATTGTTCCGGTTTGTAGCCGATATACACCGTCGCAATTCCCCCAGTCAGTTTATGAAAGGTAGTGCGTTCCAGTCCGGCTTCTTCCATGATCTGAGTCAGCTGATCGCCGCAGGGAAATTCTGACACCGACTGCGGCAGATATTCGTAGGCGGCCTGCCTATTGCGTACCAACAACTGTCCGATACGAGGCAGGACATTTCGAAAATACCACTGATAGGCTCGACTCAGCAGTCGATTATCGGGCAATGAAAATTCCAGCACGACAACTCGACCGCCGCGGCAGCAGACCCGAGTCATTTCCCGCAAACCGCCGATGGTGCTGGCAATATTCCTTAGCCCAAATGCCACGGAAACCAGCTGGAAAAGATTGTCATCGAAAGGAAGCTCCTGAGTGTCTGCTTCCATAAAAACCACGTCTCGATCAACGCGTTTCTGTTCCGCCAGCTTCAGCATACCATGCGTAAAGTCAGTCGCCATGACGGAAGTGTTCGGCCCGGCCGTCTTTCGCCAGGCAAAAGCCAGATCGCCTGTGCCTGTACACACGTCCAGAACGGGCTCATCTCCATCGGGCGAGGCCAAACGCACAGTCCTCCAGCGCCAATAGACGTCTGTGCCTCCCGACAGAAAGTGGTTCATGAAGTCATAGCGGCCGGCGATTTCGCCAAACATCTGGCGAATGCGACTACCGGACTTATCGACGGGCATGGTGGAGCTTTGTCAGTGATAAAGTGAGAGATTAGGTGCCACCGGCCTTGCCAGTGCTGCTGTTCATCAAGTTCAGGAATCTGACAACGTACTGATCGAGCCAGCAGCAGACGTCTCTTCTGAGACTGAACTCTGTCAATTTTCCGCAGACTGCAGAAACATTTAACAGCGTACTGCTGTGACAGTCAGGAAAATTAATCACGTCGCCCGATTCCGGCAAACAGACCACTCTGTCGCCAGAAGCATCGCTGACACATCATTCAGCGAATCAGGAATCGCTTGGCATTGCGAACCGTCTTAGGGTCTTTTTCCTCGAGCAGCTTAAGGTGCTCTGCTGCTGCAACGGCGTATTCGGGAGGATCTTCGACGTCTTCATCTCTGTCTTTGCTGCAGTAGAAGAAGTAACGCACAATGGCCCGTTTAATCGACGGGATATCAAATTCATCATGGTCGTACATGGCCATCAGCTCGTCCTGCACGCCCCAGTCCTTCCAGCGCGCGAGATCTGCGATCACCAGATCTGCCAGTTCGGGCCGGTCCAGCAGAATTCGCATGGATTCTTTTAGCCGTTCTTTGGGAATTCGGTCCGGTTCATATGTCCACATGAAGCGAAGAGTCTGCATCACGGCATAGGTTTCACTGAACGGCAGCTTCACTTCTTCGCCGTCCTTGTTGACATACGTCTTTGCCTTCATCTTGCTGTCTTCCAGCGTTGTCAGGCCTGCTTCACCTGCAGTGATCAGATAGCCTGACATGACGCCTTCGATACCAAGTCGAAAGTCGGTATCCGGTGTCAAAATCTTCTGCTTCATCGCTTCGGCATCTTCTTCTGTGCCGCACAGCCCGAGCAACAGACCATACAGCCCAATGCGGGTCACAGGAGTGTCCGGATCCATAACCCACTGCCGCAGCTTTTCCCGTGGCATGCGGTCTTTCAGCGGGACAATGATTTCATATGGTGCTGCGGCAAATTCAGCATAGGCGTCGTTCGATACTGAAAGCTCGTCGTGCTGCAGATAGTCCAGAAAATAGGCCAGTCGATCAATCTGGTCCTTGGGGTCGGTCACCGGCATCGGCAGTTTTGAAACGTAGTCCCATGACGACTGAGTGGCTTCGCTGGGTACGTGCCAGTCGATGAACTTCACGTCCGGCCCCATGAGGATGTACACAGCCTCCTTATTGCCGGCGATGTACTGAGGCAACTCGATTTCGTCTCCCTTTGCGAAGGCATCGCCTTTGGTTTTGGCCACCTCAACAATCTCAAATCTCGCGGTGCCCGCCGTTTCGTTGGTCGGCTTCTCACCACCAACCCACTTGCCCAGAACCAGATGCCCCACCTGGTCAACCTGTTCAGCAAGTGTCAGCGAAGGTGCGTCGCAGAACGGACAAAGAGCACACTCGGCCACCTGTGCAACTGACAGAAACACGGACAGGCATACACACAGAGCAGTAAACGTTTTCATCACGACCTCCAACTTACAAAACGCGTCGACACAGACAGAGCCGGGCTCCGGGCATAGAAAAGTCATAAGAGGCAAATCGCCCACGCAGGCCCGGCTGCTCGTACCGGCCGACGACCAGACTCGTCACACCTATTGTAACCGGATTTCAGGCCGTCGAATACAGGACCGCCATTTCGTTTGCATTTTTGCCAGGGTGCCCCAACGGCTACTTCAGCACTTTGGCGTCGGCGATGCGGTACAACTGGTATAACTCAGTGTCATCAGCTTCCGGCGCAATCTGGAAGACACCTTCGACATCAAACGGTTTTCCCTCGATGTAGTCCGTCGTCTCGCCGTCAGCGAGAGTAATTCCAATGATGTCGTAGATTTTGGGCTGGCGAACGAAGCAGCAGATTCCATTGTCACGGGCCATTGTGAAGGCCGTCAGGCCCGTGGCCTCGAACGTGGGATACATGAACCCACGAATACGAATGCGCTGTCCGCTCAGGTCGTTCAGCCATTGAGGAAAGTGCGTATCGGCGTTAGTTGGCACAGGCTCCATGTTCAGGATTTTCAGCAGGTCGATGTCGTCATACGTAAGCCGCAGCGCTTTGGAATCACCTTCGGGAAGAAGCCGCTTTTCAGAAATCAGCAGCTTAATTTCACGAGGCTCGGTGGGCAGTTGATTCTCAACACCTGCGCCGTCCGGACCGATAGCCGCAACGTCACCGTCGGAGGATCCAGCAACCGACGGGACAATTGCTTCCGAGGCGGCTTCGGTGTTTTCAGAAGGCTCGTTACCTGGCATCACCGTGGCTTTAACATTTGATTCATCGTTCGTGCTGGATACTGTCTGGACTACAGGTTGTGTTGTCTGATCCGATACCACGTCCTCTGCAGTCCCAACAACGGCACCCGCCCCGACACCTTCTTCAGACGCGACAGACGCACTCCCACCTGTAACCGACGTGGCACTGCCTGCTGGCGCAGGTTCAGAAGGCGTGGGCGGCGGATCGATCTGGCCGTATTGCACGTAGCCACTGCCGTCCGTTCCTGAACAGCCAACGCAGAACAGGCCCGCAACAGGTATCGCCAGCATAAGCACAACTGCAGTCGTTTGTTTGCCGAATTCCATTCTCAGCTTCTCCTACAAGAATCGATGGTACGAATGTGCAATAGTGACCAGCAGCAATACACTCTAAAAACGAGTCCGCGCTTCCTCAACAAGTGTTGCATCAACCGTATACACCGGCTCCCCTTCCTTAGCGTTTACATTGGCGTTAAGAACACCTGCGACAGAAACCATGCCATTGAATGCTCTGGTTGTGTTACCATTCGCCATGTTGACAACCATCATATCATAGGGTTTGGGCGACCCACCGAAACAGCACTCACCATTGTCCTTCAGAAACACGAAGTTCTCCAGACCTTCCGACATCTGGGTTTCCCACATGAACCCCTTCAGGAATACCTTCTGTCCAATCAACGGAGCCACCATCGGATGCAACCGGCGAACTCCGCCATAGTACTTGAACTGCCAGTCTGAAATGTCGTGGGGAAAATTCACACGTTCATATCCGGGCGGACATTCTGTTTCGTAGGCATGAGCCATCTTCATCGACCCCAGACTCAGACATACGGTCGACAGAACCAATCCTGTAATTGCGAAACCGGTGCCTTTCACGCCCCCTCCGCCAGACCGAATCTTGACAATGGCCGCAAAGCTTACAAAGACCCCGACAACGCCCAGGGCCAGACCAAAGATGCCAAAGAAGCCCGTCAGACTGCCGATGCCCAGCACCAGAGCAACGGGCCCCCATGGCGACACGGGGATATAGTCAAATTCGTCAGGATCGGTCTGGTTTGCCCAGGAAGAATTCACAGATTCGGACGCCGTCCCGGTAACGCTGTGAATCGGGGAACTGAGAGATGTATCTGTCATGTTTCGCGTCCGATCAGATCGGCAAGACGTAAGTACTGTTGTGATTGATATTTAATACGATTCACCGGTAGCTGCCGAAGCACGGTACAGAGTCCGGGGGTACATCCATTTTACGTCGACAACACAGCTTTCGTTAGCGAAAACAGGTCGATTCACCACAACCATGCCGTTCAGCCATCGCGGTGTTGAACTGACCCAAAATACCCGCAGAGATGACGACACTGGCTGGCTTTGACTGCACAGGGCCTTCAGAATGCGGCACCGAAAGGTCTGTTATTTAGCAAAACTAAGTTTAGCCCCTGTCCGGAACAATTAACCCATGACCACGGCAATTTCCTTTCTTTTCTTCACGGGTCTGGTCGCAATCGTCGCCTGGATGAGAACGCACAACGACGACCAGCAAACGTCAAGCGGCTACTTTCTGGCGGGACGTAGTTTGTCATGGTTTGTGATCGGCGGTTCCCTGTTGCTGACTAACCTGTCGACCGAGCAGCTGGTCGGGCTGAATGGTGGTGCATATCGGCATGGCATGATCGTTATGGCCTGGGAAGTCTGGTCAGCCCTTTCGATCATTCTGATGGCCGTCGTGTTTCTGCCCCGGTACCTGAAGAGCGGCATTACCACAATTCCTCAGTTCCTTGACTTGCGCTACGGCCCCCAGACAAGAACGTTCACATCCGTGATCTTCCTGGCGTCGATCGTGCTGAACGTACTGCCATTCGTGCTGCTCACAGGCGCGGAATTCATGATCTCAGTGTTTGATGTTCCGTCCATTATCGACACTACAAACATGACCATTAACCGCGCTGTCGTATGCAGTCTGCTGGCCATCGTCGGCGGGTGTTATGCTGTCTTCGGAGGCCTGAAGGCAGTAGCTGTTTCTGACACCGTCAATGGCATTGGCCTTGTCATCGGAGGACTTTTGATTCCGATTCTGGGTCTCAGCTACATCGGCAGCGGCAGCATGACGTCCGGCGTATCACTGCTTGCCGAAACATATCCGGAACGACTGTCTTCGCTGGGTGACCGCAGTTCGGATATTCCATGGGAGACGCTGCTGACCGGAATGACCCTGATCACGACATATTACTGGTGCACCAATCAGGGAATTGTGCAGCGTACGCTGGCATCGAAAAACCTGGCCGAAGGACAGAAGGGAGTTCTGTTCGCCGCGTTCATGAAGCTGGCCGGCCCCCTGTATCTGGTCCTGCCGGGAATCATCGCCTGGCACATCGCCTTCGGAACCGACCAGTCGCCGCCGGCAAGTGCCGACGCGGCCTATGGTTATCTGGTCAATCTGGTTCTGCCGAAATGGGCTGTGGGCTTCTTCGCCGCCACCATCTTCGGAGCAATCCTGAGTTCATTCAACAGCTTCCTGAACAGCGGCTGCACGCTGTTCAGCATCGACCTGTACAAGGGAGTGCTGAACACGGAAGCCCCGGATCGTCAGGTGGTCAAAGCCGGCAAGGTGTTTGGAATGGTCATGGTTCCGGTAAGTGTGTTGCTGGCTCTGCTGCTTTCGCCCTTTGCGGAAACCGGCCTCTTCAATCTGATGAAGTCGATTGCGGCCGTGTTGAACATCCCGTTGCTGGCGATCGTCTTCATGGGAATCGTCAGCAAGAAGACACCTGCGGTGGCCGCGAACTACGCGCTGCTGGCCGGGATTATCTTTCAGTCCGTCTTTGGAATCGCCATGGGCAACACGCTGTTCGGCAGCGAAATGCACTGGCTGCACCTGGCCGCAGTCAACTTTCTGTTTCTTATTGCGTTGATGACAACGGTGCGTTTGATCAGTCCACGTCCGGAACCATTCGTTCAGGAATACAGCAAGGACGTCGACATCACGCCATGGCCCATGGCGAAACCGCTGGGGCTGACGATTGTGGTCCTGATCACTGCAATGTACCTGGGAATGTGGTCCAAATTCGGCATCACACCAGGCGCAAAACTGGCGACGGAGTACGAGCAGTTGCATCCGCCAGCGGCAGATTAATTCTCTTCCCGGATGGGGGCGAACTTAATGCGACTGATGTACCGCACCATTTTGCCATCCACCATCTTGCCCGAACACGCACTGATAGCCTCAATGATATTCTTGTAATGCAGGCCGAAATCCGGATCGATTTCGACTTCCTGCTTTTCCAGAGCATCAGGGCCGGCGGCCTTCAAAGCATTGACGGACTTGAATATCTCCAGATTCAGACGTTGAAAAGCCGTTGAATCATTCCCCATGGGCTGCCCGTTGAACAACAGCTGAGACAGTGCGCCGGTCGCCGGGTCAGCTTCCATACGTACCTTAAACGGCGGCAAATCCGGTTCCGTAACAGATGACGTCTCCGGAGCACCCAATGGCATATTGATGTCAAAGTTGCCTTCCGGTTCAATGATTTTCAGAGTCAGCATGAAAAAGATCAGCAGCTGGAACACCACGTCAATCATAGGTGCCATCTGCACCTCGATTTTTTCGCCGCCTTCATTTCGGTTGCGAATCTTCATGGACTCACCTTCTGCGTTGCCTTGAGTGCGAACCGCTGAAACTCAATCCCTTCTTCCTGACACTTCTGAATCAGGGTCTGAACCAGTCCGGACTGAACCTCCCGATCCGCCCGAATCTCTACGGTCACATCTTCCAGAGGAGTGCCGATTGTCCTGTAGAACTGAGCTTCCTGTCGCAAACGATTCGAACTGTTGGCCACCTCAATCTGTTCATCGCCAAAGAAGATATAGGGCGTTCTGTCGATGATCTCGCCCTGTTTGTCTTTAAGAAATCCCACGTTCAGCGTAAATGCGTCGTCGCGTTTCACTTCCGGAGGCTTGGCAAGTTGATTCTTCGGCAACGTCACGCGTTCGTCCGCCTGCTGCTGCTCAAAGTTGGAAATCACCATAAAAAAGGCGATCAACTGAAAGACGATGTCGATCATGGGCGTCATATCGACATCGGGAGCATTCGAACCAGATGACTTAATCTTCATAGAAATGTGCTCCGGTCTTATGCTCCGGCAGGCGGCACTGACTCACGATTCACAGTTCCCGCGGCGTCGTGCCGGCAACAAGTGAATCGCTGCTGTTTGAAAACGACTAACGCTAGGCGGGCTTCGTGCCGGTGCCACCGGCTCCGCCCTTGCCGACGGCTGCGAAGCGACTCATCAGGCCTTCACTCACCATGCCGATTTCCAACACCAGACGCTGAATTCTATTCTTCAGAATGCTGTAAAAGACCATCGCCGGAATGGCGATGCCCAGACCGATCAGCGTCGTAAACAAAGCCGTGGAAATCCCTTCGGCCAACTCACTGGGTTTAGGTGAAACTGCAGACGAGGCAATCTTGTCGAATGATGCGATCATCCCCTGAACGGTTCCCATCAGTCCCAGCATCGGAGCCACAGTACCGATCAGCGCCAGAAAACTGAGACGATGTTCGAGCGCCATGTTTTCGTCTTCGCCGGCTTCCTGCATTCCTTCCACAGCCTCAGGATAGCCGCGGCTGAGCCGTCCCATGCCGGCCGCGAGTACACGAGCCACAAACGAATCATCGTTACGGGCAATTTCGTAGGCACCCTGAAAATCCTTACCGTTCAGTTTCTGTTCGAACTCTTCGACAAAATCGTTTGGCAGCAGAACGTCACGGCGAACCTGCATAAGATTCATCATGATCAGGGCCACCATCACAAACGACAGTAAGCCAAAGACCAACAACCAGAACCAGCCCAGTGCATCCTTCATCCAAGTCAGGAAATTCCTGCTCTGTACGGGAGCGTCAGCAGCAGGAGCGTCAGCAGCAGGAGCGTCAGCAGCAGGAGCGTCAGCAGCCGCTGGTTCTTCGTCCTGGGCCACGGCGGACGGCACAAGTCCGACAAGCGGAATCGCCGAGACTGCGACGGTTAGTGCCAGCAGAAATATACCCCAGCTGCGCAGGGATCGATGCCGCGATACTCGTTCAGAAAGACTCAGCATGTTCAGTTATCTCCGGATTAACAGAATTACGCAACTCGGTCAGCAGCGACTGTGTATCAAACGATTGAAAAGGAATGTAGCCGGTCAGGTTGGCGGAGTCATCCAATTTGCCCGTCCTGCCGCAAATGTCTTGTGATTTTCCGCTCGTCAAATCGACATAATGAGAATTGCCGTGACTAAACGCCGGACAGTTCAACGCAACTGCGATTCGTTGCCGGTCCCCCGAGTGCGGCCTCTGCTATCCGCCACTCTGCCCGGCCCACTGACTGTTGGGATAGCGTTCCTGCAGACGCGCCGAGGCGTCGACAGCGCGATCCTGGTGACCACTGGGGCCCCATAACCGGGACAGTCGCAGCAGAGCCTCTGCATGTTGCGCAGGCTCCCCGGAATACAGGACATCGACGTGCAGATAGGCCATCAATGCGGCTTTTCCCTGATTTTTCTGACGCAGGCAATCGCCCTTCCGCACCCAGGCTTCTGCCAGCGTTCGAGTTTCGGCCGGGGGTGCCTTGTCGATGACCTCATCCAGTGTCTTGATCGACTCATCCAGGCTGCTCTGCTGTTTCAGACACATCGCTCTGCCCAGCAGTCCGTCATACATGGCTCCGGTTGCCGATTCGTCACCCTTGCTTTTCTGAATCACATCGTCAAAGGACTGCAGAGCACCAGCGGTATCATCGGCAAGCAGCAGCAGTCGCCCCTTATCGACTCCGGCCTGCAACTGATACCCCTTGACACCTGACGCCTGTACTTCGTCCAGCAGCAGTTTGCCGGCATCCGTTTCGCCTTTCAACGCATGGATCGACGCCTGCAGCAGAGTGGCTTCCAGGTAGCGAAAGTTGTCCTTATTGGTGCTGCGAAATTCCTCAAGGGCTTTGTTCGCGGCATCTGCCCTGGAAGGATCAGTCAGAGCCTGCTTACCCACGACACGTGCAATCAGGAATTCGAGATCCGTCTTCAATCGCTTGTCGCCACCGGTATATTCACTCTGAACTTCCTTGTAGCGTGTCAACGCAACGTCCAAAGCTCCACTTCGTTCGTTGGATCGCGCGGGGCTGAGTTCCAGTGGCTCCTTATCGAAACGAACGTTCTTCAGATTCGATACTGAGATCGATATTTCCTCACCATTTGTCCGCTTCAGCACAATTTGGTCCTGGCGCATACTGATGATCTCGCCACGCAGCTGAGTGTTGTCGTTGCGCCGTGTCACAATGTCGACCGCAAATAAAGATTGCGCCGCCACAGCCACCACAACGGCAGAAGCCAGTATCGTTTTGAGAATATAGGGAGCTTTGTCCATTTCGGAACGCCTTGTTGTATCGTGAAACTGCGTTGAACCTGTTGTCTGATCCACAACCGAACGGTTTACTCAGCCGGCGGCTGGGGCGGACGTTTTCTGACTTTTTTCTTTGTCGGGGTCGCGGAATCCGGTGCACCCTGCATCCGGACCTGCTTAACAACCTTTTTCTTTGGTGCCTCTGTCTTCGCAGCTTCACCCATTACGGCGCCCGCGGCAGCAGCACGGGCTTTGGCGGCTTTGGCGGCTTTATACCTGGCAGCTTCTTCGGGCGTCAGCACACGTTTCTTCTTTGCCGGACGTTGCTGCGCATCTGCCGGCGACTGCGAACGTGCTTTGGACGCAACTTTCTTCTTGCGAGGCCGTGCGGCCACGGCAGATCCAGTTGCTGCACCTGCCGCTTCCAGTCCTCCAAAGTCCGGAGGACCACCTGTGTTGCCGTCCCCTGCACCGGATGGTGCAGTAAACGAAGCGTCCTCCGGCTGAAGACTCGGCCGGCGCCGCTGCTGCGGTTTACTCATTAACTTATAGAAACCGAAGCCGCCACCGGCTGCCAGCGCCAGCAGAACAACCACGACAACCGTACTAGTGCCGCCAGAAGTCTGTGCGGCTGTTTCTGCAGCCTGTTGCTGCTGCGGTTCGTCAACGCTTTCGGGCTCATTCTGAGCCATCAGTACTTCAGGGGCACTTGGCCGCTCCAGCGGAGTCTGCGGCTGTCCCAATTCCAGCTGAATGTCCTGGTACAACCGATCGAACTTCGCAAACCACGCGTCATCAAGATCGGTGAACACCTGAATAAAAATCGCGATCTCTGCCAGACCGGAATTCAACTGGACTTCAGCATCGGACGCTCCGGTCTTCGCGTAGCGATAACGACTGTTAACATATTCGAAACGAGCTTCCAGGAAACGGTCCTTCAGCTGTTCCCAGTCCGGTGAGTTGTGGCGGGCCTGGAGTTTGCGAGTAATACCGGACCAGCCCCAGATTGATTTTTCGCCCTGAGCGTTCTCTACACCTTCAATAGCCGCCAGCAGCCTGTCCGGCTGGCCACCTTCCGCTGCGCCCCAGTCGGACAGCGTATGAGCCGCCTCGAACTGCACGTCCAGTGACAGAGGCGTTTCGTTCAGAACGGACTGAGCCAGACTGACGCCTTCGTCAAACTGTTCCTGAGCGCGACAGCAACGCACAATTCTGAGTTTAACGGCAATAACACTGCCGCCTTCGGCAAGGTTCCGGTCCAGAATGTCCTGGTAAGCGGCATGGGCATTCTTGTAGTAGCCCGAAGCCGCTACGACATCTTCCTGCGTGCCCTGTCCCAGCCCAAAGTAGGTCTCACCAATCCAGACCAGCGAGTTGTAATCCATGTTCTCGCGATTTTCGCTGACCTTGGCCAGAAATTCTTCGAACGACTTTCGCGTATTTTCCAGTTGCTCAGATTCACCGGATGCTTTCAACCGTTTCAGTTCTTCCTGCAGCTCCTGCCCCAACTGCGTGTATACGGCCGCGGTATCCTGACCGCCGACGGCTTCCAGCTTATTCATCGTTTGCAGCGCTTCAGGAACTTTCTGAGTGCCAACGTAGGCTCTCAACAGGAGACGGAAGGCCTGGCCCGCAAACGCACTGCTGGTAATTCCCTTTTCAGGGCGAGCCTGTCCTGGGGCAACATCCAGCATCTTAAGGACCGAAGTGTCTCCGCCCGCAGTCAATCGCTTGATCGTTTCCACGAACTGTCCATTCATGTTGTTGATGGTCGCCAGCGAAACTTCGGCAGCCACGATCTCCGGTGTCGGTTGCGCACCGGCACCCAGCTTCGATCGCGCAACTGTGATACCTTCCAGCATCAGTCGGCCAGCGTCAGCCTTCCATTTCTTAATCGATTCCTCATCCCGCTCTGGTGAATCGCCAGTCTCCTGCTCCGACATAGCCGTAACCCATGCCAGCCAGTAGGACTGGCCTGCCTGCATTCGCGCTGAGCCGTATTCTGAATAGTCGCTGGGCACCGTCAGATAGGTATTTGCAGCATTCAGTGGTTCATTGAGATCGCGATAAACCTGCCCCAGACGAATGCGAGCTTCATTGCCTCGAGCCGATTGCGGATACTGTTCCACAATCAGTTCGCAGATTCCTTTCAGCAGATCCAGTTCAAACGACTTGTCCGTGTCGGCGTCGTTAAAGGCCTGTACAGCTGCCTCGATCGCGATCTCAGTGGCGCTGAGAGCCGAATCCGGATCATTCAACCGATCCGTTGTCATGCAGTACTTCGCCAGAATAATTGCGTCAAAACTTTTTCGCTGCCGCATGTAAACGTAACTCAGCAGATACCGAGCCTGTGCCACAGCCTTGGTGTCTGTCTTTTCGTCCCGCAGATTCAGCGCCATCGCAAACAATCGCCCGATTTCATTCAGCTGGTAATCGATCGCCTGCTTTGCCTTTTGCTTTTCTTCAGGGGATTTCGCTTTCTGCAGATCTTCATTCAATGCCTTCAACTGGCTGACCATGCCTCGAGCTCGTTCGAATGCAGTATCAAAATCCTTCGGTTCCGCATCTTTTTCACCCAGCTCCACATTCAGTCGGCGGCCCATAGCCACAGCAGGTTCCTGGTAAGGCCCGGGAAAACGTGCAACCTGTTTGGAATCCGTCAGAGCCTGACGCAGCATTGTGTTTCGCAGTCTGGCTTCGACCGCCCGATCCTGCCCAAGTTTTTCTTCGGCAATGGACTTCTCCCAGAGGATGCCAAGTCCGATTTCCGAGTAGATACGATTCCGATTCGCTTTGTCCCGCAACCAGGCCTCGGCTTCCTGCAGGACCAGCTGAAAATCGTTCTTCTTTTCGTGATTCAGACAGATCAGGCGGTACTGCAGAGCAATCGATTTCAGCAACTGCAAAGTCGGCTGATCTGACTTATGACTCAGCATTTCGTTGTAGATGCCCAGCGCTCGATTGAGATCATCCTGCTCCTGAAAGCACTTGCCCATCATCAATCGCGACTGCAGTCCGATGGGGTTTGTGCGACGAGCTGTGTGAATGGCTTCGAATTCTGTCGAGGCACGCACCATAGTCTCAGTACGTTCCTTCGAACCTTTCGGAAACGTCTGTCCACGTTCATAAGTGCATCGCACCAGGCTGAACCAGGCTCTCAGATACTTAACTTCAGCACTCTGACGTTCCAGATATGCGTCCTCGTCCGTAGTCCTGTCGATAAACTTAGGAAACGCCTTGTACTGAGTCTCGTACTGATCATGTGCGGTTTGATAGATGGCCTTCGCCTGTTCGATCAATGAACGCGCCTGTTGTTGAAGCTGTGCTGTCTTGTCGGCGTTCGAAGGTGATTCCGCATCCCAGATCAACGACCGAGCTCGCTCGAACAATAATTCACCCAGTTCAGAATTCGCGTACGCCGCGCGAACATGCTCAGGATATTCGGTTGTGAATTTCTTGAGTGCCTGTTCCGCCCGGGTGAGCGCCTGGTCACGATCTTCAGGCACTCGGGATGCGGCAGCCATTTCTCGATATGTGACACCTCGCTCCAGATCCAGCGTTTCGGTCAGTTCGGCTGGCAGGTCAACTCGTTTGGCCAGGTTGTCCACATACTCCAGAGCGGTGTCGAAGAATTTTCGCTGTCTCAGTCCCTCGATAAACGCAGTGTGCGGTTCATCAGCCTGAATCGGGCTACCGGCGAACAACACAGCCACAGCAAGGGCTGCGCACAGGATTGTGACGCGGCCTGCGGATCTTTGAAACGCCCCGCAGGAACCACCCACAATTATGCTGGCGGTCGCTCGATTACGGGTTGAAGGCCGGGCCCTCAGCAGTTTGTTAGACAAATGAGTCCACCTGAAGGGTCTGATTAGCTGCATGTCTAGAGACCATAATGCCCCCGCAACATAGATGTTTGATGCGGGAATGATATGTACGTCGCCGATTTCGAACACAGGATTCGCCTTGTCAGCAAATCGCAGAATTGCCGACACGACAACAAAACGAGGTCACACGAGCGACGAATAACTGGTAACACACACCACGATTAACCGGATAACCATCGCCTGATTCCATTGACGATACGAAGTTTCGGCGGAAATCGCAAAGATGTCGGCGGATAAAGCAGGTTGCATTCCGCGCCGAAGCGTTGCCACCCTGCCACCGTCAAGAATCACCATTCCGAAGCTTCTGCAGACACCGCCGCTTCCGCCGTCCACGATTTACAGACTTTTCTACTCAACAATTACCAAAGACCTTACTTCCGCAAAACAGCAGCGTTGTGGAAAAATCCGGGTATGATGCCAGATCGCCACGATTAAACGTTCAGGATTTCCAATGAATTCCCACCCAAATTTGAGTTGTGCCCTGTCAGGCCAGTCCCTGGACCGCGCCTGGGGGAACTGGCCGTTTCGTCTGCGGGTACGGATCGGTCTGCTGATCGTGGTCCTGCTGGTGTGTCCCGCAACCCGTGCAGTGGAACCGGACGGGGCCGGCGATCGAGCCGTCGTGGTAATTATGGCTCCCGACGGTCCGGTCTTTGCCGAAATGAATATCTCGGTCGACGGACAGGCTTATCGTGCATGGGTCACAGAGTTTCTGGCACGCCGAGTTGACGTCAACAACGACGGATCACTGAACACAGGTGAATTGCAACTGATCCCGAAACGACTGCTGCAGCAAACTAACGCACGTACCGTCAACCGAGTCCTGCGCAGCGTGACCGGCGATAAGAAGGCAGACACAACATCTGTCGACGCGTTCACCGAGTGGTTTGCGGAACAGTTAAGCCGCAGTTTTGATATCGTCGCAGCAGCGGTCACTGCATCGGAAGCGGTGCGTCTGGCTGCGCTGGTCGACGGAGACGGAGACGGAGCAGTATCTCGGGAAGAACTTATGGCCGGAAGTCGCTCACTGCGATTTCGAGATCTCGACGACGACCAGACTTTCACAGCAGCGGAACTTATGCCGTATCGGGACCCGCGCAATCAGAATGCCGCGATCGTTCCCGACGCCGCCAATCTGCCATTCGTTCAACTTAGTGATGAGGAATCACTGACTCGGACAGCCGAACAGATCGTGGCTCGTTATGGCGACGACGACGCAGTCAGCATCGCGAAACTGCGTCTGCCGGAGGCAGTCTCCGCCAGTGTCGACGGCAATAACGATTCGAAACTGAATCCCTCAGAGACGAGACAGTTCCTGGCCGCGCCGACTTTTCATCTCACTCTCGATGTTCAACTGGCCGAAGCAGCTAACCGAAGCAACCTGGTAGCAGAAATATCACCGGCCGCCCAGTCCTTCGTGCGGTCAGACTCCCGGAAACGAGGCCGCATAAAAATGGTCGTCGACGACATGCCGCTGGAAATCCGTGCACGTGGCGGTAGCGCTCGTTCACGAGACATCATGGTGGACTTTCTGCTGCAGCGATCTTCGCTTTACGACAAAGACAAAAACGGATATTTCACCGATGACGAATATCCCGAGTTCAAGTCAGAGATGGCCCAGTATCTGGCCAATGCCGACTTCCAAAGCGTCGACCTGAACAGCGACGAAATGGTGCTGCGACATGAAATCAAGACGTACATCGAACGTGATGCCATCGCTACGCAAAGCCGCATTGAAGTCAGCATCAAGCAGGATGGCAAAACGCTGTTCAATCTCCTGGACGACAACAAGGATCGACGCCTGACCGGCCGTGAACTGCTGGAAGGATTTGACATCCTGCTGGAATACGATCTGAACGGGGATCAAAAACTCACAGAATCAGAACTTGGAACCGCGTATTCTCTACAGATCGGACTCGGTCAGCCCGCCTCACTGCGCATGAATTCTGTGCAGACCATGAACATGGTGGCACGCTCCACAGACGCTGTTCTTCCCGGAGTCAGCGGATTAAACGGCCCGGAGTGGTTCCGCCGCATGGATCGCAACCAGGACCGAGACGTGTCGTATCGCGAATTCCTTGCGCCTCGATCGATCTTTGAACAACTGGATAAGGACAGCAACGGCCTGCTAAGTGCAACAGAAGCCGAGGCACTGACTGAGTAGAGCTGTATATGTCCGATACAAATCTACGGACCATCGCCACCTACGGCTCAGCTCCCATTGCTCATCTTGCCAGCGCCATGCTGCAAAGTCATGGCATTCGAGCCGCCGTCGCCGGAGACCAGATCGCCGAAGCACTAGGGTATCTGGGGGTCGCCATCAGCACTGTTGAGCTGCTGGTTCATGACGAAGACTCTGACGCGGCTGGTCAGCTGCTTTCAGAATGGGAACTGAAACGTAGCCTCCCTAAACAGGACCACTGGGGCAACGAGTACCGTATGGGCTGGCTGTGCGGACACTGCTCTGAGATCAATCAACAGACCTTCGATTCATGCTGGTCGTGTTCCGCCGCTCGGCGGCAGGATGCCAAACTTGTACCATTGCCTGACGACACCAATGCGATTCCTGACCCACCCCATGCCATCGCTGCGTCTGAAAATCCCGATCCGTCTCCGTTCCGCATACCGACCGTTGAGGACCTGCCAGCCGTCAATACCAAGCTGGCCACCCGCACGTTTCGCAGTGCGGTGCTGGGCCTGGCCTTTCCCCTCCTGGCAGTATACAGCTTTGGTCTGGCATGGAAGTGTCTGGCCGAGGGTCGACCAACACCCAAAATCTGGGCGGCTTTGTTCCTGAGTGCCGCAGGTGTCCTGCTGTGGATCATCCTGTTCTTTGCAACTGGCCTGCACAAAACCATCCTGCGATTCTGACCTGTCGAGCCACAACAGCCGTTCTGAGAGGGAGTTTTGGCCTCTGATGATTGCGTCCGCAGACAGTTCGACTCGATCACCAAGCGGCAGAATCTGCCGCAGCAAGTCGCCGCGGGGCCGTACGGTGCCGAGATCTGTCATTTCACCGTGATGATCATAACGAAACCACAGATTAGTTAAGTATTCAGGGCAGTTCACTGCGTGTCACCGCACCACTGATGCCGACAGGTGTTGTAGCCAATGCTACAACACCTGCAGATTCAATCCGTAGTGATCCTGCGCTGGAGTCGTTCCGGAGATATAAAATATTGAACACATCCCCCGGTCTGAAAATCGTTCTGTTTGTGGCCTGTGCTGTCGCCACATCCGGTTCTGTCCTTGCGCAGAACGATGCATGCAGCGTCGTTGAAGGCAGCAATCTGCATGATCGCGTTGAAGATATCTTCAGCCCGTGTCAGGTATGCTGCGGCACATTGTTCCAGTGGAGCTGTACCAGCGTCTGTACGGGTGGCCCCGATCCGGATGCACCTCTGGTCACCGACCGCCCGGACTTTACGGAAGCCAGTTCCACGGTCGGCAAAGGTGTCGCTCAACTGGAAATCGGTTACACGTTTACTCGTGAAGACGGAAACACACATTCGCATTCGTTCCCGGAACCGCTGCTGCGTTACGGCATCATGCAGGACTGGCTTGAGCTGCGAATCGGCTGGACCGACAACCTGCAGGAAACCAACAGAGTGCAGGCCGGTGGAGCCGATGACTTGTACCTGGGATTCAAAATCGGCCTGACACCTCAGCAGGGCCTGCTGCCGGAAATTGCAATAATTCCGCAGATGACCGTTCCCACGGGAGCCGCACGATTCACGGCTAACGATGTCATGCCCGGAGCCAACTGGATTTACGGCTGGGAAATCAGCGACTGCCTGTCCACCGCCGGCAGCACACAGTTTAATCGGTCCGTCGATGATGGCACCGGAGCCAACTACACCGAATGGGCTCAGTCGTGGACAGTCGCCTATTCACTGTGCGATAAGTTCGGAGCCTACACCGAATGGTTCGCGCTGATCCCGCACTCGGCAGACACCGCCATGACGGAACACTATTTCAACGGCGGCTTCACTTATCTGATCAACAATGATATCCAGTGGGATATTCGCCTGGGCACCGGACTGAATGACGCCGCCGACGATTACTTCCTCGGAACCGGCCTGTCGCTGCGCTACTACTAAGAACCAGAACAACCGACAACTCCGGCTACGACAGCCATTATGGCTGTCGTCCAGTCTCAGCGAACTGTCAACGGCGTTACAAGATGCTCGCGAATGTATTCCGTGATCGCACTAACGCCTGTTCAATCAGTTTGCGATCGCCGCCCCACAAACTGTAACCACCACCTTCAATCGCAATCAGTTCGTGAGAAACGCCCTAATTCTGCTGCCATGTTCAGCAACTGTTCAACCGGCACATCGTTATCCAGGGTGCCCTGCAGCATTGGAGTGGGCGGATACTCAACGGATAGATTCCGAATCGGACAAAATGGTGTCAGCCTGTCCCGGTCGACTTCTGGATCAAGACCGCTGACAGCGTTGGCTCATCGTCCGTGCTGCTTCATGTACAGAAAGAAGGTTGCTCGCCCGCGACCGTTTCCCTGTCTGCGTCTGCCAGCAACTCCACGTCCACGTACCCGAATCTCTAAGTACGAAACGACAGCAGCAGGTGGGTTGAGAAAAACTCCACTCATCAGCGCCAGATAGCCTCCTGAGAGAACGCTGACTACCACCGGTCGTGACGGGTCCGCGTCAAGCAATTCGGGACCGGTTTTTCTTACCCATTTCAGTCCATCTTTCAGGTCCTCAATAATTGCGGGCAACTGCGTTTCGCGAGCAAGACGGCAGCAGAGCGACACCAGCACGAAAGCGTGCTCCTGGACGGGATTGTGCAGCGGTATCTGAGTGACGATACACGTCTGCCTGAATTTCAAACTGTTCAACCGTCTTGTACGTGTATATCGTCTTCGAAAACTTCGGTGACCCTCCACCAGCGAAGACCTGACTACTGAAAGAGCATTCCGTCCGGCACAAAGCCAGCAGCAGCGCAAAGACAGATTTCAGTTCCACCGCTTCATTCTGAACTGCGCTGTCGGGGTGGGTATGAAAAGAGCGTGCTCGGACGATTGCCGGGATGGCAAATGAGTCAACCGGAAGAAACCTCGCGAAAAATTGAAGGTGACAGATGTGCCTGAATTCGAGAAGGAGTGCGGCTTAAACACGCGAGCGATGTTTAACTCTTCCGCCGTGTATATCCTGCCTGTACACTCTCATTGTCTACCAACTGAGCGACCCAGTGCTTTGACCGAACGATTCTGTTTCTATGTCCATATTGTTGAGCATTGTGACAAACAGGTTGCACAGTGGCTTGTCTTGTTTGCTGACAACGTACTGCCCGTGTTGAAACCCACCGCCGGCGAGGAAGATGGGAAGATTGCGAGCGTGGTGAGCGTTGGCATTACCGAGATTGCTGCCAAAAAGAATTGTCGTATTGTCCAGCAAAGTCCCACCGGATTCCGACTTATTCTTCATCTGACTGAGCAAACTTCCAAAACACTCCACGATTTCCTTTTCAATCTTCTGCAACTGTCCGATTTTTGCTGTGTCCTGACCGTGATGCGAAAGATTGTGGTGGTTGCCCGTCACGCCTTCAACCTTCGGAACAACGTAGTGATCCTGAATCATGACACTGACAACACGAGAACAATCCGTCTGAACAATCAGTGGAACCAGATCCATCAGTAGCTGAGCTCGCCCAATCAGGTCAGCATTATCGCGAATGTCCTTTGGTTGCTGCGCATCAACATCCGGTTTCGGCTTTTCCATCCATCCTTCAGCTGCGGCAATGTTTGTTTCGGCCTTCCGCACCGAGTCAAAATAATCGTCCAGCAGATGATTGTCCGCAGAACTTGCTTTGCGTCTCACTGTTTTCGTCTGCGAACTCAGTTGATCGAGGATACTTCTGCCATCGCTAAGCCTCCTCTTCTGTACACGTACCTCATCGGGCGTGCCTTCGAGAAACAATTGGGCAAACAGACTCGCGGGGCTGGTCTGTGCCGGAATCATCACGCCGCCCCTGGTGAAAGACTGGCTTTGGGGCATGATGGTTCCCAGCGTAATCGATGGATAACGGGTAACATTGCCGAGGCTGCCAGCTGCGACCTGATCGACGGAGATAGTGTTCCGAAACCCACCCATTCCCGGCTTGCGCGCCGATGTCAGCCAGGTGATTTCGCTGTCGTGCGGTTGACGACCGGTCTGGTCCTCGTGCTGCAGACCGGAAAACAGTGTGAAGTCCCTGCGGTGATCCTGCAGGAGATCCAGATACGGAGTGGATTCATAATCAGCACCGGACGTTGCAGGCCACAACAGCGGCGGGTGCAGACCGAGCGCCGTACACACAAACACCATACGTTTTGGCGGCACGTTTCCAGTCGCCGCGAAAACAGGATTCATCGCTTCCAAAAACGGCAACGCGAGTGAGACACCCGATGCCCTCAATAACGTTCGTCGGTGAAGTGGATCCATAAGGTGAATTCCAATGAGTCGTACGTTTTTCCGGACAGCTACTTATTCCGGAACATCCTGCTGCGGACAACTTCGTAAAAGATGTCTCGCACCGGAAAACCATTCTCTCGTGTTCGCTCCAGGATGGATTCCACTTCCTGCCGATCGGCGAACTGCATTTCACCACCCGTTGAATAGACGACAAGCCGAGAAATGAAGTTCTTCGCGATGAGTTCTTTCTGGTTAAGCAGATGCTGTTTGAATTCCTGAATCCCCTGGAACTCCTTCCCGTCAGCAGTTACGCCACTGGCGTCGACAGGTAGCCCACTATGGTACGTACGATTCGTCAGAAACGAGAAGGCACCTCCTCCCGTCGCTCGATACCTTGTTCGGAATCCACCTATCGGATCAAAACTCTCCAGTGCAAATCCCGGCGGGTCAATCACCCGATGGCAGGCATTGCAGGTTTCGATATTTCGATGGGCCGTCAGAACGTCGCGGACAGTTGTTTTTCCGCGGGTATCCGGCTCGATTGATCCAACCGACGGGGGAGGCGGCGAAGGAGGCGTTCCAAGAAGATTCGTCAACACAAAACTGCCACGTGTTACTGGTGATGTGACTGTGCCGTTAGCGGTTGTTTTCAGAATGGCGGCCTGTGTCAGCACGCCACCTCGCAGACTGTTTTCGGGCAGGTCGATCCGGCGAAACTCCTGCCCCGAAATTCCTGAAATACCGTAGTGCTCTGCCAGACGACGGTTCACAAATGTGAAATCCGAATCGATCAGGTTCGTGACGCTTAGGTTTCTGTCGATGAGTTCGGTAAAGAACAGCTCCGGTTCCTTCAGAACGGCGTTACCAAGTAGTTCGTCGTATTCAGGATACAGCTGTGCGTCCGGGGTTGTGGCGTCAACTTTGTTCAGCTGCAACCACTGGCCGAGAAAGTCGCGAACAAACCGACTGACTTTGTCATCATCGAGCATTCGATCGACCTGTTGGGTAAGCACCTCCTGCCCCGAAAGGATTCCCTCACTGGCGAGTTCAAACAGCTCATCATCAGGCAGGCTTTTCCATAAGAAGTAAGAAAGTCGATTGGCGAGTGCATGATCGTCAAGCCTGCCCGCGTCGCCAGTAAACATCAGGAACTGTGGCGAACTCAGCATCGAACGAAGCGGTACGCGCAGCACGTCGACCCACTCCCGGCCTTCTTCGATCGCAGGTTTCGCGAGGCCAACAAACGACTCCAACTCGCCTTCGACCGGTGGGCGGCGAAACGCTCGCGGTGCGAAGCGTTCCACGACCTCCCTCACCTGCCTGATCGGTACGTTTGAGAGTTCGACTTCGAACGGTCCTGCGTCAGACGTGTCACTCGATACCAGATTCACGCCGTGCAATAACTGCTGCGTACTTTGAGGTGGCCATGTGTCAGAAAGCGGCCCCTCAACGTTCTGAGCCTTAATGGCGATCCCCGGGCCTTTGTAGTTTTCTGAACCGCCCGCAGCCGCGATGCCGCCAATGGGCTCTGACTCCATCTGGAATGTTGTGTAGAACGTATCGCCTGGTTTCAAATAGGCAGAAATGCCGACGGTTTCTGTCTTACCTGGCAGCAGGTCGTGGGTTGCCAGCAGTCGGGCTCCACCACCAGGCTCTTTCCGAATTAGTTTGAGCGTGATCGGTTTCTCCGATTGATAAGCTGCAACCTTCGAGGTGATACGATAAACGCCTGGTGAAGTCACATTGAATCCGCCAGCGAAGGACGTGATGAGATAATCAACATCGCGGAACAGAGCGACTCCGTCATCCAGCCTCCTGCTCACACTACCGCCCAGGTTCAGCGGCTTGTGATGAAAGTCATTAAGAAACTCGCTGTTCATGAAGTCAAGTTCCTGCCTGCGATACACGTTCCGTTTAAGGTTGATCGCCCGATCGAGGGCCTCGTCGGCGGCCTGCAGATAGCTTTCCATGTGGACCGCAGAAATTCGCTGAGCTGATCCAACAGTGTCAAAGCTGCCCGATTCGACCTCATCCGGGACACCACTCGTCACGTCTGCGTCGATCACGAGCAGATCTTTCAGTGTGTATCCCAATTCAAGTTTCGTAAGGCGCCGCGTCGGAACACGACCAATCCGCTGTTGCATTGCGCGACTGGCTGCTCGCAGGTCTTTGTTCAGCGATGCCAACGCAGTTTCTAATTGCAGTGGATCAGGCCGATCCTCTGGTTTCGGCGGCATTTCGCCGTCGCGGACACGATCGAAAACTTTTTCCCACTGACGAAGCGTCGGGGCGTCAGAAAGGTCATGTCCGACTGCTTCGAAATTCAGCCCCGTTTCCGTGTCGGCATCATGGCAGTGAAGACACGCCGATTCGACGAGTGGCGCAACATCTGCCCTGAAGGACTGCGCCGCTACAACACCGTGCGTTATGGGCCAGAAGACCATCAGGATAAACGGCACGTATTTCATATTCTCAGCGTACACAGAATTCGAATCGTTCGCCACATTAACATTATCAACGAATCAGTTTCAAACCCCTGACCCACGACATTCGGAAACCCGCGGCGTGAACGAGGAACTGAAGATGAATCCGATCCCACAGCGTCCCTCGCCGACGCACCCGGTGACCATGGAATCTGAAACGACATGTGGTGTTTCAGCAGTGTTGTCCGTCGACATCTGTTCGGAACTGCGATTCCGTTGCATGGTCAGGACCTTCTAAAGATGTCCGCCACCGGATGGAACGTAACACTTGGGTCCAGTGGAAAAATCGGCCTGTCGCAGATGGTGTGTCCCAGACCGTTAAGGTTGGCGCTGGTTGATCCGGGCGCATCCACGTTAATCAGCTTTGCACACCAGTCGGCAAACATGTGTGATTCGCAGTGGGGCGATTTGACCACGACCATGTCAAATCGCTCCGGATCCTGTCCGTTGGCATAAAACCACGAACGATCAAACAAACTGACCGGATGTGTGCCGACCACCAGCGTCACGTTGTCCGCTTCCAGCACGGCGGTGTTGCCCGCATTCCAGTTCCAGCCGAACGATTCGCTGAAAAACCTGCCATCGGACAGGGAACGCACGCGAGCCTCCACTGCCAGCGGCTGAAATCGAGCGGGATCCAGCGCGCCGCCGACGGTGGTGTGAATCGTGGCCCCGACACCCGCAGCCATCGCCTGCTGCACGGCCGCGGCGTCCACGATCGGAGCCAGCAAGCGACCCCTGTATCTCTGACTCACGGCCTCCCGCACGATCGCATTACTGTCACCGGACGCTCCGGAACTGGTCGCATCAGCGGCGTCGATCATCACCACCGTTCCTGAACTAACGGCCGCCGCCTGCTGCACGGCATCTGCCAGACGGGTTAGTGGCACCTGCATTTTCTCGTGATGTTTCCAGAAACAATTTGCCAGCTCGATGGCCTGCTTCTGCGCCGCCGCCTGGTCACCATTCATTACAACAAAGCTGTTGGTGCGAAGCTCCGGAACATCGGTGAACGGATTGCCCCACATCACACCCGCAGAAAGTCCTGCTTCGCTGGCTTCAATCGATTCCGCCAGCCGAATACACTCTGAAACAGCGCCGGTATCCGTAATCATCTCATCACCGCGTGCCAGCACCGGAATCTTCACTCGAGCAGTAACCGGGCAAACGTCTCCCGCCACAATCTGCAACAGCAGCTTTGCTGCTCGGGCCCCCGTTTCGAAAAAATCAACGTGAGGATAGGTATGGAACGCGACGACTGCATCGCTGTGTTCCAGCATGCGGTCGGTCAGAATACCATGAAGATCCAGAGACACCACAAATGGAATCTCTTCGCCCAGAATGCGACGGGCTTCCTGCAACAGATAGCCTTCCGGATCGTTTTCGTTCGCCGCCTGCATGGCTCCGTGCAAACTGAAATAAGCAGCATCAACGGAGCCCAGTTCGCTCAGACTGTCAAGGAACTCTCCGCTGAGCCGATCAAAACTGTCCGCTGCCAGCACCCCGCCTGAAGTGTTGGAACTCGCAGCAAACGCCGGAGCCGGATCGACGTGTTTCGCCGTGTCGAACACACTTAACGCTCCGCCGACTTCTTCCTTAACGCTGCGATGGTAGTCCAGCACAGCCTGCCCTCGGGCCGTTCGAAAATTCTCGTACCGGCTGGGAGCAGGATTGAACGTGGAAACTTCCTGTTTGCATTCGGCAATCGCAATTCGGGACATCAGAATCTCCGCAGCAGTGGGGATAAAAACAAGAGCAGCTTCTCTTCTTATCAGGGACGAATCACGCTTCCGTCGCGTCGACGTATTGCCGGCCATGCGCCGTTGAAGGGATGCTTCGGATATGGGAATTGACTGGCCAGCGATTCGTCGACATCAATCCCCCAGCCCGGTTGGTCGTTCGCCCACAGCATTCCGTCCCGCAGTTCCGGACAGCCCGGGAACACGTCCAGAGTTGCCTGGTTGAATGGCGTAAATTCCTGGATGCCGAAATTCGGAACGGCAAGATCCAGAGCCAGATTGGCAGCGTGCCCAATGGGAGAAGTGTCTCCCGGCCCGTGCCACGCAGTGCGCACTCCGAAGAATTCGCACAATGCCGCCAGCTTTCGAGCCGGAGTCAATCCGCCGATGTCCGACAAATGCACTCGGATAAAGTCGATTAGTTGTTCCTTAATCAGCGGCAGATATTCGTTAACGTTGCTGAACAGTTCACCCATGGCAATCGGAGTACTGCTGGCGGCACGCAGCCGGCGAAAACTGTTGATATCTTCCGGCGGCAGCGCGTCTTCCAGAAAAAACAGCCGGAAGGGTTCCAGATCCTTTGACAGCTGAATTGCCAGGGCAGCAGGCAGTCGCTCGTGGATATCGTGCAACAATTCAATCTCATCACCCAGCTGACTGCGAGCGCACTCAAACAGCCGGGGAGCCAGTCGCACGTAATCGGCCGGCTCGAACACGTTCTGCGGCGCGGTCGGACCGTCAACGGTTTCATGAGTCTGCAGATCTGACTCTGTACCGTACGTCGCCTGGCCAGGCACCTCGACCTGCATACGAATGTGACGAAATCCGTCAGCCATCAGTTTGTGAGCATCGTCGACGACATCCTGAAACTCACGCCCCGAAGCATGCACATACACAGGAGCGGCCATGCGGCACTTGCCGCCAAGTAATTCGTGGACGGGCATGCCAGCTCGCTTGCCTTTGATATCCCACAACGCCATATCGACGCCGGACAGGGCATTGTTCAGCACCGGCCCCTGACGCCAGTACGAACTGACGTAGGCGGACTGCCAGATATCTTCGATTTCATCGGCGTTTCGTCCTTTCAGAAACGGAGCAAGATATTTTTCGACAGCTTCGACGACCGCCAGCGGTCTCTGAGTAAACGTGGCACAACCCAAACCGTGCAGTCCGTCGTCGCTGGTTTCGACTTTCACAACAACCAGGCGAATGTCGGCCGGGGCGGTGGCGATACAGCGGATGTTCGTAATACGTACTGTCATGTTTCGTTTTCTGCGTGTCTTCGGATTCCCGGCGGTTCCGGTCAGCGGACTGGACGAAATATTCGCCGCCACACGATATGCTTGTGCTGCAGGGTCGTTGAATCCGCACCAGTCAGTCAAGCATCGCACGCAAGAAACAGAAAGATCAGACGGATGAAAATCGAATCGATCGAACGTATCTGGGTCGACATGCCATTAAAGGAAGTGCCGTGGCGCAACATGGTTCGCGAAATCCCTCACTGGTCGCTGTTCGAATTGTGCAAAGTCACGCTCAGCAACGGAGTCGTGGGCGTCGGCGAAACCATGCCCTACTACACTTGGGGCGAAGTGACTGATGAGGCCGTCGAACGGGCGAACGGTCAGCATCCGGCGTCTGTGATGTGGGATGATTCTCTGGGCGCCGGACTGCAGATGGCCATATTCGACGCTGTGGGAAAATCGCTCGACACGCCAGTCTGGGCACTGCTGGGACACAAGGTTCGCTCGTTCGCTCATATCGGCTGGTGGGCGATTGACATGCCGGTTGAAGACTGGATTCATGAATGTGCTGAGGCCGCAAAACAGGGTTACACAACTTTCAAAACCAAAGCGAGACCGTGGTTCGATCTGGAAGATCAGATCGCTCGACTGTCGGAAGCCGTGCCGGATCATTTCAAACTGGATATGGACTTCAACGACTTCGGACTCGATCCCGCAATCGCTCGACCGCTGTGCAAACGACTGGAACAATTCAAGAAAGTTGCGATCTGGGAAAGTCCCGTCGCACAGGAAGATGTCGCAGGTAACCGCGCACTGCGTCAGCA
>Ga0315331_10000340_pt1 | contig 31114 bp, 24 predicted proteins | sample M160m34915metaG_FD_203456 | JGI IMG/M metagenome (GOLD analysis project Ga0315331, IMG submission 203456) | Ammonia-oxidizing marine archaeal communities from Monterey Bay, California, United States - M1 60m 34915 | ecosystem: Environmental > Aquatic > Marine > Intertidal zone | place: USA...
ACCAATGGGTACATTTGGGGTGTTGTGAATAGGAACAATAGTTTTTTGTATGTTAGCGTTTGGATGTTGTGTAACAACGTTTTTTGAAGGATTAGCTTTTGATTTAATAAATAAAAGCATGTCTTTTTTAGTGACTCTACCTCCAGAACCAGATCCTTGTATTTGTTCTAATTCTTCATGTTTGATTCCTTCTTTAGATGCAATACTCTTCACTAAAGGTGAGTAAAATCTAGAACTTTCAATAGCAACAGATTCATTGCTAGATTTACCATTAGATAAAGGTTCTAAAATTTGTTCAGCAATGATTGGCTCTATTTCTTCTATTTCTATAGAGGAAATGGGTGCGTTAACATCTTCGCTAGAGCTTACTTCTCCTCCTATGATTGCAAAAGCTGCTCCCACTTGTACCACATCACCCTCGTTAAATAGAATTTTTGATAATACTCCTGCAGAAGGAGATGGAACTTCTGAGTCAACTTTATCAGTAGCAATTTCTACTAGAGGTTCATCTTCTTCAATGGTTTCTCCTACAGATTTTAGCCACTTAGTTATAGTAGCTTCAGCAACACTTTCTCCCATTTTGGGTAATAACACTTCAATTTCTGCCATTTTACTAGTATGATATAGTTCTATTTATTGGTGCACAAAAATAGTTTTTTTAGATGATATATTAAGTTATTTAAACGAGAAAGTCTTAAAGAATTGTTTTATTGAAAAACAGGTTAACCTAAGAATTTTAAATTTCTAATTAAAATTCTTAAATCAGCAATTATGCTATAGTCTTTTGCATATACAACATTTAATTTTGTAGCTATATCATCATTTATTGGGCTTATTCCATCTGAAACAGAGAGTATGTTATTTTTGAGTTTAGGTAGTTTAACTGAAGTGGTGTTTTTATAATATCCAACCCAAGTTGATAGGCCAATAAGAACACTTAGAATGTTTTTTAAGGCAATTAAAGGGTGTTTTATGAAAAGAAATAATAATGGATAAATGGATATTAATAAAATTGCTGAGCTTAAATCAAAGAGTCTTTTAGCTCTTATGTTTTTAATATTATTAATGGTGTTCATGTCTACCATGTATAAATCCCCACTACTGTGAATGGAGTTGCTCCCAATTAAGAAAAGAGTGTTTGGCTGAGAAATTTTAAAGTCAACTTTATGTAATGTTGAAAAAGTTGACATTATTTCAATAGTAGATTGAGCAGAAATATCTTTGGCACAAAAGACTACTTCATGAATTTTCTTTATTCTAACTAAGTCATTTAATTGATTTAGCTGAATATTAAAGGATGGTTCATCTTTGCCAACTATTATTGATGGATTGACAAAATAAAGTTCTTCTATTTGTGCTATTTGTTCTAATAGGTTTTTTATCCTTATGCCCTCATCTTTACTACCAACAATTGCAAAAGATTTTTTTTCTTTAATAGTAGTCTTGATTCTTCCCCAACCCATTAAATGAAAAGCTATTCTGTTTAAAAATGATACTCCAATAAAACCAATACTTGAGAGTAATATTATAGATCTTGAGAATTGAATTTCTTTGGGAAGTAAAGCATATGCAGATAGTATAATAATTGTTCCAATAGTTGCTGCCTTTAAGATTGAAAACAACTTGTATGGTTTATCATTGGCTCCTAAAATCACATTGGATACTACCCAGATAAACGTATAGGCTATTAAAGCTATTGAAAGAATTTTTAATGGAAATGTAATTCCTGTATAAATTTGATAATATTTTGCAATGAAATAAATAGAAATTGCAGTGCCAAAAGTGTCAAAAAGAGTAAGAGAGAGTTTTTTTAAAAATTGATTTGAAATGGCTATAAATGCTCTTATGTAAATGGCAATATTAATGAAGAATGAAAAAAGCTTTGCATTTTTTTTAGAAAAATGTTTTTTAGCAAAAATGATCATAGCATTGTAAAAAACAAACACATAATTTATTGAAGTTTTTTTTGTGCTTTCACCTTTATAGTGAATAATACTGGTTTCGGAAAAATAGTAATTTTTATAGCCCCCCAGAATCAGCCTATAAGAAAGATCTATGTCTTCTCCATACATGAAAAAAGATTCATCTAATAGGCCTATTTTATCGAGAGCCTTTTTTCTTAATAGCATAAATGCACCAGATAATATTTCTATTGAGTGATTTTTATTTTTAGCAAGAAACCCAAGATGATAGCGCCCCATTACCTTTGATTTAGGAAACAAACTAGATAGCCCAAAAATTTTAAAAAAAGCTACAGAAGGGGTTGGAAGCCCTCTCTTAGATTCAGGTAAAAACTTTCCTTTTCCATCTATCATTTTAACTCCTAAACCACCAGAATCAGCTTTATTATCCATGAATTGAATACACTTTAAAAAAGTATCCTCTTCAACTACTGTGTCTGGATTTAATAGAAGAACATACTCACCTTGAGCCAATTTTATTGCTTGGTTATTTGCCGAAGAAAAACCTACATTTTCTTTATTTGCAATTAGCTTTACATCTTTAAATTTATTCTTAATCATTGAAACAGATCCATCTACAGAATTGTTGTCAACAACAAAAACTTCAGCATCTAATTGATCAATAGCTTTTCGAACAGAAATTAAGCATTGTTCTAAAAAATGCTCTACATTATAATTAACTATGACTATAGATAATTTCAAATTATTTATGAGCTAAAATTAATTTCATAAGGTGAACGATTCATAATTGATTTTCCTAAAGTAATTTCATCTATGTATTCAAGTTGATTACCAATGCCAATCCCTCTAGAAATTAAACTCATTTTTATTTCTTTATCCAAAATCTTTCTATAAATAAAAAAATTAGTTGTGTCACCTTCCATGGTGGCAGGTAATCCAAAAATGAGCTCGTTAATACTGTTTTTTTCAATTCGGGTTAAGAGACTTGAGATGTTTAAATCTTCTGGTCCAATTCCTTCCATTGGAGAAATAACACCACCTAAAACATGATATTTCCCAAAAAATTGTCCAGTAGATTCAATTGCGATTACATCTCTGATGTCTTGCACAATACAAATAATGGAGTTATCTCTTTTAGGATGACTGCAAATGTCGCAAATTTCTTTGTCCGAAACATTGAAACATGTATTACAGAATTGAATGTTTTCTTTAAGTTTAACGAAAGAATTTGAGAACTGTTCAACTTCGTGTTGATCTTTGTTAAGAAGGTGTAAGACTAATCTAAGAGCAGTTCTTTTTCCAACTCCTGGTAATGAGGACATTTGAGTTACAGCTTGGTTTAATAGGTTAGACTTATATTCCATAATGCAAATTTAACTAAGCAATTGAAGACTTTAATTGATTTTTAAAATGTTTTTCAACCATTTCAATTAATAAATCAATTTCTTTTAAATGGGTTCTAAAAGATAATATTGCTACTCTTAGCCAAACCTGCTTGTTAATTTTAGTTGAGGATATGAAAATTCTTCCATCTTTATGCATCCGCTCAAGTATTTGTTGATTTAAGCTTGATGTATCATTATTGTCACTTATAAACCTGAAAGTGAACACCGTTAGTTCAGGTTTAGGACCAACTTCAATGAATTTAAGTTTCTCAAATTCATTATATATATACTGCGTAAGCAATAATTTTTCTCTTAAAGCATCTTTGAAAACTTTAGTTCCATGAAAAAGTAACGGTAGCCAAATTCTAAGACCTCTAAAGTTTCTAGAAAGTTCTGGTGATAAATCTGCGGGTGATAAATGCTCATGTCCCAAATATGCATCTTTCATGTAATTAGCCAAGTAGTAGTTTGTTTTTAATAAATCAGCTCTATCTTTTACCAATACAGCCCCTGAGCCATAAGGTAAAAACATGCCTTTATGAGGGTCTATTACTAAAGAATCTGCTTTTTCTATTCCTTTAAATGTGTCTTTATGTTCTTCTAACAAGTGAAAAAATCCACCATAAGCAGCGTCAACATGAAACCAACAATTGTGCTTATTTGCTAAATCACCAATTGTATTTAGATCATCAACAACTCCGGTATCTGTGGTGCCAGCCGAACAAATAATTAGAAAAGGATTTAACCCATTTTCAGTATCTTCTATAAGTTGTTTCTCTAAAGCTTTAATGTTTAAATGGAAGTTTTCTTCTAACGGAATTTCTCTGTATATGCACTCACTTAATCCACTTATTCGAATGGCTTTGTGAATGCAATGATGCATTTGAGCAGAGCCATAGATAACTGTTTTTTCATAATTAGCTCCTTTAATGTTGTGCTTGTCTCTTGCAGCAACTATACTTATTAGATTTGCTATGCTGCCACCTGTTGTTAAATTCCCTCCATATGTATCGGAATTCAATCCAAATAATTCAGCAAACCAGTTTAGGATATGATTCTCAATGTTTATGGCCCCTGGGTTGGCAAAGTAAATCCCAGAATATTTGTTTGTCATTGCTGCAATGAAATCTCCATATGCTGCAGTTGGTATTCCACCACCAGGAATGTATCCAAGGTGTGCTCCAGAAGCAGGTTGGATTCCGTTTTTGTTTACTGCTGTTTCAAATAAATTTAGAATTTCTTCAATGGGATAGCCATTGTCATTAAAAGAATGGTTAAATATTAATTCACTAGGACTAAAATCGCTTTCAAAGCCATTTTTATCTCCTAAGTTATCAATGAAATCATTTAAATAATTAATGACTTTTTCATTGAAATCAGTTCTTCTATTATCCTTAAGGTCTAAATTTAAAACAGACCTCTCTAATTCAAGTATTTCTTTTCTCATTTTTGCTGTTTTAAAAATTAAAAGTTAATATCTGAAGATTATTATTGTCCACCAAACATAGTAAAAGCTTTTCTTTGTTTTATGAATGCAACTATAATCATTTCTGTTATTGTAATTTATTTTATTGTATTAATTATAATTGCTAAAAAGACAGCTGGTAAAGGAGAAAATGAAACTTTTTTTCTAGGGAATAGAAAATCACCTTGGTATTTGGTGGCATTTGGAATGATAGGAGCATCTCTTTCAGGAGTAACTTTTATTTCTGTTCCTGGTGGCGTTGCAAAGGGAGGTTTTGGATATATGCAAGTCGTTTTTGGATATCTTATTGGTTATTTTATAGTTGCATATGTTTTGTTGCCGATTTATTATAAGATGAATCTGACTTCTATTTATGAATATCTAAAATCTAGATTTGGGTATTGGAGTTACAAAACAGGAGCAGGACTTTTCTTAGTGTCTAGGATAATAGGAGCTTCTATTCGATTGTTATTAGTTGCGGAAGTTTTACAGATTATTTTACTAAAAGATTGGGGAGTCCCCTTTGAAATTACTGTGCTTATATCTATTTCGTTGATATGGGTATATACCAATAAAGGTGGAATTAAGACAATAATATGGACAGATACTCTTCAAACAGCTTTTATGCTGCTAGCAGTAGGAATTACAGTTTGGATAATTGGAGATCAACTTAATCTAGATGAAAAAGGAGGGATTGTAAGAGCAATTAGAAATACTGATATGTCTAATATGTTACATTTTGAAGATTTTTTAAGTGCTGGTTACTTTTGGAAAAGTTTCATTGGAGGAATCTTTATAACAATTGGAATGACAGGACTTGATCAAGATATGATGCAGAAAAATTTGAGCTGTAAAAATGCAAAGGAAAGTCAAAAAAACATGCTTTCTATGGCATTTGTATTGGTCTTTGTTAATTTGGTTTTTTTAGCTCTTGGAGCCTTAATGTTCATGTATAATGCAGAAACAGGAATAGGGAATCAAGTGCTTAACGAAGGAAGAACAGATCTTCTGTTTTCTCAAATAGCAATGAATCCTGCTACTGGAACATTTGTTGGAATATTGTTTTTACTTGGATTAATTGCAGCTGCTTATAGCAGTGCAGATTCTGCTTTAACATCTTTGACAACATCATTTTCAATCGATTTTTTAGCAATCGAAAAAAAACAAGAGAAGGAGCAGGTTAATACTAGAAAATGGGTACACATTGTTATGTCCTTAGTTTTGATGTTAGTTGTAGTATTGCTTCATTATACTACTAAGACTGATGCTATTTGGTTGTTGATTAAATTAGCAGGGTTTACTTATGGGCCATTAATTGCATTATTCTTCTTTGGAATAATGACTAAAAGATTTTTAAGAGATAAATTAGTGTTGCCTGTATGTTTATTGTCGGCTACTGTAATGTCCTTCGTATGGATGTTTTCAAAAGGTGGGGAATTGGCAGTAGAAGGACAACCTGGTATTTTTGGAGATTATATTTTTGGAGCGGATCTTATTATTTGGAACGCAATTTTAGCCTTCATTCTTCTTTTTGCAATAAGCACTAAAAGAAAAGCAGTTGATTGAAATTAAACAGTTAAGAACTCTGAAAAAACTAAGCCGTTTTTTTCAATATTGCTTTATTGATATTCTTCACTAGTTTAGGGCCTTCATAAATAAATCCTGTATATATCTGAATTAAATCAGCTCCAGCATTAATTTTTTCCATTGCATCTTCAACAGAATGAATTCCTCCAACTCCAATTATTGGAAAAGATTTATTAGATTTCTCAGAAAGATACTTAATTATATTAGTAGATGATTTTGATAATGGTTTTCCACTTAGCCCACCATTTCCAATTGCATTTACTTTTTCAGTGCTAGTTGTTAAGTTTTCTCTAGAAGTTGTTGTATTTGTTGCGACAACACCATCAAGATCTGTTGAGCTTATTATTTCAACAATTTCATCTAATTGAGCTGAGTTTAGATCCGGGGAGATTTTTAAGAGAATAGGTTTTCTTTTTCCAGTGTCATTGTTGATTTCAGCGAGAGCATAAGAAAGTTTAATTAAAAAGTCTTTGTCTTGCAATTGAGTAAATGCTGTTACATTAGGGCAGGAAACATTAATAACAAAGTAATCTACATAAGGATGTAATTCTTTGAAGTTCCGAACATAATCAGCAAGAGCTTCGTTGTTTGGTGTGGTAGTGTTTTTACCAATATTTCCACCAATAATTGTGCGATTGTTTTTTTTTAGTCTTTTAATGGTGGCTGAAACTCCTTCATTGTTGATTCCCATTCGGTTAATAATTCCTTTGTCTTTGGGAAGTCTAAAAATTCTTTTTTTAGGATTTCCAAGTTGAGGGTTTGGAGTGATTGTCCCAATTTCAATAAACCCGAATCCAAAATTACTTAGCTGATTAAAAAGCTTTGCATTTTTGTCAAATCCTGCTGCTAAACCTATTGGATTTGGAAACTTTATACCTAAAATTGTCTGCTCTAACTTTTTATTTTCAATCACATATAAATTTCTAATTAGTGAACTAAATCCAGGAATTTTATTAATGATTCTAATTAAGAAAAAAGTGAGGTGATGCACTCTTTCTGGATCAAAGCAAAAAAGTAAAGGTCTGACTATTGTTTTGTACATCTTCTTAAATTCAGTGCAAAGATAAAAAGATGTTTTTTAGAGACTAGTAATTTCTTTAATTAAAGTTTGTTCTCAAACTTATATTTTAAATATTTAACGCCAGCCCTTACCGAGTTATAGGCGTTTTCTTCTGGAAGAACTTTAGGTATAACTTCAAGATCTTCAAATTGGGTAAGAATGTGGTCATTAATTCCTACAACAACAACTTCAATTGACTTTAATTTGAAATCTGCTATTACCTCTTCTAGAACGTATATTCCAGAGGCATCTATGTATGGAACATTTGACATGTTTATAATAACTGCATCAATGTTATTAATCGATTCAGCTTGTGATTTAAATTGATCGGCAAAACCATAAAATAGGGGTCCGTCTAATTCAAAGTCAAATATTTTATTCTGAATTTCTTCTGGAATATTTAATTTTCTTTCTAAATCTTTTAATGCACCCTTTTTACTTCTTTTGTCTACAATGTCGCCCATCTTTTGCATAAAAAAGAATGAAGAGAAGACCATTCCTACTCCAACGGCAATGAGCAAATCAGCGAAAATGGTAATAATAATAACCAATAGAAGAACAAAAGTATCGCTGTTTCTTAACTTAATAAGTCTTTTAATCCCCCTAAAGTCAATAATACCAATACCTACACTGATTAGCAATGCAGATAAAACAGGAATAGGAATTATTTTCACGTAATTGGAAAACCCTAAAAGAATAATAATTAGGAACACCCCTTTGAAAATACCACTCATATTTGATTTCCCATTTGAATTTATATTTGCAACGGTTCCTGTAGTTGAACCGGCTCCAGGAAGTCCACCAAAAAGTGCAGTGACGAAGTTTCCTAAACCTTGACCTATTAATTCCCTGTTTCCATTGTGTTTAGTTTTTGTAATGTTATCAGCAACTACAGACGTTAATAGAGTATCTATTGTTCCTAATCCAGCTAGGGTTAAAGCACTTATTGTTATCATTGATATGTCTTCAAATCTAAGTTCAGATAACAAATCAATTTTTAGACTTGGTAATTCAGACGGTATTCTCCCTATAACAAGAAAAGATGTATGATCCATAAATACAGAAATAATAGTTACAATAATTAGAGCAATTAGTCCTGCAGGTAGTTTTTTAGAAATGTAAGGGATAAGATAGATTAAAATTAAAGTACTTCCACCTAAAATAATTGAACTCCAATGATGGTGCATTACAGGTTCAGGAAGATGACTGATAATGTTGATAATTCCTTTTGGTGTTTTTTCTCCAAAGAAATTATGCCATTGAAATAAAATAATAATAATGCCTATTCCCCCCATAAATCCAGAAAGAACAGGGTAGGAAATGTATTTTACATATTTAGAAATATTAATTAACCCAAATAAAATTTGAAAGATACCTGCAAGTGCAAACGTAGCAATTATAATAGGTAGTGCGTCTTCTAATGAATTATTGTTGGGTAAGCTTATTGAAGAATATACAACAGTAGCTGCAACTATAGTCATAGGACCAGTTGGATCACTAATTAGTGTTTTTGTACCTGCAACTAATGAAGCTATAATAGCTAGAATAATAGCTGTATACATTCCTGCTTCTGCACCTAAACCGCTTTGTAGGCCAAATGCTAGTCCCATGGGTAATGCAATAATTGCAGCGGTTAATCCTCCTGTTAAGTCTCCTTTGAAAGTTTTTTTATAATCTGATAAACTCATTGTTCAATTCTAAATTTAAAGGGCTAAATGTAATTTATTTTTTAAACCAAATTTTGATTAATAGATGAAAGCATTAAATAATGAGATATAATTCTAATTTTGCATAAAAAAGTTTCATGATCAAGGGTCAAAAAGTTGTAGTAGTAATGCCAGCATATAATGCTGAAGAAACACTAGAAATCACCTACAATGAAATTCCGTTTGATATTGTTGATGAAGTTATTTTAGTGGATGATCATGGAACAGACAAAACAACTTCTTTGGCAACATCTTTAGGAATCAATCATGTAATCCGTCATCAGGAAAATAAAGGTTACGGTGGTAATCAGAAAACGTGTTATAATAAGGCTCTTGAAATTGGAGCAGACATAGTGATTATGCTCCATCCAGATTACCAATATACCCCTAAACTAATTGAAAGCATGAGCTATTTAATAGCTAACAATGTGTACCCGGTAGTGTTAGGTTCTAGAATTTTAGGAAATGGAGCTTTAAAAGGTGGGATGCCTATATATAAGTACATAGCTAATCGTATTTTAACTCTTTTTCAAAACATAATGATTGGACAGAAACTATCTGAATACCATACTGGTTATAGAGCGTTTTCAAAGGATGTTTTAAATTCAATTTCCTTTAATGAAAATTCAGATGATTTTGTTTTTGATAATCAAATGTTATCACAAATTGTATACAATAAATTTGAAATAGCTGAAATTACTTGTCCAACAAAATATTTTGATGAAGCTTCATCAATTAATTTATCTAGAAGTATTACTTATGGATTTGGTGTTTTGGCAACTTCTTTGAAGCATTTTCTTACAAGAATCGGACTGTATAAGTGGTCACTTTTATTGAAAAAGTAATTGAATTATGTTAGCTAAATTAAAAGTTAATTTTTCTAAGCAATCCTATTTTTTTATAGGGTATTCACTTTTTTTTATTTCAATTTGTTGTGTCTTGTTTCTTTTTGAAAAAAAAGAATCCAGTTTTTGGATAAATCAACGTGGAAATGAGCTCTTAGATATTTTTTTTAAATCAATTACTTATTTAGGAGATGGTTTGTTTGCTCTTTTTATTATTCTACTACTTTTTCTGTTTAGTTCTAAAATTAAATATGGTTTTTATGGTGTAATTTCTTTTATTTTTACGGCCACTATTACTCAGATACTAAAGAGAGTCTTTTTTTCAGAATCTCTTCGACCATCTTTGGAATATTACAGAGAATTTCGTGCAGAATTATGGCGTTTGATTGATGGTGTTGAATTGCTAGGAAATAATTCATTTCCTAGTGGACATTCAACCTCTGCTTTTAGTGTTTTTTGTTTATTGGCTTTAATTGTCAAGAAAAAGTATTGGGGTATTGGTTTTCTTATTCTGGCATCTCTTGCAGCTTTTTCGAGAGTATATTTGTCTCAACATTTTTTAGAAGATATTCTTGTTGGCTCTTTAATTGGATGTTTAGGAACTTTATTCGTTTTCTCAGCACTGGAAACCATAAAATGGCCTTCTTGGGCTAATACCTCAATGTTTAAAAAAGTCATTAATTGATGAAAGCCGTCAAAATTATACTTCCCTATACAGTTCTTAGTCTTCTAGGTATATTTTTTTTCATGACTTTTAATGGAGATGTTCATCTTTTTGATTGGGATGAAATAAATTTTGCCGAATCTTCAAGAGAGATGTTGGTGTCAGAAAACTTTTTTCAGGTTCAAATTAATTTTGAACCATTTCAAGAGAAGCCCCCTTTATTTTTTTGGTTACAATCTTTATCAATGAAACTCTTTGGTGTTAGTGAATTTTCTGCAAGACTCCCCAATGCATTTACAGGCGTTTTATCTTTGCTAATTATTTTTAAGATTGGTGATTCAATGAAGGGCAGTCGTTTTGGTTGGATTTGGTCTTTAATTTATCTTGGATCTTTACTCCCTCATTTATATTATAAATCTGGTATTATTGATCCTGTTTTTAATCTCTTTATTTTCTTAGGAATATACTTTGTGATTTTTTGGTTCGATTCACAGGATTTTAAGAAAAGATTTAAATATTCTTTTTTTTCAGGTTTTTTTATAGGCTTGGCGGTAATTACAAAAGGTCCTGTTGGATTACTCCTTCTTCTTTTAACAGTTGTTGTTTATTGGTTAATAAACAGAACAAAAAAGATGTTTAAGTTCAATGAAATTTTGAATTTTATTGTAAGTTTTTCATTTGTATCATTTTTTTGGTTTGGTTATGAAACTATCCAAAATGGACCATGGTTTTTAATCGAATTTATCAATTATCAAATAGAACTTTTTTCTCAACCTGTTGCTGGTCATGAGCAACCTATTTATTATCATTTTGTAGTTGTTTTAATTGGCTGTTTTCCAATGTCTTTTATTGCAATCCCAAGATTTTTTAAATCTAGTGAATCTAACGCTGCTAATTTTGAACTATGGATGAAAATACTTTTTTGGGTTGTTTTAATTTTATTTACGATTGTATCAACTAAAATTGTCCATTATTCATCAATGACTTATTTGCCGCTTAGTTTTTTAGCAGCATTAGAGCTTAATAGTTACACCAATAGGTTTTCTTCAAATTTCTGGATGAATTTAGTGTTGATATTTTTTGGTTTAATTATTTCATTTATTTTCTTTATAATTCCTTATTTAGCACTGTTTCATTTAGACTTTATTAAACAAGTTATTGAAGATAATTTTATTAAAGCTGCATTATCTGTTGATGTTCATTGGCTTGGATACGAATATGTTTTTGGTATTTTTTATTTTTTGGCAATTGTTTTATTTGTTTATTTCTTAAACAGAAAACACATAATAACAAGTTTATTTATGTTAATATTTGGTTTAGGGTTGACCGTTTTATTTTTCGGCAAATATGTTCTTCCTAAAATTGAAATGTACACCCAAGGGCCAGCTATCGATTTTTATGAATCATTCAAAAACGAAAATAATTACATAACAACTGTTGGGTTTAAAAGTTATGCGCATTATTTTTATAGCGAAATTAATCCGTTAAATGTTGAAGATTCACTTTATTTAAAAAGAATACAGTTTAAAAAAGAAGCGATGGTAAACCATTCAGTTTTTAATCAAGTTGCTAGAAAAGAAGTTCAATCCAAAGTTTTGACTTGGTTGAAAAGTGGAGCTATTGATAGAGACGTTTATTTTGTTTCAAGAACAGATCGAAATCATTTGTTAGATAGAAATAAAAACATTGAATTTTTATTTCAAAAGGGTGGATTTGTTTTTTATAAAAGAAAGTTAATTAAAATTGAATAATATGAATATTAGAAGTTTAGAGCCTACGGTTGTTTGGAATCATTTTGAAGATTTAAATAATGTTCCTAGGCCATCTAAAAAAGAAGAGAGAGTAATTGCCTTTATGAAAGAATTTGGGGAGTCTAATGGTTTAAGTACTTATGTCGATCCTGCAGGAAATGTAATTATTAAAAAACCTGCTTCTACCGGTATGGAAAATAGACAAACTGTTATTCTGCAAAGTCATCTCGATATGGTTCATCAAAAAAATTCTGATACAGATTTTGACTTTAATACTCAAGGAATTAACATGCTTATTGATGGTGATTGGGTTACTGCTGATGGGACAACTTTAGGTGCAGATAATGGTATGGGTGTAGCGGCTATAATGTCGTTATTGGTTTCTAAAGATGTATCTCATCCTGCTTTAGAAGCATTGTTTACTATCGATGAAGAAACTGGAATGACAGGGGCATTTGAGTTAGAAAAAAACATATTAGATGGAACTATTTTATTAAATCTTGATACTGAAGATGATGATGAGTTTTCTATTGGTTGTGCCGGAGGAATAGACACCAATACTAGTTATGATTATCAACCTGTAAATACCAATGATTCAGACAGTGCATTTGAAATTAGTGTAACTGGTCTTAAAGGTGGGCATTCTGGTATGGATATTCATTTAGAACGAGGTAATGCCAATAAAATCATGAATAGATTAGTCGCATCATTAGAAAAATTTGATGTTCGAATTTCTTCAATTGATGGGGGAAGCTTAAGAAATGCAATTCCAAGAGAATCATTTGCCAAAATAGTCGTAGATAATAAAAATATAGCTGATAAATTGAATGAAGAAATTCAAGTTATTAAGCACGAATTTTCAATTTCTGACGCTAATCTTGCTGTTTCGTTTAAGGAAGTTTCAACTCCCGAAAACTCAATGAGTATAGAGGACACTGAAAAAGTTATTCAATCTATAAGAGCGGTCCAAAATGGTGTTTATAAGATGAGTATGGCGATTGCTGGTTTAGTCGAAACCTCTTCGTCTTTAGCTAGAGTAATTGTTGGAAACGGTTCTTTTCAAACTCAAAGCTTGCAAAGAAGTTCTGTAGAATCTTCTAAAACAGACATTGCTAAGACTGTAGGTTCTAGTTTTTTAATGATTGGTGCTAACGTTGAACATACCGGATCTTATCCAGGTTGGGCTCCTAATCCAAATTCAGAAATTTTAGAAATAATGGTTCCTCTTTATAAGGAAATGTATAATGATCAGCCAAGAGTTCAAGCATGTCATGCTGGTTTAGAATGTGGTATATTAAATGAAAGGTATCCTGGTTTAGACATGATTTCCTTTGGACCTACAATTAAAAATCCTCACTCTCCAGATGAAAAAGTACATATAGGATCTGTAAAGAAGTTCTGGGAATTATTGTTGGAAGTTTTGGTTAGAATACCTAAGAAGAATTAGTAATCCCATTTTCTGCTAAATGGATTGTATATGCTTACTCCAAATTTATAAGTAAGATTAGGATTGTTAAGGTTGTTTTCTGCTGTTACGGCATAAAATCCAAACCTTAAAAGAGTCTCTTTAATTCGAGTAATTCTTTCTAATCCTGCAAATATTTCTCCATGAGCAATATTCTCATTTGGTAAAAGTAAAAAGCCCGCCCCTCCAGCTAAAGAAAGTTTTAAGTAATGAATAATTGGGATTTTGTTTAATATGTTGCCCTCAAAATGATGCATGTAGTTTCCTCTTAAATATTGTGAAGATGTGCTTAAAGTGGGGCCAATTAATTGAAATGTTTTTAGAGGGTTGCTAAATAAAAACATGTCAGAGCCTCTAAAATATTTCCATTCAATTACTCTTAAATTGTTTTTATTTAGAAAACTTCCCATTTGAAAGTTCCATTTAGAGGATCCTAATTGAGGGAATTTAATTTCATCATAGATACCAATTTCTAGGTAGTCAAAATTAACTTCACTGTTGAATATTCCTGGTAATCCTTTTCTATAGATTAAGTTAAAGGTTGGAAATTTACTTCCTAAAATAATTTTTTTATTTTTTTTATAAAAATAGCGTTGTTTGGGTATATAAGTAATCTGAAGTCTAATTTCTGTTTTCAAATAATCTTGAAATTCTGTGGGGTTGTTTAAAGAATCTTCATAAGTTATTTGGGTTTCCCAATCTGCAAATTGAAGTCCAGAAAGTGATATCATATTAGAGTATTTAAATTTTGCTTCGGCATAAAAGCCATTAAATAGCTCCATTCTTTGGGCAACATTTATGGTTCTCTTTCTAACATAATTACTTCTTGAAAAAGCAGTTGCAACAGAAGCATAGCTGTTAATGAGGTCATAGTAATCTCCAAATTCAATAAATGTTCTTACAAACTTTTTTGGAACATAAGTTAAGCCAAACCCTAATTTTCCTTTAACGTCTTTATTTCTAAAACCATAGTCAATTTCTTGATCAGTTTCTAATAGAAACCCATTTTCAAAAACTTTATTGAAATGAGTCCCAATTCTGTGTCTATACCCCCCGATTCCTAGAAAATTAAACTGACTAATAACTGGTTCTATATAGAATTCATTTCCTTTAAACTGATTTCGATGATAAATTCCTGAAAAAATTATTCTGCCTAAAGAAATTCTATTGAGAGTGCTATCCTGAGATAATAAATATTTTTCACTATGGTATAGCTCTCTTAAGCTATCTAATGTTTCTATATATACAAGTTCCTTGTCTTGAAGCGTAATTGGTCTTATGTTGTTCCAGTACGAAGAATCTCTATCGTAAACACTATCATGATAGGTTCTAAGTTCAGCGTTGAAAAATTTCTTATCGAATATTTTATTTATTTGATAATTGTCGTGTGCTACTCTAGCATTTCCTATAATTTGATATTTTCCATCTTTTATGGTGTAATTAATTTCTCTTCTAGTTGGTAGATATGAGTTTTCATCAATTTTAGTGTAATCTTGAATTAGATTAAAATCTTTACAAAATAGCATTGGGCCACTTATACTTAATTCAAATGATTTAATGGCATAGCTACTATCTTCAATAAAAAGTATTCCTTTAAAAAGAGGCTCTCCTTTAAATAAAGGTGTAACCTTAATTTTGTATACTTTTTTATTGTTATTATCATAAAAAGAACCTTCGAAGTCGTATTTGTAGTATAAAGAACCATTTAAACTTAAGGGAGACATTACTGGTTTATCGACTACAGCTTTAATGGCTATTGAATTTTTATATAGATTGAAATCTCCGGACGATACTTCAGTATATAAAAGGTATGGGTCTTCTTGTTCTTGCTCATCTGGAACAATCGTATATTCGCCATATCCAAATTCAGCACTTATATCTAAACCATTTTCTTTTTTTGTGTCTGCAAAATCATGAAAGCCTATAAATTCTTCTTTATATTTATTTGGTTTTTTAAAGTTTGTTGTGCTATAACTTTCTATTAAATTCAAAATTTCTTCTTCAATGGAGTCTTTTTTAATTTGCTTAGGTATTGTGTCTTTGCTTATTGATTTTTTCTTTCTTTTTTTTCTTTTCTTTCTTTTCTTCTGATCAACAGTGTTTTCAGCTGTTTCATTTTTGTTAATTAGTTCTTTTATCAATGAATTTTTCATGTAGGTGTTACAAGAATAAGATGAAATGGCTTCTAGAAACTTTTTTCTGTTTTTTCTCACATTTAACATTACTTCTTTAGCTTTGTTTTTAGTGTTTGAATACACTTCAAATTCTACTAATTGAGTTGATTGAGCGCTTAAGATTACATCAATTGTTTGTGGCTCTTTTGTTAAGTTTACTTTATGAATGATTGATTGAAAACCTATAAAGCTATAGGTGATTGAATAATTGCCAGGTTCTAGCTCTATAAAATAGTTGCCAATACTATTTGTAGTAACTCCATAAGTTGTGTTGTGGATATAAACTGTTGCAAAAGGTAAAGCTTCACCATTTTCATCAGTGACTTTACCTTTAATATAGCTTGCATGAGAAACAGCAATAAAAGACAGACACAGGAATAAAACGAATAAAATTTTAAACTTCATTTAATACAAATAGACTTACTCAAAATTATAAAGATATTTTTTAGCATTTATTGTTTTAAATATAAATAAAGTGCGTTTATAAGATTTATTTATTTTTCAATTAATAATTTAACTTTGCTTCAAATATTAAAAGACGATGTCACAACACAAAGAAATTAAAAGAATAACAACTCACGTTCTTCAAGAAATGAAGGATAGAGGAGAGAAAATATCTATGTTAACGGCATATGATTATTCTATGGCTTCAATTGTAGATCAGGCTGGTATGGATGTTATTTTAGTTGGCGACTCTGCTTCGAATGTTATGGCTGGTCATGAAACTACACTTCCAATCACATTAGATCAGATGATTTATCATGCAGCTTCAGTTATAAGGGCAGTTAACAGGTCTTTAGTTGTTGTGGATTTACCTTTTGGCTCTTATCAAGGGAACTCTAAAGGTGCTCTAAAGTCTGCAGTAAGAATAATGAAAGAAGCCGAAGCTCATGCTGTCAAGTTGGAGGGTGGAGCAGAGGTAATTGATTGTGTTGAGAGAATCTTAAAAGCTGGAATACCTGTTATGGGACATTTGGGATTAACACCACAGTCTATTTATAAGTTTGGTACTTATACTGTGCGAGCAAAAGAGGAGGAAGAAGCCAAAATATTAATTAAAGATGCTTTGTTGCTACAAAATGCAGGGTGCTTTGCAATTATTTTAGAAAAAGTTCCTGCTGAATTGGCAAAAAAAGTTGCTAATGAACTTGTTATCCCTGTAATTGGTATTGGTGCAGGAGGAGGTGTTGATGGGCAAGTACTGGTCTTGCACGATATGCTTGGGATTACGCAGGAGTTTTCTCCAAGATTTTTAAGAAGATATTTAAATCTTTTTGACTCAATGAAGGGAGCTTTTGAGAATTACATTAAAGATGTAAAGAGCAAAGATTTCCCAAACAGTTCTGAACAATATTAGTTGAACAAATAACGGCAGCTTAGTTTTTTTTTTTAAATTATTAAACGGTTGATGTTTATCTGTATAATTTTTCACTATATTTATTTTAAATCTTAAACTACTGATTATGAAAAAAATAATTATGTTATCATTATGTGTAGGCTTTATGTCAAGCTGTACTGTAATGTATAACTTTACTACAACCAATAACCCTATTGGTTCTAAAACTGGAACTTCAGAACAGAAATTTCTTTTTGGTTCTATTCCAATGGGTGGTGAAATGCAAGATGCTGGATATGCAGCGGCTTGTAAAGCAGGAGGTATAACCAAAGTTGGCCTTACTGAACAAACTGTTTGGACAAATGGTTTTGTGATGAAAAAAACAACAACTGTTTACGGAGATTAATTAACTAATTTTAAACTAAGATGAAAAAAATATTATCAATATTATTTATTAGCGCTATGGTTTGTTCTTGTGCAGTCACAGTTCCAGTATCAGCAACTAATAATACATTAGGAGACAAAGTAGGTGTCTCTGAAGGAAATATATTCAAGCCAGCAACTGTTGCTGATGCAGCTAAAAATGGAGGCGTTTCTTCAATAGCTACAGTAGATAAAAAAGTCTACATGTTCAACATTTTTGGTAAATACTCATACATCGTTTCAGGTGAATAAAATAAATATATATTATGAAAAAAATTAAAAATATAATTATGGCTTCATTTGTTTTATCAATGATGTCATGTAATCCAATTCTTGTTAGCCCATTAATTGTTACTGATAACCCAGTAGGTTCTAAAGTAGGTGAATCCTCTTACAGATTGAATCTGTTAGGTTTTCCATCTACTAAAGATGCAAATCGTGGTATAGCTGAAGCAGCTAAAAATGGTGGTATTACAAAAATTGCTACTGTAGATTTTAAATATGACATACAAAACAAATCTTATCATACTGTTGTTACAGGTGAATAATTAAGATTTTACATTTGTTTATAAAGGGTGTCGTAAGACACCCTTTTTTTTGTTTAATTTTGCAGACTTATGAATTTACATGTGTTATACGAAGACAATCATTTGATTGCAGTTAGAAAAGTTGCTGGAGACATAGTTCAAGCAGATAAAACAGGTGACCCTACTCTTTCAGATGCTGTTAAGGCATACATTAAAAAAAAATACAATAAACCTAATGATGTTTTTTTAGGTGTAATTCATAGGATTGATAGACCTGTAGGTGGGGTTGTCATTTTTGCAAGAACAAGTAAAGCTTTAGAAAGAATGAATAAGTTGTTTTTAGAAAAGCAAGTTCAAAAAACATATTGGGCTGTTGTCGAGCAAAAACCGCCTTTAGAAGAAGGTAATCTTTTGAATTGGTTGAAGAAAAATCAAGAGCAAAATAAATCAAGAGCTTACAACAAACTTGTTAAGGGAAGTAAAGAATGTGAATTAGATTACTTGCTTAAAGGAAGAAGTAAAAATTATTATTATCTAGAAATTACACCCAAAACAGGGAGGCATCATCAAATTAGAGTTCAGCTAAGTCATATCGGTTGTAAAATTAAAGGAGATGTAAAGTATGGTGCTAACAGAACCAATAGAGATGGTTCAATTCATTTGTTTGCTAGAAAAATTTCTTTCATACACCCTGTTAAAAAAGAGAAAATAATTATAAAAGCAAAACCTCCGAAAGATTCATTATGGGATGAGTTTGCAACCTTGGCGTAAGCTTAATCTTGAATAGCTGTAAAGCTAATTTCTACATTTACATTTTTGGGTAAACAAGCAACTTCTACAGTTTCTCTAGCGGGGAAATCGTTGGTAAAATAGCTGGCATAAATGTCATTTATTATTGTGAAATTATTCATATCACTTAAAAAAATAGAGCATTTAATTACATGATTCCAATTCATTTGAGCCGCATCAAGAATTGCACTAATGTTTTTCATTACTTGATGAGTTTCTTCTTCAATTGTGTCTAAAACCAATTTGTTTGTTTTGGGATCAATGGCTATTTGACCACTAGAATATAAAGTTTTTCCATGTAAAATGGCTTGGCTATAAGGACCAACTGGAGCTGGGGCGTTTTTAATTGTTATTATTTTCTTCATAGTTATCTTATTCCGTTGTCATACCATGTTCTTCTTCTTTGAAGGCGTAAATCTTGAAGTAATGATGATTTAACATTTATGTGAATATTATAGCTTTTCATGTATCCAAAAGGAATCCAGTTAAAACCAATCTCCCAACAATGAAGATCTCTAGCTATTTCAAATGATGTAAAGCTAAATTCTTTTCTTGTGAAATCATAGTTAGTAATATAAGCAATTTTCCAATTTTTAGTTAAGCTTATATCTCCTCTAACTCCAATACTTTGGGTCAAATATATTGTGTCTAATAAAGATGATATTGCTCTTCTGTAATCTATTTTATAATCTAAATTAAATGTCCATGGAACATTGAAGTCTAAGTATGCGTCCTGATTTGTATTGATAATTTCAAGTTCTTCTTCTGTTCCTGCGTTGGATTCATAATCTTTTTTTGCTTTCTTTTTAGATCTTAAGTTTAAACTCAATGCTAAATTGGCGTTTTTGAGAGTTCCTAATTTCTTGTTTATTTTATATTGATATGTTTCTTTTCTAATACCTTCACTATCGTAGTAATAAGGGTCTAATGTTCCACCAAATCGAAGACTTAAATTTTTACCAAAACTTGTTCTTCCACTTAGATTGAAATTGTCTAATTTGAATGAGTCTCTAATGAAATCATAACCTGAAGATATAGTGAAGTTTTCAAGAATTTTTGTTTTTATAAAAGGAGTTTTTCCTGTTGTATCATTAGTGTTATTTCTTTTCATTTCAATAGCATTTATGAGATTAAACCCTAATCTTCCAGATTCTGAAGAAGAAGGAGATCCGTAAATGCCATTTGTTAATGGTGAGTAATAAGAAATTGTTCCTAAAGTGTCTGATTGATATGAATTTTGTAATCCATTATCTGGACGGTAAGAGAAATTAATATTTGGAGTTAAGGTATGTCTAAATTTAGCATTTCCTTTACCCCTGAGAAATTTAGAAAATTGATAGAAACCATAAATTTTTGTTGTTGCAGATGCGCTTAGGTTATGGTTCCCCGCTGTAGTAAATTCATTAATGGTGTCGGTCAAAATTTCTTCATTGCTTTGGTTCCATTGTTTTTGAATTTTCTCCATGTACCAAATAGATGAGTATTGGTATGCAGGATTAATAGTGATGGCTTTTTTAAGAAATTTAATTGATGAAGATGCATTAATATTATGTCTCATTCCATATCTTGTATTGTTCATTAAATTGTTAAGATTATTGAACGATATATTTTTAATTGAATCTGTAGTTTCATTTTTAAAGTTCAAAGAGTAATTTACATTTGTTTGATTAATAAACTCATCAATAAAGTTTTTATTCCCAGTTTTCTTCCTTAACATTTTAAATGGATAAAAACGATTTACATTGTAGGTAGCCTCTGGAAGTGTGAACGTAATAAGGTCTGTATTACTGTTTTGATTGTGTCTTAAGTTTACGTTTAAGTTTGAGCTTATTTTGTTCTTAAATTGTTTGCTCCATGCAATGTTTGAGTTAAATGTATTTGCTAGATAATTATTTACAGAGACATTGTTGAAATCGTTTTGAAAGTTGGTTGTCGTTCCTGCATTTATGCTCGCTCTAAATGTTGTACCTGGTTTTGCCTTTGAATCCTGATTATGCGTCCATCGAATAAAAAAGTCTGTTGATTTTGAGAAATCTTCAAAATCTCTTTCTCCCTGTTTAATCTGTCTATAGTTCAATTGGAAATTACCAGCGTACTTGTATTTCACTTTATAATTTGTACTATTAGTCAATCCCCAAGAGCCTCTACTGTATATGTCTCCCAAGAAAGAAGTACTTAGCTTGTTGTTTTTAAATTTATGATAATATCCACCTCCAAGTAAGTAAAACCCTAATGTTTGTGATTCTCCATAAGTTGGTATTACTACTCCATTTGCATTTTTATCTTTTTTATTTGGAATAAAAGCAAATGGTAGTCCAAGTGGAGTTGGCACATCAGCAATAAATAAATTTATAGGTCCAGATACAATTTTGTCATCTGGAATTATAATGGCTTTTCTGAGTTTAAAGTAATAATGAGGATGGTCTAAGTCGCATGTGGTATACAGTGCTTTATTGATATGAATATCTCCGTTTTCTTGTCTTTTAACCTTGTCGCCATGAATAAAGCTTTCACCTTCTTTTAGTTTTACTTGATAAGTTATTCCTCTTTTAGTCTCAAAATTGAATTTAAGCGAGTCGGAAATTGTCTCTGTAGATCCATCAGTTAATTTTGGAACCCCCTTTTTTTTCCCTAAAGAATCGTAACATAACTTAGCGAAGACTTCCTTTGTCTGAAAATTAAATTCAATATAACATGCATCCAGTATGATTTCACCATAATCTACATGAGCATTTTCATAAAGGTATGCTTTTTGATATTCTAAATTCATAACAATAGAATCAAGTGCATTATAGTTAACAGGGCTTTCAAGATTACTTTGGGGGATTTGTATTGTATCACTTTTTTCTTGAGCTAATAAATTAACGGGTATTATTAACAACAATAGGAGAATAAAAAATAAATTTACTATATGATTATAACACATAGTAATGTTATTTTTGAAGTGAGTAAAATATATGTTAGAATCTCTTATCAAAAGAAATTTATTTATGACTAAAAAGACAAAGATATGTGCGAATAAACGTAATTTTTTCTTTTTTCTTGTTTTTATGTTAAGTTTTCAGCTGCAAGCTCAAACAGGATTAGGGTTGAAAACAATTGTAATTGATCCTGGACATGGAGGAAAAGACCCTGGAGCTATTGGTAAAAAAATGAAGACCATGGAAAAAACAGTCGTTTTAAATGTTAGTCTTCTGCTTGGTGATTTAATAAAAAAAAATTTTCCGGAAATAAAAGTTATTTACACAAGAGATACTGACCAATTTGTAGGATTAGCTTCTAGAGCAAAAATTGCTAATAAGGCTGGAGCTGATTTCTTTCTTTCTATTCATGCCAATGCTGTCGATGGAACTTCTGCCTCTGGATTTGAGAGTTGGGTGCTTGGTCTTCATAAAACAAAAGCTGCTCTGGAGGTGGCTAAAAAAGAAAATTCAGCAATTTTGATGGAAGATGATCACAATCAAACTTATCAAGAGTTTAATCCAAAAGATCCAGATGCCTACATTGCATTATCTATGCGGCAAAATGCTTTTTTAGATCAAAGTTTAATTTTTGCCGATTTACTTCAAAAGGATTGCACTAAAAAATTAGGAATTAGAAATAGAGGAGTTAAGCAAGCAGGCTTTATGGTTTTATATAGAGCTACAATGCCAGCAGTCCTTGTTGAATTGGGCTTTTTGTCAAATGTAAATGAAGAAAAATTATTGGCCTCTAAAGAAGGGCAATTGAAATTAGCAAACCACTTGTTTGAAAGCTTTAAAGAATATAAATTGCATTATGATGCTGTTGATGAATCAATAATTAAAGGGGTGTCAGAAAATAATGTTAAACAGGAAAATGAGCTTGTACAAACTGAAGAAATTGATCAATCTGGTGTCTTGTTTAAAGTTCAAATTTCAACATCATCTTCAAAAATTGAAACAACTCCAAGTAACTTTAAGGGTTTAAATGGCGTAGATGTTTATCTTAGCGGGAAATTCTACAAATATACTTACGGAAATTGTAAGAATTTTAAAGAAGCTAAAGGAATTTTAAAGGAATTGAATGAGCTTGGTTATTCTACAGCATTTATTACTGCTTTTGAAAACGGTAAAAGAATTAACCTGCAGGAAGCAATTAACAAAACGGAATAGATATCAATTTTAAATTATGAAACTGAGAAAAGAATTTATTGTTGGAATAATTGCTACAATAGGTATTTGTGGTCTTGTACTTGGTTTTTTCTATCTAAAAGGACTTGAACTTTGGAAAGATAGAACAAGTTACTATGCTGTTTACGATAATTCTGGTGGTATTACGAATGGTAGACCAATTACTCTAAATGGTTTAAAGGTGGGGTCTATTGTTGATGTTTCTTTTAATCCCGATAATTTATCTAGTGTAATAGTGGCAATGGAAATAAGTGACCCTAGTGTTCTTAAAATTCCGATAGGAACAATGGCAAAACTAAATTCAGATTTATTAGCTGGGCCTTATGTTGAGTTACAGTGGAATGATACTAATGTTTTCTATCAGTCAGGTGATACTTTATGGTCAGAAGTTTCAAAAGACATTGAAGATCAAATTAATGAAAGATTAATTCCTTTAGAAAAAAAGACAAATGAATTAATTAGCACTGCAGATTCTGCAATTCAAACTATTGAAGCTATTTTTAGCCGAAACACAGATAATTTAGATGAATCATTTGAAGGGATTAGGCGAGCCATATTGAACTTTGAGAGTGTGTCATTAAGAATAGATACGTTAATTAAATCTGAAAAAAGTAGAATTTCTAGTGTTCTTGTTAATGTTGAAAGTATTACCAAAAACTTAAAGAAAAATAACGAAGCAATTGAAAATACAGTAACAAACATTTCACAAATAACAGATTCACTTGCAATGGTAGATTTTGTTGGCACAATAAACAATGTGAAAACGACTATTGAACAGGTAAATTTATTGATTGATGATGTTCATCATGGTGATGGAACAATCTCGCATTTAATTCAAGATACTCTTATGTATAATAACTTTAATTTAATGTTAGATGAAGCAACACGTTTAGTTGAAAACATTAAAGTTCATCCAAATAGGTATTTACAATTTAGTGTTTTTGGAGGTAAGGAAAAATCTAGATTAGATGCCAGAGATGAAAAAGTATTAAAGAAATTTATTAAAGATTCTTTGCGGAACTAACTAAAGTTTAAGAATATTAATATTTAGAAAAAAAAATATTTAAAACATGATCTCAATAATTGTTTTCACAATTCTATTTTTATTCACGATCATTTTTTTTGGTTGGAATGTTTTAAAAGTTAGAAAAAACATTTCAATAGGTAAAGACTTAAATCGATCAGATAATAAAGCTCAGAGAATAAAAACAATGCTTTTGGTGGCTTTTGGTCAAAAGAAGATGTTTCAAAATATACTCCCAGCTATTTTTCATTTTTTTATATATGCTGCATTTGTTATAACATCTGTTGAGTTGTTGGAAATTGTTGTTGATGGGTTGTTTGGTAGTCATCGTTATTTCGCAAAGACATTAGGCGGGTTTTATGTTTTTATTGTAAGTACCATTGAAATTTTATCTGTGTTAGCATTTGTAGCGACTTTAGTGTTTTTAGCCAGAAGAAATTTACTTAAAATACCAAGGTTTCACATGGATGAAATGACTGGTTGGCCAAAGCTCGATGGTAACATAATTCTTTATCTAGAAATAGTACTTATTGTTTGCATCTTTACTATGAATGGTGCAGATGAGGTTCTTCTCAGCAAGGGTTTTTCTCATGCAGATGTTGAAGGTACTACTTTCGGTTTTGCAGTAACCAGCTATTTAGGACCACTTATTTTTGGAGGTTTTGATGTTCAAACACTTGAGATTTTTGAACGAATTGGATGGTGGGGTCATATTGTTATGGTATTTAGTTTTTTAAATTATCTTCCATACTCAAAACATTTTCACATTTTACTAGCTTTCCCTAACACCTATTACAGTAACCTTAATGAAAAGGGTCAACTCTCTAATTTAAGAAATGTGAAAAAAGAGGTGGAGAATATGTTTGATCCAAACTTTGATCCTTATGCAGCTCCTGCTGAAGGTGAAGTTGTCGATCCGGAAAAATTTGGAGCTAAAGATGTTCAAGATCTTACATGGAAAAACCTAATGGATGCTTATACTTGTACTGAATGTGGTAGATGTTCATCTGCTTGTCCTGCAAATCAAACAGGTAAGAAATTAAGTCCTAGAAAAATAATGATGGATACAAGAGATCGTTTGGTTGAGGTGGGCAACAATAGAAGAAAGCATGGAGAAGATTATGATGATGGTAAGTCACTTTTAGGAGATTTCATAACTCAAGAAGAAATTTGGGCTTGCACATCTTGTAATGCTTGTGTTCAAGAATGCCCGGTTAATATTGATCCACTTTCAATAATTATTGATTTAAGAAGGTATTTGGTAATGGAGGAATCTAAAGTTCCTGGAGAGCTTGCTACCATGCTAACAAATATTGAGAATAATGGTGCTCCATGGCAATTTTCACCTTCTGATCGTGCCAATTGGATAAATGAAGAATAAATTAAAAATATGAGTAATTCTATTTCAGTACCTACGGTTGCAGATATGGTTGCAAAAGGAGAATCGCCAGAAATTTTATTTTGGGTTGGTTGCGCAGGAAGTTTTGATGATCGAGCAAAAAAAATTACAAAAGCAATAGTTAAGATATTAAATAATTGTAAAGTTAAATTTGCTGTTTTAGGTCAAGAAGAGAGTTGTACTGGAGATCCTGCAAAAAGAGCCGGTAACGAGTTTTCATTTATGATGCAAGCCATGCAAAACATTCAGCTTTTGAATGGCTATGAGATTAAAAAAATAGTAACTGCTTGTCCTCATTGCTTTAATACACTTAAAAATGAGTATCCAGAGCTTGGTGGAAATTATGATGTAATTCATCACACTCAATTGATTAACTCATTAATGAAAGAAGGAAGACTTAAAATTGAAGGTGGGTCATTTAAAGGAAAGAAAATTACTTTTCACGACCCATGTTATTTGGGAAGAGCAAATAATGAATATGAAGCTCCTAGGGAGATCCTTAATAAGCTAGATTCTGAATTAGTTGAAATGAAAAGGTGTAAAACAAAAGGTTTATGCTGTGGTGCTGGTGGTGCACAAATGTTTAAAGAAGCAGAAAAGGGAAATAAAGAAATCAATATCGAGCGAACCGAAGAAGCTTTGGAGAAAGCTCCAAATTACATTGCTACTGGTTGTCCCTTTTGTAATACGATGATGACCGATGGAGTAAAGCATTTTGAAAAAGAAAGTCAGACAGCTGTTTTAGATGTAGCTGAATTAATTGCAAATGCAGCTGAGCTATGATGACTTTCGAACAATTATCTAACGATGCCAAGGTATGGGTTTATGTTTCTAAAACTAAAATTAATGTTGACCAAAAAAAGATGATCGAAGAATTGTCTATTCATTTTTTACAAAATTGGAATTCTCATGGAGAACAAGTTAAGGGATTGGTTAATGTGATTGAGGATTGTTTTTTATTGATTAGTGCAGAAGTTACTAATGATTCCATGTGTGGGAGAGCTGTAGATGCTAATGTGCGTTTTGTTAAAGAATTAGAAAATAAAACAGGGCTTGTTTTATTAGATAGAATGACTGTGGCCTATCGCACTAACGATGAATATGTAAATGTTTCTTCGTTTTCATATGTTAAAAGCCAAATAAAAGAAGATAATATTATGGAATTTAAATCTATTTTTAATCCATTAGTATCAACTAAAAGAGAATTTATAACCTCTTTTGAAGAACCTTACGAAATTAGCTGGATAGTTTAAATTTTCACTAAGAATTTATTAGAGCTAATTAATTTTCTTTTACTAGGTATGAAAAAAGAAATATTAATTTTTGATGTTGGAAAATGCTTATATGCAATCTTTTCTTTTACCCATTTCATGTTTTCTAATTCTAATAATTCTATTTCAGAAGTATAAATCCATAGATTTTTGTTGCGGTAATTACTGAGCTCATCAATACTAAAACACATCTGATTTATATTTTCGCTATAAAATTCTAAACTGTAGGATAATGTTTTCCAATCTTGATCTAATCGGTTAGAATCATAAGAAATAGTGCTTATTTGGTTTGATTCTTTAATTTTTTTCCCAGCACTTATTGCACTGTCAAATTGAAGCAAATTTGGGTAGAAGTGTGTGTACAACGAAAGGTGAAATAAAATAGAAATACTTCCAATTAAAAGTAGAAAATAGAGCTGGTTATGTTTTTTTATTATAAAAAAAACTAAGCAGATTACCATAAAAAATAATATTGTCCATTGTAAAAAATTAGTTGTTGAAAAAGAAAATGATAAAATTAAAAATGTAAATAATATTAAAATTAAAATAGGAAGAAGGTGTATGTATTTAAGCCAACTTTTATGAGTTTTCGTTAACAAAAAGTCAGCAGATAGTACACTTAAAAATGGTAAACATATAAATATATAATGTGGAAGTTTATATTCAGAAAAACTTAATATTATTATTGGAATAACTATTGCCCCTAAGGTGAAAAACTCATTTATTTTTTCTTTTTTAAATACTGAAAATAGATTCTTAAAAACTTGAATAATGCCAAGAATTGTCCAAGGTAAAAAAGCCCAAAGAAGCGTGTGTCCAAAATAAAATGGATCATTACTCTGTACCTCTTTCATGTTGTTTATAAATGGATTAGTTCCTGTTATTCTTCCAAAACTTTGATCCCATAAAAAGAATTTTACTCCACTAATGTTCTTTACTCCGTACAACATTTTTTCTGGGTGTAAATCCCATTGTGTATATAATGAATACAAAAGAGGAGATATTGTTAATAGTGTTATTAATAGGCCAACTAATAATTTCCAATCAAAAATTGCTTTCAAGTCTTTTTTCAATAATAAGTGCGTTCCAATTGCTATTATTGGAATAAGTAGGCCAAGTGGACCTTTAGAACACATCGCAAGTCCAATAAATAAAAATCCTAGTACAAGATCTATCCATTTAGAATATTTATAATACTGAATAAGTTTTGCAGTTGAATATGTTATCGCTCCTATAAGAATTGTATCTGTTCTTACATCTATGTTTATCATGAAAAAAGCAATTGAAGAGAGAAGCATTAAACTACTGTATTTTCCAACTCTATTGTTATATAGTTCTTTTCCTATTAAATAAGTTCCATAAGCAGCAATAAGCGTAAAAACAAATGATGGAAGCCTAAAAGCAAACTCATTTATTCCAAAGATTGAAAAACTAAAACTACTTAGCCAAAAGAGTAATGGGGGTTTGTCTAAATAATCTAATCCATCTAATTTTATTTCAAGAAAACTTCCTGATTCTAACATTTGTCTAGATAATTCAGCGTATTGAGAGGAATCTAATCCTAAGAGTGGAAGACTTAATCCATAGATATAGATGAAGATAATAGAGAGGGAAATTATTCCCAATAGTTTATTCTCTAATGTCCAATTTCTCATTTCTTATGAATTGAGTTTTAAGTGGTCTTTCTGAAATGTTCCAAATAAATCCTTCAAGTTTTTGATTTTCTATTGGTGTTGAAATGATAGCATTCATTTTTGCAGTTGGTTGATTGCTAAAATTCAAAGTTTTAATTTGATTACTATCTAGTATGATAGTTAACTCAGAACATTGTGTTTTATTGTAATCAGCCAAAGGTTCTTTATTTTCTTTTTCTATGTAATATAAAGTTTCTCCATTTCCTTTTACATAGATACTTTTAATTGCATTTTCTAAAAAAATACTTTCCATATTATTTCCTTTAATCTGATTAAAGTGAATAGAGTCAGCTAAAGACAAAATCAGACTATTTTCATAGATATTCATTTTGTTAATTGTTCCATTCCAAAGTTTTAATTGAATAAAATCTCCAGAGATTTGATTTTCATTTGACCATAAAAAAGGTTGTTTAAATAACTCCATTATTGAGTCGCCTTGTTTATAAGAAATTGAATCACAGATTCCTTGAATATCATTTTTAAAGAATTTCACATTATTGAACCCTCTTAAGAAGTTTAAATTATTTGAATCATTTGTACTAATGAATTGATCGGCTATAATATGCAAAGTGTCTTGCTGGTAATGATGAGAAAGAAGCGCATTTCCTTTTACTAAAGAAGAATCTTTATTTTCATCATGAAATGCATAATCACCATGAATTAATTGCTTTTTAGATGTGTCATTTAAAACAACGTTCCCATAGACTTTTCCAATGCCTAAATTACTATCATAAAAAATGCTGTCACCTGACAGAATTTGTTCTTCAGAAATTATCATTGCGTTATTCCAAAAGGAAGATTGATCATTTTTAGTATCATACCATCCTTTATTACAAAAAATAGTATTCTGTTTAGACGTAATTGTACTAGGTCCTTTGAAATCAGCTATTTCTGATGCTGTATGGTAAATTAATGTGTCAGAAATCATTTTGTATTTTGGATGTGTTAATTCAACACTGTCTTTAAAAAAAAGAGTCTTTGATTCACTGTGGTATACCCCTTTTTTACTTGTTAGCTTGTTTTGAGACTTTGTACTATTTATATGTGCCCGATTGTTATAATAGGCTCGTTTAGCTTTTAAATCATACATTAATTTTTTAGTAGAAAGACTTAAATCTTTCTCTTTAAAAGTGACATTCCCAGTTATTTCTGCTTTTCGGTTGTTACCATTATAAAAAAGAGTGTCTCCTCTCATTTCTAACGTATCATTTTGAACAATTTTGATGTTATTAAAGGCTTCAAAAGAATTTGTTTTAGTATATACGTAAGCACTGTCACAAGACATGATAGCACCATCGTGTTCTAAAATCACATTTCCTTTTAAAATCTGAGCATCTTTTATTTCTTTTTTATACTCTAAAATGTCTGCATTTAGGATGTTGATTTTATTCTCTTGAGAGCAAATGAAGAATGGCAATAGCCATAGTAAAAATGATATCGAAAATTGATTTTTCATTTGCAATTAATGAACGAGGAAAAACAAAATAAAGTATTGATATCCCTAATCTATTTAAGACTTTGAATTGTCTATCGTCTGCTTTCTATCTGGTCCAACAGAAACAATTGAGATAGGAGTTTCCAATTCTTTTTCAAGAAAATTAATGTAATTCTTTAATTCTAAAGGAAGTGTGTCTGCCTCTGTTAATTCTGTTAAATCTGTGTTCCAACCATCAAAATCTATGTAAACTGGCTGAACATTGTTGTCTATATTATAAGGGAAATAATCAATTTTATCTCCTTTATGTAAATAATGGGTGCAAACTTTAATTTTGTCAAACTGGTCAAGAACATCTGCCTTCATCATTGATAATTCGGTAACTCCATTTATCATTATGGCATACTTTAAAGCAGGTAAATCAATCCATCCACAACGTCTTTCTCTTCCAGTTGTAGCTCCAAATTCATGTCCTAGCTGTCTGATTTTTTCTCCAGTTTCATTGTCTTCTTCTGTTGGGAAAGGACCACTGCCAACCCTAGTACAATATGCTTTGAAAATTCCAATAATACGTTTTATTTTATTTGGGGCTATTCCAAGACCAGTACAAGTTCCCGCTGTTATTGTATTACTTGATGTTACAAAAGGATAAGTTCCAAAATCAATGTCTAATAAAGTACCCTGAGCACCTTCAGCTAAAACTTTTTTCCCAGCTTTAATGGCATTGTTTAAGTAATGTTCACTATCAATTGCATTGAGTGATTTAATGAGCTCAACTCCTTCAAAAAAATCTTTTTCTAATTCATCTAAATTGATTTCCATAGAGTAAAAATTAAGTAATGTAGAGTGTTTAGCTACTAAATTTTTGTATTTCTCTGGGAAATTAGCTTCAAATAAATCACCTACACGGATTCCATTTCTTCCAGTTTTATCCATGTAAGTTGGACCAATCCCCTTAAGAGTAGACCCTATTTTTTTCGCACCTTTAGCAATTTCAGATGCTTTGTCAAGCAACTTGTGTGTAGGTAATATAATGTGAGC
>Ga0315331_10000342_pt1 | contig 31040 bp, 25 predicted proteins | sample M160m34915metaG_FD_203456 | JGI IMG/M metagenome (GOLD analysis project Ga0315331, IMG submission 203456) | Ammonia-oxidizing marine archaeal communities from Monterey Bay, California, United States - M1 60m 34915 | ecosystem: Environmental > Aquatic > Marine > Intertidal zone | place: USA...
CACGAAGAAACGTTTCAGATCCATCGCCCCCCCTCCCCGAATCGGATGCGCCCAGTGGCGGACCGAAGCGTTACACTCGCCGCCGCCCGACTGCAAGAAGCCACCCCAACGGAGATTGAGATGACCACCGCCACGATCAACACCAACAAAGGCGCCATCAAGCTGGAGCTCTTCACGGAGCAAGCCCCCGAGACGACCGGAAATTTCATCAAGCTGGCGAACGAGGGCTTCTACAACGGACTCACCTTTCACCGCGTGATCCCCGACTTCATGGTGCAGGCCGGATGTCCGCAGGGCACGGGGACGGGTGGCCCCGGCTATCAGTTCGACGACGAGGCCGGCGCGCTCGCCGGGAAGCACACGGGTCCGGGCATCCTGTCCATGGCGAACGCAGGGCCCAACACGAACGGATCCCAATTCTTCATCACACACGTCGAAACACCCTGGCTCGACGGCAAGCATGGCGTCTTCGGGAAGGTCCTCGAGGGCCAGGACATCGTCGATGCAATCGCTCAGGGCGACTCGATGGAAACCGTCGTCATCGAAGACTGAGCACAGGCCGCCGCTCCACGCTGGTGGCTCACCGCGTGGAGCGGGATCGGCTCTCTAGTGCGATGGTGCGATGGCGCGATGGCAATCACGACGCGATGGCAATCACGAGATGAGCCGAGGCGAGACCGCCATGACGCCAGGGCTCCGAAGCGCCTCAGACGTGCGCCTTGACCCGTTCCGCCACGCTCTTCGCCGTGAAGCCGAAATGATCTGCGAGGGCGGCATAGGGTGCGGATGCACCAAAGCCTTCCATCCCGATGACGAGACCACGGCGACCCACGAAGCGACGTAGCGTCTCGCCACGACCCGCCTCAACACCGACGATGGGGGTGCCGTCATCGGGCAGGATGGCGTCCTGGTCGGCGTCGCTCTGTTCGAGAAAGAGCTCGACGCACGGCATCGAGACCACGCGCGCCTGGAGACCGTCCCCCGCCAGGTCCTTCGCGGCCTCGACCGCGAGAGACACCTCGCTGCCCGTCGCCAACAAGATCACATCGGGCTTCGACGACGGCTCAGAGACGATGTAGCCCCCTCTCCAGACATCCTCGACCTGGAAGGCCGACGGCCGTTCCAAGCCAGGCAGTCCCTGCCGCGTCAGCGAGAGCAGGACCGGGCCCGTGGTCTGCGTGAGGTAATAGGCGTAGGCCATCGCCGTCTCGACACCGTCGGCCGGACGAAAGACCGTGATGCCGGGCATCACGCGAAGGCTGTCGACCTGCTCGACCGGCTGGTGGGTCGGGCCGTCTTCCCCGACGAAGATCGAGTCATGGGTGAAGACGAAGAGGGTCGGAGCCCCTTGCAGCGCAGCGAGGCGAATGGAGGGCCTCATATAGTCGCTGAAGATCAAGAAGGTGCCGCAATAGGGCAGAAACGTACCGTCCAGGCCGATCCCATTCGCGATCGCGCCCATCGCGTGCTCCCGCACGCCAAAGTGAATATTGCGGCCCGCGAAGGCGTCGACGCCCTCGCCCGCCGCGGGTCCCACGATTCCTACGCCCTGGACGATCGGAGGGGCCGCGGAGCCCGCAAGGTCCGCCGAGCCCCCGGTCATGTAGGGGACCAGCTCGGACAAACGCTGGAGCACGGTCTGCGAGTGCTTCCGGGTCGCGTTCGACGCACCGTCGAGCCCTTCGAGGAGCCGCTCCACGAGGTCCGGCGGCGTCTCGCGCCCGCGTGCAGAATCCCATCGCGCCGCTGCATCCGAATGCGCGCTTCGCCAGGCCTGCAGCCGGGCGTCGCTGGCCTCCCGCTCCGCATGCTTGGTGATCGCGCGCTCCGCGCAGTAGGCCTTCACAGAATCGGGCACGACGAGTTCGCTCTCGCTCGGCCAACCCAGGCCCTGCTTCGCAAGCTTCGTCTCATCGGCGCCGAGCGGGCCGCCGTGGGCCTTGTTCCGCCCTTCGAAATTGGGTGCGCCCCGGCCGATCAGCGTCTTCAAGACGATCAGCGTGGGCTTCCCCGTCTCCGCCCGCCCCGCCGCCAAAGCCGCCGCGAAACCCGCGCGGTCTTGACCGTCGACCGAGTCGATCACGTGCCAGCCGTAGGCCTCGAAGCGCCGCGGCACGCTCTCACTGAACGTGATCTCGGTCCCGCCGTCGATGGTGATGGCGTTGTCGTCATAGATGAAGATCAGGTTCCCAAGCCCGTTATGCCCCGCGAAAGAAGCGGCCTCGGATGCCACGCCCTCCATTAGACAGCCGTCGCCCACGAAGCCATAGACGAAATGATGGCCAGGCAGATCACGGTCGCCGGGCTCCGCCGCGTCCCCCCCACCGAATTGCGACGCGGTCATTCTGGCAGCGAGCGCCATCCCGACACCGTGCGCGAACCCCTGGCCGAGCGGACCCGTCGTCAGTTCCACGCCCGGCGTTTCACCGTATTCCGGATGGCCCGGGGTGCGAGACCCGAGCTGTCGGAAGGCCGCGATGTCCTCGAGCCCGAGGTCGAAGCCAAACAGGTGAAGCAGCGAATATTGCAACATCGACGCATGACCGTTCGAGAGGACGAAGCGGTCTCGCAAGGCCCAGTTCGGGTCTTGCGGGTCGAAGCGCAGATGGTTGTCCCAAAGTTCAAAGGCCGACGCGGCCAACGCCATCGCGGCGCCGACATGCCCGATCCCCGCCCGCTCGACGGCATCGACCGCGAGGAATCGGATCGTATTCTCGATCTCATCGAGCAGCGCAGAGTCATCGGTCCCGACGGCGGGCGCAAAGGATTCGGACATCGGGTGTATATTCCTGGATCACGCGCGACGCATGCGTCGTCACGGACATCTCGGCTCGTGGGGGGTGTCCGCCGGGAAGCGGACCCGAGAGCGTGGCCGTACGGTACCGCTGAACCTGCTTGGACGGAATGGCTCCGCCCTCAGAAGCACCGTGATTCTGCCGCCCCGCGGGCTCTACGGGATGCGGTCCCTGCCCGGATCAAGTCGGATCCGCACGAGATGGCATGGCCATGCGCGCGGCCGCCAACTCCGTCAGATGCGCAAAACGCTGACGGGCCTACTCGACGCCGAGGCGAGCCTTTTCGCGCTCGACGTAGGCTTTCCATTTCACTGCCACCTCTGCAGTCCCTTCGAATCGCTGGGCGCGATTGAAGGCGCGCGTGGCGCTGCTCCACTTACGATCGTTGAAGGCCGCGATGCCGTAGAGCACGTGGGCCTGCCCTTCATCGCTGAGCTCCCCCTTGTCGAAAGCCTGATCCAGGGACGAACGAGCGTCCGCCCACCGCCCCAGCTGCAGATTCACCTGCGCCAGCCGAACGAAGAGGGATCCGCTGTCGTTCAACTCGGCTGCCTTCTCCAAAGGCAGCACCGCGAGTTCCCACTCGCGGCTCTGCAGCAGCGTATCCGAGTAGGTCTGAAAGGCCTGCTTGGTGGGCTCGATACTCCCGTCCTCCAAGCCGGCCCTCATGATCTCCGCGCCACGATGAGGCAGCCCTTCGACCATGTACATCTGCGCCAAGCGAGTTAGGTCTCGATCTTCGGTCAGGAAACCCTCGTATTTGGCCAACTGCTGAGCCGCCAGGCTCTTCGGCATGTTGTCGAGCTCGGAATAGATCGCCGCAATCTGGGACCAGTAGGCCTTCTTGGGGTAGGTCAGGACGATATCGTCCAGCAGAGCCAGCGCGTCGACGTAATCCTGGCGCTCCAGGTAGAGCGAGAGGAGCAATCGGTACCACGACTCGCGGGGCGTCTCGATCGACATGTCGACCGCCTGCCGCGCAGGCGCCAACGCATCATTGGGTCGCTCCGCCTGATAGTAGGTCACAGCCAATGTGTAGAAGGAAGCAGGAGCGGGCGACTCGACCTGAGAGATCCAGTCTTCGAGCGTGATGATCGCATCGTCGTATCGCTCCAGCATCGTCTGGAGCTGCCCCACCATATAGAGCGTCTTCAGCTGCTCCTCGGGTTGGAGAGCCTCCTCGTCGATGCAGGCCTGGAGATGGATCAGCGCGGTCTCGTGGTCACCGTCCTGGACCGCGAGACTGCCGAGCGTTTGGTGAATCCGCGCTCGTCCGTAGGGCTTGGCGCGCTTCAGATTGATGCCATTGAGAAGCTTCTTCGCCTCGGCCTTCGCCGCCAGCTGTTCTTCTTCGGTCCCCTCGAGCTGGAGGAACTCGTAGACCTTGACCATCTTCTTCATATTGCGCTGGCCGAACGCGAATTTGTTCGACTGCGCAAACGAGGGGCCGGCGGCCAGAAGAGCCGCCAATGCCACGAAGAGCACCACGCGCACCACGCGCATCCATCTCAAGGATTCAGATCTTTCAGTCATTGGGTCACCCACTGGTCGAATCATCTCGTTCGGCCAAAATCGCCGCCGAAGGCATTCCTGAATCACGTTTCAAGGCTGGCAATCGCTCCAGGCTCGGTCAGACCTGCGGAAGTTCAGATCAAGCCGACTCGTTCCCCAGCTTGAACGGGATGGAAATGCGCATGCCGGGTTGCTCCACCGCCCTCCCGTTCACAACCTTGGGGTTGTATTTCCACTGTTTGACGGCCTTCAGGGCCGCTTTGTTGAAAATCTTGCTCGGCTCGAAGGCGACGACCTTCGCGTCCTTGACTGAGCCCGATCGACTGATCGTGAACTCGATCAGCACCCGCCCCTCGACCCCTCGCTGGAGCGCGCGTTCGGGGTATTGGGGCGGAACCCGGACCATCGGCACCGCGTCCCCATCGGCCGAAGCCATCGAGAAGCCACCGCCCGTGTCCAGGGCCATCGAAGTGTCGACCGCCGCCGCGATCCCGATCCCCCCCCCGTCGAGGCTCGTATTCTGGTCCATCACAAAATCCGGCGGAGGAGGCGTATCGTCGATCTCTTCTTTTTTCGGGGGCTCGCGCTCTTTCTTTTTGACGTCTTCACTGCGCTTGACGCGTACGAAATCGACGACCTTGATCTTATCGCTGTCGTCGATCTCGCCCTCGACGCCGATCAAACTCTGCATCAAGTAGAAGAGCCCAAAGGTGACCCCAGCGGCCATCACGAAGGGCACCAAAAATCGCACGAGGCCCATTTCAGTTCACCTCCGCGGCAAGCGAGATATCTTCGATTCCCGCGAGACGCGCCTGATCCATGACCTCCACGAGAAGGCCGTTGGCGGAGGCCTCTCCCGGGGCCACGACGACCTGTCCGTTCGGTCGTTCCGCGTGCAGGCGTTCGATATTTGCCCGCACGGCCCGGATGTCCACGTTGCGGCGATCGACGAAGATCAGACCGTCGTTGGTGATCTGGATCAGGATGTTCTCGTTCTCGGTCACGGTCTTCGTCGTCTCGCCCGCATCCGGCCGATTCAACTCGATCCCGACTTCCTTGATGAACGAGGCCGTCACGATGAAAAAGATCAGCATGATGAAGACCACGTCCAGCATGGGCGTCAGGTCGACTTCAGCTTCCTCTTGCATTCCCGAAGAACGACGCCTTCTCATTCGTTACCTCCGTGCTCGATCTCGAGCCGATCCGCCAGTCGTTCGCCCTCGTCTGCGGCATAGAGCTCCAACCGCGCCGAGAGGATCAGACCCGAGAGGGCTGCCACCATCCCCGCCATCGTGGGAATCGTCGCTTTCGAGACACCGCCCGCCATCGCCTTGGCATTGCCTGAACCGGCCACCGCCATGACGTCGAAGACCTCGATCATCCCCGTCACTGTCCCCAGCAGGCCCAGCAGCGGACAAAGCGCGACCAAGACTCGGATATAGGGCAGGCCATCCTCCAGCTGCATTCGGAGCTCAGAGACCTTGAGTCGGCGGATCTGGTGCGCTGCCCAAGAGGAGTGATCTTCCTGAGCTTCCCACTCTCGCTGCACGCCTTCGGCGACCTGCGGGAAGACCCGGTAGAAGTAGTAGAAACGTTCCAACATCAGCGTCCACATCACCAAGGTGACCAGGCCGATGAAGTTGAGCACGTCCCCACCTGTCTCCAGGAAGGCCTGCACGTCCAGAATCATCTGGCTCATTGCGCCTACTCCTGCTGGGCGATCAGGCCCGCGCTCTGCTCGTCGAGCGTGTCGACGATCTTCTTCGTGTTGTTGGCCAGCGCAGCGTGCAACAGCACCAGCGGAATCGCCGTGACCAGACCGAGCATCGTAGTCACGAGCGCTTCCGAGATACCGCCCGCCATCATTCGCGGGTCACCGGCGCCGAAGAGTGTGATCGACTGGAACGTCCGGATCATACCGGTCACCGTTCCGAGCAAACCCATCAGCGGGGCGACGACCGAAACGATCCGCACGAGCCAGACCAGGCTCTCGAGCTTGCTCGACTCCCGAAGGACGACCTCGTCCAGCATCAGCTCGAGCTGTTCGCGATCCGCATCCGGGTTCTCCGTGGCGACTGCGAGGACGCGGCCGAGCGGGTTCGTCGTATCGGGCCGGCTGTTCTTCTTCTGCGCAGTCACCTTCCGTGACACGAGAAAGAGCCAGGTCATCTTGAACATGCCCAGCGCGAATGCGATCAGGCCGAGCGTGATGACCGTATAGCCGACGGCACCACCATCGGGCAGTCGCTCGAAGAGGCTCCGGGTCTCGATGAGGACCGCCAGCAGCGAACCTCGCGAGGGATCGACCGCGAGACCGGTGAGTCCCTCGTCGCCCGTCTCGAAATCACCCACCGTGTCCAGGAACCGTCCCGGCGGCTGCCGGGAAAGCGCCTGCAGCTTTTGTTCGTTCGCGTCCCAGAGCAGATACTCTCCCTCGGAGATCACCGAGAAAACACCGGCCCGCGTGACGTCGCGCTTCTCGACGCCGCCCGGGGTATAGACGTCCGCCTCGTAGGTGACGATCTTCCCCTGCTCGACCATCTCATGGACCATTTCGGCCCAGAGGCGTTCGAGCTCCGCGATCGAGGGGAGGGCCTTGCTCTTTCCGAGGCTCTCGAGAAATTCGACGCGCTCGGTTCCGAACTGCGAGGTCGTGATCGACGCTTCGACGTTGCCGCGGGTATCCCCCGCGATCTGACGCGTCACACCGAAGAGCTCGCCGAGATTGCCCATTCGTTGGTCGAGGGCCTCCTCGAGTTCCGCGATCTCGACTTCCTTTTCTTGATACTCTTTTTCGAGGCGCTGACTACGCGCTTCTTCGCTCGCTTCCACCGACTTTGCGTCGGAGAGAAGCTGGCGCTGGTCATCTCGCGCGTTCTCGAAGGCCCGCTCGCGCTGAAGGTCTTCCTGGCTCTCGACCTCGAAGCCACTGCGAACGGCTTCGAGAAGCTCGTCCGCGGTCGTGACCGTCGGTGCCTCGATGACCATTGCCGGCGGTGCGGCATCCTGTGCCCCTGCCGCGAGGGGAAGGAACAGGGCCAACGACAGCGTCAAGTTCCGAACATTCTGGATCAGACTGAAACGATGCATCAGCTATTGCCTCCGGACTTGGACTTGGGCTGCGGAAGAGGAACACGAATCAGCTGGGGCGCCGCCTGCTTCTTCGCAACACGCAACCCCTCGTCGATCCAGTTCGCGTAGTCGCTCGAATCGAGGACTTCGTACTGCCTGTCGGCCTGATTCCACACGCCGTACTCCTGACCATCACGGGTCTTGTACATGAGCCCGATCCGGCCGATCCGCAGGAAGTCCACGGGGACCTCTTCGTCACCCTTCTCGATCATGCCCGAGTGCGCGTCGATGGTCCGACCGTAGTCGTTCTCGATCTGGTAGGCCTCGAGGATGCGCCGGTAGCGCTCGGGCTCCGCGACATCGGAGAGCCGCATGAGCACTCTCAACCCGGCGACCCGATCCTTCCGCTCATCGACGAGGAAGGGAACGTCGAGCTGCACGTGACTATCGAGCGCCTCGATCATCTTCAGCATGAGGGGGGTCACCGCGCGACCGACCTCCTCGACCGAATCGATCTGCTCTTGAAGGCTCGCGAGTTCCTCATTCTGGGAGTCGATCACCTGCCCGAGCTGACGGTTGAAGATCTGAAGGGACTCGATCTTCTTGTTCGTCAGGCGGAATTCCGCGATCAAGCTGTCGGTCGCCGTCGAAATCGCTTCGACGCGCTCCTGCGATTCCGCACCGGCTTCGTTGGCCTCGACTCGCGCGTCGAGCGGCGGATCGAGCTGTTGTGCGGCAGCCACCGACGCAATGAGCGCCGAAGTCGTCGCGATACACAAAGTCATCGCGGCGCAGTTCGCGGCAGAGGCGATCCCACTCGCCGTCGCCCTGAAGGTCATCATGCAAATTCTCCTCGGTCCCCACCGGACCAAATCGACTCGTTGGAAAAGACACGCGACGGCGCTACTGCCCGCCCGGCCTCCTCGCTCCCTCACGAACGCACCGGACTTTCGCGTGCGCTCTTTCAAATTTTCGTTCTCTCAGTCCCCTGCCCCGCCGAACGACCGGATGGCCGCGCGCACGGGGCTCTCGACACTACACTGCTTGTCACGGTTTCGCGCCCCGTCTAGCGCCTCGCCGGTTGGACCCTGGGGTCGCCCCGTCGTGGCCTCGACTTTCTCGTCCGACACCGCCCGCGCCTCGTGGGCTACGGACCGGCTCGCAGGCGTTGGGGTCTGATTCGTGATGTCGTCCTCCGCTGACTTTACGCCCGGCGACGACTCCGCTCAGGCCACCTCATCCGCCTGACGTTCCCCTCGATCCTGAGGAAAACGTCGACACGATGTCGTGATCTGCCTGACCGGGTACTCCAAGGACATCTCCGGGTCGGCGGGCCGACCGGCGGGGGTGTACCTGAGAGCGTCTGGGGCGCGGTGCGTATTCTTTCGCAGCTGCGACCGATTTCCAAGGCATTTTTTGGGATTTACTCGAACTCTTGCGGGTCGATGCAGGCCCCGCGAAAACACCCAAGAGCCGATCTGACGCACCATGAGCCCTTCAGGCCTCGCCTGAAGAGCGCCCGACGGCGACCTCCCTGTTCCTCGCGCCATCCGATGGGGTGGCTTACGCCGCCGCGGCGAACTCCCCGCAGTCGTTGTCCGAGAGGATCCTCCGCCACCCCGCTTCGAAGCGGCAGAGCTGGATTATGCTGGCACCTCCACCATCTGGACGGGCGGCGAGCTCGCCCGGGAAACGCTCCGATGCGCGTCGCGCTCTTCATCCCCTGCTACGTCGATCAACTTCGACCCCGAGTCGCCTTCGCGACACTCGAGTTGCTACGCGCGACGGGCGCCTCCGTGCGCTTCGAGCCGGACGCGTTGTGCTGCGGCCAACCCTTCCTCACCGCAGGGGAGGAGCGTCATGGACGCGCACTCGGACGGCGCCTGATCGACTTGTTTCGCGAAGACGACGCCATCGTGATGCCCTCGGCGAGCTGTGTCGCCACGCTCCGGCGGCATCTGGAGCGGTGGGCGCCAGGACCGGAGGCCCGCTCGATGGCCGAGCGCGTGCTCGAACTGACGGAGTTTCTCATCGACCAGGACACGGAGACACCCGCCCTCCCCTTTCCCCATCGCGTCGGGCTGCACGCGAGCTGTCACGGATTGCGCGAACTCGGATTGGGAACCGCAACCGAGACCCGCGAGCCCCCGCGGCGAGACCCCGCTGCACAGCTGCTCTCCAGGGTCCCCGGCCTCGAACTGGTGGACCTCACCCGTCGTGACGAATGCTGCGGCTTCGGCGGCATCTTCGCGGTTCAGGAAGACGCCGTCTCGAGTCGAATGGGCCTCGACCGGCTCGCCGACCACCGCGGCGGAGGGGCCGAGGTCCTGACATCGACGGACCTCTCCTGCCTGCTCCACCTGGAGGGGCTGGCCCAGCGACGCAAAATGCCAATGCGCCTGCTCCACGTCGCAGAAATCCTGGCCGAGAGTTCCCTCGAAAAGGGCTGGGACCATGCGGTCCGGGATCGGGGCTCCCTCTCGTGACGCTCGAGACCTCAGACCATGGCTGAATCGCGCAGGACGGTGCATTCCGATCGGGCGAGGCGCTTCGTCGCGGACGAGGCCCGCACGCGCTGGCACGACGAAGCGCTCTGGTTCGTCCGATCCAAGCGCGACGCCGCCGCCGACCAGGTGCCCGACTGGGAGGCACTGCGCACAGAGGCGGGCGGCATCAAGCGAGCGGTCTTGTCGCGCTTACCCGAGCTTTGGCGACAATTCGAGGAAGAAGCGACCCAGGCGGGCGCCGTGGTCCACTGGGCGCGGGATGCTGCGGAACACAACCAAACGGTGGCTTCGCTGCTCGAAGAGCGCGGCGTTAGGCGGGTCGTCAAGAGCAAGTCGATGCTCACCGAAGAGTGTGGACTGAATGCCGACCTCGAGCGCCGGAACATCGAGGTCGTGGACACCGACCTCGGCGAGCGCATCGTCCAGCTTCGGAATGAGCCCCCCAGCCACATCGTCATGCCCGCGATTCACCTGCAACGGGAGCAGGTGGGCGCTCTCTTCGAGCAGGAATTCGACTGCCCTCCGGGCATCACGGACCCCGACACGCTGGTGGCATTGGCCCGCAAAGACCTCCGCGCTCGTTTCCTAGGAGCCCAGGCGGGGATCACGGGGGTCAATTTCGCGGTCGCCGAGACAGGCACCTGCGTCGTCGTCACGAACGAGGGCAACGCGGACCTGGGTACGGCGCTGCCTGAGCTGCACATCGCGTGCGTCGGCCTCGAGAAGATCATTCCAGAGACCCGCGACCTCGCCCCCTTCCTGCGGCTCCTGGCCCGCTCCGCGACGGGGCAACCGATCTCGGCCTATACCTCTCATTTCCGAGGGCCCCGGGCAGACTGGGGGCCGCGCGGGTCGGAGCTCCATATCATCGTCGTAGACAACGGACGGTCTCGCCTGCTGGCCGAGCCGGCTTTCCGCGAAGCCCTGGCCTGCATCCGCTGCGGCGCCTGCCTGAACACCTGCCCCGTCTATCGACGCAGCGGAGGGCACAGCTACGGGGCGACGATCCCCGGGCCCATCGGTTCGGTGGTCGAACCCAACCGGTCCCCGAGCCGTCACTCCGACCTCCCCCACGCCTGCAGCCTCTGCGGCTCCTGTAGTGATGTATGCCCGGTGCGGGTGCCCCTTCACCACCAGCTCCTCACCCTGCGCAGCCACCTCTCCGAGGCGGGCCACTCGCCCCGAGGACGGCGCTGGGCCCTGGCTACCACCGCGGGCATCCTGAGACATCCGCGTCTGTTCCGCTCCGTCTCGCGCTGGGGTCGTCAGCTCGCCCGCGTGATGCCCGAGCGTTGGCTCGAACGCTGGGCGCTGCCCTGGACGCGCGAGCGTGCCCTGCCGCCGATTCCGGCTCAAAGCTTTCGCGAGCTCTACTCGACGCGAGCGCGGAGAGAGGGAGGCCTCTCGAAATCCGACCGAGCGCGGAGAGAGGACGGCCCGCAGGCACCATGAGCGAAGCCCGTGACACGATCCTCGCCGCCCTCGAGGCGGCCCGCCCACCGGCCGGGCCGGAACCCGAACGCGTGCCGCCCCCCGGGATGCCTGAGGGTGCGATCGCGCGTATCGAGCAACGCGTCCAAGAGGCCGGTGGGAGATTCGCCCGCGCGCCCGCCGCACGCTGGCCGACCTCGATCGAGTGGCCCACCCCGCTCGCGCAGATCCGACACCTCTACTGCAGCGGCGCCGCAGGCCACCCAGAGATCGCTCCCCGCGGCGTCGGCGAGGGCGTACACGACCTTCAGGACCTCGACCCGCTGGAAGTCTGCGTGCTCCGCGGCAGGTTCGTCGTCGTCGAGAACGGTGCCGTTTGGCACGTCCCCGCTTCGCCCCTCGAGCGCGCCGCGGCGCTGCTCACGGATCACCTCGTCGTCGTCGTCCGCGCCGAAGACAAGCGGGCCACGCTGCATCAAGCGTACGAGGAGATTGCAGCCTCCCAGACGGCCTTCGGATGGTTCCTTTGCGGCCCCTCCAAAACCGCCGACATCGAGCAATCCCTCGTTTTCGGGGCGCACGGCGCACGCACCATGCAGCTCGTGCTCCTCGACGAGGAATGACCGCGGTTTGACCGCGGCTGGGCGTGCCCGCGCAGAGCTGTCAGAATGGGCGGCGTCGCTCACGGGGAGGGAGCCCTCTATGCATTTCGGTCTGACGGAAGAGCAGGATCTGCTGCAAGAGGCCCTGAGGCGGTTTGCGACGCAGGAGCTGCCGGCGACCCGCCTCCGCGAATGCTTCGACGAGGGCAGCGGCGAGGAGCCCTCCCTATGGAGCGCAGCCGCCGAGGTCGGCCTACAGGGCCTGATCGTGCCGGAGCCATACGGCGGCTCCGGACTGGAGTTCCTCGACCTGGCTCTCGCCTTCGAAGTCCTCGGCGAAGCGGCCCTGCCCGGCCCCTACCTGGCACAAGCGCTGACGGCGCTCGCCCTGGTCCGCAGCGACGACGAAGAGGCCCGCGCACGCTGGCTCCCCAGCCTCGCGACGGGGGACCTGATTGCCGGCTGCGCGCTCGCAGAGTCGACAGAGACCTGGGCCGCCGACCGCTGGACCCTCGAGGCGAAGAGTGGGCGTTGGTCCGGCCAGAAGCGCTACGCCGAGCTCGCGCCCACGACCGACATCCTCCTGGTCGGCCTCGCGGGCGGGGGGCTCGGGCTGGTCGAGGCTCGGGATCCAGGCGTCTCCGTCGCGCCGCTCGAAGGGATGGACCGCTCTCGACCCCTCGCACACGTTCAGCTCGACGGAGCCCGGGTCCATCCAATCGATCGAGATCCGAGCGCCGGACGCGCGATCGTCGATGCCGCCTGCATCCTCCTCGCCGCCGACGCCTTCGGTGCCGCCGGGACCTTGATCCGCGCGACCGTCGAATACACACGCACCCGGGAACAATTCGGAACGCCGATCGCGCAGTTCCAGGCGGTGAAACACCAACTCGCCAGCATGTTGAAGGAATGGGAGCCGATGCGCGGCCTGATCTGGTCCGCTGCGTATAGCCTCGACCACCGTCCGGATCAGCTGTCTCGAGAGGCCTCGACGGCGAAATCTCATATCACCGACCGAGCGGTGCAGATCGGGCGGGATGCGGTCTCGCTCCACGGCGGCCTCGGGTTCACCTGGGAGTGCGACGTGCACTTCTTCCTCAAGCGCGCGATGCACGACCGAGGCTGGCTCGGGACCCCAGAGGCCCATCGAGAACGCCTCGCGCACGCCGCGGGCTGGTAGCGACAGGAAGGTTTTTCGATGGACCTCGAATTCGGCCCCGAATACGACCGCTTCGAAGAGGAGGTGGACCAGTTCCTCTCGGAGCAAGCCCGCGACACGCCTCAGCGCGACTTCCTCCGCGCCGCGACCGAACGCGGCTACCTCTATCGTCATATCCCGAAGCGCTTCGGGGGTTCGGAGCAGCCCTTCGATCCGATCCGGGAGACGATCGTGGCGGAGCGCTTCGACGCCTCGGGCCTACCCTGGCGCCTGGGCCCGCAGAGCACGGGCATGATCGTGCCCACCCTGCTCGAAGCCGGCGCGGAGTGGCAATGTGAGCGCTTCATTCCGCCCAGCCTCCTGGGCGATGCCGTCTGGTGCCAGGGCTACAGCGAGCCGGGCGCCGGCAGCGACCTGGCTTCGCTCCGCAGCACGGCCCGCCTCGAGGGCGATCAGTGGATCATCAATGGCCAGAAAATCTGGACGAGCGACGCGGACCACGCCGGCCTCATGTTCGGCATGTTCCGCACTGAGCCCGATGCCGACAAGCACGCGGGGATCTCCTACCTGCTGCTCGAAATGGGCCAACCCGGCATCGACGTCCGACCGCTCCGGCAAATCACCGGCGCGACCCACTTCTTCGAGGTGTTCTTCGACGATGTCCGAACCCCCGCCGACTGGATCGTGGGCGGGCGCGGGGAGGGCTGGCGCGTCGCGCGCGCGAATCTGAAGCACGAGCGGAATCTGGGAGGCGGCCCCCAGATGCGCCGCCGCTTCGAGCAACTCGTCGATCTCGCACGCGAGACGAAGCGCCAGGGCCGGCCGGCGATCCAGGACCCCGTCATCCGGCAGCGGCTGGCCGAGATCGAAGGCGAAGTCCGCTGCGCAGAGACCCTCACGCTGCGGCAGCTCTCGGCGGCCGCCCACGCGGAGGAAGCCCAGGTGATCCTCCCGCAGCTGATCAACAAGTTGTACGGGACGGAGATCGGCGAACACATCGTCCAACTCGCCTACGACCTCCTCGGCGACGAGGGGCTGCGGGCCCCGGAAATCTCGAGTTGGGCCGCGGGCCCCTCCTCGGGTCCCGAGACGGATTGGGTGGATGCCTATCTCTTCGAGCTTGCCGCGGGCATCGCCGCGGGCAGCTCGAATATCCAACGCAACGTCATCGGAGAGAGAGGTCTCGGGTTGCCGCGAGACCTCCGGGCGGTGAAATAGCAGGGGGGCTCCCCGTCGGCGAGACGAGGGCGCTCGCGCTACACACCCAGGTCTGGCCCTGGCCCATACGGGAACGCCCGAGACCACTCAGCTTCACACCCGAGGAGCCCGAAGAGACATCATGGACCTGCGTTTCGTGCTCCTCCTCGTGTGCTTCTTCGTGTCGGGCTTCGCGGCCCTCCTCTACCAGACGGCGTGGACGAGAGAGTTCGCCTTTCTCTTTGGCACCTCGGAGCTCGCCGTCGTCGCCGTCCTCGCCGCTTACATGGCCGGCCTCGCCCTGGGCGCAGCCGTGGCAGCCCGGGTCGTGCGGCGCCTGGCGCGGCCGGTGCTCGTCTATGGGCTGCTCGAGCTGGGAATCGCGGTGGGCGCGCTCTGTGTGCCCTTCTCGATCCGGGCCGTCCAGTCTCTCTACATCGCCTGGGCAGGGGGACTCGAAGCCCCCCCGGAGACGATGGCCCTCACGACGGCCCTCTTCCATCTGCTCGGCTCCTTCATCGTGCTCGTCCCATGCACGGCGCTGATGGGTGCCACGCTTCCCCTGCTGGCTCGTTATGCGGTGTCGGAAGATGCCCAGGTCGGCCCTCGAATCGGAGTGCTCTACGCGGTCAACACCTTCGGGGCGATCGCCGGCACGCTCGTCGCGGCGTTCTATCTCCTTCCCGCCTTCGGCCTTCGCCAGACGGTCTATATCGGCATCCTGGGCAACGCGATCGTCTTCGTCGCCGCCGCGGCCCTGGCCCGGGGGCTCGCAGGGCTCCCTCCCGACCAAGATACGGGCGCCAAAGCGAGAGGGACCTTCCACTGGATCCTTCCCGCGATGACGGCGTCGGGCATCGTCTCCTTCGTCTACGAGGTCCTCTGGACCCGGCTCCTGGGACAGGTGCTCGGGGGAAGCACGGCCGCCTTCGCCTCCATGCTCTCGAGCTTCTTGCTCGGTATCGCCCTGGGCAGCGCCCTCGCCTCCCGTTTCGCAAAAACGCGAGCCGCGGCCGCAAGGGGCTTCGCCTTGTCGCAGCTCGGCGCGGGCATCCTCGGCTACGCGGCCTTCCATTCCGCGGACCTACTCCCCATCCTCGCTCAAGCCGTCGGCGCGAGCCCGGCGGCTCCCGCCGCGGGGGCCGCCGCTGCAGGCATCGTGCTCCTGCCCGTCACGCTGTGTATCGGCGCCACCTTCCCCTTCGGCGTGCGCTTGCTTGCCCGGGACGCAGAGGAGGCCGCGTCCGTCAGTGGTCGCGTCTACGCGTGGAATACGGTCGGCTCCATCCTCGGCGCGATCCTCGCTGGGTTCTTCCTCCTCCCTGAACTCGGCCTCGAACGAACCGCCCTCGTCGGGGTCGGCACGAGCCTCGCCCTGGCCGTGCTCGCCGCAGCACTCTCCACCCCACGAAGCCACATCCTCGCCGGTCTCGCCGCCGCGAGCTTGATCACCGCTTTCGTCGTCGGTCTGCCGCAGCCCACCGGCCTGCTCCTGCATTCCGCGATCAGCGGAACCCGGACGACGGGCGAGCTCTACCACCTCGCGATCGGTCGATCTGCAACCGTCACCGTGGTCGAGAGCGACGTCGGTTGGCGACTGCTGACGAACGGGCTTCCCGAATCAGGAGTCGACCGGGAAGAACTCCCGAACCGGCGTTTTCAGGAGACCGCCTGGCTCTCGCTACTCCCGACGGCCGCGCGCCCCGATCTCTCGAATATGCTCATCATCGGCCTCGGAGGCGCCCAGACGCTCCAGGCCACGGCGCAGACGGTCGAGGCCATCGACGTGATCGAGCTCGAAGAAGAAGTCGTCACGGCGAATCGCCTGATCCCCCGACCCGTCGATCCCTTCGCGGACCCGCGTATCTCCTTGCGCCTCGGCGATGCTCGGGGGGCCATGAATCTCACCGACCGGAAATACGACGCGATCGTTTCGCAGCCATCCCATCCCTGGACGTCGGGCGCGTCCCATCTCTACACGCGAGAATTCTTCGAACTGGTCCAGTCCAAGTTGGCACCCGGCGGGATCTTCGTGCAATGGATCGGCCAGGGCTTCGTGGATGTACCGCTCTTCGGCAGCCTGGCCGCGTCGATGATCGACGTGTTCCCGCATGTCCAGGTCTTCCGCCCAGTCCCCGCCGCGCTCGTCTTCATGGCTTCGGACGAGCCCTTCGACCTGATCGAATCAGGCCCCCGCGCGTTGGCCGCGGCCCCCGAGGATTTCGCCAACGCCGGTATCCATCGGGTCGAAGACCTGCTCGCCAGCCTCACCCTGGACGAGGAGGGAGTACGCCGGTTTGCGGCGGGGCGACCCTTGAATACCGACGACCACAACCTGCTGGCGACGACCCGGCTCCCGCCCGCCCGCCGCAATCAGAACGCCGCGGAGTTCGAGCGGCATCTGGTCGGGGTCGAGCCTTTGGACCCACACATGCTGGGACGCCTCCAGGGCGAAGCCGTCGTGCGACGTATCGGCTGGAACGGGCAGCCCCAACGCGCCAAGCGCATCGCACAGTTGCTCGAGCCCTCCAGCGCAATCGCCGCACGCGGCTGGCTGCAAGCAGACTCCTCCCAGCGCGCACGATCGCGCACCAGCTTCGCCAAGGCACTCGCAATCGACCCCGAGAACCGCGCCGCGCGAGCCGGTATGATCAAGGTCTACGACGCAGATCGTTTCGACAAACTCGATCCCGGAATCGACTGGAGTCCCAGCGAGCAACTCGCGATCGAAGCGAGCCGCTTGCGTCTGGATCGGGACTGGAGTGGGCTCGCGGCGCTGGACCCGGCCCTCGCCAGGATCCCCGCCGACGATCTGCTCCACAGCTACACGGAGCAGTTGAGGGCGCATTGGCGGATCGAATCCGGCGATCCCGTTCGAGCGCGCGAAGCAATCGAAATCCTCGACGGATTACTCACCCGGCATCGGTCGTACGAAAACTATTTACAACGCATCCGAGCGGCGGCGGCGGCCGGTGAGAAAGCCGTCGCCTGGGCCGGACTGAACCATTTTGTGACCCCCCAGCGCGTACGGAATCGGGCCACTGCTCAGCAGCTCCTCGCGATCGGCCACGCGCTCGGCGACCCGCCGGAGGGGAACAACATCATGGAGCGTCTGAGCCGGATCCTCTCCAGGCCTGTCCCGCAACGCTGAAAGTGCGCGCAGCCTACGCCCAACAGGCCAGTCGACGTGGCGGCATCCCCCCGAACCCAACTCGCCGCGCGGAGTCCCATCGACGCGCCCAAGGTGTCCAAATTCGGTTAGACTCCGCGCCATGATGAAGATTTCCTTTGAACTGAGCGATAAAGATCTCCGGTATTTTCGACAGGTCCTGCAAAAGGTCCGAAAAGGTCGAAACGCCGAAAACGAGGACGTCGTCCTCGATCAGGCCCGAGGGCTCCTCCAAGAGGTCAAGGAAACCGACGCCCCCCAGTTCATTCGCAGCCGAATCAGCCAACTGGCCAAGCTGATCTCGATGCTCGAGGACCGGGACTGGCGCCTGGAAGGCACCGACCGCAAGCGTGTGCTGAATGCACTCGCCTACTTCGCGGATCCCGATGATCTGATCCCGGACCGCGTCCCCGGACTCGGGTACCTCGATGATGCGATCATGGTCGAGTTGGTCGTACAGGACCTGAAGCACGAGATCGAAGCGTTCGACGCCTTCGTCGAATTCCGCAAGGATAAGCGAAAGGAAAAGGCCGCAACGCCCGAGAATCTCGCCAAGAGACGGGTCTCACTCCAAGGCCGCATGCGGCGGCGGCGGCGGGGCGACCGCGAGCGACACGCGCGGAAGCGCGGGAAGAGCCCGATCTCCCTCTGGTAGCGGAAGCCCGAGCCCGACTCTGGTTCCCAGACATACCCCGGGGACGCGGCACGAGACGATCCAATTCGAGACCGTTTGCTGCTTAGGCCGATGTCTAGGCGGACATCGACGCGCGGTCAGTCTCAGGGGCGTCGCCCGTCGTATGCTTTCGCGAGACCTCAGGCCGCGGTGTGGTACCAATGCGGCGGGCCGGGACAGTGGCGTCCTTATAGGATCGCGCAGCCTTGACCAGGGAGACGGACGCGATCATGGGAATGCGCATTTTGGGTTGGGGCACGGCCCTGCCCGACAAGATCGTGACCAACGCCGACCTCGAGAAGACCCTCGACACCACGGATGAGTGGATCCAGGAACGCAGCGGGATACGCGAGCGCCGGATTGGAGAGTCCACGGCCGAGTTGGCGATCGCAGCGGGCCGCGCGGCGCTCGAAAACGCACAGATCGACCCGGCCACGGTCGACCTCACGATCCTCGCCACCACGACACCCGACCAGCAGGTCCCCGCAACCTCGGCTCACGTCCATCAAGAACTCGGCCTCGGCGGCGGCGCCTTTGATCTCAACGCTGCCTGCTCTGGCTTCGTGTACGGGCTCGTGACGGCCAATGCCCTGCTCGGAAACGGGGCCCGGCGCATCCTTCTGATCGGGGCGGAAACGCTCTCCCGCGTCACCGACTGGAGTGACCGCAACACCGCCGTGCTCTTCGGCGATGGGGGCGGAGCCCTGATCCTCGAAAGCGTCCCCGAGGAAGGTCAACTCCTCGGGTGGGACCTCGGGCTCGACGGAGAAGCTCGAGAGATCCTACAGGCCGAAATCGGGGGCCATATCAAGATGGATGGCAGGGAAGTCTTCAAGCGCGCAGTACGCGTGCTCGTCGACTCCGCCAAGCGCACGCTGGAACGCACCAAAGTGCGACCCGACCAAATCAAACTCATCGTGCCGCACCAGGCCAACATCCGGATCATACAGGCGGCCTGCGATCGGCTCGGAATCGACCGGGAGCGAGCCGCGCTCGTCATCGATCGGACGGGGAACACTTCCAGCGCATCGATTCCGCTCGCGCTCGTGGACGCCATCGAAAAGGGACGCCTGGAAGAAGATGACTACGTCCTGCTGGCTGGCTTCGGAGCGGGAATGACATGGGGCTGTGCCCTGCTTCGCTGGCACTCCGTTTCAGGCAACCTCCGCGCAACCGTCGAAAACGCCTAAAAGAACGGTCGAGCAAGGAACTCCGCCATGACACAGAAGCATCGCGTCGCGATCACGGGAATCGGGGTCGTTTCTCCCGTCGGCATCGGCCAGGAGGCCTATTGGCAGGGCCTACTGTCGCCTCAGCCCACCGGTGAGCGCAAAGTCCACGACTTCGACCCGGCCCACTTCTATGAGGACTCCAAAGCCCCCCGTCGCGCGGACCGCTTCGAGCAGTTCGCCGTCGCCGCCGCTCAGGAAGCAATGGCCCAGGCAGGTCCGCTCGAGGCCGATCCGGAGCGGGTCGGGGTCCTCATCGGCACGGGGATCGGCGGGGTCGGCAGCCACGAGAGTCAAACGCTCGTGCTCGCGGAAAAAGGCAGCCGCCGAGTCTCGCCCTTCGTCGTCCCGATGATGATGGCGAACGGTGCCGCTGCCGCGGTCTCGATTCGCTACGGACTTCAGGGCCCCTGCGAATCGCTCGCCACCGCATGTGCCACCGGGACCCACTCGATCGGCTCCGCCGCCCGTTGGATTCAATCCGGCCTCTGCGACGCGGCCATCGCCGGCGGCGCCGAGGCGGCCATGACGCCGATCGCGATCGCCGGTTTCTCGAACATGAAGGCCCTCTCGGCGAGCGGCATTTCCCGCCCCTTCGACGCAGGGCGTGACGGCTTCGTCATTTCCGAGGGCAGCGGCATCCTCGTGCTCGAGGAATGGACCCGTGCCGAGACGCGCGGCGCGACGATTCTCGGAGAAGTGCTCGGCTCAGCGAGCCTCGCCGATGCACATCACATCACCGCCCCCGCACCGGGCGGCCACGGCGCGACCCGCTGCATGGAGCGGGCCCTCAAGGACGCGGGGCTGCTCCCCGAAGCCGTCGCCCACGTCAACGCCCATGGCACGAGCACACCGTTGAACGACGCCGCGGAGGCCCTGGGGATCTCGAAGGTCTTCGGGGAACCCGGACCGATCATCACGTCGACCAAAGGGGTCACCGGGCACTCGTTGGGCGCAGCCGGTGCACTCGAGGCCATCGCGGTGCTGCTCTCGATGCGCCACGGCCAGGTGCCACCCACGGCCGGACTCGAGGCTCTGGACCCTGATCTCCCAAAGATCGATGTCGTTCAGGGAGAGCCGCGCATCTGGACACCGGGCCCCTCCTTGTCGAACTCTTTCGGCTTCGGTGGACACAACGGCACCCTCGTCCTCGGCCCGGCCTGAGCCACCGCCTCCACGGGCCGATCCGATGCCGAGCCCACCGGCGCCGGATCCCTCGGGGCCGCCGCTCCCGGGGGCATTTTGGACGGAACCCCTGGCGTGGGTTGCGGTCCATACTCCCACCCGACCCGCTCCACAGCGAGTCAGAATAGGAGTCCCCGATGCAATCAAACCGTCCTGGGAAACGACGCGGAAGCACCGCCCTCGCCTCGATGCTCGTCTTCGCCAGCCTCGCGTGCCCGCTCGCCTCTCAGGCTGGAGACCCCCCTCGTGTTCGAGGATACGAACGGCCCGATCGGCCCGAGCGGCAGAGGCTCGACACTCGCATCGAGATCCAGCGAGCACGCCGCGCCGACCTCCGTCTGGACCGACGTGGAAGCGTCATCGACCGCCAGCTCGACTTTCTCGCGTTCCTGGCCGCGGCATCGGGCGACTTTGGCCTGGCCTTGGAACTCGATCGAGCCGGCAACCGAATCGAACGGCGTTTCGACCGGCGCGGAGATCGCGCCGTGCGCGCGGCACGGCGCGGCCCCGAGCGTCTTGGCCGAAGAGCCGCCAATCGACATCTCCCCGGCCGCCTCCATGACCGGATCGAGCGCCGCGGGGAGCATGCTCACCACGAGCGCCACTTCAGTCGACGACACGATCGTCATCGCCACCACGAGGGCTGCACCCATCGACGCGAACGCCGCCATCGACACGGCGGATCTCGGCACTGAAGCAGCGTTCGCACAGGGGACTGGCGCAAGCCGGGCCACATCTCACATAGGGTGCCTGCCCGCCATTCCACGCCTCTGCCATCCGTGGCAAACTCTCGCCGTGGGCGCCCGACCTTATGGAAAGATAGAGAGACCGAGACCCCTCCTCGATCGTGGTTCGGTGATCGCATTCCTCACCCTTTGGTGTCTCGCGCTCGTCTCCCATGCTCCGCATCTCGCGCAAACGCAGCTCTGGCTGATCGGGCCGATTGCGCTCTTCGCGGGCTACCTGGCCGCGGACTTCTCGGCCGGCCTCGTTCATTGGCTCGCGGATCGTTGCTTTGCAGAGGACACCCCGTGGATCGGCCCACTGCTGATCGCGCCCTTTCGAGCGCATCATGAGAATCCGCGCAGCATCGCCGAACACGGCTTTTTCGAGCTCTCGGGAAACAACGCCCTCGTATGCGTTCCGATCGCCGCCTTGCTGATCGCGCTTCCCCCCGCCACGAGCACTCTCCAAATCGCTCTCATCACCTTCGGCTTCAGCCTGAGCCTGGCTCTATTCGCGACCAACCAGTTCCACGGCTGGGCCCACGCAAAATCGGCCCCCCGAGCGGCCCGCTTCCTCCAACAGCGTGGGCTGATCTTGACACCAGAGGGCCACGCGCGACATCACGGCGGAAACCACGATCGTGCGTACTGCGTGACCTCTGGATGGCTGAATCCCCTACTCGACCGCGTCGGTTTCTTCGAGCGACTCGAGCGAATCGTCGCGGCTCGACCCCGCGCACGACGCAGAGCAACCTGAGACATGGACGCGACGCCGTTTCACGATGCCTATTACAGCGACCTCCAGAGCCTCTACGGGCTCTGGGTCATCCCCCTCGCCTTCCTCGTGTGGCGCTTCACGAGCCCGCCCGAGGTCGGACGCGCACTGGTTCCAGAGGCCACCCGCTTCGTGTCGGGATTGACGATCTTCTTCGCCGTCGCGACGATGCTCGACCCCTTCTCGACGGGCCCCCTGATCCGAAGTGATGCGCTCGCCGATACGAAGGCGACCTCGCTCATTCCCTTCTTCTTCGTCCTGCTCGGCGATCTCCGCGTGCTCCTGCTCGCGATCGGCGTAGCGCGCCCCGAACGCGGCCTGCGCCAGAACCTCGGCTGGGCAGCAGGAACGATGCTGATCGTGCCGGTGGCGACAGCCGCCGTCGAGATCTCCCTCGGCCTCTTCTTCGACGAGCTCCACGGCCAGATCCGCTGGATGGTCTACGAGGCCGGCTTTCTCGTACTCTGCGTGGCCCTGTCCCGACGCTGGGTTCCTCGCAGTCTCGGGGGCGACCCGCTGTACACCCCCAAGGCCACCTATCTGAGGGGACTCTTCGCCTATAGCGCGGCCTACTACGCGCTCTGGCTCGCCGCGGACGTACTGATCGTCGCCGGCCTCGACGTGGGATGGGCCATCCGAATGGTGCCGAACCAGCTTTATTACGGCTTCTGGGTCGTCTTCGCCTATGCCCGCTTTTTTTCGGCGACGTCCGACGAGGGCGGAAAAACGGCGCGGTAGCCTTGCTCGAGCAGATCGAGCCAAGCGCAGAGATAGCGCTCGCCCCGATCCGCGGCTGACGTGGACGGATCCCCGAGCACCCCGGTCGAAGTATTCGGCCTCAGGCTCGGATAGAAGAGCCCTTGCGCCTCACCTGGCGTGACTTCGCGCCCGGGCGCCAGCCGGTCGTGACGCACCGCCCCAGGGCGCAGGTAGGCGACCAAGCTGGTCTCGTATTCGCCGGCGTGGGGCCCCGCTGCCAGCGGCGACAGCCCTTGGGCAGCGACCGCCGCCGACTGCATCGCACCGACACGTAGATCCGTCTCCACGTGCAGGAGGAGGGGCCTCGCAGAGAGGACCAGTCGATCCCGCATTGCGCGCAGCGCGTCCACGTTGCCTCCGTGCGCGGTAAAGAGGAAGGCGCGCTCGAATCCGTGGTGAGACAACGAGCGGAGCAGATCCGTGAGCAGCGCTTCGAGGGTCGCCGGCGCGACGTGGAGCGTCCCGGCAAAGTCCAGGTGTTCCGACGCGCAGCCGATCGCAACCGCCGGCACCGCCACCGCGTCCTCGAGACGGGTCGCGAGACCTGCGAGCAGCGCTTCCGCGATCCAACGGTCGGTCCCGAGCGGCAAATGTGGGCCATGTTGCTCGATCGATCCGAGTCCCAAAAGAGCAGTGCGATGCCCCTCGGAGAAGACCGCTTCCAATTCGGGCCAGACACGCTCTTCAAAGCGGATCGAGCGCCGCCGCGAACGCCCTCCCGGAGCGGGCAGAGCCGGCCCCGCATCGTAGAGCACCGCCTCACGGGCAGCGCCCGGCCAGTCGACTAGATCCCGATTCGTCGCATCGAGCGCGCGCAGCACGAAAGCGTCGAAGATCGCTTCGTATTCCACTGCCGCGAAGGGCCAGCACAGACCCGCTCGGACCACGCGTAGGTCATGTCGCTCCGGATTCAGCGTCGCCTCGAAGCGCGCTCTCCAGCGCGCGCTCTCGGCGCTCTCGTCCCCCGCGACCAGGAAGAGGATCGAGGCTGGGCGATCCGCCACGCTCTGCAGCGGCCCGTGAGCAAACTCCAGAACGTCCACCGCTCGGGGCTGGGGTCTGAGCATCCCTTCCGCGAGTTTCAGCGTGAGCTGCTCGGCGAATTCCAGAACGCCGGCCTCCCCGACGATCAGCAGTGTCCGCTCCGAATCAAAGAAGTCGACCAGCGACGACTCATCCGCGAAGACGCGGGCCGCCGCGGCCGCAGCACCTTCCTGCGCCGCCCGCAATTTCCGGGGGTCGACGACGACCGCTCCCGCATCCGCCAGCCGCCGCTCCGCAAGACTCCTCAACACGCCCCAAGCGATCACGTAACCCGCACGCGCTCCCATCACCCGCAACAGCGCGCCATACTCGGCACCACAGCCGAGATCGAGAAGGGTTACGCCTCGAGACTCGAGCACATCGAGCCACGCCCGCTTCTCCGCCGAGAGGCCCTCCTCTTCCGAAAGTCCTCGGTGCAAGCCCGTAACGAGAAAGACCCGCCCCCACGCCCCCACGTCCGTCAGCGCAAAACGGGCATTCGCACTCAACCCCTGCGAGAAGACGATCAGCCAGTCCGCGGACGCCCCAGGCGGCGCCCCGGCCGAGAGAGACCCCGTCGAAGCGAAGCGCGCAGGCTGGTCACAATAACCTGCCGCCAGCTCGGCGAGGTGTCGGGCGTGCCCCTCCGAGGTCCCGACGCCAGTCGTGACGACACAACGCGGCAGACTTTCACCTCCTGCCATGAGCGAGGGGAAGCGTTCCGGCAATCCGGCAAGGATCTCCGGCGTCGCCGCCACGCGAGAGGCAAGCAGCGCACGCCCTTTGCCCGCCGTATCGCGAACCGCAGCGGGCCCCGGCGACTCAGTCGAGGGCATCGATCGCGTCCGCCAGATCTCGATCATCAAAACGGACCGCCACCGCGCCCTGTCCGCGCGCACGGAGTGAGACCAACGCCCGAGTCAGAGCCGCACGTCCGTGAGACCGAGGGAAGGGAAGGCGGTCGAGGAGCTGCATTCGCACGGTCGCCTCGACCTCGTCGATGCCCCCTTCGTCTCCGAGCGAGAGCAAGATCGACTCTCGCTCTTGGTCTCGGTCATACAACACGCTCAGGCGGAACCATTCACCCTCGGGCTCCGAAGACGACTGGGGGAGCCCAATCGGGAGAAAATACGAAGCGGTCACCACACTCCGATCATCTCCGGGAAGCGCGACCGGCTCGAAGACACGAACGCGCGCGGGCGGCGTCGCTCCCTCCAATCGCATGGAACGCTCCAGGACATGTCCCGAGTCGTGCTTCGCGTTGAGGTAATCCAGATTGAAGGGAGAGACCGGGCCCTGGACGGGCTCGACCGCGATCACTTCGAGCTTCTCCGCGGCGAGCGCGCTCGTAACGGCATCGGCCTTCTCGGGATTATTCGTCAGAAGTTGGATCGGGGCACGAATCCCGAGCAGACGACTCATCGGCGCGACGAGGTCGTAGCGACGCATGTCCGCCGGAAGCCCCATCGAAGCGTAGGCCTCGAAGGTCGTGATCCGATTCCCGCTGGCCTGGACCATCATCCGGTCGCGGGCCTTGGCCGTGAGCCCGGCCCCTCGACCTTCCTGCAGCAGATAGAACACGACTCCGCGGCCCTCTCGCGCCATCGTCGCCAGAGCCGCCGCCAACTGCTCAGCACAGTCGCAGTCGAGGCCCATCAGACACTCGCTGGTCAGACACGACGAATGCACTCGTGTGAGCAGGGGCCGAGCCTGGTCGAGTTCGCCGCAGGAGATCGCCATCGCCGTGGTTTCGTTCGCGAGGTCCCGGAAAAAATGGACGTCGAAGATCCCCTGCGCATTCGCAACTCGATGCTCACCCAGGCGCAACGTGGACTTCCGAATCTCGAATCCGCCCGGGTCCTGGCTCATGAGTCTTCGCTCTCCGCGGGATCTTGCTTCCGCTCGCGCATGGCGGAAAAATAGGCGATCAGCGCGTCCAGGTCGGCTTCCGTCAGGCCTGGATGGGGAGGCATGCTGGTATAACGAAAGGACCGCGGATTGCGCACGTAGGCGCGAATCTGTTCGACGGGGCGATACTCGACGATGCTCCGGGGGACATTCAGGTCCGGCCCCACCTTCCCGCCTTGACCGTTGATCGAGTGACAACTCGCGCAGGACGCTTGAAAGAGTGCATACCCGGCCCAGCCCGAATGAGAGGACTCGAGTCCCACGGGCACGGTCCGCGGGAACGCCTGAGCGAAGGGCGCGACTTCGATCCGCACGAGCTGGTAGGGCCAGGGGATCTCATGTGGATTCCCTCTCTCCTGGCCCGTCCAAACCAGATAGAAAGGGGAAGGGTCCACCTGCCGACGGTCGATGCGACGAAAACGCGAGCCCCCACCTTCGGCTTCCAAAAGTTCTGGTTCACCGAAGGCTAAATAGCCTCCGGGCATCAAGAGGTCACGGCCCGAGGCCGGCCGCGTATATCCGTCGCGAGCGCGCAGGAGCAGCCCCTTCTCACGAAGCTCTCTCGCGCCGCCGCTCGCCTCGAAACCGCCTTCGAGCACACAACCGAGTGGGAATGCGACGTAGCGCATCCGGCGTCCGTGATAGGGGTCATCGACCTCGATCTCCGCTTCCTCGCAGAGGTCGCGCAGTTCGCTCAATGAGATTGCCCGCTCCCGCCCTTGCCCGTCGTCGAAAAGGAGCGTGTCCTCGAAGGACCACGCCGAGTGAGCTCCGAGCGTCATCACCCCGATGAAGAAGAAAACGAGCCACCACCCACGCCCGGTGCCGGCACTGCGCACCTGCGAGTATCGAACCAATCCAAGACAGTCCTGAGAGGGCGGGCATTCCATCCGCGCGCGAGCATACCGGATCGCCTCGACCACACGAGGCCTTGGCGTGGGTGACTCCGAGAGACCCCACCGCGGGCCGTAAACCATACTGACGAGCGCTCAATCGCCATGCTTGCGGAGCAACACACTGCCGACGGAATACCCCGCGCCGAAAGAGCAGAGCACCCCCTCGTCCCCCACCTCGAGATCCCCTCGATACTTGTGGAAGGCGATCACCGAGCCCGCGGAGCTTGTATTCGCGTATTCGTCGAGAATCACCGGCGCCTCATCGGGCTCGGGGTCACGACCAAGCAGGGTCTTCGCGATCAGCTTATTCATGCCCAGGTTGGCCTGATGGAGCCAGAATCGCTTGATCTTCTCCAACGAAAGACCCGTTTCGACCACGTGCGCTCGGATATGGCTCGCCACCAGGGGGCAGACGTCATGGAAGACCTGCCGCCCGTTCTGTCGAAAGACGAGTTCATGGGCGTGGCGCGGATCGGCCTCGCTGCGGTTGAGGAAGCCGGCGTCGTTACGAATATTATTCGAAAACCGAGTCAGGAGTCGAGTCCCGAGGACCCGCCACGCCTCGCCGGCCCGGGCATCTTCTTCCGCTTCGACCAGCACCGCGGTACAAGCGTCTCCGAAAATAAAATGAAATTCGCGCAGCTCGAAGTTGTTATGCCCGGAAGTGATCTCCGGGTTGAGGACGAGCGCGCATCGCGCGCTGCCGGAACGCACGGCGTCGACCGCATTCTGGAGCGCAAACGTCGCAGAGGAACAGGCGACATTCATGTCGTATGCGAATCCTCCCGCACCCAACGCCTCTTGGATTTCGATCGCAACCGCCGGATAAGCGCGCTGAAGATTCGAGCAGCCAACGATGATTGCATCGACCTCGGCACCCTCGCGTCCCGCCTGGGCAAGGGCCTCCTCAGCCGCCGGGATTGCCATCTCAGCCTGGATCGAGAGTTCGTCCTCGGCACGCGTCGACAAACGCGGGCGCAACCGCTCCGGATCCAGCACGCCCGACTTCTCGACCACGTAGCGGTGGCCCACACCGGAGGCCCTGAGGATGAACTTCTCCGACGGCATGTCCCGCTCTTCCAGCTCCCCCCGTCCGATCTCCGCGGCATGCTCGGCGTTCCAGCGTTCGGTCGCTCGGGATAGACTCTCGACCAGCTCGGCGTTGGTCACGGAATGCGGCGGCGTATAGAGGCCGGTCCCCGTGATCAAGACGTTAGACATGGAAGGCCTCCTCCGAGGTTCCGCGCTGATCGGGGTTCACTCACGGTTCAAGAGCGATGCGCTTCGTCGGCGCCGCCAACCCCATCCAGGGATGCGATCCGAACATGCGCCGTCGAGGCCCCAGCCGGGAATGCCGACATCAGGGTCCGCGTCTCGGCGCCGGGTTTCACGATCTCCACCCGCAAAGTGGGTCCTGCCTCGTTCACGCGAACGTCGCTCGTCGTTTCGAGCGCGGCGCGTTCGACCGACCGGCCTCCCAGGAGCGTGCCGTTGCGACTCCCGAGGTCTTCGATGAACCATTCGTCCTCCTCAGAGAAGATTCGGGCATGTTGGCGGGACACAAGGGGGTCGTAGAAGCGGACCCGACACTCGGTCCCTCGGCCCAGGAAGAACGGCTCCGTGAAGAGCGCTGCGTTTTCTTCGCCCTCCTCGTCCGACCAGCGGACGACGACCGCGCCTGCCCCGTCCTCGCCGCTGATCATCATCGTGGGCATCTCGGCCATCGCGTCTTCGACCTGCTTGCGCGCTGTCACATCCTGCTCGTCTCGCACGATCCCCCGACGTCCGATATCGAAGCGCCACGCCAGGAGGACGACCACGGGGAGAAAGGCGACGGCGGCCAAGATTCCAATACGCAGCGCCGACTCAGGAATGCCCAGGACGCCGGCAATGTCGACCCCCCCAGAAGAGATGCCCCATACCGCCACGATGTAGACGCCGGTCGTCCGAAAGACCCTGCGTCGATTCGCCTCGGCCAACCATGCTGTGATTCTGCTGGCCACTCAAAACCCCATCGAGGCCCGGGCCCCCCTCTGGGGTCCCTACCGGGAGTCTCCAGTCTACCAAGCCGCGCGACTTGCCGGAACCCAGCAACTTTCGCCGGCGCGAGGCCCTCAGCCCGCGTTCAACTTCCGTGAGACGACCTACGACCTGCGATCCAGCGGGGTCCTCGCTCCGCTGAGACCGCCGAAGAGCGCGGTCACGGCGAAAGTCGCCAGTCCCAAACCGATGACATCGAGCAGCGGGGGGGCAAAGGGCAATTCGAAGGCATAGACGACGAGAAGACCCGAAGCGATGATGGCGAGCCCCCCGCCGACGCCCGCCGCCAGCGCCGCGAGCACGATCGCCTCGGTCGCCACGATCCGCCGCAGCAGCCGGCGCGAGGCACCGAGCACACGCAAGAGCCGCGCCTCCTCCACTCGCTCACTCCGCGCCGCCATCGAGGCCGCGATCAGGATCGCGATCCCCGTCGCGAGGGTGAAGAGAGAGAGGATCCGAATGGCGATGCCGATCTGCTCGAGCATCGTATCGAGGGAGCTCAGGATCAGGGTCGCGTCCAGAGCCGACACGTTCGGGTAGCGCCCCACGAGATCTCGTTGCATCTCGGCGCGGGCGGGTTCCGATCCGAGATGAGCCAGCAGGACCGTGCTCTGGGGCGCGTCCTCGAGCGCCACGGGCGGAAACACGACGAAGAAGTTGGTCGCCATGCGGCCCCAGTCGACCTGACGCAGGTTCGCCACGGTCGTCTCGACCTCGACCCCCTGGATACGCCAACGCAGGCGATCCCCGACTCCGACTCCGAGCGAGTTCGCCAGGTCGCGCTCGAGGGAGACCGGGTAGCTCGGATCGGTCCCCTTTACCTCGCCCGGCTGCCACCATCGCCCCGCAACGAGCTCCTCGCTGTCCCGCAGCGTGTCGGCGTAGGTCAGCCGATATTCGCGCTGTAATCCCCAACGGAGTTCTCGTGAAAGATCCTCCTCGCCGAGGTATTCGGCTCTTGAACGCTCCTTGACCGCCGCAAGCCGGGCCGAGACCAGCGGCGCCTGATCCGTGATCCCTGCACCATGCTCGGCGAGGAGTCCCTCGACGCCCTCGATCTGATCACGCTGGACGTCGAAGAGCACAAAATTCGGTCGGTCGGGACGCGTGTCGACCGCCATCTGTTCCAACACGTTGCGCTGCACCGCGTGGACCGTCGCGACCACGAAGAGCGCGAAGCCGATCGCGATCGTGGTCGGCAAGGTGTGGTTGCGCGGCCGGAACAAATTGGCGATTCCCTGGCGCGCCCAATACGAGAAGCGCCTCGGCGGATGGCGCCGCAGGAGTCGGGTCACCGCGAACGCCGCGAGGCCGAGAAGCGCGACCGTCGCCCCCAGGCCGAGCGCAAACGCGCCCCCGACCCGCCAGCTCCCCGCCTGCCAGACCGACGCCAGCAGCAGACTGATCGCGACCGCGATGCTCACGACCACACGCCCGCGCGCCGCGTCCGGAGCCCCGGAGTCGAAATCCCGCCTGAGCGCTCGAAGCGGCGCCACCCGCGCCAGGTCGAGAACCGGCCCCAGGGCACACAACACGGTGGCCCAGACGCTGAGCGCCAAACCGGTTCCCATCGCCGCGGGCCCGACCCCGACCTTCACCTCCACCGGCAGCAGTTCACCGAAGAGGCTTGGCAACGAACCGACCAGGGGCAGACAGAGCAGCACCCCCAACGCCCCCGCGGCGAGCCCGAGACAGATCGCCAACCCGCTGTAGAGCGCGACGACGTCCGACGGCGAAGCCCCGATCGAGCGCAGCATCGCGACCCCGTCGAGCTTCTCCCGGATGAAGACCCGCACCCCCGCCGCCACGCCAATGCTGCCGAGTACCAGCGCGGCGAGCCCGACCAGGCCGAGGTAACGCGTGAGCGTGCCGAAGGCCTCCGAGAGGTCCTCCTGATAACCCGCGACCGTCTGGACGCGGACGCGGGACTCCTCGAGCAATGCCTCGTGCCGCTCCACCCACGGCGCAGCGAACTCGCCCGGAAGCTGCCAGTAGAGGAGGTGCGACACCAGGCTGCCCTCGACCACCAACCCGGTCCGCGCCAAGTCGCCGGCGAGCATGAAGACGCGCGGCGCCACCTCAGCCTGCAAGCCGAAGCTGCCGGGAGCCTTCTTCACGGCGGCGGCGATCTCGAACGACTCGCTCCCCAGCTGCAGCCGATCTCCGACGGCGATATCGAGTTGGAGCAGCAGCGTCGTATCGACGAAAACGCGCCCCGTCCCCTCCGCGAACTCATGCCAGCGATCGGCCGGCTCCGTCCAGACCGCTCCGTAGATCGGGTAGACCCCATCGATCGCGACGAGATCGACCAGACGGCTGCGGCCCGAGCCCTCGGCCAGGGCCATCGACCCGAGGCGGGTGACTCGGGTCGGACGCTGCAGGG
>Ga0315331_10000343_pt1 | contig 31027 bp, 23 predicted proteins | sample M160m34915metaG_FD_203456 | JGI IMG/M metagenome (GOLD analysis project Ga0315331, IMG submission 203456) | Ammonia-oxidizing marine archaeal communities from Monterey Bay, California, United States - M1 60m 34915 | ecosystem: Environmental > Aquatic > Marine > Intertidal zone | place: USA...
CGCTATTATAGTTTGGTAATTTTCCAGTATTAGGTTATTTTTTTTATTTGTTTATAGCGAAAGCAATTACTTGTGTGGTCATTAACTAAGCCAGCGGCTTGCATGAAAGCATAACAGATAGTGCTGCCAATGAACTTAAAGCCCCGTTTTTTTAAATCTTTAGACATGGCATCACTTTCCCTAGTTGTTGATGGCACTTGTTTGGAATTTTTGCGTTTTCCATCTAACACCTTTCCATCAACGAAAGACCAAATATACTTTTCAAAACTGCCGAATTCTTTTTGCACTGCTTGGAAAGCTTTTGCATTCGTTCGAATAGAATAAAGCTTTAACCGATTACGGATCAATCCAGGATTGAGCAATAGTTTCTCTATGATTCGATCTGTTAGGTTGGCGCACTTACTAACGTCGAAGTTTTTGAAACTTTTTCGGTACTGCTCACGTTTCTTCAGTACTGTAATCCAACTTAACCCTGCCTGCTGACCTTCGAGGCAGATAAATTCGAAGAGCAATTGATCGTCTCTAATTGGAACCCCCCATTCTTCATCATGATACGCGATATAGTCCGTATCTTTACCTGACCACCAACAGCGCTCTGACATAACGATTCCTTCTGTTTTGCTCTTCTCAAGATGAAATTAAAATACATCGATTCTGGTCTTTGCTTATACTTGCTAACACTTAAAATAGCCTATCTTCACTAATACAAAATCCTGATTGAATGGATTACAGAGTTTCTTTTGTGATTCAGTTGAGTAAGAATCGATACAGTTAACTATTTAGCCCAAGGAATTACAATGATTACACTAACTCGCTATCAATACTTAATCGCAGGCTTATTGCTTGCATTCACGTCAGTCCTAAGTGCGCAGGATAAGTCTTACATTAACCCAAGCTCGGTCGACGGAGATGGCCCGGTATTCAGTGGCGCGGTTTTGGTAGACGATACTCTCTATTTATCTGGCATGATTGGGCTTGATAATGGACAGGTTCCAGCCACCGCAGAAGAGGAAGCCAGGCTTCTGATGGAGCAATTCAAAGCCACACTGGAAGAAGCCAGTATGACTATGGATGATCTGGTAAGTGTCACTATCTATTGTTCAGATGTTGCGCATTATGATGCCTTTAATAGTGTCTACCGCACTTACTTCAGCGGCGTGTATCCTGCACGTGCTTTTATCGGTACGGGAACGTTACTATTTGATGCACGCTTTGAAATGCAAGGCATTGCCGTCAACTAACTGAAGATAACTGCTTCCAGATGGATTTGGTATACCCACTTTGTCTGATTGTTGCCAGTAACAAACTATCACATTGCCTCCTTCGGGCTTGTCGCTAAGCGGTTGATATTAATCTATGTTTCAACTACTGTACGCGGCTTTTCAGGGCTGTTCGACAGCTCTATGATGCCAAGTGCAGGGTGGATATGGGCTACTTTAGTACTAAAAGATTTAAACTCGAGTTTGTTGTCGCAACATTGTTGTTGTTTCCTGGTTTGTTATGGGCGCAAGAACTAACTACTCAATCTGTTACGCCATCTACCACGGCTTTCCCTTTAGATCGCAGTCCTGTAATTGACGGCGAAGTATTGGTAGACACTGCCTGGGGTGGCGTCAACCCAACAAGCGGATTCTCTCAAGTAAGACCTGACGAAGGGCAGCCGGCAACGCAAAAAACTGAAGTCTTTATTGGCTATACCGACGATTCTCTTTATATCGGTGTCGTTGCGTATGATGATGATCCAGAGGGTATTATTTTCGCGGACAGTCGCCGGGACTCACGCTTGGATGAAACCGATAGTTTTCAGGTCATTATTGACGGACTTCTTGATAGACAAAATGGTTACATTTTTGGAACTACACCGTCTGGGTTGGAATATGACGCGCAGGTAGTCAATGAGGCGACTGGGCCACGGTTTCGAGGTTCGAATGGTGCTGTAAATGTTAACTGGGATACTACCTGGGAGGTTGCGACGACAATCTCTAATATTGGATGGAGTGCTGAAATGGAAATTCCATTTACGGCCTTGCGTTATGGCAGTGACGATGTTCAGACTTGGGGAATCAACTTTCAGCGAAACATAAGACGTAATAATGAAGAAGTTTATTGGGCCCCATTGGATAGGCAGTACAATTTGTATCGAGTTTCAGAAGCAGGTTTCCTCGAGGGGATTCGTGCTCCCAGACAGCGCAATCTTCAATTTACACCTTATGCATTAAGTTCTTCGTCTCGCGGCGGCAGTATCGTGTCCGGCACCGAAAACAATGAAGAGTATGGTTTTGATATAAAGTATTCTGTAACACCGTCTCTGACCCTTGATGTCACTTATAATACTGATTTTGCACAAGTCGAGGCAGATGATTTGCAAGTCAACCTCGATCGGTTCAGCTTATTTTTCCCAGAGAAGCGGCCATTTTTTCTTGAAAATGCAGGGCAATTTGCTATTGGAGTCCCTCGTGAAGTGGAACTCTTTTTTAGTCGTCGCATCGGCGTTGGTGCAGGAGGGTCACAGCTTCCTATTGAGGCCGGCGCGCGTCTTACAGGGAAAGTAGGTAGTAACACTAATATTGGCCTTATCGGTATGCGTACAGAAGGGCTTGAAGGGATAGCATCTAGTAATGATTTTTCAGTTGCTCGAGTCAGTCAGGATCTTCCCAATCGTTCTTCTATTGGCTTTATGTTCGTAGAGCGAGATGGCGATGGCTCTGCGCTGAATAATAAAGGTGAAGACTATAATCGCACCTTCGCAGTAGATGGGCGCTGGGGGATTGGAGATGAAACTCTAGTAACAAGCTGGGCTGCAAGAACTGATACGCCGGGGGTTTCTGGAAGGGATTCCGCGGGAGGCTTGCGAGGGGCCTATCAATCTCCAGAGTGGGAATTTCGCGCGGGATACTCACAGGTAGGTGAAAACTTTAATCCTGAGGTAGGTTTCTTGCAACGCAAGGGGTTCCGTAAAATTGAAGGCTACGTTGCTCGCACAATTAGGCCAGATAACTTTTTTGGCATCCTTGAGCTTCACCCACATATAGATTATCGAGGCTATTGGGACTTTGATGGTTTCCAGGAATCTGGACGCTTGCACGTAGACAGTGCGTTGGAATGGGAATCAGGAACCCAGCTTTCTACTGCAATCAACTTTACCCAAGAGGGAGTTAAAGAACCATTTGAAATCGTTAGGGGGGTAACAGTCCCTGTTGACGAGTACGAGCACGAAGAAATGTCTTTCAGGTTTTCGTCAGACCCTGGCGCTCCTTTTGGTCTAGGGCTAAGGGGTATTGTAGGCGGTTTTTTTGGCGGCGATCGGGTGAATTTAGAGCCTACGCTTCGTTACAGAGCAGGAGAGAAATTCAGTACAGAATTATCTTGGAGCCACAGTGATATTGACTTACCTATTCCTGGAGGTGACTTTGAGGTAGATCTGGCACGTTTAAGATTGTCATACTCTTTTACGCCAAGAATATCGATTCAGACATTGGTGCAGTACAACAAAAGAGATAATGTGTTAGCAACTAATTTACGTTTCGCTTGGCTGCAATCAGCCAACTCAGGTTTGTATCTGGTTTATAACGAGGTAGATGATAGTGGATTAGGCGGGCCCAGGAGAAATGCTCAGCAATTCATCATTAAGTACAGCCGAATTTTAGATATTTTTAATTAAATTTACTGGTTTTCAGTATTATGATTGTGACGTCCAATTGCAGTGACCCCGCAATCTTAAGCGTATATAATATTCGCTCATTAATGCGCCCGTAGCTCAGCTGGATAGAGTAACTGGCTTCGAACCAGTTGGTCGGGAGTTCGAATCTCTCCGGGCGTGCCAAACTCAAGTCTACTAGTGTCCAGCAAAGTTCGATGGAGTTTTATAGCTAATTGATTATATATCTATAATTAGCGTTCATTTTCGTCCAACGAAGTATTGCAACACCCTCAAATACAACCGCAGCACTTGTATTTTCGAGTCCCTTATCGATCATATTTCTAATTTCTCTATCGCTTCTCTTTTTTGCTTCTTATTTAGAGAGGTATTGCCCATCGCAGAAAAAATTGTATGTGTTTCGTTACAATTTATTACCATATGTAACGCTTTATGATTGACGCGATGTTACACAAATTAATAGTGTGTTATATGAGTGTTACTAGAATAATTGTAACTTCTTGAATTGATGATAATACCTGTAAATTAAATTGTGAGAAGAATAAAAATATGACATCTGCTTACTCTGCTATCAGTCACACCACAGCCGGTATTTTTTTCCGGACTATCCAAAACACACTTGCTGTCTTGCTGGTAAGCGCAATGTTAATTAGCCCATTCAGTTACGGTCAGGGTAGCGACAGCTTTCCGCCGGTTACTGATGCGATGCTACAGGACCCTGCTCCCAGCGACTGGCTGATGTGGCGTCGTACGCTTGATAGCTGGGGCTATAGCCCCTTGGCTGAAGTCAACCGCGACAATGTGGATCAGTTGAGGATGGTATGGACCCACGGCTTGGGCACCGGTACTGGAGAAATTACGCCGCTGGCGTATGACGGCGTGCTCTATGTTCCGCAGCATAATGATGTTATCGAGGCCATCGATGCCCGCACTGGCGACCAGATCTGGGAATACGGCCGCGACCATCCGGAAGGACTCTATGACTATGTGGGTGTTAATGCCCGCAACAACCGCAACCTAGCAATCTTTGAGAATCTGATTATCAACACCAGCGATGACGGCTTCGTGTTTGCACTGGATGCCCAAACCGGCGAAACCGTTTGGGAAACCCAAGTTTTCGACTACAAGGTCAATACCGGCACCCATAGTGCGGGGCCGATTATTGCCGACGGTCGGGTTATTTCCGGTCGCAGTTGTCGATCGAAACCTACTTATCCAGGAGGTGGACCCGAAGCCTGCTTTGTCGCCGCCCATGATGCCCTTACCGGCGTTGAGCTTTGGCGCCGCCAGCTGATTCCAAAGCCAGGAGAGCCGGGTTACGAGACCTGGGGCGACGTGCCCTACGAGCAGCGCCAACACGTGGGTTCGTGGATGCCTGCCAGCTACGATCCGGAACTGGAGCTGATTATCATAGGCACCTCTGTGACTTCTCCCGCACCGAAATTCTTTCTAGGTGGCGTCGAGAACGATCATCTTTATCACAACAGCACTCTTGCACTGGAGCTTGAAACCGGTGAGATACGCTGGTACTACCAGCACCTCAATGACCACTGGGATCTGGATCATCCTTTTGAGCGCCTGTTGGTGGACACTGCAGTGGCTCCCGATCCAGACGAAGTTGAGTGGATAAATCCAAATTTGGAGGCTGGCGAAGTTCGCAAGGTTATCACCGGCATTCCCGGCAAGACCGGCATAGTTTACACACTGGACCGGGAGACGGGTGAGTTCCTGTGGGCAACCCCTACCACATTTCAAAACGTTATCTCGAATATTGACGGCGCCACTGGCGAGGTGGTACTCAACGAAGAGGTGATCTTTCGCGAAAACGAACAGATTGTGATGGTCTGTCCGCACTTGCTCGGGGGTAGGGATTGGGAAGCAGGCGCCTACAGCCCGCTCACCAATAACATGTATTATGGGGTGCGCAACAATTGTGCCGACATGATGGCCACCGCTGACTTCGAAACGGTCAGAGATAATCCACTCGCGAATGAAATTATCGGCGGCCAGCAGGCCATCTACTCACTGGCGGCCAGAGCCCGATTGACTCCCGGCGAGTCCAACTCGGGCACGGTAAGAGCGATCAATGCCGAGACTGGTCGCACTGAGTGGCTATATGAACAGCGGGCTGGCACTGTATCCTATGTGGCCACCGGAGGCAGGCTGGTATTTGGCGGCGATGTGAACGGCCGATTTCGTGCCTTCGATGATGAGACCGGTGAGATACTCTGGGAAATAAATCTGGGCGCCGAAGTAGTCGGCTACCCGATAAGCTATGCCGTGGATGGAAAGCAGTATGTTGCGGTAAATACCGGACGCGGACTGGGTGGTGTTGGCACACCCGAGATAAGGCCCAGTGGCAACGCTAACCTGTTCATCTTTGCATTACCCTAATTGAAGCGAAGATGTGCATAGAGTGGAGCCCGATTAGGGCTCCGTCCCATGGCGGTTAAAAGCGGACCGCCCTAATACTGCAATCCAAATTTCGATAACGACATAGCCATGAAAAACGTGATATCTACCTACCCTGCTATCTCCCATAGCACACTCGGTGTTTTTGTCCGGACTGTACAAACGACTCTGGCTGTCTTACTGGCAAGTCTGGTTTTACTCAGCCCGGTCAGTTTCGGCCAAGGGCCCGGTAGTTTTCCACCCGTTACTGATGTCATGTTACAGGACCCTGCTCCTAGCGACTGGCTCATGTGGCGTCGCACGCTTGATAGCTGGGGCTATAGCCCCTTGGATGAAGTCGACCGTGACAATGTGGGTCAGATGAGGATGGTGTGGACTCGCAACCTGGCCGCAGCTACTGATGAAATTACGCCGCTGGCCTATAACGGCGTCCTCTACGTTCCGCAGGCCAATGATGTGATCGAGGCCATCGATGCTATCAGTGGTGACTTGATCTGGGCATATCGACGGGACCTGCCTGAAGATGTGTCTCAGTGGATTGGTCCTCACGGTAGCAATAATCGCAACCTGGCCATTTACGAAAACCTAATCATCGACTCTAGCGCTGAAGGCTTTGTGTTTGCGCTGAATGTTCAAACCGGCGAAATCGTTTGGGAAACGCAGGTTTTCGACTACAAGGTCAATACCGGCACCCATAGTTCGGGGCCGATTATTGCCGATGGTCGGGTAATTTCCGGTCGCAGTTGTAAGTCGACACTTGGTTATCCAGGAGGTGGGCCCGATGCCTGCTTTGTCGCCGCCCATGATGCCCTTACCGGCGTTGAGCTTTGGCGCCGCCAGCTGATTCCAAAGCCAGGAGAGCCGGGTTACGATACCTGGGGCGACGTGCCCTACGAGCTGCGTCAACAGGTAGGATCCTGGACGCCTTCGAGTTACGACCCGGAGCTGAAGCTGATTATCTTCGGCACCTCGGTCACCTCTCCGGCACCGAAAATCTTTCTAGATGGCATTGATAAGAAGTATTTGTATCACAACAGTACCCTAGCGCTGGAGGTAGATACTGGTGAGATACGCTGGTACTACCAGCATCTCAATGATCACTGGGATATGGACCATCCTTTTGAGCGCCTGCTCGTGGACACCGCAGTGACCCCCGATCCAGATGAAGTTGAGTGGATTAATCCTGATCTGAAGGCCGGCGAAGTTCGCAAGGTTATCACCGGCATTCCCGGCAAGACCGGCATAGTTTACACACTGGACCGGGAGACCGGTGAGTTCCTGTGGGCAACTCCTACCGTATTCCAGAACATAATACAGAACATTGACGGCGCGACTGGCGAGGTGACGGAAAATCCGGAGGTGGTTTTTCGTGAAACCGAACAGATTGTATTTGTCTGTCCGACCTGGCTCGGCGGCAAGAATTGGGAAACGGGTACCTACAGCCCACTCACCAATACCATGTACTATCCGTTGCGCAACACCTGCGCCGACATGATGGCCACCGCTGACTTCGAAACGCAAAGGGCTACTGAGCTCGAGCGTGAGATTGTCAGAGGTGGCCTGGCTCTCTACTCACTGGCGGGCAGGCATCGGATTGCACCCGGCACGGACAACTTGGGCACCGTAAGAGCAATCAATGCCGAAACAGGTCGCACCGAATGGCTCCATGAGCAACGGGCCGGCACTACATCTCTGATGTCCACCGGCGGGGGGCTGGTATTTGGCGGCGATGCCAACGGCCGCTTTCGGGCCCACGATCATGAGACCGGTGAGGCCCTTTGGGAAATAAACCTGGGCTCCCCGGTAGTCGGCTTCCCGATAACTTATGCAGTGGATGGAAAGCAGTATGTTGCGGTAAATACCGGGCCATGGCTAGGTAGCATCGGGACACCCGAGTTAAGGCCCAGCCGCGGAACCAACCTGTTCGTATTTGCATTACCTTAACTTAGGCGGCAGTGACGGAATATATGTCTTCTGGTGACACTCCTGTAAAGAGTCTCCTAGGTTGCTAATCTCGTCAGGCCAACTCTAAGTGAATTGCACAACATCCTTGTAAACGATAATCCCGTCAAACTACCGGAAGCCTTTATTTTTTTTTGTAAAAGCACATAACAAACAAATCAAAAGGGCTCGGCGTTACACGACCCAGATTATTAGTTAATGAGTTAGGAAATATTGCATGACTAATTTTAAAATTTTTGGCATAAGCGGGTTGTTTCAAGCCCCTGTGCTCACTGCGGGTCATCGATTTTTGGGCGTTGCGGCTCTGTTGGGGGCCTGTTTCGTGGTGACACACTTGGTAACTGTGGTTGTCACCTGCGTCGTGGATGGTTTTAACTGGGGGGTTAATGCTTGGATTTTGGACATTATGGGGTTTATCGCGGCGTGCTATTTCGCGATTCAGTGCGGGCTGTCTTCAAACAGCAAGAGTGTCGACTTTCGGAAAAAAAATTCTTGGATCTGCGCATGGGCCGTCATAACTATCGGCGCCCGAATTCTTGATATTCTAATGCTGTTTGGCGTGGTGATATGGAGTGAGATTTATGTAACACCTGAGGGGCCAACGCTTTGGTCAAATGTAGTAAGCGAGGTTATTTTTGGAATGGCTTTTACGGTTGCAGCTCTCCTTGGTTCGCTGATGCTCCTGATCTCGCCTCGGGATGTGGATCCTACGCAGATCGAAAGCGAGCTCAAATAGTGAGCAATTAGAGCTGCCTCATAACTTAAAGCTGCCCCATTACAAAGCATCAAGAAATCATCTTCACTATTTCTTTTCTAGGGTTGACTATAGTTGCGCTAAGACAGTTTCAATGTTGATGCAACGGCATAGCCTAGCTTGGACGCTGAACAGAAGGAGGTATACTCCTCAACAGCTTAAGGTTTCGTCCGGCTATTTTTTGGCGGCTGAATAGCAGATCATAACCGATTTGTTATGGTCGCGATCGCAGAGTTAATATGTGACAGGGTCGCCTCTAGAGTCTGGGAGCCTTTTAGAATTATAGAAGCAGGAGAAAAATTATGAGGAAACATTCATCACGATATATGGTCATTCCCTTGAGCTATTTAGCCGCGGTCGCTGCATTGTTTGTTCCATGGATTCTTTATGCCCAGGCAGCAGAGTCGATCTGGAGCGGTTCCTATACCGAGGCTCAGGCTGAACGGGGTGCAGAGGATTATCGCGCGCACTGCGCGAGCTGCCATGGGGCCAATCTCAGGGGGGACAGTCACGCGGCCGGTCTGGTGGGTATAGGTTTCATGTTTCTTTGGGAAGGAAAATCTCTGGGTGAACTGTACTCAAAAATACGTAACGACATGCCCTTGGATCAGCCGCGCAGTCTAACGAAAGGGTCATACGAGGACATCTTAGCGTTCATCCTGAAGTCCAATGAGTTTCCAGTAGGAGACGCCGAGTTGGAATCGGATGAGAAAGCCTTGGACAAACTCATGATCACCTCCAGGCCAAATTAACTAAGAAAAACTAAAAGAAAAACCCATGAAAAAAGCACTAGCAATAATTCTATGTGGCTTCGTGACATTCACCTTGACCTTCAGCGCCTCGGCGCAGCCGCATGAATTGCGCACGACAAAGTTCACCGTCAGCGATGTCGATGCCGCTGTTGCGTTCTATCGAGATCTAGTGGGGATGGAAGAAGTCGGTCGATTTGAGGTTCCTGGTAGCCTCATCGAGCCGTTTATGGGATTTGGCGAGGGGATAATGCGTGTCGGGCTGCTGGGCTATGCCAAGATAGAAGACATCGAGAAGACCCCGCATCCAGTTTCGGTATTGATGATACCCGACATTGACGCTGTGGCTGCGCGAATGGAGAGTGCAAGCCACTCATTGAATATCATGTCGGTCGACGTCGGCGATGGTAATAGCGTGCGTATTGGAATCACCACCGATCCGAGCGGCAACACGATTGAACTCGTTGAGGTTGATGGTCCTCCGAAGGTGGCTGGTGCCCGCCTGATAGTCGAGGATCGAGCGGCGGCGGAAGAATTCTTTGTACGTGTTTTCGACGTCACGCCAGGGCGGCGCATCGTGACGGAGAGCTTCGATGAGGTCTTCTTTGATTTTGGTGATGGCAAGTTCGTCGCACTTTACGAGCCTAAGAGCGAAGCGCCACTCCCGAAGAGCGAGAACCCCGTGGTCGCGATCTATTCGTCAGCTTTCGACGCAGTGCTTGCGCGGGTGAAAGCTGGCGGCCTTGGTCTTAAAGAGTATGGTTCCGGTATGTTCCTAGCAAATGATCCGTCCGGCAACGTCGTCGAGGTAGTTCGTCGACAAGACTAGTAGTCGAGAACCTGCAAGTTCTGCTAAGGCAGTGCTAGAGTAATTACACTAGTGGTCGCCACCACAGTCACGTACTGCTTGCCATCGACCTCATAAGTTAAGGGGCTGGCATGAATGATTCTCGGACTTCATAGCGGAAGAGCGTTTTTTCATTTTCTGCATGAAAGGCATAGAAGCCACCACCTTACTGCCAGTACCTTGAAAAGTTCCTAAGGCTCTTGTGCCACGCAATAGCAGAACGGCCATTCAATAAGCTTTCAAGTGGTCACAATTAGTTACAATTTTTTGCAAACAGTCACAACTGGTTAGTTTACGCCAGTGCATAGCATTGGTTATTGTCTGAAGGTTAAAGTGCCAATAATAATAAGGGAGAGATAGATTAATGACTCGATTTCACCAAAAGTATTCAACCCCTCCGTTCCCAATGTCGAAGATTTGTCGATCGCTACTTGCTACTTGCGTTGTAGCTGCGGGTGCGCCGGTTGTGGTGCAGGCGCAAGAGACAGAGCAGGTAATAGAAGAGGTAGTAGTTAGAGGTGCGCGTGCGAGTCTGCGCAATGCCCAGGAGATCAAGAGAGACGCGGACACCTTTGTTGACGCGATAAGTGCGCTCGACATCGGTGCCTTGCCCGATCGTTCGGTGCTAGAGGCCATGCAGCGCATTCCAGGTGTCTCCATTGAGCGTGTAGGTGAGGGTTGGCCGGACTACTTTTCGGTCGAAGGTAGAGGGGTGGCGATCCGGGGTATGTCGGCTACCCGTTCCGAATTCAACGGACGCGATGCCTTCCATGCCAGCGGGCGTGGTCTTTCTTTTGGTGATGTCGCTCCCGAGTTGTTGGCTGGTGTGAACATTTATAAGAACCAGACCGCGGACATGATTGAAGGTGGTATTGGCGGGACTGTGAGCCTACTTACCCGTAAGCCTTTTGATCAAGAAGGGCAGATGATCGCGTTTAACGCAGGGGGGCGATGGGGTGATCTTAATATGGATTGGACCCCTGAGACTTCTGGCTTGTACAGCAACCGCTGGGAGACCAGTTCTGGCGAGTTCGGCTTGTTGATCCAAGCCCAGTCTTCCGAGAGGGAGGCCATTTCCAATGCCGTTCATATCAACCCTTACGTGCCTTACGATGCTTGGGCCCTTGCCGGTGCGGAAAGCTTTAGTGGCGGCCAAGTCATGGTGCCCTCAGGTGCAAACTTTACCCAGAAAGAAGATGAAAACACCACAGACGGCGGGGTTATCTCTTTCCAGTGGCGCGATATTGACAACAAGTACCTGTTGACGGCGGAGTACATACGCTCGGCTTCGACATACAATTTTTGGCAAAATTGGCTCCGGTATGATGGGGGGACTAGCATCTCCTCAAGAAACACGCGTGCCTACGGAGACACCCAACTCCAGTTTGATGATAACGGTGTGTTCCAGTCCGGTACTCTGGCTCATGCCAACTGGGGCTGGCGAGCCAACGGGATGATTGGTCCGGGTGCTACTGAGCCGAATACCCGTTACGTCAATCCTTATATACCCCGCCCCTGGTATTACGGCGATGTAGGGGGTATGGCCCAGTTCGGTCATAATTTCACTACGCAAACGGAGCGGAATGAGACAAGTAGGAAGCTGGACGATATTTCCTTGAACTTTGTCTGGACACCGAATGAAAGTTGGACCGTGGAGTTCGATTACCAGAACATCGATGCCACCCAAAAGCAAGATATCAATTTGATGAGCGCTACTGTGCCCGCAATGCAGCGATTGAATGTGAGCGGTAACAAGCCTAGCCTGGAATTGATCAGTCCTTGGAACGGCGAGCGTGACAACAACCCGGCTGCCTACAATAACGGTGTCAATCGTGCAGGCTGGACCGGTGATCCGCTGGGTGATTCCAATTACTTTCAGGATCCAACCAGCTATTCGATGAGTAGCGCTTGGGATATATTCGGTCGCGACCAGGGCGATTCCGACGCGTTCCGGGTGGATGCAGACTACGCCGTGAACGATTCTTCCTGGCTTACCAATATCAAGTTTGGTGCCCGTCGGGGCGAGCGTGAACAGACGCTTCGCGATGCCCCAGTTAGATGGGGCGCTATCTCTCCGAGCTGGGCCTCTGGCGCTCTGTACATGGACCATGTGGCTGATCAAGGTGCAGCGTACAATATGTTCGAAGCGACTAGCTGGTCCAACTTCCATCGCGGAGGTGTGCTGGATATCGCCGGAGGTAATCAGTTGCTGGGCTTTAGTCGTGATTACGTTCAAAGGATGCTTGACGGCGCCATCTGCCCGGGCGATCCAGCCTTTGTTCAAACGTCGTCGGCTGGCACTTGGGATGGAGGAAACCGCTGCCGCGAGGATGTTGATAGCAGGTACGGCATGTTCTACGAGGATGGGATAAGCAGTACTGTTGAAACCAATACAGCTGCCTATGTGCGTCTGGACTGGGAGCTTGATAACCTGCCCAGGCGCGTGGCCGGTAATTTCGGTTTGCGCTACGTCGAGCTAGACCGTAAGGCCACTGGTTTCATCCGCTCTCCTGGTATGGATCAGTTCTTTGCGGGGACCGCCTACGAGCTCCCTGCTGGCCAGACCGCGCCGTTGACCGGCCCTGGTGTATTGGCCTATGCACAGGGCCAAGTAGATGCGGGCAACTACGCTCAGCTGGATGATTTCTACAATTCCAACGATACTCTGTGGGCCAGAAGCGCTTACTGGTACCTCAGTGACGCAGAACGTGCTTTCGGCACGGAGAGCTCCATGTCTCAGAGCGCCAGCAGTAAGTACACTGATTGGCTGCCTAGCCTGAATGTGAAAGTTGAGTTGAGCGACAGATTGCTTGGCCGTTTTGCAGTCAGTAAGGCAATGGCCCAGCCAACCATGAACCGTATACAGAATAAAATCGGTACCAGTGCAGAGGTTGACGTAGTGCAAGGCATACCCGCCGATCCGGAAAATGCCGCACGCTGGGAGACTGCGACACAAAGCGCCTCAGTAATTCGCTGGGAAGGTGTCGGTGGCAATCCATTCTTAGAGCCGATGGAATCCGTACAGTGGGATGCCTCGCTGGAGTGGTACTTCGCCGACGCCAGCTCGTTGACAGGTGGGGTGTTTTACAAGGATCTGAGCAATTTTTTCATCTACGGTTCCAATCCTCAACAGATTACTAATGGGTCCACCGGTCAGACCCAGACGGTATTAGTGGAATCTCAGATTAATGGTGACGAAGGTAAAATGTACGGTTACGAACTGGCTTATACGCAGTTCTTCGACATGCTGCCTAGTTTCTGGAACGGTCTCGGAATGCAGGCCAACTACACCTGGATTGAAGCGAGCGGTGTGCCGCCTCACGTCGACGGCTCGTCGATGAGTCAATATGCTTGGAACTATGCTGAAGTGGTCAACTTGGATACCGTACCCTTAGTAGGTCAATCTGAGCACACGGCCAACTTGGTGCTGATGTACCAGAAGTACGACTGGCAGGCTCGACTCGCTTACAACTGGCGTTCCGAGTACTTGGTGAGCTACCGCGATGGGATTACCAACCTTCCGGTATGGCAAGACGACAACGGCGTTGTGGATGCGTCTGTGATCTGGGATGTAACCGATAACGTGACCTTGTCGATACAGGCCAACAATTTATTGGATACTGAGTCCAACCTCAGCTATGTCCTGGATAACGGGGGTACTCGGGCTGGAAAATCCTGGTTTATTGCGGAGCGGTCAGCAATTGCTTCTGTACGTTTACGCTTCTGATAGCCAGGGCAAGGAAGGCATTTGCAACTTTTTCTATATAATTGAGGTAATAGGAGTAATTAGATAAGAATTTGTAAATTAGGAGCGCTGAAGTCGCGCGTAACATGCGCGACAGGCAGCCAAATAACTTGAAAGGTGTAGAACCTTTAAGTGGGTCTTAGATAGAAAACTTTAGAATAGGAAGATCAAAGGTACAAACAATGAATAAAGCAGTATTAAGTATTCTAGTCGCTCTCCCTCTTGCATTTGTTCAATCTCTGCTAATTGCCCAGGAAAGTTTTCCGCGCACGCCATCGGGTAAACCGGACTTCAGTGGAAATTATGATACGTCATCCCTGACTCCGATGAACCGCCCGGCAGAATTTGGTGATCGGGAGTATTACACTGCGGAAGAAGTTAAGGCAATTAGTGATGGGGCAGCAAATAGGCTTGCTTACGGGGACGAACCGCTTGATCCCGATCGCTCTGCACCAGAGGCTGGCGCTAATGTAGGCGCCTACGATGGTTTCTGGATGAATTTTGGGGACAGTGCTTCTGCCATTAACGGAAATTACCGAACTTCCATTATTACTTACCCTGAAAATGGACGGATGCCTGCGCTTACTGAAGAAGGTAAGGAAAAAGCTGCCATGAGAATTCCCTTTGAATGGCCACAGGAATACTCAAAGGGTGGTGCATGGTGGCTGGAAGAGCCCGACGTTCATCCCTTCGACGGTCCTGAGAATTTATCTCTAGGGACTCGTTGCATCTACACTGGCGTTGCGTCGCTTCCTGTCACTTCGCTACCCTACAACAACATAAAAAAAGTCGTACAAACTGAAGACTATTTGATGATTTATATCGAGTGGAATCACTGGGCTCGGATAATCCGCATCAATGATGAAGAGCACAAGCATGTTAGTCATGCCTCATACGACGGAGATTCTATTGCATGGTGGGACGGAGACACCCTTGTGGTTGAAACAGTTAATATTCTTAACGAGGCTCCTCGCGAAGTGGCTGACCGTCGTATAGTCGAACGATTCAGTCGCAACGACGATGGTGGCATAGTCTACGGTTATACAGTGGAAGACGCTAATTATACTGATTCCTATAGCGCTGAAGTGAGCTGGAGATTAACTGACAAGGAGCCCTATGAGTTTGCATGCCACGAAGGAAACCACGCTATGATTGGGATTCTAGCGGGCGCGCGTCGGCAGGAAATGGAATACAGAGAAAACAACGGTTTGTGAAACTAAATTATGGATGGGGTGCCTGAACAAAAAAAAGCCGAGCTTTGTAGCCCGGCTTTTTTTGCTTTGTCCTTTCCTTAAAATTTGTCCCGCCCCGAAATCAGTTAACACATAAACGGCTTGTTATGAAAAGTACTACTCCTCTTAGATCAAAGCACCGGCATGGCGGAGGCAGTCTTCTTTATTTTTTTTATAAAAAATTCGCAGATAAATATACTGCTGACAAATTATCCATATGAGAAGAGTTAGAATAACTATTTGCAAAGCCCGAATGATAACCCCCAACATAATTGCAACAGAGGTGCTTAAATGAAGATTGGTATTGATGTAAGCTGTTTCGGTTTGCTTTGTCTACTACTGTTCGGACCTTCGCTTAGTGCCCAGGACATCCCTACGATGACAGCGGCGGAGCTGGCGCGAGTGCAGGTGCGCGCCGTGCCTGGCAAGGATAATCTGTATCTTGTACCTGGCTTCGGCGGCAATAGTGGGGGCAACGTGATATTTTTGGTCACTGACGAGGGTGTGCTAGTTGTAGACAATAAGTTTTTCTATAGCTATCCGGAGATCATGGAGCAGTTGAGGAAAGTGACGGATAAAGATATCCGTTATATGCTCAACACCCACCACCATTACGATCATGCGGGCAGTAACGCGGATTTTCTCGAGGATGGTATACCGATTCTGGCTCACCGCAATGTACGCACGAATGTGTTACGTGATGAGCGGAATGTCCCGGAGGGAGCGCCAGTTATTCTCTACGAAAAAAGCGCCACTGTGGTGTTGGGTGGACAGGAAGTTAACGCCCATTATTTCGGCCGTGGCCATACTAGTGGTGATTCGGTAATTCATTTCCCTGCGCTACGCACGGTACACACCGGCGACCTGGTTCTCTGGGGCGATCGTCTGGATGGCAGCACAATGTCACCCTTCTTTGACTATGACAACGGTGGCAGTGCGGCGGATTGGACAGCGACGCTGGATGGTCTATTGACGCTGGATTTCGATACCGCTATTCCTGGTCATGGCCCAATCCTAAGAAAGGTCGATATCCGTATATTTCGCAGTAAACTCGATCAGTTTATGACTCGGATAAAGGTGCTGATAGATAATGGAGTAGGGCGTGATCGCATAGCCGCGGAGTTGGATATCGCCGATTTGAACTGGCCCATGCCGCCGGGCCGCATTGAATCCATATACGATGAATTGACTCAATAGACCGCGTCGGGCAGGCGAATACAAACAGTTCAGGCCCACGTAAAATTTTAAATTTCATAACAAGGAGAATATATAAATGACACCATCAGCACTCAGGCAGCTGCTGCCAATAGTCGCACTCACTCTGATCACATCTTCAGGAACGCGGGCTGACACGATGCCGATTCACACTGTTACCACCACTAAGTTTACGGTGGAGGACGCCGAGGTCAGTAAGGCGTTCTATGAGGACTTACTTGGCATCCCGGAGTTACGTCGCTATGTGGATGAGGGGCGACTGGTGGAGCCGTTCATGGGGTGGGTCGAGGATGGCCGGATAGGGCTGCTTGACTACAGTGAGAAGGAGACGCTAAAGAAGAGCTCAGCCCCGGTCTCGGCCATTTCCGTGCCTGACTTGGAAGAATTGGCAGCTCGGTTCGAAAGTGCAGAAAAGCAGTTTCCGATATACGACCTCGGCGGAGGAACGCGACTCTCCATCGTCAATGATCCGAGCGGTAACGCCATCGAGATAGTTGAGGTCGAGGGACCACCGGCAGTGATGGGGGCTCGGCTCATAGTCGAGGACCGTGCGGCGGCCGAAGAGTGGTTTCTTGAAGTCTTCGACGTGGAGCCGGACAATCGTATTGTTACTGACAACTTCGATGAAGTATTCCTAAAAATGGGTGGGGGTTTATTCTTCGCACTTTACGAGCCAAAGGACGAGCCCCCTCTGCCCAAGAGTAATTATCCAGTGGTAGCCATCTACTCAACTGATTACGACGGTGTTCTTGAGCGGATCAAGGCTCTCGGCCTTTACGTTCGGGAGCGCGGCGACGGATTGTTGTTTGCCCGTGATCCCTCGGGGAACGTTGTCGAGGTCGTTCGCCAGACGGCTCGCTAATTGAGAGCCTCGCAGTCCCATCAGAGCTGCTGTGGTGCAACAATCCTAATACCAATTTTGTAGGCGCTCGTAAGGGCGCTCTTGGTAATCTCGACGATCTGAAAAGCACTTCCCAATACCTAAGCCTGGCTATTAACCTCGCTCGTGACGGTCGTGATGGGCCAGCTAAAAGCGAATCAACTTGTTCACTCGCGTCTTAATTTAGATATCTTCATTTACAAGCACTTCTTCAGTTCATCTAACGGCAATACTTGGATTCGGAGATACTTTATAATCCCAGCCCGCACAAGCCATTGTTAGACTCGCTTTCAGTGGTAATTATTGAGGTGATCGCCAATCTTCTCAGAGGGTTTTATGAAACGACTTCAGCTTGCGGTATTTGGACTGGTCCTGGCCTTGACTGGCTGTGGAGAGAATGTGGGACCGATAGCAGAGGCTGGAGATTTGGCCCTCGTCGGGGCGCAGTTGATTGACGGAACCGGCGCGGCAGCCACGTTAGATTCGGTCATAGTGATTCGTGATGGACGGGTCACTTCGGCCGGTTCACGGGAGACTACCCCTGTTCCCGCCGGTGCGGAAGTGATTGATGTTAGCGGCAAGTCGATTATTCCCGGTCTGGTTAACATGCATGTGCACTATCGTGGCGAGAGCGCCGACATTAAGAGTCAGTTCAATGCGCAGCTCTACTATGGCGTGACAACCGCACGAAGTATCGGCAGCGACTCGCCGGAAGCTGTTGGGTTCTTGCTCGAAGCCAACGCCGATCGGCCGGACTTTCCGCGCGCGTACACCGCAGGTCTTGGATTCTCGCACCCCGGAGGTTTTAACGCGGGCGGACGGAACGCGCCGGCGACGGAAGACGAGGCGCGGATGCTGGTCCGGAAGCAGATTGAGCTTGGCGTGCAGTTTATCAAGATGTGGGTCAATGACGTGGCGCAGCCCGGCTTGAAGATCCGGCCTGAGATTCGGGTGGCGATTATCGATGAGGCGATCCGCAATGGGGCCTTGCCGGTTGCCCATATCGATGGCGAAGCTGACGCCATGCAGTTGATTCGGGCCGGCTTGCGGGACTTCCTTCACAGCACCGTGCTGACCTTCGGCCCCGGGGGTGGCGCTCCCGTCGACAACCCGGTGCCGTCGTCGGAATTCCTACAATTGGCGGTCGAGAACGATGTTGTGTTCACTCCTACCTTGTCTATCCGTCAGCTTGGCTGGTATTTCGCCGCGCATCCTGAGTTGCTGGATGACCCTAGTTTACGGGCGGTCTTCAATCCTGATGCCTTGGCTCGATGGGATAGTCCTGAACGCCGGGCGGAAGTGGTTGATGCAGACAACTTTGAGAACAGCAAGGCGGCATTTCGACAGCTTCAGGACTTCCTCAAGACGATCCACGATGCCGGTATTCAGGTCGCCATTGGTACTGATGCGGGCACCGCTAATGTGCCGTTCGGGTGGGGCTTGCATCGTGAGATGGCGATATATGTCGAGGCTGGCCTGACACCGATGCAGGCTATTGTTGCGGCAACGGCCACGGGGGCTGCACAGATACCTCCCCTAGGCGAAGCTGATTTTGGAACCTTAGTGCCCGGTAAGGTGGCAGATCTAGTCGTTCTCGATGCCGATCCACTGGTGGATATCCGCAATACGCAGAAGATCGACCGGGTGATGCGGCTGGGCGAATGGGTAGACCGTACGCGATTATTGCCGATCAAGTAGGCGCATTGATTAGCCAGCGCCGAGAGTGCTGGCTAACACCCTTCCTGGTTTAATCAGCAGCTAGCGAGTTCTCGTGCTGCTCCTTGAGACTTGCCATACCCAACAGCTCTCTTCCACGTATCTGTGGGCTTTTCGCAGGCTGTCGAGGAAATCCATAGTAGTGATCGTCGCCATCCATGGAGGGCTTTTTCCGCTGAGGATCAGATCGGTCGTGGACGGCGGCGCTGAGAGAAGCTCCAGTCGGCGACTGGTTCTCTAGGTCGGTGGCAAGAGGGTCAACTGCTCCTCAACGATGCGCGTTCGATCAGTCGTTGAGACTGCTGAAGACCTGTTGGATCCAAGTGGGGATAGTCATGAAGCCGGTGAACTTGGAATATTCGTCTGGTAGTCCAGTTTCCAGGATATCATCGAGTGATTTCCCCGCTGACTTTTGCTTCTCCACGATGTCGATCGTTGCCGCGATTCGGTCGTGGTAGGCCTGCAGTTCGGTCTTTGTCGTCATGGGGCCGTGGCCGGGGATGACTTTGGTATCATCGTCGATCATCGCCAACATTGCGGCGATGTTATCCCGTAGTCCGGTAGCCGAGCCGCCCACTGGAAGATCGATGAATGGATAACCGTTGAGGTTGACGTACTGGTCACCGGTGTGAATGACGTTCGATTCCCGAAAAAAGATTACTGCATCCCCATCCGTGTGTGAGGCATTGCCGAGGTAGATAACGTCGATATCCTCTCCGTTCCAATGGAAGGTGACGTTTTCCTTGAAGGTCAGCACCGGTATTGCCTCAGCTGGGTGCGGTTCTTCGCGGAAATTTGATCCTGCCTCCCGTCCTTCCAAGAGACGCGTTCGCACGCTGTGGTGCGCGATGATTAAAGACTCCTCACCGAACGCAGCGTTGCCGCCGGCATGATCGTAGTGGTAGTGGCTGTTAACAAGGAAGTCGACCTTTCCTTGCTGAATGCCAGCGACCGCCTCTTTGATATCGTCCGTAAGCGGCATTAGCTGGTCGTCAACCATAAGTATCCCATCTTCACCAGCGGATACAGCTATGTTGCCACCGTAAGCTGGAACGGGCTCGATCCACCACACTGTGTCGCTGAGCTTGTGGACCTTTTGCTCGACCAAGGAGAGATCTTGTGCCGAGGCAGATATGCCGCAGAGACAAGACGCCATCAAGGAAAAAATGAGGAGTTCTCGGAATCCATCAGCGTGTATTCCCTTCTCCATTATCTTTCTTTTTTTGCTAGATCGCATCCCCCGCTTTATCATGTCTTTTCCTCCTATTGGATTATGCTTCAGGAGCATATTATAGATAGATTTGGCATGTCCATGTTGCCTGATTTTTGTTGTTACACTCTGTCACACCTCATAACAAACTATTACATGCAGCTCTTTGTTTTGTAGCTAAGCTATTGATATTATTATATTCTAATAACACTACGGATTTTTTGATTTAGTGGGCGACTGGAAAGTGCTAACAGTATTTCCATTTACTTTACCGCGTGAATTTCTGTTTTTTTCTAAGGCACTTGCAACCTTTTTTATATAGTTCAGGTAATAGTAGTAATTAGATAACAAGTTGTAAATTAGGAGCTTAGGTGCATGAATAAGTTAACAACTCTGCTCGTTTGCACTATGTTTGTCGTCGGACAAGCCAGTGCCGATTCCTTCGAAGCTGAAGTGAAGCCAATGCTGGAGGCATCTTGTCTTTTGTGCCATGGCGAGGGCACGGTGACTCCCCTTAATATGCAAGAACTCAGCTACGACCTTGGCGATGCCGAGGTTTATCGTACTTGGCAGCATATCTATAATCGTATTGAGCGTGGCCAAATGCCCCCGATGGAGGTGTCAGACACGGTTCAATCGCTGATCGACAATGCGCTTACCGCACTTAAGCCTGCTTTAGTTGATGCCAATATAGCCGCACGCGGTAGCTCACGAGCGGAGCTGCGCAGGCTGACTCAGCTTGAGTATGCCTATTCCTTACAAGACCTTCTGCATCTCGATGCAGAGACGGCGACGGCCCTGGCTTCGGAATTGCCCGCCGCCGCTGATACGGGCGGTTTCAATACCGTGGCTAAAAATCAGGACATCTCGGCTTTGCACGTGCGTGGCTACTTGCGCGCGGCTGACAGAGCGCTGGATGCAGCAATCCAGCTCGGTCCACGTCCTGAGTCGGAGCGTTTCGAAATTAAGTATCGGAAGTCGCCGTATCTTAATATGATGAGTACTACGGAGACTTTCGGCCTCGGCGTTACCAAGTTGCTCGACGACGGGGTTGCTACGTTTTTTGATACCGTATCGACCTACGCCTTTTATACTGAGTCGGAGGGCTACAATGTGCCGTCGCCAGGACGCTACCGGGTCACCCTCGATGCTTATCCCTACCAGGCGGATTCACCGGTAATCTTGACTTTGTACAGCGGTAAAAAGCAAGGCATTGTCGCATCGCTTGATAATCTCATCGGTAGTTACGATTTAGTTGAGCCGGAAGGTCGTGTTGTCGAGGAGACCATCTACCTGGAGCCCGGTATGTTAGTGGCCCCCTCGCTGGCGGATGTCGATTACCGGGGGGAAAATCCCGGCATATATTATCTCCCTGAAAACTTCGTCACTGATTACAGGGGCGAGGGCATCGCGATGAAGTCGATGGTTATCGAAGGTCCTTTGAATGACGTGTGGCCGCCGCAGAGTGCTCGCGAGCTCTTGACCGGCATCGATTTTGAAGAGTCGGGTCAGATTAAACTGTCCAAGCCGGCCATGGATCACATCAACGAGATTGTCGAGACTTTCGCGCAGCGTGCCTTCCGTCGACCGCTCGCCGAAGGTGAAGCCAAGTTCTACGCCGATATGGCGATACCGTTGCTAGAGGACGACAGACCTTTTCTTGAGGCACTGCGTGTGCCACTTAGAACGGTCTTGAATTCGTCGTCATTTCTCTACCAAGACGGTGCTAGCGGCGCTCTGGATGATTACAGCCTGGCCTCGCGCCTGTCGTATTTTCTGTGGCGCAGTATGCCCGACGATGCGCTTCTCGCCGTCGCTGAAGCTGGTCGCTTGTCCGAGCCTGCAGAGCTGGCACGTCAGGTGGAGCGCATGCTCGATGATCCGAAAAGTAAACGCTTCGTCAAGGACTTCGTGGGGCAGGCTTATCGACTCTATGAGATCAACTCAACCTCGCCTGATACAGGGCTGTATCCCGAATTTAACGACCTCCTTGGTCAGGCCATGGTAGCGGAGTCTGAGCTTTTTTATGAGGAGTTGATCCGCGAGAACTTGAGTTTGACGAACCTCGTTCGTGCGGACTTTACCTTCCTGAACCGCCGCTTAGCTGAGCATTACAGAGTGCCGGGTATCGAAGGACAGCAGATGCGAAAAGTGATGCTGCCAGAGGGCAGCGTGCGAGGCGGTTTGTTGGGTCAGGGCAGTATCCATAAGATCACGGCGAACGGGACGACCACGTCGCCCATACCGCGCGGCAATTTTGTGCTTGCGAATCTGCTTGGCCGCCCAGCACCGCCACCGCCACCGAACGTGGGCGGTGTTGAGCCCGACACACGCGGGACGACTACGATTCGTGAACAGCTGGCGGCGCATCGAGACAGCACCATCTGCGCGGGTTGTCATAAAACCATCGACCCGCCGGGCTTTGCGCTCGAATCCTTCGATCCTATCGGAGGATTTCGCGACCAGTACCGGGCTGTCGGGGATTTTTCTGAGATTCTGCAATATGCGCCTTATCAGTTGGGGCTGCCGGTGGATGCCAGTGGCATTACATCTGACGGGGCGTCGTTCCGCGGATTCGCCGATTACCAACAAGTGTTGTTGGACACTGAGATGGATGCGATCTCTTACAATCTCGCGGATCAACTCATAACATTCAGCACCGGGGCGCAGGTTGAGTTTTCAGACCGGGATGCGGTGAACGAGATTCTCAGCTTGACCAAGGACCAAAATCACCCATTGCGTACAATGATTCACGAGGTCGTGGCAAGCGATCTGTTTAAGACGAGGTAGTCTAATATGAAAAAAGGCAATAAGATAAGTCGACGCACTCTGTTACGAGCATCAGGTGTGGCGCTCGCTCTACCATATCTCGAGGTGATGCCCGCTTACGGCGCGGCGCAAACTAGGCGGATGGTGAACATCTGTTGCACGCTGGGTTTATACACGCCTTCGTGGTTGCCGCAACAGGATGGGGTAGACTACCAAGCGTCAGAATATCTTAAGCTGATCGATCAACACCGCAGCAGGTATACGGTCTTTTCCGGACTTTCACACGAGGCGCAAAATGGCCGGCAAGCACACAACTCAGAGATTACCTGGCTGACATCGGCAAGGCATCCGGGCTTGGATGGTTTCCAAAATACCGTTTCCATGGACCAGGCGGCTGCCAATTATATTGGTTATGAGACTCGATTCCCGTCAATTGTGCTCGGTACAACGAGTCCGCAAAGCCAGTCCTACACTGCTAACGGTGTAATGATCCCGGCCGAAACGAGCCCAGCGGGATTGTTCAAAAAACTATTTCTGCGAGGTAGCGCGGAGGAAATCAGGCGCGAAACTGAGAGTTTGAATGACGGCGGAAGTATCCTCGATCGTTTGCTGGAGGAGGGGCGACGACTTGTTAAGCAAGTCAGCGCTTCTGATAAGCACAAGCTCAACGCCCACTTCGAGGCGGTGCGCGCGGCAGAGAATCAACTTGCCGAGGTACAAGCTTGGACGAATCGTCCCAAGCCAGAGGTTGGTCAGGAGTCTCCAGTTGATATTCCGGACAATACTGACCTCATCGGCCGTATCGAGCTCATGCTCAACCTTATTCCGCTTATTCTCCAGACCGATTCTTCTCGCGTTGTCAGTCTGATGATTCAAGACCATAGTGTAGTGCCGCAAATTGCGGGTATATCCAAAGACCAGCACGGGCTTTCCCATCACGGTCAGGATCCGGCTAATATAGCTCAGCTTAAGATTATCGAAACAGAGATCATTAAACGTTTTGGTAATCTGCTAACAGAACTTCAGCAGCCCAGCCTCGCTGGGGGTTCGATTCTTGACGAGACGGCAGTCTTGTTTGGCAGTAATCTTGGTAATGCAGCCTCCCATTCCTCCAAGCAACTTCCTATTCTCGTTGCAGGCGGTGGTTTTGCGCACGGCAAGCACATTGCGAATAAACAAGAGCAAGATGCGCCATTGTGTGATCTCTTCGTCACTCTATTGCAATCGATGGGCCTTGAGGTGGATGCGTTTGGTCAAGGCAGCAAGGCACTGCACTGGTCATAACAAGCGGTCTATGAAGAACAGAATTATGAACCGCTCTTATTCTGTTCTACTCACTGTTGCACTTTTATTAGGTGCCTGTGCGCCGCAGCCTGAGCAGACGAGTGCTCCGTTCGGTGAGTGGCATCATGCTGGTGGCAATCATTTCTCTGCCAAATATTCACCCTTAGACCAAATTGATTCGAGCAACTTCGCAGATTTGGAAGTCGCGTGGGATTGGCAGTCGGCAGATGCCAGGATTCCTCGCTCGTTGGCCTCTAACACTAGCCCCTACCGCGCGACCCCTCTTCTCGTGAATGGGGTCATGTATACCAATACGAGTCTTGGGCAAGTAGCGGCACTGGATCCAGTAAGTGGCAGAGAATTATGGGTTTTCGACCCTGAAAGTTATCAACTAACTATAGGGAGGGGTGCTAGTTCAACGCGAGGCATCGAATACTGGACTGACGGCCAGATTGAACGCATATTTATTGCGACGCGCGGTAAGCAACTGGTTAGCATCGATATCAAAACCGGTCTGCCGGATAAGAATTTCGGAGATAATGGCTTTGCGGACTTGCGCGGTGATTTCGGCAAGAGCTCAGACGAATTTAATTTAGATAACATCACCCATGGCTCACCTCCGATCGCGGTGGGCAGCTCAGTTATCGTTGGCTCCTCTCTATTCGACTATACGGAGTTCAATCGCAATCCTCCCGGTCATGTCCGTGCGTATGACGCCTACACCGGCCAATTCAAATGGCGTTTCAACACAATTCCCCAGCAGGGCGATGATTTCACCGAAACGTGGGAAAATGATTCTTGGCGCAAGATGGGGAACACCAACGTGTGGACCTTCATGTCGGCTGATGATGAGGCGGGCATTGTTTATCTACCTATTGCTACCCCTACTAACGATTACTGGGGCGGCACCCGCCTCGGTGAAAACCTGTTTGCTGAATCACTGGTCGCCGTGGATGCAGAGACGGGTGAGCGCATCTGGCATTTTCAGACGGTGCATCATGGCCTTTGGGATTACGACATTGCCTCGGCTCCCAATCTGGTCGATATCGTGGTTGATGGCCGCCCTATCAAGGCGGTAGCTCAGGTGTCCAAGACCGGTTTCACCTATGTGTTCGACCGCATAACCGGTGAGCCTGTGTGGCCAATAGAGGAACTTCCAGTGCCGCCAAGCAATGTGCCTGGTGAGCGCGCCCATCCGACTCAGCCACATCCAACTTGGCCACTGCCATTTGAGAAGCAGGGGATGAGTGAAGCAGATCTGATCGATTTTACGCCGGAAATAGCCGCTGCAGCGAAAGAGCTGGCAAAGAAATATGTGATGGGTCCGATATTTACGCCACCGATTGTGGAAGGCACCGATGGCAAGGAGGCGACTATCTTCATGCCAGGCGCAGGTGGCGGTGCTAGCTTCCCTGGCGCCAACATCGACCCCGAGACTAATATTCTCTATGTGCCCTCTCAAACGCGTCCTTATGCAATGTCATTGGTGCCACCAAATGACCCTGAAGCGGACTGGCCCTATGTTATCCGTGTACAGCGTAACGTTGGTCCTATGGGATTGCCCCTGGTAAAACCACCCTATAGGCGAATTACCGCGATTGACCTCAACACTGGCGAACACGTATGGAAAACCCCTCTCGGCAGAGGGCCAGCGAACCATCCTGCGCTAGCGCACCTCAACTTACCGGATCTCGGTAGCTCGTTTAGCGACTACTCAGCCGAGGGCGGCATCCTGGTCACCAAGACTCTGTTGATTACTCATCTGGCGCAGAAAGACGAGATTGATCCGGATGCAGATGGATCGATCTTGGTTGCATTTAACAAGGAGACAGGTGAAAAAGTCGGGGAAGTACTCGTGGATGTTCGGTTGCACGGCCCGGTAATGAGTTACCTAGCTGATGGCAGACAGCACATCTCCATATCCGGTGGCCGTTTCAATGGTGCGAAAATTTTTACCTTCGCATTACCGCAATAAAACTAATAGCCTAAATGTAAAGAAGAGATTATATGAGAACCTTAATGATTAAAGTGTCGGAGCTCGGCATACGACGAGTGGCTAACACACTAGTGATTACACTGTTTTCTGCGCTGCTTCCTATCACCACTTTGCACGGGCAGGGCGCAGGCGACACGAGTTATGATGGGACTACTGCCTGGGGCGATCCGGACCTGCAGGGCCTTTGGACTAATGAAACCCGCACGCCGATGGAACGGCCTGTGGAGCTGGGAAACAAGGCCTTTTTTACAGAGGAGGATGTTCAGGCTATGCGAGCGGCCGCAGAGCCAGCGCCGGTCGAGGCTATAGTTGAGGAAGTATCGGTTCCGGCTGTGGGGGGGAATGTTGGAGCCCATAGTGCAATTTGGCTTGATCAGGGTGAGGCTTTGCTGTCAACGCGTCAGACGTCTCTGATTGTCGATCCGCCAAACGGTCGCGCGCCACTTAGGGATTCGGCATGGCAAGCTCGCGAATACCGCTTGCAACATCTGGAGGATGATTATCTTAATTTCACGCCATGGGATCGCTGCATTTCCCGTGGCGTGCCCGGTGCAATGCTGCCAGCCGCCTACAACAATGCCTATCGCATAATTCAGACACCGGATCATGTCACAATCATGCATGAAATGATTCATGAGGTACGTATTATTCCTCTGGACAAATCTGATCATAACGATGAGCGAATTAAGTTGTGGATGGGGGATTCAGTGGCGCATTGGGAAGGAAATACGCTGGTCGTAGAGACAACTAATTTTCACGGCAGAGGAATGATCGCAAATAGCGGCGCAGGAGGTCGGCTCAGGGGCGTGTCAGTTACCGAAGATCTCCACTTGGTGGAGCGTTTCACGCGAATTGATGAGGGTACTATTATTTGGGAAGTGACGATTACCGACCCGGATATTTATACTCAGCCTTTCACGATTTCCATGCCGCTGAACCACGATCCGGATTACGTGATATATGAATACGCCTGTCACGAGGGCAATCAAGCCATTCGTAATATACTCAGTGCCGGCCGGGAACGCGAAAAACGGGAAGCGGCTGAGCTTTAGGCACGCAGCCGTGCAGCGACGGCACCGGCTTGAGAGTAGTGCTGCGTTAGTTAAGAGCGTCTAATTTGCTACTTCTTTCCAAACAAATAGGCGGGTAGCTAACAGGTAGCCGACAACTAGCCAGGCGGCAATACCAATTAGGCTGGGCATAATTGCCAGCAGTGAAACACCTTCGTTGGCAATGTCCCGCATACCGTTAGACACAAAGCTGAGAGGCAATACGTAAGCTATGGGTTGCACGAATTCAGGCATTGATTCTATTGGAAAGAAAATCCCTGAAAGAAAGACCTGAGGGAAGATAAAGATATTTCCTATCATCATCGCGGCTTGTTGAGTTTTGGCGATACTGCCGAGACAAAAGCCGAAGTTAAGAAAAACCAATGTACCGAGGATCACGACGAAAAAGAACGCAGCAAAACTTCCAATAATCTGCACATCCAATACTAAAACGGCAAATGTAATAAGCACGACTAGTTGGGTTAACACGATAGTCGTTCTTGCTAGCACTATTGCTGTAATGAAATCTTTTGGTTGAATAGGAGTGACGAATAAACGTTTCAGAATTCCCTTACGCCGAAATTCAATTATGTTATAGCCGCTGCCGGCGATACTTAGCTGCATTAATGTAAACGCCATCAGTCCGGGGAGTAGAAAATCTAGGTAGCTCTGAGAACGGGCTTGAACGTCTTCGATGACAAGGCTGAACATTGGCGCGGTTTCGCGAAATTCTCGCTCAATTTCAATTAGGGTTTGCTCAAGTAACGGCATGACGAGGCTCAACTGCGCCAGCTGCGCCGCGTCAACTAATATTCTTAGGTCTAAGCTCTCCCGATCCAGATTAGCGGTATTAAAAATTTCCGGAATCACCAGTACTATAGTTTGATCGCCTTCCTCTAGATCAGAACGTAAAAGATCTTCTGTGCCTATGGTTACATTAAAGACTAGACTGTCTTTTAGCTGTTGGACAAAATCTGCGGCGACTGCCGAGTCCGATTCATTGACAACGCCGATATTAAGAGGTTCTTGTTGACCATTGTTCATCACACCGAAGACAGTCATGAAGATAATCGGGAAAAACAGGCTGAAGAAAATTGACTGTCGATCCCGCAGAAAGATCATCAGGAATGCTTTGGATAACTGCAGTTGTAGTTTACTTAATATCACTTTTTTCAATCTCTGAGAGCGCGTCCGGTTAGTACAAGAAAGACATCTTCAAGATTTCCATGCAGTGGCGCGGCCGGCGGTTCAGGCGCATGTAGCAGTATCAACTTCTTTGGTGTGCCTTCCGCGACGATTTTGCCATGGTCCATGATCGCAATGCGGTGACAGAGGGACTCCGCTTCTTCCATATTGTGCGTTGTTAGCACAATGGTCATGCCGTTGTTATTTAGATCCTGAACTAAATCCCAGATATTTCGTTTCGCCTGAGGATCGAGACCAGTTGTCGGTTCATCCAGAAACAGCACCTTTGGTTCATTTACCAGAGTACATGCAATCGAAAAGCGTTGTTTTTGACCGCCGGATAAATTTGCAGGTTTAGCCTTCGCCTTGTCTAGTAATTGTACTTTCTCTAACAACGCCGTGGGATCGACGTCGCGGCTATAAAGGGCTCCGAAGAGAGTTAGTAGTTCGACAAGAGATAAATTATCGAAGTACTCACTGGCTTGCAATTGAACGCCTATGATTTCCTTTATCTTGAAGGGGTCCGATTGCACATCGATGCCATCAATAGTCGCATGCCCTCCATCACTGTCATTAAGCCCTTCGAGCATTTCCAGCGTGGTTGTCTTGCCGGCGCCATTTGGACCGAGAATGCCAAATATCTCGCCCGTTTCGATGCGCAGAGAGACGCCGTCAACGGCGCGAAAGGTTTCGTTTTTGTTGCCGGGAAGTGGGTAGGTCTTCGTAAAATTCTCGATTTCGATGATTGGCATAAAATGCTTCGCTTTAACTTCTTGTTTTGTCCGCCCTGCAAGTTTGCCTAGGCGCCATACCTTACATTATTAAAAGAATTAAGACTATCAAGAATTCAGTTGGACGGTTTTTGTATGACGAGAGCTACCTTGATACGATAAGATCAAGTCCCATTATTCTTAAGTTTCCTTTAATACGTTTACTTCGATAACTCTAAAAAAGAGGCTGTATCTAATGAAAAGTAAATTTTACAGTTATGTAGTTTCACTTCTATTTTTTCTATCAGCAGCGACGGCAATGGCCCAGAATGAAGAGAGCTTGATGACTTATGATCTGGCCACAAGCGCTATGGATGCGGCTGAGGCTTATGCACGAGAGCAGGGGTGGAACGTAACGATACTGATCACAGATCAGAATAACAATCCGGTGATGCTGCGCCGTATCGATGGAGCTGGTGGTCGTACTTTTAACTTCGCAACCGCTAAGGCATTGGTCGTCAACGAAACTGGTCTCACCTCTGGGGAGTATGGCCGTAGAGTGCAAGCAGGCGATATGGAAGAAGTCGAGGGTGGAGTCACATTTGCAGGTGGGGTTCCTGTTTACCGCTCCGGCCAACGAATCGGCGCTATTTCAACCAGCGGCGTGAGAGCAGCTCAAGATGAAGAGGTCTCCATTGCTGGAGCGGAAGTGATTGGCAGCATTTCGATCTAGACAGGCATTCCAAGCAACGCTAACAGAGGGGTTTGAGCAGGAATACCGAAAGGAACTTTTGCTCCGACCCATAATTTATGGGGGTTTATTTCTCCCATACTATAAAAACCTTTTTGCCCTTACGAATATGTAACCATAAGATACGATACAAAAGGGGCTGGAGTTGATGTAAAAATGCTAGCTGGACTTGATAAGCTAGCAGATAAGTGAGCTGCTAAATTGCTGTATATGATGCAGTTTTATTTGAAGCAGGAAAAAGAATAAATTTAAAAGAGGTTGTTATGGGAAATTTGTCACCTATTGCCGAAGCCATTCGTCATTATAAGCTGAATGCAACCGGAGGATATGAAGAGTGGTCAAAGGTGCCTTGCACAGAAGACTACAGGATGCATGTTCCTTCAATGGGATTTGATGTTACAGGCCCTGTCGAGATTCAAGAGGTGATTTTTGGGTGGCTTGCTGAAATTGAAGCGAAACAGGAGTTGGTAGATATCGTCGAATTTGGACCCACCGTAACTTGCTATCTACACATATCCGACAAAGATGGAGCTGTTTTGGATATCGTTGAGGTGTTCAAAATTGATGATGCCGGAAGAGTAGAAGAGATTTGGGCTCTATGAGTTACTGCAACTCCTGTAAGATTGTCCTAAGATAACTAAAGCACAGAATTTATGATCAATACTGACCAATCTATAATCATTACGCTAGCTGTACCTGTATTCCTTTTGTTAATAGCTTTCGAATATTTCTATGGAAAGATAAAAGGAAAGAATAACTATAACCTCAGCGATACTTTCACCAGCCTTGGACTTGGCCTCATTAGTAGATTTCCAACGATGCTAAACCTTGGTTTTCAGGGAATGGTTTTTATATACGTTGGTTCTTATTTCAATCTAAATTTATTACCGGCGGGCAGCGCTA
>Ga0315331_10000344_pt1 | contig 31016 bp, 17 predicted proteins | sample M160m34915metaG_FD_203456 | JGI IMG/M metagenome (GOLD analysis project Ga0315331, IMG submission 203456) | Ammonia-oxidizing marine archaeal communities from Monterey Bay, California, United States - M1 60m 34915 | ecosystem: Environmental > Aquatic > Marine > Intertidal zone | place: USA...
GAAAAATGTGATTCGCCGTGAGTGTCTGGTACAGACTTCGACGGTCATTGAAGGGTTTGATCTTCCAGTGCCGGGGTCGCAGGCTGGCAATGCGATGCCGGTTTCGCTGCCGCGTGAGTTTGAAACGCTGGCATTGAAGGATATCGAACGCCTGGTGATTGAGAGTCGTCTGCGACGGTGTTCCGGCAACAAAGAGAATGCCGCGCGGACACTGGAAGTCACCTCGCGTACACTTCGCAATAAGCTGGCACTGTACCAGTCACACAAAGAGGCTGCCTGAAGTCACCCGGCACATCGTGGTGTTTTTTCTGTCTCCCAGCCTCGCCGCCGATTTTGTTCGGTGCCTGTTGACACTTCGGGCCCTCCGTCTGCATGTTGCTGCCGGATAGTGTTTTGTCGGTGACAGGCCGTGGCTTCAGCCAGGTCACCAGGGGCGACTTCCGGGGCGTGCGCCATCAGTTCGGGCGTTAAGGCTGTGTTGTCATGGCAGGCGTGTGCCACGTGTTTCAGTGCAACACGGTTACTACCGCTTCCGGGTCAGGCGATATACCTGATAATTTCATAACCCGTTCGGGGGCGGTGGGACACAGGAACTTCAGGTCCGGCTTCTTCGTGGTGTAGAAACAGCTCCGGATATAAGCGTGACTAAATGCGGCAACGATGATTGCTGACGCGGAAGCGAAACTCGCGACTATGCCCCGGGATAATGACAGGGTATCGACGTACATTCTGTTATTGGTGAAACGAAAGATCCCTTGCCTGACAAAACGTATATCGCGGTAAACTGAAAAGAAATGGTCGGGGCCGACGGGCAGTGCCAGCCCGAAGTATCGTACGACGCTGGATATTGCGTAGATTCCACGAAGGCCGGGGGGAATCGTTAACACAGTCTGCGGGATATTCGAGATTCTGAGACTTCTGCGATTCAGCCACGCCGGCGTCAGCAGCGAAAATAAGGGACCGCCGAACAGCAGAAAGAAGACTCAGTGTATCCTCGGAAGACAATCCCGCTGATTATCGTTGCAGATCAGAGTTCGGGACGCCATCCCAGTCAGGCAAAGACCTGATGGGCCACGGGTATAGTGATGGCACTCCAGAATGTCACAGGAGACGATTCACGCCGTTGTCTCCGGACCGCCCACGGGATCGCAGTCAGAGGCAACAGAACGGTGAAGTTCAGCGCTTGACCGAACCGAGTCTCTGATAGTGCTTTGGTATCTATTATGTCGAAGTGAAATAGGGCACATCCCCAGCACTAAGCCGGATGGGTGATCTTGAATCAACACCGAAATGTTGTTCACTCCACAGCAGAGTGAAAGACGCCGGTCGACAGGTTTGTGCTTTACCGTGCCGCTGCAGGAAACAACGGCGCTGCCGTTTGCGGCGTGTACGCTTCATCTTTGCGGGCAGACTTCATCGGGCGATGTCGATTTACGTTGATCTGCGATTTCTCGCAGTAAATCCGGCGACGCCGAAACAGTGATCGACGCAGACCGTTTATTCCGGCTGATCAGCAGGAGGCAATAATTCATGACAATTCGGTGACTGCGTTTGAGTGACCGGCCGTTGTTTTGTTCGGCATAAACTGGATGACCAGATTTGTGAACAACGATGTGCGGGACAACCCCAGCAGCTCGCATCACAATGTCCGTCTTCAGATGCAAGTGTCAGCTGCATAACAGAGCGTCGATAAACAGAGCCGAGCAGTATATCCCATACCAGTTCGGTTATGGTCCTGCCAATGTGTGGGTTTCAGGATTGCATGCTTCGATAACAGTCCGGGCAGACTGGTTCTGATTCGGATATTCCCTGTCTCACTGTCCGATCTCCGCTGATCGTTCATCGCTCAGATTGTTGAGGTGGACTATGTCGAGCAACCGGGAGACCTGCCGTGATTGATATCCGGTGAGCAGATGCATTGGCTTTCAAGGGCAAGCGGGTGGGTGCGGGAAATGTGGCAAGTTCGTGGTTGGGGTGCTAGACTTGAGTTTTGTTGAGCAACGGCGCGTTGCATCGCTGCTCATGTTGTCGCTTCGTGTCGTGGTGTGAGACGACATTCTCGCAGCAAGCCGTTATCGCAGGGAAAGCAGACCAGTTAAATGGAACAGCGGGTTCTCGAGACGAGGCGCCTTCTGACGACCGCAAGTGCGACGCTGCTGGGAATCGGACTTGTCGTGGGGCTGTCGACACTCTTTGGTCGTGCGAATCACATGCGGCTGGCCAGTGACGCTCTGGCAAATGGTGACTTTCCTGCAGCCTGCTCATTTGCAGACCAGGCCCTGCGGGCTCGACCTGGTGATGTTCGCAGCATTCTTGTTGGTGCGGAAGCGGCTGAACAGAATAGTGAGCTGCAACGGGCCGTTGGCTTTCTGATGCGACTGCCGGCCACGGCACAGGATCATGACGTCCGAGCAGGGTGGCTGAGAATGGCCGACCTGCAGACACGGCTTGGTCAGTTCACGCCAGCTCGAACAACGTATGAAACGATTCTTAAATACGCGCCGAGTGACCCGGTTGCCACTCGTCGTCTGGCAGCCTTGCTTTGCGGGTGCGGCTATCGTTTCGATGCACTTCCGCTGCTCCGCCGCCTGGTTGCCGCGAATGAAGCAGACATTGTCGATCTGGTGCGACTTGCATTGAATGGCAACATGCTGTTTGGTCAGCAGCAGCTTGAGCGGGCTAATGAGCTGTGTCCGAACGATCCTATGGCAATTGTCGGGCTGATGATTCACAAGAAAAAAGATCTCGATGCAGTTGGTCGGCAATCATTGTTGAAGGAAACACTGGCGCTGACATCGACGTCAACACCTTTGAGAATTCAGGTGCTGAAATTCCGTCTGGAAACCGCTGCGCCCGCTGAATTCGCGGAGGCCACAGTTGAAGCTGAACTTCTCGGCCTGCTTTCGTCGGCCGATACCCATCCCGGCACCTGGCGAATGGCGGCACAATGGGCTCAGCGGCACCGGTTACCGCTGGTGCGTCTGAGGTGTCTTATGGAAAGTGTTGTTTGCGATCGCTGGAGTCTGGAGTGCGTGCACGCACTATCGGAAGCACTTCGCGAAAACGCGATGTCGAGTGAGCATTCAGCAGAAGTGGTCATGAGGTTAAAGACAATCCACGAATCTGCGCGAAGGGTCTACGCCAGTCCTGACGACCTGTCACATATCGAACAGGTGGCGGCCAGTCTGCATTCCATGGGCCGATTCGGGGAAGCCAAAGCGTGGGCTCGCATAGCACTGCGGCGTGACTCGTCGGCCGTATGGGCCAGAGCTCTGATGTCACATACGACGGCGCACATCGGTAGAACTGAGCCGACGCATCCCGCGCCGTTGTCAGAAATGTACCGGGACTTTGCAGCCGAACTGCCGCTGCCGCACGAGTTCCTGAGGCGGGATGTGACTTCGCTATTGCCGAGACATTCGGCAGTCAGATTCATGGACACGTCATCGTCTGCCGGAGTTTCATTTCTGTACAGGAACGGAGTCGTCCCGGGACAGGAGGGGCTGCGGATGCATCAGTGGACCGGTGGCGGCGTCGGAGTGCTCGACATTGATGCTGACAGCTGGCCCGATCTCTATTTTTCTCAGGGGCGGGATGCAGCCGACAGCGGGCATTCCAGCGGTGCTTGTGGTGGAATGTATCGTAATCTGCGGGGTGACGTTTTTGATGACGTATCGCATCTGGTCCGCATGTCTGCCACTATATTCGGACAGGGGGTTGCGATTGGCGACATCAATAACGACGGATTTGATGACCTGTATGTGGCTGGCACGGGGCGCAACACTCTACAGCTCAATCAGGGCGACGGCACCTTTCAGGAAGTGTGGGGTTTTGAGGGCAGCGCTGCATGGACAACGAGTGTTGCGATCGCCGATCTGAATGGGGATTCCCAACCTGATATCTATGATGTTAACTACGTCGGAGGAGCGAATGTGTTTCTGCAGACGTGCGACCATGAGGGCCGTTACAGGGTCTGTGGGCCGCACGACTTTCCTGCGGAATCCGACCGCGTGTTCTTCAGCGACGGTTCCGGCGGGTATTCGGATGTCACTGCTGAGTCGGGTTTTAACGCGGTTCCGGGCCGAGGGATGGGAGTCGTTGTTGGTGACATTCAGGGCCATGGAACGAACCAGGTGTTTGTGGCGAATGATGAATCACAGAACTTCTTGTATACCCGCAGACAGGACTCTGTACGCTTCACTGAAAACGGATTTGCTGCCGGAGCGGCCTTTGACAAATATGGCGCCGCCCAGGGAAGCATGGGAATCGCCATCGGCGATATTGACGGCAATCACCGCCCGGACCTGTTCGTGACCAACTATTACGCGGAATCCAATATTCTTTACTCGCAGCAGCATTCAAGCGGATTCATAGACGACACCGCAGCGTTCGACCTTGCGATGCCCGGATACTTGGTGCTTGGGTTTGGTTGTCAGTTTCTTGATGCAGACGCTGACGGAGATCCCGATCTGGTTGTCGCCAACGGTCACCTGGACGACTTCACGCACATGGGGCATCCGTTCCGAATGAGGCCACATTTTTATGAGAACACGGGAAACGGTTGCATGGTCGAAGCTGAAGCTGTTGGCGATTATTTCGAGACTCCCGTGTTGGGTCGGTCGGTCGCAATGCTGGACTGGAATGGGGACGGCTGCTGCGACGTTGTCGTTACGCACCTCGATTCCGCTGCTGCACTATTGACCAACAGGACGCCACAGATGGGTTCCATCAGTTCATTCAAGCTAATCGGGATTCGTGCTGCCAGAGACGCGGTTGGTGGATCAGCATCATGGTCGTCCGCCAGTGGTCCCGCGGCGTGGCGGATGGCGGGTGATGGTTATCAATGCTCAAATGAACCTGTTCTGAGACTCTCTCACGTGGCTCAGAAAGGGAACGAAGGCGGGATGACGGTGACATGGCCGGGAGGTCGAATCACCTCTGTCGGGACTGTTGCTGTCGGACGCCGATACGCTGTGGTGGAGGACCGGCCGTTCGTATACGCGCTGCCGCGCTGAGCAGCTGAGTGTTTTTAAATTCTGTGGCTGAGTCCTGTTCACGAAGACTCAGCTGCGTTCGCCATACGGCGTTCATTGGAGCTGCCCGACGAATTGAGGGTTGTCTGACTTAGTAACGATTACTGAGAATACCAGCTCAGCAGGCTTGTCAGCTGTTTCATTCGCGACAACAAGGTGACTCGCCTGAGTGCTGATCGTGTCCCGAGGGCCGGTGAGTAGCCGTAATTATGATCGGCCGTTGCGAGTGACGCCTGAACATCGGCAAGGTTCACTGCTTCAGCTCCTCGCCGAGCTGCTCGCAGCCGAGCCAGCCACATGATGATGGGGTACATCAGGGCCAGGCCACGGAACCCGTCCAGCAGGGAAGTTTCGAACTGAGCCGGACCGCAGAAGTGCAGGCCCTGAATCTTGACGCGATAATATCTCGTCAATAAGTCATCAATGTCAGAGCGACGTCCGCCGTACGGCATTTCGAGATCCGAAAATCGCACGCCACCGATCGGGTGAACGCCATCGGTGTCGTCAGCACTGCCGAATACACGGGACACCGAAGCGGATTCATTCAATGACGGAATGCGTCCAATCCCCGTAGTAAACCGCAGCGCCGCACTCAACAGTGCAAGTCTGGTAATGACGCCTCCGCGGACAAGAGTTTCCGTGTCATGTCTGGCGTACTGAGCGGCGATTAGTCGGAACATCACTCGAGCCATCCGATTCGGCTGGTGAATGGGCAGGTCATTGTCCGGCTGAGCCTGCGTGGCAGCGTTTGTGACCAGCGACAGGTAGTCTTCCAGCTTTGCGCCGCGAATGGTCTGGAACTGCGACTGTTCTACCAGTTCCAGCCATGCCAGAATTCTCATCAGGCGAACGACCAGGACCACAGAATCGTCGGCTACACAACCGTCCAGCGTTTTCAGGAAACGGTGAAAATCCGGCCATGTGGCCTGTTGAACACCGTGCGGTTGAGAATCGTGAATTATCGGTGGGGCATGGTCACGATGCTTGCCGGCAACGATTTCGCAACTTAGATGGCCAATTGCCGCAGTCTGCGAAGCAACGGACGGCCCCAGATTCTGTACGACCGACGGGCAACTGAAACGCAGACTCACGGCAAGTTTCTGTGGTCCGGCCGGATGGACGGCATACGGGTAAACTTTGCAGGCCAGAGGTTTTGAAGGTTCGCCGTGCTTCGCATGGATTCGGCACAGTCCGCGTTCATCCAGAAATACACAGGCGCCGTCGTCCTGGTGGGCAAGGCGGAAACGATTCCGTCCGATCTTCTGAATGACCGGTCGAGCCATAGAGATTCCGTCCGCGGCAGTCCAGTTCTGTCGTTCAATACGCCGTTTTTCCTCAGCAGTGATTTCGATCAGATGTTCGCGGCAGCAGCCACCGCAGTTGTGGCAGTCCCAGTTCTGGATGACGGGAAGGTGAAGATTCGTTTGGGCCATGGTATCAGACTTTGCGACACGAACACCAAGCGCGACAGTCACGCTGAGGGACTTTGATAATCGAATGACTCAGAAATTGGTAGTCCGGCAAACATCGCAGCTCATTGCTGGATGTCGAATTTCGATTTATTTCATGATCGGTGTGGTCATGAAGCCGAAAGGTTACCGGGAATACACCTTTTTCTGTCGTCGATCGGTGGGGCGGTATGGGGCGTTGTTCACGGTTTCGAATCTGACAATTCGTTGACGCGAATTCCGTGATACTTCGTTTTTTCCGACATCTTCTGTATGGTCATCGCGTTTCTCAATAAATCGCGTCATGGCCGGTGTCGGTTGCTCGGTGCAGCAGGTTACACTGTTCATCACCCCGTGGAGGAATTTTTCAACCACGTGTATGATCAATCGAACAGCTCGTCGCAGGATCCGCCGTGAGCGACTCCCTACCGAATTTGTACTGCGTTGGCTGCAACGAGCTGTTTTCAGACAAGGCAGACCGTTGTCCTCGCTGCGGCATGCCGCCTGTCGAATCCGCTGAACGCATGCTGGACACAGTGCTGATGCCGCGGGATGGGGATGTGCAGGTGTCCACCGAAATGGAACTGGATGATCTTCTGCTGGACGGTCAGACCGTCGATATCTATGAATGTCAGCAGCTGCTCGGTCGAGGCGGGATGGGAGTTGTCTACCTGGCCCGCAACAGGAAACTTCACCGTCAGTGTGCGCTCAAGGTGCTGTCTCCCAGGCGAATTTCCAACAGTATCGACTACATTCAACGCTTCGAAAACGAGGGCCGTGCCGCAGCCGCGCTGGTGCATGCAAACGTGGTCACCACTCATGCGATTGGCAAATCCGGCAGTCACCATTTTCTTGAGATGGAGTTTGTGTCGGGAAGATCTCTGCAGAAAGAAATTGACGAGACCGGTCCCATTGGTCCGCTGCGGTCCACTCAAATTGCAGTGGGCATCGCCGACGGGTTGTCGTTGGCCCATCGGCTTGGAATTGTACATCGTGACTTGAAACCGGACAACGTTCTTGTGACTCCGGCTGGTTACCCCAAGATTGCGGACTTCGGTCTGGCAAAACAGATCCACTCCGGATCGTTCGGTCCAGCGAATCTGGCCGGGACACCTCACTTCATGGCGCCAGAGTTGTTTGGTGGTGCCGAGGCTACTCCCGCCAGCGACGTATTTGCTCTGGGCGTCTGTTACTACCTGATGCTGACCGGGCACTATCCATTTGAAGGAGAATCGATTAGTTCGCTTATGTCGTGCATACTGGCCGGTGAATATCAGAGCGTACGTCGCCGAACGCCTGGCATCCCGCTGGATGTTGCAGAGTGTGTCAGCCTCATGCTGGCGCCAAGCCCGACAAATCGTCCCCGCGACGGGGCTGCCATTTCTCAACTGTTGCAGGCCGTGCTTGGTGCGAGTCGGGATCTGGACACACTGGCATACGAGGCGTTTAACGAAATTCCGAACGTTACATTTGAATCGACTGATCAGGGCGTGCAGATTCAGCTCCGACTGCCCAATGGCCGGCACCAGACTGTTTATCTGCAGAACAGTGATCACCGTGCCGGTGATCGGCTGTTGAATATTTACAGTATTTGCTGTGAGGCCTGTTCCGGTTTCTATGAAAGTGCACTGCGGCTGAACGCTGTTGTTCTGCATGGCGGACTGTCTATCAAGGACATTAATCAGCAGCCATATTTTGTGATGGTGGATACCTTCCCGCGGGCTACCGTCAGTGCAGAGGAAATTCGTCGCAGCGTTATCGAAGTCGGATCCCGGGCAGATGAAATTGAACGTCTTCTGGCTGGGTCGGATGTCAACTAAAAGCGGTTTCAAGACTCCTGTTGCAGGATATGTGAAAATCTGACGCGGGATTGAGGGGTGTTGAATAAGGCCATTCCGGGGATATCCGTCGATCACGCGTCGGGGCACCAAAGGTTTTGAATGTTCCTGTAGTGGATTGCGCCCGGATGTAGATCCGTGCTGGCAAGCTGGTTCGCACCTGAACGGTGGCGAAAGTCGCTGCACAGCGATCCCGAGGGGGCAATAAAGTGTGATCGCGAGGCTTGTATGAAAAGCAATCTCGCACAGGGAACGATGTTCCGTGCGGCTCCGAGTCAGCCACAAATCCTGTAAGATTCTCGGCAGGCGGCGCCATGCATCGATCCCTGCTTACTGTGACTGAGCGGGACAAATGCGTCGCCTGAACTCGTCTTAAGCACCCGCCGCGTATTTTCTACCGACCGACGGTTTCGAGTTCCTGCCAGCCTTTCAACGTTGCTTCAATGACCTCCTCACCATGTGCAGGCTTCGTTCCATCCGGATTTTTCCGGTCCTGATCGTTGGGCTGTGCGCGCGGCATAATGTTGCGTTGGCCAAACAGGCCGCCAGGCAGCGCTGTCATTCGGAAGTTGCGTATCACTGTCAGATACACAACGTCCCCTGGTCGGTATTCCTTCAGGCGTTCCACCAGATCATCAAAGTCTCGCAGATTGCCGGATGGTTCAGGAACGCTGTTCTTCGGGTTATTGGCCGGACGTGCTACCAGCCCCAGTATTAAGTCACCCGGTTGTAACGTTGCGGCGGCAGCCGTGCTGCCTTTGGTTACGGTCTGGATAAGGACGCCGCGTCCCGGCCTGGCAGAGTGGGGGCGAATTCCCAGGGCCACGCGGGAGCGTTCGGCAATGCGTTCCCGTCCCACGAATTCCGCCAGTTGTGCGTGCTGTTTGTCGGTCAGAGGATGTCCGTCGAGCAGATACACCCCAAGGCCGCCCACGAACGTTCTGGGCCCCGCCAGCGCCGAGAGGCGAGCGAAAAGGTGCAGAGCATCCGCATCGCCGCGCCAGCCTTCATCAATGAAGATATTGACCGTGCCAACCGAATTCTGCGGCAACCAGCGGCCAACAGCATCATTTGCGAATGATCCGTTCTTGATATGGGCGCCGTGTTCCCGGAGCTCACTGATTGTCAGGTCTACGCGAGTCTGCCAGTGTTTGCGCAGGCTTTCATTGGCCCCCTCTGCCAGCACCAGACGCGCTGTCTGTGAAAGTGATTCTAGGGCCATGGAGGCCGTTCGAACTGTCTCCTGATCTTCCGACGCGTAGCGGGCATCCACTTCCGCGATCAGTCGGATGATGACTTCCGCACTTGGGTGCTCAACCGACAGGGCCGTCAGAGCTGCGAGCTCGGCGGCCGTTAGTTCCCTCAGCTGATTTGACGCTGTCGCTCGCCGCTCGAATTCACGAGCTCCCAGATCCTCAATCAGAGACGTCAGTCTGACGTCTTCTTCGTGAATGACTGCCTGTGGTGTTTCCGGTGGCTGGCAGATTGCGGTTGACGAGAACAGGACAGCGACGGCGATGATGCCCTTAGCCGACACCCTCGCTGCGACGTCCACTGATCGGTCGAGTGATGAAAAAGTCATACTCGTATTGTCGGAGGTCCTGGCGTACATTGCAAGATGGACCGGGCACAACGTCGACTAGCCGAAGATACCGGATGAATTCTCCGGAATTGATCTGGTCGTGTATTTCAGAGACTGCGTGTGTCGGTCTCACGGCTGCCCTCGCCGCGGCAGGCACGGTACTACCGGCCGGATGGTGTCAGCAGATAGCCACTGGCATGTATTTTCAGCTTGCCGATACAGCGTGTTCCGGGAGGCACGTTAACCTTCAGGAAAAACTGCCCGTTTTTCTTCGGCGTATATTCCAGCTCGGACTTTACGGGAAATGGTTTGCCCGGCTTCCCGTCGCTGACGATGATGCCCAGCAGGCACCCCAGGGGAGCATCGTGCAGGAATTCCGTTGAATCCTTCTGTTCCTGCATGCCGTCTACGGTCACCGTTGTTATGAAGGTCATCTTGTATTCGCCTGCGGCCTGAATTCGGAATGGCTTGCCTTCAGAGACTTCTCCGACCAGTTCCCAGGTCTTTCGAGTATCCACTTCGAGGTCGGCGGCGTTTTCCTGCATCAGCTCTTCACTGATGGCACCAATTCGTTCTTTCAGACCATTTGTCTGAGGGCTGAGCTGACGCAGGCGATGGAGCATTTTCATTGACTTTTCCTTGTCGCCCTGTTTGTAAAATTCGATTGCGACATCTTTGTATTCGTTCACCAACGCCTCTTCCGCTTTTTCCAGCCTCACTTCCAGAGCTTTGGCTGATGGCTGGTCCTCGTCGCGTTTCCGGTCTCGGGATGTCTGGGCATTCGCGACCGCCTGCATCAAAATGCTGCAGCCACAGACGACGACTATGGCACGAAGAATGTCGAATGAAAGTCTCATGGGCTTGCTCCGGTATTCCTGTTCTGGTGACAACAGGTTGAATCTAACGGCGAGCTATGGTTGATGGAATGGCATTCCATCAACCCAGCCCTGAGCGGAATGTTCCGGTCAGGGCTGATGTCTTAATACGTGATGGAACGCATATATTCCTAAGAATAACGCCTCAGCGATGCAGAATCCTGCGGATCTGAAGAAAAATCTGTTCCCGCACTTTCTGCTGGTTCCAGGCAGCGAATGCGACCCTGCACCAGCAGCGTCATTCGACGCGGGCCTGATTATTGTTGCGCGCCCATGGTCTGTATTGTTTCGATCGCCCTGAGGCACAGTTGCCGCAGAGTCTTCTGTGGGCAGGATCGGAGCGGCCTTTCGTAACCTGTTCGTGTGTAGTGCCTATGTGAGACAGTCGGACCTCAGGCAGGGCATCCTGTCAGTTGCTGTGCACCGTCGGCAGTTACACGTTATCCAGGATCTCGCCGATGTCAGAGAATACAACGTAGTCGTCATCGGTTGGTATGGTGAACAGCGTGGCTCCCAGGCTGGTCTGATCCGTGGCTGCCTCGATATCGAGGCTAAGCTGCGTATCAGACGTGATGGATGTGACGAAGACAGAACTACCGCCGATCTGCAGAATGTCGCCAACCTGAACTTCCGAGGTGAAGAGTGTGCCGCTTCCAGTCACAACATTGCTGTTGGCGGTCAGTGCTACGGAACCTGACAGAGTTGACAACGGTGACGTGACAAGTGGCGTCTGGCTCAGCGCTCCCTGGTTGAGAGCGGTGTTGAGATCGAAGACGGGCAGCAGACTAATAGCGTCCACTACCTGCATGCCATTGCCGATCACCTCTCCGAATACGGTATGCTGGTCTGCATCAAGGTTTGTTGAGTTGTTAACGACATTGAAGAACCACTGGCTGGTACCGCTGTTCGGCTGCCCCGTAAGTTGAGCCATAGACAGTGTGCCTCGAACATTGCCGTTGGCCGAGTCGAACTCGTTGGTGATGGGGGAACGTGTCACCACACTGGAAACGGTACTGTTGTCGACCGTGAATCCGCCACCCTGAATGACGAACGAAGGGGGCGATCTGTGCACAATTAGACCATTGTAGCTGGCGTCCGTCGTATACTGCAGGAAATTGTCGACTGTTACGGGCGCATCGGCATCAAATAGTTCGACATCGTAGAAGTCGTTTGTCTGGTCATTATTCAAATCCTGACTGGTCTGAAATCGTACAACAGTACCCACTGCAAGGTGAACGTTGAATACGTCAGACGTTGTGTCGACGCCTTCTGCCGGTATTACGGATCGTACCTGTATAGGATTCAGGCCGTTGTTTGTGCTGTCGTGAGTCAGTATGGCTTCCACAAGGTAACTGCCGTCGGGAGCCGCAACGGTTGATGCCTCCGTGAAGGACCCGTCTGCGTCAGTATCGACCTGAACGGTGGCGCCCGGCGCTGTGAATCCTGTTATCGTAAATGTGCCATTCTTCGTGATCAACGTTCCAACGGATTCGGCTGTGGTGTTGTTGGATACGTCGGTGGTCAGCGAAAGCAGGTCATCATTGGCAACAGTGACCGTCGCTGAGGCATCAGCGTGTCCGGAGACGCTGGCGGTAATTGTAATGTTATCGTTGGCAGCAAATACATCATTGTCGATGACGGAGAACGTCACGATTCTTGACTCCTCTCCAACTGCAAACGAGATACCCGGTGGTCCGGTGACCATATCGAAGTTCGAATAGGAAAATACGACCGTCTCGGCCATGGATGTATCCAGTCGCTGTACCGCCAGAGTAAACGCATCGGGGCCGGCATCTTCGGCTACGTTGACACTGGACGGTGTGAGCGTGATTGTCGCCGTGTCATCGTCGTTAACCGTGATGCTTGCTGAGTCGCCTGTAAACCCGTCTGCTGATACGGTCACTGTTGTTGAACCGTTTGCGGGTTGATCGATCTGGTTGTTGTCGATCGTGTCGAAGTTGACAGCGACCTGCGTTTGACCAGCGGGAATTGTGACGGTTGGCGGGACGGCGATTCTGGTATCTCCCGTCGTCGTCAGCGTGACGATCAGATCCGTCGTTGTGTTCAGTGAATCCCGTGTCACTATTGCGCTGATCGATCCGGCACCTGCGTTCTCTGAGACGACATTGTCGATTACGTTCAGCACGAGTGTCTGAGTGTCGTCATCCAGCACGAAGATTGTGTTTGAGCCGCCCGTGAAACCAGTCGCTGAAGCTGTCACAGCCACAGACTGGTCGCCATCATCAACTGTCTCCTGAACGCCGGCCACAGTGGCCGTTGCGAAAATCTGCCCGGCCGGGATCGTTACGTCGACAGTCGTCTGGCCGTTGATCGTCAGGCTGCTGCCGTCGCTCGAGGCGAGCCTGACGGTAAGCGCATTCGCGGTATCGGTATTACGGCTGACGGTGACAGTCGCGATTGCATTTGAGCCGGTTTCGGTAACTGTGGGTGCACTGAAGGCGACCGACAGACGGGGGCTGTCGTTGTCCAGGATGACGACGGTTGCCTCGGCCGATTGAAGTCCGGCAGCGGATGCTGTCAGAACGACAGTGGCATCGGATTCAACGACCAGGTCGGCGATGGTGTTGATACTGAACTGAAATGTCTGTACGCCGGCCGGAATTGTCACCTGGGCGGGTACATCGACAACACCGGCTACTGAAGCGTCCAGCAGAACAATCAACGGCTGGTCTGTGGGTCCGCTGCGGGTCAGCTGATACGTGACGGCGTTCGCAGTTCCGACTGAAGACGGCGTACCCGTGTCTTCCGGAACCTGACTTTGCGTGGCAGTCAGCGTCAGTGTTTCACCGTCATCATTGGTGACGATGACATCCACTGCCCCATCGGTGAAGCCCGTGCCACTGGCCGTTATCGTCACCACAGCGTCGGTGTCGACAATATCGTTGTTCTGTGGGTTCAGCAGGACAATTGTGGATTCCTGACCCGCCGGGATGGTCACTGTTGTCTGCTGCAGGTCCAGTTTGGCAGTGTTTGATGACGTCAGACTGACCGTGAGAGCCGTCGTGGTGCTGGTGTTGCGCGTAATCGTCAGAGTCACAGCTCCGTCACCCGCGTTTTCTGAAACCGTTGCACTACTCAGGGACAGCGTCAATCGTGAATCAAACAACCCGACGGCCTGGTCCGCTCTGCTCAGTGCACCGGTTGTTCCGTCCGTGATACGCGAAGCGATCAGCGCCGCATCGGCCGTCGTCCCCGCGAAGCTTCGACTTCGTGTTTTTTCCGAAACAACACCGGCGGCTGTTTCCAGTGTGTCCAAACCGCCTCCACCAAGAATTCGTGATCTGCCGTTCAGGCGGCTTGTTCCCTGGACGACAATGGTGTCGGCGTCTCTGTTGCCGACGATTCGGGAGCGGTGGTCAACCGTGGAAGAATCGATCATGACAACGTCGTTACCTCGGTTGCCTCTGACCAGCAGGTTTCCGTTTAACATTGATTCACGAACAACGATATCGTCGTCGCCTCGTTGTCCGACGGCATACGCATTGCCTGAAATCGCAGAGTCGTCAATGACGATGTCGTCGTCGCCTCGTCCACCCGCGATCACCAGGCGGCTGCCCAGCGAGGCCGTGGACAGCACAAGCGTGTCTGCGTTGTCTCCTCCGAACATACGAACGGGTCCGCTAACTGTCGTGTTCTGGACACTGACTGAGTCGGCGCCCGCGTTCCCGCTTAGTGTGGCGCGACCATTGACAGTTGTGTTAAGTAATCCGAGCTGATCATCACCTGCCGCGCCGTTTACTGTCAGGTTTCCATTAATCGTGACCCCGTTGACCAGCAATCTGTCGTTGCCGTTGCCAAATGAGGTGACAAGATCGCCCATGTCCGAGGCGCCGGCCGTGATCACGAGACTGTCGGCGGATCCGTTGATTGTGGTGTTGTCCAGACCGCGAAGTACAACGTTACCGTTGTCGAGCACAATCTCTGCAGAATTCCCCGAATTGTCCCCGGTGAGGAAAGCCGTCTGACCAACCAGTTGCGCAGTCAGGTTGCCAGCCAGCAGCGTTCTCTGTTCAAGCGGCTCGGAAGCAACTGGTGCCACTGCCAGTGTGACTTTTCGCATACGCCGGCGACGAGAGCGGCGGCTGTTCTCAGTAGGGCCTAACAGGGCTCTGAAGTTCATGGCTTTTAGGTTTCCAGTGGAATAAGCCGGTGGACAGGCGGCTAAGGTGCTTTGAAATTCGAAGCCGCTGAAGGGGGAGCGAACAGCGGAGAACACACAATCTTCTCATATCTTTGACGGAGGCGGTTGCGAAATCTAACCCCGCAGGCGGACCTGACGGGATTTTTGGATTGCGTAGTATGACTGAATTAGGAGTTCCTGCGATGCCGTGTGTAGCGTTTACGCAAATTCGTTGCGGGGGCTCCTACACTTATTCGATGGATCCGCAGATCTGCCGATGGGACTGCGGCGAACGCGGCGATTACTCCGTTTGCCGCCATGAACCCAACGAGGCCTGCCACAGCGGATTACGCTGACTTGCGGCCGCCGCCGACAGGGGGCAGACGATGCAAAGAGCAGGCTCGTGAGCCGGAATGTTCTGCGATAATGCAAAAACTCAGCAGTCTTCCACCGTTGTGCCGGGTGGTCGCTTCGCAGTTGTGAACCGACCTCGCAGTCAGGTCCGGGGTGGCACAGGAACAGGGCTTCCGGCTGCGGGCAGCGATGTCGTAAGCGGGGAACGCCCGTTCTTATATGGCGTCGACCCATTCACGAAAAACTTTCCACGCAGCCGTCGAGCGGTTTTCGGTGTCTTTTTCTTCTCCTGCCGAGCCTGATCCTGATGGAGCGTCTCCCTCATCTGTGGTGAACAGATCTGTCGCATCATCGTCCTTCGGAGCACCGGCCATCACGAACTGCAGGACTTCAGAACTCTGGGCGGTGACCGAATTGGTCGACCCACCACCTGCGAGGCTGTTGACGTTGGCTCGAATCTGTGCTGCCGTGAGAGCACTAGTGCCCTTTGACGAATTGATCTGTGCATCGGCCCCGGACAGCTTCACCAGTTGAATAAGGAACGAGTCATTGGCGTCGAAGTCGTTATCTCCGTCGACGTCTCCGGGAGCCGACAGCTGGTTGATGTTCGTTCGGATTTGGGCCGCCGTGAGGGTGCTGGGGCCCTTTGACTGATCAATCTGCGTGTTTGTCCCGGATAGTTTGACCAGCTGAATCAGAAACGAATCATTTGCATCAAAGTCGTCATCCCCATCGACATCGCCTGGCAGTGTCGGAACTGAGTCGTTGTCGAATATCGTGCCTGTTGCCACGGACGTCGTAATGGACGCCCCAACCGCATTTGAGAGCGTCACCTCAAACGTCTCCGTTGTTTCCTCGACCGAATCGTCAGTCGTTGAAACCGTAATCGTCTTTTCTGTTTCACCGGCGGCAAATGTTAATGTCTGGTTGGTTAGTCCAGTGAAGTCCGATGCAGCCATAGCGCCTGTCGGGCCGTTACCATCGTTGGTTGAATAGTTGACTGTCACTGCGTCGGAGCTTGATTCGCTGAGCGTGACGGTAAAGACGGCGTCGTTGCCTTCTGTTATCGCCGGTGCATCTGCAATTGAGAACGTGGGCAGGTCGCTGTCGTTGTCGTTTATGGTCCCCACGGCTGTGCCTCTTGAAATCGTAGCACCAACGGCATTGGAGAGCGTGACTTCAAATTCTTCAGCAGGCTCGGGATGCTCATCGTCGATCGTGGCCACCGTAATTGTTTTCGTGGTTTCACCAGCAGCAAAGGTCAGTACCTGGTCGGTCTGCGCCGTCAGGTCGACACCGTTGGTGGCGCCCGTCGGACCATTTCCATCGGCAGTGGAATAGGCCACCGTTACCGTAGTTGTCGCCACACTGTTGAGTGTGACATCAAATGTCGCGTTGTTGCCCTCAGTCACCGAAGATGCGTTCGTAACGGACACTGTGGGAAGGGCGTTGTCGTTGTCGTTGATCGTTCCCATCGCCTGGGCTGTCCCCAGTGTCGCGCCACTGGCATTGGAAAGGGCCACACGGAAGGATTCTGTTGGTTCCACCAACGCATCATCGATCGTGGCAATCGTGACGAACTTTTCGGTCTCACCTGCGGCAAACGTCAGCGTTTGACTGGACTGTGCGGTGTAGTCCTGTGGACTCGTGGCGCCGGTCGGACCGTTGCCGTCCAGCGTGGAATACTCGACGGTGACGGGCGACGTCGGTGCTGCACTCAATTTGACCATGAATTGCGAATCAGCACCTTCGGTTACGGCGGCGGCATCGGAAACAGACAGCGTCAGCCCCGCAGGAGTCTGTAGTACGACGGGGAAGGATTCAAACGAAAAATCAGTGGACTGACCGACGACGGACCCTGTCTGATTTGCTGAAAACTTGATTGTGGAACCCGTAAAACCGGATTTTGCTGTGAACCTGGCGACATACAGCAACTGCCCGTTGACGTTTGGATTAGCCGGCCATCCTGATGCGGAAGCGTAGTTTGCAAGGAGAACGGTATCGGTGTCAGGATCCTGGTCGTCGCCGACGACCAGCTGGTCTGTTTCTGCGAGTGTCTGATCGGGAGTATCCTGAATACCTTCAGTGAAGACGTTTGTGGTTGACACCCACGTCAATACGTCGGCGTCAAAATGAAGATTGAAGTTGAATTGATCCGACTTCAGCGCTTCCGGAACACCGCTGTCATTCAGAGTCTGATAGACGATCGGAACATTTACGGATTCCCCGGGCGACACCGTCAGCGCGGGCGCATCAGATAAAATCAGGTGTGCTGCCAGCAGGGTTCGAGTTTCAAGCATCTCAGCAGAATGTCCTCCGTGCTGAGTGATTTGTCGGGATGCGAACCGAGAATGCCTCCGGGTTTTGCGGCGAGAACTCACATTTCGCGTTGAGATGAAAAGGGAATTCAGAAAGTTGAGCATGTGACTTTTCCCATTGCAGGGCATCAGGAAGCCCGATTTGACATAGCGTTTGGTCGAAGCACCGATTTTCAAACGAAATGTCCGGTCCGTTATGTGTGAAGACGTCTTAATGGGGGATTTCTATCAAAGCATCCCGATCCGCAGTAGATCGAGTTAAATGTTCAGTTAGAGAATTGGGTTTCATCGAGAATATCCAGACTTTCCTCGCGAATCTGCAGCAATTCAAACCACCAAAAAGACGGGTGAATGTTGTTGGGGGCGTTACCGGTGGAGTTCGGTAAGTCCTCAGCAACTTTGCGATGGCACTGAGTTACAGGGAAATTCGCTGACGCACGACCGCGGTTAACGTGTGATCGCCGAACGGCTACCCCATGACCCAGAACTGGTTTCGTCTCGTGGGGAATTGGTCCTGTCGAATCACTTGTGCCACGCCAGGTGCTGCCCTTCCCGCATGCTGAAACGGCACGATTCGTTTAGCGCAAAATTTGCATTCGCATCCGTCCTTCGTGTTACACTGGAATCGGATGAATTCGGGTGGCTGTCGGGCAACGCTTCATGTCTTTGCTTTTAATAAGAGGTGGAATGCCGCAGCTGTCTTGGTTCTTCTGCGTTTTTGACGGGGGAATGGCACAATCTGACCGATTGACTTCGTCCCCACCTGCTGCAGAGCTGCAACTCCGTTATATTTCGGGCGTTGTTGAGCCAGCCCCGACCGAACGCGTCTGGGAACCGTTGCCAGAGTGATGTGTTAACGCGGTTTCAAACGTTGCCGGATTTGCTTGACCGATGCCAGTTGATACGCGAAGTTGTGAGCAAGTCGGGCCGTCTTGAGTTCTGAAATACGACTCAAAGGCCCGCAGGGCCCATCGAATCGGCATCGAATCGGCAGCGAATCGGCATCGAATCGGCATCGAATCGGCCTGACCTCGCACATTTGCGTTCTCTTTTATTCAGCCACTGCAAAACTTACTGTGGGACAAAACCATCGATAATTCCGGTCCAGATCAAGTTCGCGAGCGTCTCACAGCCTTTTGTAATATTCTCATCGATCAGCACTCCGCTCATGTTATTGTCGAGCCGCAGGAACGCAGTTCAGGCTTTTGGTTCGGCGGCGGCAATCTGGTGGAAGGGGCTGACGGTTCGCTGTATGCGGTAGGGCGTTATCGCAATGCCGGAGACTCTCGGACTGGTGTCGCGGCCGGTACCCGTGGACTGGAATTGGCGATTTTCCGGTCATCGGACAAGGGGGAAACGTTTGAAAAAGTTGTTTTCTGGGAAAAGTCCGCGCTGAACAGTCCAACGGGGGAAGTGCTTTCGATCGAAGGATCCTGTCTGCGTTTTGTGGACGGCGGAGTCGAACTGTTTGTCTCGACGGAAAAAACGGGGCTCGCTTACCCGGCTGTCGTTGGTGATTTTCAGAAACCCGGAGCCGGAGTCTGGACCATTGACGTACTGCGGGCTGGGTCGATTCAAGGCTTGAAGACTGCCACGGTCGACGCCGCATACAGCAGCGACTGTCCTGAACATTTGCATGTCAAGGATCCGTTCTACTGGCATACATCGCACGGTGATCGACTTGGCTATTGCAGCCATCCGTTCGGCTGGTCGAGTTCCAACACGGGGGTTGTCGACGTTCCAGAGGCCGGCAGGATGGCCACGGATCCCCAACATTCGGTGTTTCAGCGGGGACCAACGTGGGATGTGGCGATGACGCGTGGCACCTGTCTTCTGCCCGTACCAGAAGTTGGGGCATTTGCCGCTGATGACTACACTCTGCTGTTTTACTGCGGCGGCGAGTGTCTGCGTGCCATTGACGAACACGCGACTGCTGTCAAAAGGCCTCGCGGATACAGTTGTGAGGAAGTCGGTGGGGCGGCGTTCATAATTAACGATGACGTGTCATCAGCGGAACGACTGTCCCACTTGCTGCCGATGTTCATCAGCCCGTGGGGAACAGGTTGCAGCCGTTATGTTGACGTGTGCGCAACCGAGGACGGTTTCTACGCCACCTGGCAGCAGTCGCAGGACGATTTGTCTCAGCCGCTGGTTCTGAACTTCGTCTCCAACGAACAGGCACGAAGCGTTCTTGCCGGATAGGTTCGGGGCGGGTGACACGAACAGGGCGCGAGAGCCCCGCTGCATCCGGTCGCCTCGCACGGCGGGCTGCACCTGGCGCCGTCGCCGTGTTTTGAGAATATCTCGTAATACTCGAGTTGCGGATGGCTGCGGCGTCTATCGCGGCGGTAACGAAAATTCGACGTTGACCGTACCGGCGTTGTTGCTGCGACCGGCGCTGCTGTCGTTTACCTGTAACCACACAGACACGTCCCGTGACGCGCTGATTGTCGTGCCTGTGCCTACAGATATGCGGCTGGATATGTACTTCCCGTCCGGGCTGACCAGAGCAGCAACGACCTGACCAAGCGGCAGGCCTGAGAAATATTCGACGCTGACGCCCTGCGGTTCCGACATCCACCGCCGTGGCTGATCATTGACGGAAAATTGTCCCTCACATTTCACGTCTACTGACTCCCCCGCCCTCAGACGCAGTCCGCTGTCCTGCCAGTCAAGAGCCGCCTGTAACTGAAATATCCCGACACCCGATCTCAGGTCATCGGTTGTGATTGATGTTGTCGAATGGACGGGAAAGCTGCGTTCGACGTCATAATTTTCACGCAGTGATTCGACGAACAACAGCCAGTCAATACAGAGGCGAGGCCGAACGCTGTCGCGAAGCTGTCTGACAGCAGCGGCAACCTCCGGCTCGGTCCGCAGCTTTGCCAGTGGACGAAACAGCCCCTGATAGTCGGGGTGAGACTGCAGAAACCAGCATGCTGCCCAGGACGTCGCGTACTGCGAATACTGTGTGAAGTTCGTCGCTTTGTCGGGTACCACATCATCCAGTGTGGCGATTTTCAATTCCCTGATATCTGTGGCGTCGGCGAATCTGTCGGGTTGAAAGGATCGACGAATCTCTGAAATTCGTCCCCACCCTTCGAATCCCTCAAACGTGCCCGGCAGCACTCCTGATTTCATCTCGGACTGCCTGCCTTCTTTCCGGTTCAACTGATGGGTTGCGAAGTATTCAGCCATACCCTCCATGTACCAACTGGCGGGAAGCTGCTGCATTCCACATTCGCACGTCATGAAGCAGTGCGTGAATTCGTGAAACAGAAGGTGGCGTCGGTAGTAGTCATCTTTGGTGTCGAACATCCAGAACTGGTAGTTCCAGTGGCGTCCATGATCGAAGGTGAAAGTTTCGGACGGCATCAAACCTGCCTCGCGAAATTTCTGTTGATCGCGAATCAGATGACCCGTGACCTGAAACTCAGAACCGTCGAGAGCTGGTGGCAGCACGCCGAAATGAAGTTCCAGGCGATCGAACAGCTGATCCGCAAGGGCCGGCAGGTGAGCCACCATGTCCTTCGGCAGGTCGGTAAGCAGGACGAGTCGCCGACTTTCGTACTGACGAATACCCGCCTGTGCCAGCCGAGCGCTGTTAAGGTCCGGTCGATCATCGGGCAGCCGGGTTTTCACGACGGCGCCATCGTCGGCAGGCTCCGTTTGCTCGACATCCACGCTGGCCACATGCTGCTGAGGCGCGCCAGCAGGTGACGATGTCTGCAGCGGAGCAAACTGTTCGTCCTGCTGTGATGAGGGATCGTCGGCAGTCTCTGTGCGTGTATCCGACGTTTGTGTTGGCGGTGTTGCCGTATGATCGTGCGGGAGGGGCGTGTCTTCACCGCAGCCCAGGGGCAGCGACCACATGAGGCACAGCAGCAGAGGACGCCGCTGATAAAACGGCGGCGACGTCCGGCCATGAAAACGGTTACGACGGATTAGCACCTGTTCTGCCCTTGTTACCGTTTGACCTGGCGAAACATCCAGGGAACCAGTCCGTCGTTGTCTGAGTATGATGGCGTCCACGAATTGTGTCCCACGCCCGGCAGTTCCACATAAACGGCGTTGCCACCGCCCTTGCGTAAAGCGTCCACCGCCAGCCGACTGCGCCGGACGGGAACCGCCGTATCGGCATCCCCGTGAGCGACCCACATGGGGACGTCCCTGAGTGCCGTTACCGTGGAATTATCGGCACCCCCACAGATGGTGGCAACGGCAGCGAACAGGTCCGGACGTCGCACGCCGAGATCCCAGCTGCCGACGCCACCCATTGATAATCCGGTCAGATAGATGCGATTCCTGTCGATGGATTCCTCTGCCAGCGTTGTTTCCAGAATCTGCAGCACAACCTTGATCTGATCGCTTGGCTCTGTCGGAGCGTTATGGGTTTCTGGCAGTCCCCAGTCGACTTCCACCCAGCGCTGATTCGCTCGACACTGTGGAGCCAGAATGTAACAGGGGAATCTCTCTCGCCAGCGCGGTTGAGCCATCTGCTCGGGAAGATACAGCAGTTGCAGCGCATTGTCTGTTCCGCGCTCGCCCGCTCCGTGCAGGAACAGAACAAGCGGATACTGTTTGCCTTCTTCTGCATTCAGGGGAGGCATCAAACGATAATGGAATGTTTCGTCGTTGTACTGGCCACCGGTGAACTTCAGAGTCCGGTCTGCAAAGGCGTCTGTGGATGCGACCGCGACTTCGTCTGCGGGACGTTTCAGGCCACCAGTTGTGTGGTCTCTCCACAGCCAGCGCAGGGAATCCGGCAGAACTGCGCCACCGTGTTTCTGACTGTGGCGCCCCTTGCCGGCGACGAATTTGTAATCGTAATCCGTAAACTTCAGGGCGGCGGCCATCTCCAGATTCGCCAGCCACCAGTTTCCGTGTTCGTTGTCCAGATCGTTTTCGCCATCCTGCAGAAAGACGCGAATCGGTTTTCGTTCCGTCTTACGAATCAGCGCCGGGTAAGCATGTCCGCCCCGAATGTTCGTGAAGCTGCCGATATGGCTGAGCACTTTGCCGAACCATTCCGGATGAGTCCACGCTGCAGTAAATGCACAAATACCCCCGGACGATGCTCCACATATGGCACGGTCGGCGGGGTTGGGCGAAAGATTCAGGTTCTGATCGACAACAATATGAGGCAACAGTTCCTCCGTCACAAAGCGTGCGTACTGGTCACTGAGCGTATCGTACTCGAAGCTGCGATTGTCGGCCCGCCAGCGGTTCTTCGGCTGCTCATCACCCTTGTGACCGGGATTTATGAATACGCCAATGGTCACGGGAAGGTCGCCGGCATGAATCAGGTTGTCGAATACGACAGGTGCGCGTACCGACCCGTCCTCGGATACGTACGAATGGCCATCCTGAAACACCATCACGCAGGCTGGTTGCGTACCGTCGTACTGTTCCGGAACGTAGACGTAATATTCCCGCGTTGTGCCTTCAAAAACCGTGCTGTTCCAGACATGCTGCGTTACCTCTCCCCGAGGCACATCGGCCTGTCGTTGAGATTCCCGGCCCGGGGTGTAGATTGCATCCGGATCCTCGTCTGCACCGACAGAAATGGAAAGCGGCATCATCGTCGCCAATAAAAGGGGGACTGGGTCAAGGAACGGTCTGCGATGCATCTGGTGTCTTTCCTTTGGGGCAATTTACGATCGCGACGTGGAACCCGGCACAACGGGAGCCACTGCCGTTGCGGTCGTCCGGTATGGCAGAATGAATTTACCGGCGAACAACCAAACTTCGCGATATCGTGAAACGACGCCGCATGATGAAAATACCACACGCTGCCCTTGTGAGCAAAAGACTCAGGCCGCGGTTGCGGAAATTACTGCCGCAAAATCAGCCGCCCGTCGACTTAGTGGTTTTCACGCCGACGACAGACAGTCGCGTGTCGTTCGTGTGATGAGTCGATATCGAAGAGCATCGTGAATGACGTACACTGTGATGAACAGAAGGCCTCGAGTGTTTGCGGCCGGCGACTGCAGCGATTCTGTTCTGCCGGCGCACCCATGTGTTGCCTCGGAATCGGTTTCCGTTTTCTGTAACATGCCGTCAATCGTGTTGAAGTGCGGAACGGCAGGGATGCGATGGTGTCTTTATTTCGCTGCTGGTATTGAGCAGTCGCACGAATCACGTGATGGTCATTTGCAGACAGCAGGAGATTCTGCACTGACTTTCAGACAAAACGACCCTCCGGAAAGATCTCATGAAGGAACGAACGTTTCACATCTGTCGTACTCACCACACAACAGCGGGGAGGCCATCGTGAGTGAAAGCGTGCTGCAGAAAATCCGCGCCAGCGTTGAATCGGCTGTTCTTGGGAAAGAAGAGACCGTTCGCATCGCGGTCGTAGCGCTCGTGGCCGGTGGGCACGTGCTCCTTGAAGATGCGCCGGGACTCGGGAAGACATCGTTGGCACGGGCGCTGGCAAAATCACTGGGCTGTCGGTTCACTCGACTGCAATTCACTCCCGACCTTTTGCCCAGCGATATTCTGGGAGCGAACGTCTACCGCCCGAATACCGGTGAGTTCGAGTTTCGTCCGGGACCGGTGTTTACCAACGTTCTGCTGGCGGATGAGATTAATCGAACAACGCCTCGAACACAAAGCGCGCTACTGGAAGCCATGAGTGAGCAGCAGGTGACGATCGAGGGAGACACGATGCCTTTGCAGCATCCCTTTGTTGTGATTGCCACTCAGAATCCCTTTGAGTTTGAGGGGACTTACCCTCTGCCGGAGAACCAGCTTGATCGCTTTATGGTCTGCCTGGAGGTCGGGTATCCGGATCGGGAGACGGAACGAAACGTTTTTCGGAAACACCGCAATGGTGAGCCCACGGACGACCTGCAGGCAGTGGCCGACAGCGAACAGGTGATCGCCCTCCAGCGGAAGGTCAATGACGTTCGTGTGGATGATTCCGTGTCGGATTACATGCTGGATATTGTGGAAGCGACTCGCGATCATCCCGAACTGTCGCTGGGGGTCAGCACTCGCGGAGCTCTGACGCTGTACAGGGCTGCTCAGGCTATGGCTATGGTTGAAGGCCGTGACTTCGTGATTCCCGACGATGTTAAACAACTGTGCCTGCCGGTACTTGCTCACAGAATCGTGTGTCGTGGCGCGGTGCGTGACGGTCACCGTCAGCGGGCCGGACAGATTCTGAATTCGATTATGGACAGCCTGACCGTGCCCGCGTGACGGGCGTTGTCAGTCAGCCTGCGTTGCGATTCCGATTCTCGCACATGTTCCGGGTGAGGCTGTGAGGCCTCGTTTCGGCCGGTAGAACGAGAGTATTTTTCCGTATGTCCGTCTTTAATTCAAATGTGTCTGCTGAGCAACTTCGCACCTGGGACAATGCTCACGTCTGGCATCCGTTTACGCCGATGAGAGCCTATGTCGAAGAGCACGCTCCCATCATCGTTGCAGGCAAGGGGTTTGAACTCATCGACGTTGACGGACGAAAATACCTGGACGGTATTTCGTCGCTCTGGTGCAACGTACATGGTCATCGCGTTCCGGAAATCGACGATGCAATTCGCAATCAACTCGATCGTGTGAGCCACTCAACGATGCTCGGGCTGTCCAGCGAAGTCTCCATCCGACTGGCCAGAGCTCTGGTCGATGTCACGCCGGACGGACTGACCAGGGTGTTTTATTCCGACAGCGGCGCTACCGCCGTCGAAGTGGCCCTGAAGCTGGCTTACCAGTACCATCAGCAAAAATCGGTTCCGGAAAATTCGCGTGATACGTTCATTAGTGTCGGCAATGCATATCACGGTGATACGCTGGGATCGGTCAGCGTCGGCGGTATGGACGTCTTTCATCGTACTTACACAAATCTGCTGTTTCCAACGGTAACGGTTCCCTCTCCTGTGGCTACGCGCGTACCAGACGGATATGACTGTGATTCCTGGCTGCAGTTCTGTTTTGATCGCGCCGCAGAATTGATTCAGAAGAATCACCAGCGGGCCGCCGGGTTTGTTATTGAACCATTGGTGCAGGGGGCAGCGGGAATTCTGGTTCATCCACCGGGTTACCTGAGACACATTCGTCAGCTGTGTACTGAATTCAATGTCCCCCTGATCGCAGATGAGGTCGCCGTGGGATTTGGACGTACCGGAACAATGTTTGCCTGCGAACAGGAGGCCGTGGTTCCTGACCTGATGTGTGTCGCTAAAGGGATTACGGGGGGTTACCTGCCACTGGCCGCAACGCTGGCTACGGATGAAATTCATGACGCATTTCTGGGAACGCCTGAATCCGGACGTACGTTCTATCACGGCCACACCTACACCGGAAACCCTCTGGGGTGCGCCGCTGCACTGGCGTCGCTGCAGCGATTTCAAGAACACGGCCTGCTTGATAACGTGACCGCCGCCGCCGAACTCATCGCCGACGAGCTTGGCCAACTAAACAATCACCGGCATGTTGGAGAGATTCGTCAGAAGGGCCTTATGGTGGGGATCGAGCTGGTCCGCGACCGGCGGACAATGGAGCCTTTTGCGATGCCACTGCGAGTCGGGCATCAGGTGACGGTGGTGGCACGAAGGAAGGGACTGATTATTCGTCCGCTGGGGGATGTTATTGTGCTGATGCCTGCTCCGTCGATGCCGCTGTCGCTTATTCAACGAATGTGCGCGTTGACTATTGAGGCGATCGAAGAGGTTGTCAGTCAATTTGAATGAAGATGGTTGATCCGTTTACGGGTGTGCTCACCAGAAATAGTGGAATTGGCCGCAAATGTGTTCACCGCAAACTCAGACAACGGTCCGACAGTTGGATGACGCGCAGGAATCTGATGCCGTTGCTCCGACACGATTGCGGGAACATTCACTTCCCGTCCGACGCTGGTCGCTTCGTCAACCGGTCGACCCAGCAGAAATGCGGCCACAATACGGCGTGAACGCAAATACCACTGTTCGAACTTCGCACCTATTGACCACTGGCGGCCGCCTTTTTCGATGCAAAGCAGCAGATTCCTGACGTGCTGAGCGATTGACAGGGGCGATTCCTGAGCGTCAGGCACTCGTTCCTGTGGTTCTGTTTCCGTCTTCCCCGTACTGACGCATGTGGAATATGTCCCGACAGTCTCGGCCCGGAACCCCTTTTGGACCGTCTGCTCTCAAGGCTCTGCGTGGCCATAAACGTTCTTCGCTTAATTTCTTCTGTCAGAGCACATTCTGTGATGCGCCGGTCCGCTGAACCGGGCACCCGTGTTGTCATGCGTTTCAGTGGCCGCAAGAAGATAGTTTCTGTCGCCCGGCTGCAATTTTGGCGGATCATCCGAGGAATCATCCCAAAGGCCTGAATTTGAACAGACTTGCGGGGCAGTTGTATCGCCAGACGTGGTGAAGTTGGTATGTTTCCGACCATCTCGCCCTGATGCGGCGACCAGCTTACAGGCCCTATTACCCATCGCCCCCCCTCTGTACCACGACAGGATGTCCATGAAGGTTGTTGGAATAATTCCCGCCCGGATGCAATCTTCGCGGCTGCCGGAAAAGTTGTTATTGCAGGAAACAGGCCGGCCTCTGCTGCAGTATGTCTGGGAGGTGGCTCTGGCGTCGTCCGTGCTGCATGAGGTCATCATCGCGACAGACAGCCCGCAAATATTTGACGTCGTGCGGGGGTTTGGTGGTCACGCGGAAATGACGGCGAATCACCCGAGTGGAACGGATCGGGTGGCCGAGATCGCCGGCCGCTGCTGCCCGGATGCGGACGTTGTCGTGAATCTGCAGGGCGATGAGCCCGAGCTGGAAGCTGCGACCATTGCGGCTCTGGTTGATGCGATTCACCGCTGCGACACCGAAATGGCGACTGTCGCAGCTCCCATTCATGAACCGGATGTGGTTGACAACCCGGACTGTGTTAAGGTCGTCGTGGATGACAACGGACAGGCCTTATACTTCAGTCGCTCGCCCATTCCGTTCTCAAGAGATGTTGCGGCAGCTGAGGTGCTGGCGGCTGAAGGTAAGTCGCCCTGGCTGCTGCACGTTGGACTTTATGCATATCGGCGTGAATTCCTGCTGAAGCTGACATCGATGCCTCCGTCGTCGCTCGAACAACTGGAAAAGCTTGAACAGCTTCGAGCTCTCCAGGCGGGAGCACGCATTGCCGTAGCCGTGGTACCGCAGGCCGCGGTGGGTATTGATACAGCAGAAGACTACGCGGCGTTTGTTCGGAGGCAGTTGGCGTCCGGTGGGCAATGATCCTTCTTCCGTCGCGAGATCCCTGCACAGTACCAGGGCAACCTGGTGCACTCAGGGTCGACAATATCCTGAGGCTTGAATCATGTTTGGAGTTTTGAATCTTAACAAGCCGGCAGGGGTGACGTCGCGCGACGTTGTCAATGTTGTTCAGCGTCTGGTGAGACCCGTGAAGGTTGGGCACGCCGGCACACTGGACCCGATGGCAACCGGCGTACTACTGGTGTGCATTGGTGGAGCTACCCGACTGATTTCGTTGTTGCAGAGATCTTCGAAGACGTACGCCGCTTCGTTCCGACTCGGACAGCGTTCCGACACGGATGATTCAACAGGCACCGTCACTGAGGTCACGTTGGAACGAGACACTCCGTCGGAACAACATGTGCATGAAACACTCCGCACGTTCGTTGGCACGATTCAGCAGATACCTCCGGCGTTTTCGGCCGTTAAGGTTAATGGCCAGCGCGCCTATACGAAGGCGCGCCGAGGGGAAGATGTTCAACTGAAGGCAAAGTCCGTGCATGTGTTCGCTATTGACGTGTTGAACTATGCATGGCCCGACCTGACGTTGCAGATTGAATGTGCTTCCGGTACCTACATTCGTTCGATTGCTCGTGATTTTGGGAATGCGCTGGGTTGCGGTGGACTTATGACTTCGCTGGAACGCACGGCTATAGGCGCGTTCCCTGTCAGCGAAGCGATCGCACCGGAAACTGTGTCGGCAGACTCGATCGACGCTGCAATGACGGATCCACTGTTGATCGTAGCCGGATTGTCCAGATATCGCTGTGGCGAACACGACGAAGAACTTGTTCGCACTGGGCGACAGCTGACCATGAGTTCATCCCGTCTGCACATTCCGGACGACACCAGTGCGGTTCAGAAGAATGAGGTTGCCATCGTTTCAGCAGACGGCACACGGTTGCTCGCACTTGGTGAAGTAACCGGGCAGAATGACGTCATACAGCCACGGACTGTATTCATTCGATAGTCAGTACAGGATACCCTCATGAAAGATGTTGCCATTGTATTGCTTGGATGCTGCCTGTTGCCGCACTGCCAGGTGGCCGCCGACGAAGACCAGTCTCCAAAAACCTTCCGCGGCAGCCTGTCTGCGGTAACGCCCGAAGCCGTAGGGATGAATTCCGGAAGACTAAATGTCATCGACCGGATTGTCGCGGAAGGTCTGACACGAGCCAGAATGCCAGGCTGTGTCGTGCTGGTCGGCCACCAGGGCCATACCGTCTTTCACAAGGCCTACGGGTATCGACAGCTGCAACCCGAAAAGGTGGCGATGTTGACGGATACAGTCTTTGATCTCGCATCGCTGACGAAACCGGTCGCGACGGCAACCAGCGTGATGTCGCTGGTTGAGCAGGGGAAGCTGACGCTTGATGATGCAGTGGCCGCGCACCTGCCCGACTTCGCCGACAATGGAAAGGCCGGGATCACCGTTCGACAGTTATTGACGCACATGGGAGGACTGATTCCGGATAATAGTATGCGTGACTATGACGACGGACCTGCAGAAGCCATGCGACGCGTATTTGCTCTGACCCCGACTGCAGTGCCTGGTGAAAAGTTTATGTACTCTGACGTTGGTTTTATCGTGCTGGCGGAACTGGTGAAACGAATCACCGGCGAAGACGTTCACCAGTATTCGCGACGCGTGATTTTCGGGCCATTGCAGATGACTGAAACCGGTTTTCTGCCGACTTCGGATCTGGCGGTGCGGGCGGCCGTGACACAGCAACGCGGTGAACATTGGATGCAGGGGGAAGTGCATGACCCGAGGGCGTATGCTCTGGGAGGAATTGCCGGACATGCCGGATTGTTTTCCACGGCAGCCGATCTGGCAAGGTATGCTCAGGCAATGATCAACGGTGGAATTCTGGACGGCGTTCGAGTGCTGCAGCCGGATACGGTGGCGCTGATGCGCAGTCCTGTACAGGTTTCGTCTGGCCTGCGAACACCGGGCTGGGATATGAAATCGCCTTATTCGTCCAATCGAGGCGATCTGTTGTCGGCGGCAGCATTCGGCCATGGCGGGTTTACAGGTACGGCTCTCTGGATCGACCCGGACCAGAAGTTGTTCGTCGTGTTTCTCAGTAACCGCGTACACCCGGACGGCAAGGGATCGGTGAATGCGCTGGCCGGACGCATCTGCACAGTGGCGGCGTCGGCCGTGGGATGTGCAAAGACAGATAACAGAGTTTCACGCTGACTTGTGGTCGCAGACAAGACTTTTCGAAAGTAGTTCAGTTACTTCCACGAGCCGACGGTGCCTGAGGCAACAGGTAAGGCGCTATGGTTGAACAGGTTCTCATATCGTTATGCCCGCAATATACGTTCACACGCACACCGTGACTTCTGATGAAACAGACTGGCAGGGGCACGCGAACAACGTTTCGTATTTTCACTGGCTGCAGGATGCGGCGGTGGACCATTCGTCGGCTCAGGGATGGAATGCCTGCCGCTACAAAGATGCAGGGATTGCCTGGGTCGCGAGATCTCATTATATCGAATACCGTGCCCCGTGCCGTGCGGGTGAGATTATCAACGTACGGACATGGTGCGCGAGTTTCCGCCGGGCCAGCTCAGTGCGTCGATATCGCATCATGCGGCCACAGGATGATGTGTGCATCGCCGTTGCGGAGACCAAGTGGGCATTTGTCGACTGGCAGACCGGAAAACCGTGTCGCATCCGCGACGAGGTGTCATCGACGTTCGATATCGTGGATGCTGAAATGCATGACGAAGTTTAGTGCAAAGTCGACCTGGTCGTGCAAAATTATTCATCCGTATCGGCATCAATTCACGCGTCCACGGAAATCGGCAGTGGTGCCGGTGTCTGCAGGCCGAATGAAGTGCGCACCGTAACTGCAAGTGTCAGCGGCAACGGCTTCTGTCGAATTGGTATCGTCCGGTTCACCGACCGGAGTTCACGACGACACCACCACCGAGGCTAGCGTTACGTCCGATGATCTGGGAGTGGTTTCTCTGCTCTGGGTTCGTCGCTGCGACCTGTCAGTGCCTTCTGGCTGCGCTCGCAGGACTGCCGCCATCGGAATGTGGTCTGCTGGGGAAATTTTTGCAGGCATTGTTTTTCTGCAACTGTGGTGGTTTTGCAGTGTTTGATCAAACGGCGTTGCCGCAGTGGACGAGTGGGGAGAGATCGAATGACGCGATGTCGTCGCTTTGACCTGTTGCGGG
>Ga0315331_10000345_pt1 | contig 30970 bp, 37 predicted proteins | sample M160m34915metaG_FD_203456 | JGI IMG/M metagenome (GOLD analysis project Ga0315331, IMG submission 203456) | Ammonia-oxidizing marine archaeal communities from Monterey Bay, California, United States - M1 60m 34915 | ecosystem: Environmental > Aquatic > Marine > Intertidal zone | place: USA...
CGAAGATGGTAATCAACCCATCTTGATTCTCAGCCATGCCTCGCCCGAGGAACTTCCCGGGGAATACCTGGCCACGGTGCTGGATGAACTGAAAAGTTGTACCCAAGGGGGTGGGCACATCGCCGGCTTCCCGCTTACACGACTCAAGATCACGATTCTAGGTGGTCAGTACGTCGATGGAGAATCTGACGAAATCGCCTTCCGAATCGCTACAAACGATGCTTTCGAACGAGCACTCGAAGCAGGAGAACCTGTTCTGCTAGAACCCGTCATGAAATTAATCGTTAGCACTCCTGAAGACTATCTAGGTGATTTCGCAGGGGATTTACAGCAAAGAAGGGCGATTATCGTCAACACGGAGAATCGTGGGAGCCTGACCTATATCGAGGCACATGCACCACTCAAGGAGCTTTTTGGCTATTCCAGTGCGATGCGCAGTCTGAGCCAGGGTCGCGCTGGATGTTCCCTGGAACCTCTCCATTATGCACCCGCACCCTCCCAGGATGCAGACCAGTTTCGCTTCTAGCAGGCATCCCGCCGAGGCACCCCCTGCCGCGGACTCCCTCCAGTTCCAAAAATGCTGTTTTTTTCCTGTCTCCTGCCCCCTCTTGGCGGTTGACGAGACTCTTCAGGGACCCTAGGATAATTGATTCCCCCTGAGCCGGATTCGGGTCAGAAGCGGGGGCTTATGGAAACGTGAGTCGGAACCTTAACGGGCTCGGCGTATCGTAGGTTAGAGGTAGACGTTTTTTTCCGGGATTCGGTATCGTGGCAGGACAACATACAGGCATTCGTATTCGCATGGAAGCTTATGACCATGCTGTCCTGGACCAGGGTGCCCAGGAAATTGTTGACACGGCAAAACGAACCCATTCCGAGGTTCACGGTCCCATTCCGTTGCCAACTCGAATCGAACGATACACCGTTCTTTCCGGTCCACACGTCGACAAGAAGGCTCGCCAACAATTCGAGATTCGCACCCATAAACGGTTGATTGATATCCTCGAGGCAACCGCCAAGACGATTGAAGCATTGAACAAGCTCAGCCTGCCGGCTGGCGTTAATATTAAAATCAAGCAGCGATAACAATCCAGAACACTTGGCCAACGGCCAATACGCCAATTATTTCAACTGGCTTAACGAGATACTTTATGACATGGACGCTAGTTGGGTAATCTGAAACAACGGGATTACTCCCGGTTTTCAAGTTCCCATCTGCGACACAACACAAGGCACGGATCATGGCAGCAGGAATACTCGGTCGCAAGGTCGGGATGACGCAAATCTTCGACGAATCAGGGCAAGCCGTTCCGGTGACCGTGATTCAAGCCGGTCCGTGTGATGTGTTGCAAGTCCGTACGGTCGAACGTGATTCGTACGAAGCTGTCCAGTTGGGTTACCTGGACAAGACACGCCCAAGTGATGATCGTTCCCGTTCACGTTCCAGCCAGGCACGACGCAGTGAACGTGGGCACGTGACCGCGAAGCTTAATAGCAAGCGAGCGAAGCGGCGTGCGGAGGCAGGTGTCGAACCGCTTCCCAAGGCAGACTGTGAGCCCAAGGTTTTCGTGCGTGAAATCCGCGGACCCGTTGGGGATGCTGAAGTGGGCCAACAGGTAACAGTGGCCGCTTTCGAGGAAATCAAGAAAGTGGATGTCACGGGGACCAGTATCGGTCGTGGCTTCAGCGGCGTGATGAAACGACATAACTTTGCAGGCCAACGAGCCACCCATGGTGTCAAGAAAGTGCACCGTCATGCCGGGGGTACGGGCATGAGTGCAACACCCAGTCGACTCTTTAAAGGGCGACGAATGGCCGGCCAGTACGGAAACACCCGTGTTACTGCCCGGAATCTCGAAGTAGTACGTATCGACGAAGAAAATAATCTCCTGCTGGTCCGAGGCAGTGTGCCGGGTTCCAACGGGGGATTTTTACTTATCTGTGAAACCAACAAAGTAGGATGACCCGAATACCGGGGGTTTAAAGGCCAGTGGCAAGCTTACCCATTTTAGATTCGAGCGGCGCAGAAGTCGGGCAGTACGAGATTGATCTCGATCAGCTGTCGCCGCGAATCAATCGCCAGTTACTGCATGACGTCGTTGTCATGTACCAGGCAAATCGCCGGCAGGGATCTGCCAGCACCCGTTCCCGGGGGGCCGTTGCCGGCTCGTCCCAGAAAATGTACCGCCAAAAAGGTACTGGTAACGCTCGAGCAGGTGCGATTCGCTCCGGGGTACGACGTGGTGGTGGGCACATCTTTGCCAAGCAGCCTCGTGATTACAGTTACCGACTTCCTCGTAAGGCTATCCGGACTGCTACTCGCATGGCGATTGCTTCCAAGATCAAGGATGAACAAATCACCGTGATCGATGATTTGTCCTTTGATGTACCCCAGACGAAAGAAATGGCTGGTATCCTCAAGGCACTTCAGTTGGCCGGTAAGACGACACTGATTGCTACGGCGGAACATGACGTCACTATTTACAAGAGTGCCCGCAATATTGTCGGTGTAACCGTATCGCCTGTCAGTGACCTGAATGCATTAAGTGTACTGACCCCACGGCATTTGCTGGTCACCAAGGCCGCGCTGGACCGCCTGCAGGAGCAGGCAGTTGGTGCACAGAAAGCTAAATCATAATTCGAGACACCTGTCCCTTTAAATGGACTGAATCAAATGGCAGCGGAAAATTCACCACAAAAACAGGCTGACACCGGGAGTGGTATCCAGTTGGAACCTCATCAGATCATCCTGCGTCCACTGGTGACCGAGAAAGGTATGGATCGCTCGACGCGACACAACCAGTACGCGTTCGAGGTGAATCCGCTGGCAAATAAGGTTGATATTCGCAACGCCGTCGAAGAACTGTTTGAAGACGTCAAGGTGCGGAAGGTAAGGATCCAGAATCGACGTGGCAAACCGCGACGCTATCGTTTTCGTTACGGTTATACCAAGTCCTGGAAAAAAGCACTTGTAACACTCGACCCTGAATCCAAGGGAATTGACTTCTTCTAAACGATTCGATGGCAGTTTCGCCAGGAATAGATAGTTATGGGAATTCGTAAATACAAACCGACCTCACCCGGCAGACGTGGTGCCACGGTAAGTGACTTTGCTGACCTGACCCCAGGGGCCAAGCCAGAAAAATCCTTGCTGCGCCCGATCAAGAAAACCGGTGGTCGCAATAACCAGGGGAAGATAACCGCACGACATCGTGGTGGCGGGCACAAGAGACAGTATCGTGTCATCGACTTTCGCCGCTTCAAGGATGGCATCCCGGCAGCCGTGACCTCCATTCAATACGATCCAAATCGAAGCGCTCGTATTGCCTTGCTGCATTATGCCGATGGTGAAAAGCGCTATATCCTGTCTCCCGATGGCCTCGTGGTTGGAGCCACCGTGCAGAATGGGCCGGATGCCCCGCCGGAAGTCGGCAACTGCCTGCCCCTGGCCAGCATGCCGCTGGGAACCTCAATTCACAATATCGAAATACTCCCAGGTCGAGGAGGCGTTCTCTGCCGTAGTGCAGGGACCGGAGCCACCCTGGTAGCACGCGAATCCGACTGGGCTCAGATTAATCTACCCAGCGGTGAAATTCGACGATTACCCTCACGGTGCCGAGCAACGATTGGCAAGGTGGGTAACTCCGACCATATGTCCATTCGGCTTGGCAAGGCAGGTCGCAAGCGATGGTTGGGCCGGCGACCCCACGTTCGCGGAACGGCGATGAACCCCATTGACCATCCGCATGGTGGTGGTGAGGGACGCACTAAGGGTGGTCGCCACCCGGTCAGCCCCACGGGGGTTCCGGCCAAGGGTGGATCGACTCGCCAACGACGCAAGCCATCCAATGCGGCGATCGTGAGACGTCGTCGTTCGAGACGGTATGGTCAACTGCGACTGAAGTAACAATAGCAACCTACACCTTAAACCAGACAGTACATTATTTTATTTAAAGGGATCCTATGAGCCGCTCCTTGAAAAAAGGACCGTACGTCGACTTCAAGCTGTACCGCAAGGTGCAACGACAGTTGGATGCTGGCACTAAAGACCCGATTATTACCTGGGCAAGGGCCTGTACCATCGTCCCGGAGTTCGTGGGTTTTACTTTTAATGTACATAACGGCAAGCAACACTTGAAAGTTTTCGTGACCGAGGACATGGTGGGACACAAGCTCGGCGAGTTTTCTCCCACGCGAACCTTTCGCGGACACGGCGGCAAGGGAAATAGGTAATCAGGAAGAACTAAGATCATGGCCTATCAAGCTTCACATCGCTACGCTCGCATCAGCGCACGGAAAGTTCGTCCGCTGGCTGACATGGTACGTGGAAAATTTGCCGACGAAGCGCTCGATATCCTGCGATATCAACCGCAACGAGGTGCCCGCATGCTTGAGAAAGTGATCCGCAGTGCCCTCGGGAATGCCCAGGATCCAGATCAGAATCGTGGCCAGACCGTCCGCACAGAAAGCCTGATCGTCAGCGAAGCACGCGTGGACAATGGACCGTTTTTCAAACGCATGAGACCCCGTGCTCGTGGCATGTCTTACATGATCAAGAAGCGCAGCGCACATATTCATATTACATTAGACACCGATTAAACCCTGCAACCCAACGGACTGACATTGAAGCGGTAACACGCCGCCAATCATTGACATTTTTAGGATCGAACGATGGGCCAAAAAGTTAATCCAATTAGTTTCCGCACTGGTATTACCCTCGGCTGGAAAAGTCGCTGGTTTGCCTCTAAGCAGGAATTTGCGGGCCTGCTGCTTGAAGACAAGCAAGTGAGGGACTTTATCAAGAAGAATCCCAAGAGTCGCGCCGCAGGGATTGACCGTATCGAGATTGAACGAACCAGCGTCGAGGTTAAGGTGGTTCTTCACGTGGCTCGACCGGGCTTGATTATCGGTAAGAAAGGTCAGGATGTTGAAACCTTGCAGGACGAACTGCAGAACCTGATCGGCCGCCGGGTTAACCTGAAAATCGAAGAAATCGGAAACCCCGAGATACATGCACAATTGGTCGCAGAAGATATCGCTCAACAGCTTTCAAAGCGGGCGAGTTTTCGCAGGGCCATGAAGAGGACCATGGAGCAAACCATGGAAGCTGGAGCCAAGGGCATCAAGGTGCAACTGGCAGGACGACTGGGTGGGGCAGAAATGGCTCGCCGCGAGAAACAAATTTCCGGATCCATTCCGCTTAGCACCCTACAGGCAAAAATCGATTACGGTTTTACCGAGGCGAAAACTGCCCAGGGACATATCGGAGTACAGGTCTGGATTAACCAGGGATTATTTACAGGAGACGTATCTGATGGCGCTGATGCCGAAGCGGGTGAAGCACCGAAAAAGCCAAAGAGGTCGTATAAAAGGTAATGCGACCCGTGGTAACAAAGTCGTTTTCGGCGACTTTGGGTTGCAGGCCCTGCAAGGTGGCTGGATTAAAGCCCAGACGATCGAAGCTGGTCGTATCGCCGCACAACAATACGTGCGTGGTGAAGGCCGACTGTACGTCCGGATTTTTCCACACAAATCAATCACCTCCACTCCCCTGGAAACACGCATGGGAAAAGGTAAAGGTGAACCTGAACACTGGGTCGCATCGGTGCGTCCTGGAACCATACTTTTTGAACTTGGTGGCGTTACTGAAGAACAGGCGCGAGTCTGTTTTGCACGCCTGGCCCATAAAATGCCAATCCGGGTTCGCCTGGTCAGTCGACGACCTATTTAATTTTGCTCCAAACGGTAAGGGTGTCATGAAAAGCGAACAGTTACGGGAAATGAGCTCCGAACAGCTCCAACTGACCTTGAATGAAACGACGGATCGATTGTTCCGTTTAAGAATTCAAGCCCAGACGGAACGACTCGACGCTCCCAGCGAACTGCGAAAGCAGCGCCGCCTGATTGCCCGGATCAAGACCATCCAAACCGAACGTGAAAACCAAGCACCCGCAACTGAGGAAACAACCGCGGAATAATAACAACCACCAGGATCATGACGATCCCTGGTGCCGGGCCAGCACGAGTTGCTCGACCGGAAAAGTTACTTTAGCTAACACTTTACTGAAAAACGTTAATCATGCCTAAGAAAGTTTCCATCGGGGTTGTCACTAGTGACAAGAACAGCAAGACACGACGGGTCGAGATCCCTCGACTGGTTCAGCACCCCCGCTACGGAAAATACATCCGTAAGAAAACGATCTGTTACGTTCACGATGAAAACGATGAATCGCACCTAGGAGACCTGGTAGAAATCATCGAGGGTCGCCGGCGTTCCAAGACGAAGCGTTGGGAACTGGTTCGAATCCTGGACAAGAACACGGCTGTGGACCTGGCTGCCATGCAGGCACAATCAGACATCGCCGAAAGTGAAGTACGCGAAAGCGAAGCGGAAGAAACACCCGAAACCGAAAGCGAGGCGACGGCAGCACCGGAGAGTAGTGGCGACGCTACTGCCGATGCGGAAACGAGCGAGTAGTTATGATTCAACAAGAAACCAGATTAACCGTTGCGGATAACACCGGTGCCAAAGAAGTGGCTTGTATTAAAGTCCTCGGTGGTACGCGGCGACGCTTTGCCGGGTTGGGAGACGTGATTGTCTGCAGCGTGAAAAGCGTCATACCCGGAAGCGAAGTCAAGAAGAAAACGATCGTCAGGGCCGTCATTGTCAGAACCCGACAGCCGACCCGTCGCAAGGACGGCAGCTACATCCGGTTCGACAGCAACGCCGTCGTGCTGCTGGATGCCGATCGCAATCCCCGTGGAACGCGAATTTTCGGTGCCGTGGCCCGCGAGTTGCGTGAGTGTAATTTCATGAAAATTGTTAGCCTGGCAAACGAGGTGATTTAATGAAGATCAAGGTAGATGATCTCGTGCGTGTCATCGCAGGTGATGACCGTGGCCAGGAAGGCAAAGTGTTAAAGGTCGATCACAAGAACGGGAAAATCGTGGTCGAGATGGTGAACCGTGTGTACAAGCACGTGCGCCGCAGCCAGAAAAACCCGCAGGGGGGACGACTTTCCAAGGAAATGCCGATTGATGTTTCTAACGTAAAACTGATCACTGCACCCGGGGCCCAGGCCACTCGCATTGGTTACCGTTTTAACGACAGCGGAAACAAGGAACGCTATGCAAAGGTGGATGGATCCTCGCTGGGAGAAGTTTCTTCAGACAAAAGGAAATCATCCACGGACAGCTAGGGCCACCGCAGGCAAAGCCTGCCAACCCGGTTAGCCTCAGGAACACGATAACGATAAAGTGCCGGCCAACTACGTGCTGGAAAAGAAAAACTCATGACTGCAAGACTACTACAAAAATACACTGACGAAATTGTTCCCGCCATGAAGCAGGAGTTCGGGCGTGACAATATCCATTCCCTGCCACGGTTGCAGAAAATTATTATCAGCATGGGAGTGGGCACCGCCACCGCAGAGAAAAAACACCTGGAAACGGCCGTCGAAGCGCTCACCGAGATCGCAGGTCAAAAACCCATCGTCACGCTGGCCCGTAAATCCATTGCTGGTTTCCGACTGCGAGATGGCATGGCGATTGGCTGCAAGGTGACGATGCGAGGGACACGGATGTATGAATTCCTGGACCGGTTGGTTGCCCTGGCGCTTCCTCGCGTTCGCGATTTTCGCGGTGTCCGACGTACTGCTTTCGATGGAAATGGAAATTACAGTCTCGGGTTAACAGAACAACTTGTTTTCCCTGAGCTGAATCCTGACAAGTACACGCGTCCCCAGGGAATGAACATCACCCTGGTTACCAGTGGTGCAACGAACGAAGAAGCGCTGTTTTTATTCGAGAAACTGGGTATGCCGTTTCAGGCTGAGGCGGAACCCGAAGGTGTCGCCTGATACGCAGGCGGTAGGACATAGATATACGAATAGGATTTTGTTGTGGCGAGTAAATCAAAAATTGCGAAAGCGAATCGGGAACCAAAGTATTCCAGTCGCTCTGAGCGGCGATGCCAGATCTGTGGGCGACCACGAGCTGTGTTTCGCAAATTTGGGATTTGTCGTATTTGTTTTCGTGAATTGGCTGACCAGGGATTAATTCCTGGTGTTCGAAAGGCGAGTTGGTAGAGGGATTCGAAAAATATGATGACCGATCCGATCGCCGATATGCTAACCCGCATCCGTAATGCGGTGCGTATCGAGCGTCCATATGTGGATATCCCCGTTTCCAAGGTCAAACGTGGGGTTGCCGAAGTACTCAAACGAGAAGGCTATATCTGGGACTGGCAGGAAGTTGAAGCCAACCCCATCGGCAACCTTCGTATTGAACTGAAATACGGTCCCAACGGTGAACGCGTTATACAACGCTTGCGCCGTATTAGTACGCCAGGCAGGCGTGTTTATAGTCGCTCCAAGAAACTGCGACCGGTGCTTAATGGGATGGGTATCACCATCATAAGTACCAGTCACGGGGTGGTGAGCGATCGTGAGGCACGGCAGCAAAACCTGGGAGGGGAACTCCTCTGTGAAGTCTGGTAATGGCAGGCGCAAGCCTGATCACCAAACCGGGAAATCATACGCAGGTTCCCATCATTGAACTAAAACGCGAAGTGAATCATGTCTAGAATTGGAAAACAACCAGTCGCCGTCCTGGACGGTGTCAAGGTCGCCATTAATGGCCAGACCATTACTGCCGAAGGCCCAAAGGGAAAGCTCGAACTCGAGCACCGGCCTGAAATCAGCCTGGAATATGACGATGAAAAGAAACTGATCCATGTCAAACGGACCACGGACGAGCGCATCGCCCGGGCTCTGCATGGACTCACTCGATCACTCGTCAATAACATGGTCCTGGGAGTCAAGGAAGGTTACGAAAAGCGGCTTGAAATCGTGGGTGTAGGTTACGGCGGTACCGTGCAGGGAAATCAACTGCAACTCCGTGTCGGCTTCGCCAACGAAATCAAGAAAGCCATTCCGCAGGGCCTCGATGTCACGTGTCCGGATCAGAACCATGTGGTCATCAAGGGCTGTGACAAGCAGAAAGTCGGCCAGTTCGCTGCCGAGGTACGGGCCGTTCGAAAACCTGAACCCTACAAGGGTAAAGGGATTCGGTATGACGGTGAATACGTGAAGATCAAACCTGGAAAAGCAGCAACCTAGTAATTGAATCCCATGGCCCGCCATGGATTGACATTGAATCGGAAGGTCAGTTTCGTGAACAAGAACAAGTTCCTCGGAAAACAACGTGCTCGACGCAAGTCACGAGTCCGCAAGAAAGTACAGGGAACCGCGGACTGTCCGCGTTTGAATGTATTTCGTAGCCACAAGCACCTGGCTTGTCAGCTAATCGATGATGCCAGCGGGAAAACCCTCGTCACGGCAAGTACCTACGAACAAGCACTCCGGAAAGATATCGCTTACGGTGGAAATTGCGATGCAGCCCAAGTGATTGGCAAGCTGCTTGGTGAACGAGCCCTCGAAGCAGGTATCACGAAGGCGCGGTTTGACCGGGGACCGGTAAGGTACCTGGGACGCGTAGCAGCCCTGGCAGATGCAGCCCGTGAAGTGGGCCTGAAATTTTAACAACCAATGACCGGTAACCCGGCACGGAAACCTCAAGGGAGCAATAACACGGTGTCCACGCATTCAAGTCACAGTGAATACATCGATCGCGTCGTCAAAATCAAGCGCTGTGCAGCGGTTGTGAAAGGTGGACGACGATTCAGCTTTGCCGCCCTCGTCGTGGTCGGTAACGGCAAGGGAAAAGTCGGCTGGGGATACGGTAAGGCCAATGAGGTGCCCCCCAGCGTCGAGAAGGCCAACAAGCAGGCTACCCAGTCCATGGTAGAAATACCTGTTGTCGATGGAAGCATCCCCCACACCGTTCGTGGCCGCTTCGGAGCAGCCAAGGTTATCCTGCTGCCAGCCGGACCCGGTACCGGCGTCATCGCTGGAGCAGCGGTGCGAGCCGTCTGTGAGGCTGCCGGTATCACCGATATCCTGACCAAGAGTTTTGGTACCAACAATCCAGTTACCCTCGTTAAGGCAACCATTAACGGGTTGCAGCAATTGCGGACGCAGCAAGAAATTGAAAGACTGCGCGGAGTTACATTGACATGAATCTTGATGACGTCCATCGTGGCATAAAGAAAAACAAGAAGCGTAAGCGGATCGGACGTGGCCCGGGTTCAGGGACCGGCAAGACGGCTGGTCGTGGACACAAGGGACAGAAGTCCCGTTCCGGCTATTCGGCCCATCCTGTTTTCCAGGGTGGAGCAATGCCCCTGGTCCGGCGCGTTCCCAAACGTGGATTCAACAACAAGTTCGCCCTTTCGGTCATGACCGTTAATGTCAGTGAACTCGAGCGCGTTTTCGCTGCCGGTGACGAGGTGAACCCCAAAACCTTGCGGGAACATTCCATTGCCAAGAAACGATACGACGTGCTGAAGATTCTCGGTAACGGTGAACTGAGCAAGAAACTCAACGTTTCTGCTCATCGCTTCAGCCAGTCTGCCCAGGAAAAAATTGAAAAGGCAGGGGGGACCGTCACGATCCTGCCCGGTAAAAAAGGCGTGGTGAAGAACAAGATGGCATCCGCACGGGCCACCGAGTCCGCGCCGGAAGCGGCACCAGCGGCCGATGAAACCGTGGAAGATGCTGTAGCCACTGAAGAAGCCACTGAAGAAGCCACTGAAGAAGCCACTGAAGAAGCCACTGAAGAAGCCACTGAAGAAGCCACTGAAGAAGCCACTGAAGAAGCCACTGAAGAAGCCACTGAAGAAGTGGAAGGTTCAGAAGAAAGTGAGAGCCAGGACTCCTAGGGAAGACATGGAAGTCCCGTTAAATGACCCCTGGCCACCATCCATGGGTAGTAGAAACACGTTCGTTCATACGATCGCTCTACTTGAAATACGAGCAAAAGGATTGACTTAGTCTCATGCTGGAAAAACTCCGCATTGTTTTCACGATTCCAGAGCTCCGGAAGAAAATTCTTCTCACGCTGATGCTGCTGGCCATCTATCGTGTCGGTTACCAGATCACGATTCCGATGGTCGACCAGGCACGGCTCCAGGCAACCAGTGGTGCCGGTGGTGGCATCCAGGATTTCATCACGCGGGTTTCCGTCTTTAGTGCCAGCAATCTAAGCCAGGCCACTATCTTCGGACTGGGGATCATGCCTTACATTTCCGCCTCGATTATTTTTCAACTCCTGGGGAGTGTCTGGAAACCGATCGAGGAACTGAAAAAGGAAGGAGAGGCTGGCCGTAAGAAGATTAACGAGTACACGCGTTATGTCACGGTCATACTTTGCCTTATTCAAAGTTGGGCCTATGTCAAATTCTACCTGATGGCCTTCGATGGAGGTCTCCTGGTACACCCGGACTTCAAGTCACTGGCAACAAACCAACTTCATTTCGGCTGGCAGTTAACTGCCATCATGATGATGACCTGCGGTACGGTATTCCTGATGTGGCTCGGTGAACAGATCGACGAATTCGGTATTGGTAACGGAATCAGCTTGCTGATCATGGCCGGTATCCTGGCCCAGATGCCTGGAGCCCTGATCGAGATGTTCCAGACCCAGGTCAAGATTGCACTAACCGGTATTTTCTCCGGTGAAATCGGCGTGGAAGCACTGGCCTTGCTCGCTGCCTGTTTCGTCGGTGTGGTCGTCGGTGTTGTCTTTATTACATTGGGCCAACGACGAATTCCCACGCAGAGTGCCAAGCATGTACGCGGTCGCAGAGTCTACGGTGGTAGCCGTCAGTACTTACCGCTACGAATCAACCAGGCTGGCGTGATGCCTATTATCTTTGCCAGCAGTCTTTTAATGGTGCCCGGTTTCCTTTTCTCGGCATTGTCTGGGATCTCCTGGGCGACCAATATCGCAACACCACTGACCCAGGTCTTTACCAGTCAAAGTGGATTTATCTACAACCTGTTTTATGTCTTGATGATTTACTTCTTCTGTTATTTCTGGACGGCCATCACGTTCAACCCCAAGGAAATGTCAGAGAACCTTAAGGATTACGGAACCTTTATTCCGGGGCATCGCCCAGGCAAGCGGACCGCCGATTACCTGGAACGTGTCATGGTGCGTATCACCTACGTGGGAGCTGGTTTCCTTGCCTTTATCGCGATCGTACCAACCATTATTTCATCGCTGCTGGGCGTCAGTTACCAGGTCTCCAGCTTTTATGGTGGAACCGGTTTGTTGATCGCAGTTAGTGTTGCATTCGACCTGGTGCAAAAAATTGATAGCCACCTGGTGATGCGAAATTACACAGGCCTTCTAGAAGGCCCGTAACGTATAAACCCCTATAGCAACTCGATCCAGTGAACTTACCCGGAATGCCAATTGCAAGCCGGCGCCCGGGACGAAATCTTTTAATCTGATTTTTCCGGTAAGGCACTTAACCATGCGGATCATACTGATCGGACCACCCGGAGCGGGCAAGGGAACACAGGCTGAACACCTGGTGCGAGATCTAGGTATCCCGCATCTCTCCACTGGAGAAATGCTCCGTGCTGGTATCAAGGCTGGTACCGAGCTGGGGAAACAGGCAGCCCGGTACATGGACCACGGCCAACTGGTCCCGGATGACCTGGTTGTCAGCATCGTCAATGAACGCATACAGGAAGAAGACTGCCGCAACGGATTCTTGCTGGATGGGTTCCCGCGCACGATCCCACAAGCCCATAAACTGAACGAATTACTCGATCAGCGGCAGACTCAACTCAACCTGGTCTTGGAGATCCAGGTTGAGGACCATGAACTGGTAGAACGGCTTCTGGAGAGAAAACGGCCGGATGACACGAGTGAAACGATCAAGGCACGGCTACAGGTCTACCAGGAGCAGACCAGCCCTCTCCTGGTGTACTATTACGAACGGGGAATACTGGCCACGATCAACGGACAGGGCACGCCTGATGAGGTCTACAAGCAGATCCAGCAGGTCCTCCAGCAGCATCGGGTTAATAACTGAGCCAAGAGACGCCAGAAGCCCTATTTTTTCCGGCCCACGCCCTTGAACAAGTCGCTCTAAAACATTTATAATTGCTGACTTCCGTAAATTTAGCTGAGGATCCCATAATGAAAGTCCGTTCCAGTGTTAAGCCGATGTGTGACAACTGTAAAATCGTGCGTCGCAAGGGTCGGATTTATGTTATCTGTTCCAATCCTCGTCATAAGCAACGACAGGGTTAAGGGACGACGCCAGCAATTTTTTTACGGAACAAAACAGGACAGGAGTTAACCGTATGCCACGTTTACTAGGTGTCGACATTCCCAACGACAAGTCCACCGTCATCTCGTTGACTTATCTCTACGGAGTGGGTCCACGGATCGCACGGGAGTTGTGTCACAAGGCCGGTATTTCCCCCCAGGGGAAAGCACGGGACCTGGCTGACGATGAACTGGGACGGTTGGCCGCACTGCTCGAACGTGACTACGTCGTGGAAGGTCCACTGCGACGACAGTTACAGCAAAGCGTGGCACGACTGCGAGATATCAAATGTTACCGCGGACTGCGACACCGACACGGGCTGCCCGTTCGAGGTCAGCGCACCCGCACAAACGCCCGCACACGCAAGGGGCCCAAGAAAACCGTGGCCGGTAAGAAGGGCGTCAAGGACCTCAGGTAAACAGATTAATCAGCTACCCACGAACGGGTTGCTTACTTAAACCATTAACAAGATTAAGAGTAGGGAGTAGTTGCTGGAGTGGCTAAAGGTAAAAAGCGAAAAGTACGAAGAAATGTGACTATTGGAGTTGCCCATGTAAAGGCAACTTTCAATAACACCACGGTTACAATTACCGACACCAATGGTGACACCTTGTGCTGGGCGAGTGCAGGAACTTGTGGCTTCAAGGGAAGTCGTAAAAGTACTCCGTTTGCTGGTCAATGTGCTGCCCAACAAGCTGCTGAAAAGGCGATCAAGTTTGGTGTCAAGGAAGTGGGCGTACGCGTGAATGGACCTGGATCCGGCCGCGAAAGTGCGATTACGGCATTACAGGCAGCTGGCCTGACCGTAAAGGTTATTGAAGACTGCACACCCATTCCACACAACGGTTGTCGACCACCCAAGAAACGACGTGTATAGCAACAGTTGAATCGCTCATTGTTCATTCATCGCGCGTGGCGCGAACTATTTAAATACCAAACACGAAACCCCAATTCGGTTTCCATGGAGGCCTGGCATGCATATTCGATGGCGCGGACTGGAATTACCCAGCATAGTCGAATGCGAAAAAGAAACATTAACCTCGACCTACGGTAAGTTTTACGCGGAACCGTTCGAACGAGGATTCGGTGTCACGATCGGTAATAGCTTGAGACGTATCCTGCTCTCCAGCCTGCTCGGCAGTGCCGTGACACAAATCAAGATCCGTGGTGCACAACACGAATTCTCGTCGATCCCTGGCGTCCTCGAGGACATCACCGATATCGTCCTGAACGTGAAGTCGCTGGTCGTCAAGAATCATAGCGGTTCCACCCGCGTGATCACGATCGAGAAAGACCAGGCAGGGCCCATCCTGGCCGGTGAAATCCAGACCGATGCCGATGTCGACATTATCAATCCGGATCTCGTTATCGCAAATCTTACCGACGATGTCCCTTTCATGATGGAAATGGTCGTGGAAGATGGTCGAGGTTACGTACCCGCTACCGAACAGGGTACCGGTGATCATGAAATCGGTATCATTCCTATCGACGCGGTCTTTAGTCCGGTTACCCGTGTTCGTTACGAGATTGATGAAACACGCGTCGGACAAAAAACAAACTATGACAAGGTTACCTTGGAGATCTGGACCAACGGTTCGGTCTCCCCGGAACTGGGCCTGGTCGAAGCATCCAAGATCCTGAGAAAGCATCTGAATCCTTTCATCCAGTATTCAGAACTCGGACCCCAGGTTCACGCCGCGAATCGAGCTCCCCGATCGACGCACGATGCGGAACTCGAATCCAAGCTGAACATGCCCCTGGCAAGCCTGCGACTCTCGGTACGGGCAAGCAATTGCCTGGAAACCGAGAATATCCACGCCGTCAGGGACCTCGTGCAACTGACCGAGGATGAACTGTTGGAAGTACGAAACTTCGGTGAAACAACACTGACCGAGGTACGAGAAAAACTGACCGAGCTGGGACTACACCTGGGAATGCGTGTACCACCCCCGGCGAATCCCCTGATTTCCTGAGGTTACCTGGAATTACCTGACATTACGGATCAAGCTGAAACGGAAGTCAAATCGCTAGCCCTGTCACTGTTCCGGACTAGCCGCGATCCTGGCAGTACAAAAGAAGACTGAACGAACCATGCGACACAAAAAAAGAGGCCGAACACTCGGCCGTAATTCGAGTCATCGACGGGCCTTGCTACGAAACCTGGCTAGTAGTCTTTTCCTGACCGAATGGGACTTTGAAGAAAACGAACTGGACGCACCCTACGAAGAAGCACCAAACAATCCCGGCCGGATTACCACCACCTTGCATAAAGCCAAGGAAGTTCGTTCCATGGTGGAAAAATGCATCACGATCGCACTCAAATCACTTCCCGCCGAACGCCAGGCCGAGGAATTCGCATCTCCCGCAGATAGGAAAAGCGATGCCAACGCTTACGATTCCTGGCGGCAGAGTGAACAATGGCAACAGTGGGCAGCGGCTCGTGCCCCTGCAGTCACCGCACGACGACGTGTCCTGCAAATCCTGGGGAACAAGAAGGCCGTGAAGGTACTCTTCGAACGTGTTGCACCGCGTTTTGAAGACGAGGGCCGCACCAGTGGATACACCCGAATCCTGCGACTGGCCAAGCCGCGACTCGGCGATGCAGGCACCCGGGCAATCCTGGCCTTCACCGGTGGACAGGAAGATCGACCAAGCGGAACCGCCACGCAACCGCTTGTCTCTGATGATGAGCTGATCGATGAAGCACTCCTGGAGGACCAGGAAGCACAGGTTGAGGACGAAGCACAGGTGGAGAATGAAACACCAGAGGAAGTAACCGCGGAAGATCAGCCAGAGGCGGATGCACCGGCCGAAGATGATGCACCGGCCGAAGAAACGACGGACGAAGCAGATAACCAGGATGCTGCCGACGATGGCGAGGCAACGGATGCTGCCCCGGAAGAAGACAAAGAGTAAAGCGGCGTAGCTCGTTTTACCAGGCGGCCCAGACCTCTGCGCACTGGATCGGCGGATGGTACAGGGGATTGAACATGAGGTTCAAGCCAACTCACCAGGCGCAGGATGCAAAGCGGGTTAACCGCAGCACGTCCGCCCATGCCAGCAGCGGCTTCGACTTTACAAGCCATATCTACTACCTCTGTCACGATGCCTGTACCCGGCTTACCGAGTTACAGCATATCGATATGCAACGCGTGGCCGTGACATTCTCCCAGGCTCGCAAGCAGGTTTCGCACGGCCTCTATGCTTCCATGACTCCAATGCGATTCGAGGGAGGGGCATTGCAGGACACTTCGGAAGAACAGCATTACACGGTGCAACGTCTTTATGATGATAACGGGTGCGAAATGATGTACATCCTGCGGTTGTACTTGCCACGTTTCATGGAAGAGAGTTTCCAGGAAAAACTCGTCACCATCTTTCACGAACTGTGGCACATCAGCCCTGACTTCAACGGGGATCTCAGGCGGCACGAGGGTCGCTGCTATCTTCATACCCATTCACAAGAGCAATACGATGTTTCAATGGCCCAACTGGTCGCCAAGTGGCTTCAACTTAACCCATCACCAGCGCTGTATGCATTCCTACAATACGATTTCAATGAACTCCAGCAACGGTTTGGTCGAATTTACGGGGTCAAGATTGCACATCCCAAGCTGATCCCGTTGAAACACCAGGCCGACTCTTGATTTTTCGCCGTTCGGCGAGCCTGAACCACGAGGGTCACGCAAAAACTGCATTGACCTTATCTGCAGTCAGCGGTATTCTCCGCTCGCTACCATCCCGTTCCTCGGACAGGTAAACCATGACCCGTAACCTGATTCAACAATGGCTACTGCTAACGCTGATGGTTACAGCGGGTCTTCTCGGCGGATGCCAGGCGTGGTCCACGCCCCAGTGGACAGCAGACCAGGCAAAATCACTAGAGTTGCCACCTCCGCGCATGTCAGCAGATTCCGTGATCCTTGAAATCGCTTTTGTTCACGTGACGCCGGAGGACAACAGGCTGGGCGCCGATCTGTGGCATGACCTCGATGAAATTCCCCTGGCCTGGAAAACCCACCAGGGACTACAGCGAAATGGAATACGTTGTGGCCTGATCGCTGGACAGATCCCGGATTCGCTACAACAACTCATCAAGGCCGATAAAAATACCTTGGACGTGAAGGACTTGAACGGGAACCTGAAGCATGACCTGCGAAGACGCAACCAACGAATCCACAGCCGAGCCGGCCGGCGAGGCCAGATTATCCTGGGAAACCAGGTACAACCCACCATGCACATGGTCCTGCGTGATGAAGATTATGCCAGTGGCGAGACATTTCACCGGGCGCAATGTGCCCTGGAAATACGAACCTATCCACAGGGTGATGGGCGAGTTCGAATCCAGCTTGTCCCGGAAATTCAGCATGGAGACATGCGTTCCCAGTACGTGGGCCATGATGGCTCATGGCTACTGAACAATAACCGTGAAACACGTACCTTTGACAATCTCGCCATGGAACGGCTGATGACACCCGGGGAATCCCTGGTGCTCAGCTGCACACCGGAGGTCAAGGGACTCGGACAACACATGTTCGCAGATGGTCAACGTGACTCCGACACTCAATACCTGGTGTTGATCCGACTGGTTCAAACTCAGTTTGACGAGTTGTTTGCACCTGACAACTCGGAACAACCTGTTACGGAACGGTGGGAATGAGTCGGGAACGCCCCGTTGCCAACTCCGGCCGTCTAGCCGATAATAACGGATTGATCACCTGGAGCTCATCATGTGCCGGCCGAGTTGGACCATGATATTTTCCAGGTCCTCGGAATCATTAGCCTGCCAATTCTCGACAGGCTGAACCTGTTCTTTCTCGAGACCTTTGCCCGAAACAATAACAAGGAGTTGGTTGAATGGCCCTCGTCCCACTGCGTACCCTGCTGGATCATGCTGCTGAAAACAACTATGGTGTCGCCGCTTTTAATGTCAACAACATGGAACAAATCCAATCCATCATGGAAGCTGCTGATGAAACCGATTCCCCGGTCATCGTACAGGCTTCTCGTGGGGCGCGTGCCTACTCCCAGGATGCTTATCTTCGACACCTGATGCTGGCTGCGGTAGAACTCTATCCCCACATCCCGGTCACCATGCACCAGGATCATGGGAACAGCGTCGAAACCTGTCTCAGTGCCATCGAGAATGGCTTCACCTCGGTCATGATGGATGGGTCGCTCCAGGAAGATGGTAAAACACCTGCCGATTTCGATTACAACGCTCGGGTGACGACCGAGGTAGTGCAAATGGCACATCCCAAGGGAGTCTCGGTCGAAGGAGAGCTAGGATGCCTGGGATCACTCGAAACAGGGCAGGGTGACCAGGAAGATGGACATGGAGCAGAAGGGGTTCTCTCTCGTGATCAACTGCTAACCGACCCGGAAGAGGCAGAGCAATTCGTGGCGGCAACCGGGGTCGATGCATTGGCCGTGGCTATCGGTACCAGTCACGGCGCCTACAAGTTCACTCGCCAACCCGATGGCGACGTACTGGACATGAAACGGATTGAGGAAATTCACCAACGACTTCCCAATACCCATCTCGTGATGCATGGCAGTTCCTCGGTACCCCAGCACCTGCAGGATATCATTAACGAATTTGGAGGAGATATCCGCCAGACATGGGGCGTACCGGTTGAAGAAATCCAGCGTGGTATCCAGCATGGCGTGCGAAAGATCAACGTGGATACCGATAATCGACTGGCCATCACCGGAGCGATCCGGAAGGTCCTTGCAGAGGCTCGTGAAAAATTTGACCCTCGTGACTACCTGAAACCAGCACGAGAGGCGATGAAACAGGTCTGTGTTGATCGTATGACGGCATTTGGGCAAGCAGGACATGCTAGCCAAATCCGCCAAACAGCAACCAACTAACGTTCACGTTGCCCCAGATTCCAACCCCCGGTACAATTTCAGCCGCGGAAAATATGCGCAGAATTCTCTCGTCAAGGATGACGACGGTATGCAGATGGATGAATCTCCCCGTGCGGACCTCGTGCCAGATTCGGCAACGATTGATCCCTGTGACCTGGCGCGCCAGGTCATTCGGACAGAAGCTGCTGCGTTGATGCAGCTAGCGAACGCGCTTCCGATCGAATTCGCAAGTGCAACCCAAACAATTTTTCACTGTCCAGCCACAATCATTTTCACTGGGATTGGCAAGGCTGGCCTGATTGCCCGCAAGCTCGTTGCAACGTTCGGATCCACCGGAACACCCGCGCACTTCCTGCATCCCAGTGAAGCCGTCCATGGTGACCTGGGGCGTATCCACTCGCAGGATATCATCATCCTGCTTTCCTACAGTGGAGAAACCGAGGAAATCACACGCCTGCTTCCTGCATTAAAACAACTGGATGTTACCACGATCGCTATCACGGCAGATCCCACCAGTAGCCTGGGCAGGTCTGCTCATATCGTGCTCGAGTTGGGCAGGGTCGAAGAAGCCTGCAACCTGAAGCTGGCACCCAGCACCAGTACGACCATGATGCTTGCCCTGGGAGACGCACTGGCCTTCGTCGTCAGTCGCATGCGATCCTTTGATCAAAACGATTTCGCTCGCTGCCATCCGGCCGGCAGCCTCGGCAGACAACTCACTCGCGTGGAAGCAGTCATGCGGCCCCTGGATGAATGCCGTATTGCATCCGAACAGTTAACCGTACGTGAGGTATTTACCCAGGCGCTGTTACCCGGCAGGCGAACGGGAGCAGTCATGCTGACCAATGAGGCAGGACAGCTGACCGGTGTCTTTACCGACAGCGACCTGGCTCGCCTGCTGGAACAAAAACAAGATCATGCCATCGACCGACCCGTAAGGGATGTCATGACCCATCAACCTCATACCGTGAATGCCCACTCGCTTATGACAGAAGCAGTGACCCTGCTGGCCAGTCACAGGATCAGTGAACTGCCGGTCGTTAACCGGCAGGGGGATCCTGTAGGGCTTATCGACATTACGGACACCGTGGCCTGGTTACCCGATCAGGTACGAGACAATGAGCCGCAAGTACCCATGCCCTGGCCCAAGAGCGCCTGACTCGGGATCACAGCAACGTAACCAAAGGGGAGCCTGAAGCATGGCCGCCGCAAACGCTCACAATATCGAGTGTATCCTGTCCGACGTGGATGGCGTGTTGACCGATGGAGGAATTATTTTCGACAACCAGGGAATCGAGGCAAAGTCCTTTCATGTCCGCGATGGACTGGGGATCAAACTGTGGCAACGCGCAGGCTACAAGTTTGGCATTCTCACTGCCCGCACATCTCACATCGTTAAGGTACGCAGCGCCGAACTGGGAATCGACATTGTACGTCAGGGATTCGAAGAAAAGCTTTCTATTGCCCAGCAAGTGATCGCAGAACTAAAGCTGCAGCCCGAACAGGTCTGTTACATCGGTGACGACTTGACAGATTTACCCGTCATGCGACACGTCGGCTGGGCCGTGGGCGTGGCGGATGCTGCGGATGAAATCCGGGAACATGCCAACCTCGTAACACAGGCTCCCGGAGGCCGTGGGGCCGTACGAGAATTGGTCGAACACCTACTCAAGGAAAAAGGACGATGGGACGAATTGATTCGCCACTATACGACGGATTGATCCTGGACCAAGAGACAGGCAGAAGGTCATTGAACAGCCATAACCCACTGACGGAAAAATAATGTTACGACGTGCTTGGGGTACCGCAATTTCACTGCTGATCGTCCTGATCAGCTATGCTGCCTATGCGCTCCTGATTGTTCCCTGGATTGAGCCACCCGCCCAGGCCAATAACACCGCTGGTATCGATGCCAAGTGGTTACCCATGCCCCCCCGACGACAAGAGGAACTGGCAAAGATCTTCCCACCCGGGTCCTGGCAACTGGACAGTCCCACGATCATCGAAAGTAATTACGGGACACTCATTTTCAAACAAAACACACGTAGTGATGACGCCCTGGAAATTAAACCCTGTACGCTAATTGTTTATGCACAACAGGAAAATAACGGACTTTCTTCTGAAATGCCTCGGCGACGGGCCTATGTACTGGATGCGCCCGAGGGTGCCATGCTGGAACATGAAGGCAACCTCAACTTTAATCAGACAAGAGGAGGGCGGATCACTCGCGGACGATTACTGGGTAAAGTGTCCATCTACAGCGCAGCAACGTCGGCAAACTCCGACGATGCAATCCACATCTCAACCCGTAATGTGCAAATCGATCGGCAGCGAATCTGGACTCCACACGAAGTAGATTTTCGCATGGGCCCACATCACGGAAGCGGCCAGGACCTCGTGATCACCCTGGCCCGTGTCAACAACCCGGACCGGGTCGACCAATCGCCTGATGTATTCAATACCATCGACTCCATGGAATTGATTCATGTCGATGGAATCCATCTCCAGTTAAGTCGACAACTCCTGGCTCGCCAACCGACATCCGCGACTGCTATCAGCAGCGACCCAACTAAACCACAGGCAACCACCTCTCTCATCCCCGTTGAGATTCAATGCCAGGGGCCGTTGCGAATGGATCTGCGAAAACAAGTGGTTTCCCTGGAAAAACACGTCGATGTCCTGATCCGTAACCCTGCCGGGCCCGTGGACCAGTTAACCTGCCAACGACTCGATTTACGGTTTCGTCCACAATCACTCATCCCAGCTGACCCAACAAGTCCCACGGTTATCCAGACACCTGGGAAGACCTCCAAACCAAACGCTCGAATCGAACCGCTTGAATTAGCAGCTATCGGAAATCCCGTAATCCTACGCGCACCTTCAGTCGGTGCCATTGCCCGTGCCCAACGCGTCCTACTAAACCTTCCTCACAGACGAATTCTCCTGGAAGATACCAACCAGGCGTTGATCGTCCAGAACGAACACCAACTGGTCGCTCCCCACATCGAGTACCAGTTTCCACCACAACCCAAGCAATTAGGACAATTCGTGGCTACTGGACCGGGACGCTATGAGGGTAAGTCCCGTGCTGCCACACGCCCGGAATTCATGGCGAGTTGGCAACAGGAGTGTCGGCTGACCAAGAAGCAGGACCGACATGTTTTTTCACTAGTCGGTAAAGCACAGATCTCCCAGCCCCAGCAGGGAACCGTCCAGGCGGATGATCTGCATCTCTGGTTTCAGGAAATTCCAGTTGCCACGCCAGGTCGCATGGACGGCAATCCAACCATCACAAGCCAGGACTCCCTCGGGAACAATAGCAGCAGCCGTCTGACCGCCCGAATACGCCCACAAAAAATGGTCTTTCGTGGAAATGTACAAATCGATACGCAGCAACTATCCGCAACGACAAAGCTTATTGAAATCTGGTTCCGTGAGTCGTCGGCGGTAGCCCCGATTAGCAATCCCGGACAGCTTCCTGCCGGCCCCCGGTCGTCTCCCACGCTGACGCTACCAGCGACCCGTTCCAACACCAAGCTGAATGTAAAAGGCGACCATGTTCAACTCCAGGTTAACTTGCTCGATCCGCAACCGGCCATCACCCATATGACCGTGGAGGGAGACGTCGCACTCAAACAATTGACAGTGCCTGCCACCAGTAACGATTCGTTTCAACTACATGCCCAGGTCCTCCAGTTGAAACGCTATGCCAGTGGATTTTTCAATGTCTCCATTCGTGGAGAGAAACAACCTGCTGACATCCAGGTCGGATCCATGAAACTGATTGGTTCAGACATTCACCTGGACCAGGAAGTGAACCGTATGTGGGTAACCGGCCCCGGCCAAATGCACCTCTTGCCCAAACAGAAACAAGCAGGCCAGCCACAGAACACGACCCGGATTAGCTGGGCAAAACAGCTCGATTTCGACGGTCAAATGGTAAGCCTGGAAAAAGACGTTCAGACCGTAGTCCAGTCCCAGGGGACCGCCGGCGAGACCACGCTCACACGGATCAGCGGTGCCCTTCTACAAACCACCTTTGACCGTCACCTGGATCTGCGAAAGCCCGATCGGACAACGCCCCTGCAACTGGGACGACTCACGTATGGTGGAAACGTGAAAATCCTCAGCCAAACGCATACCAGCGATGGGAACCCCCTGGCCGTCGATCAATTACACGTGCATAGCATGACACTTCACATGACACCCAACTCGCAAAAAGGTGACCTGAAAGCAACCGGGCCTGGCTGGGGAAGCAGTGTTCGAGTTAATCCGCGGAAGCAAACTCCGGCAATCAACGACCAGGACCCATCCCGGCCCCGATTACCCGGATCCGACTCCAACCTGATCTACGTGCGGGTCCAGTTTGAGAACGGCATCGTGGGAAATATCATGAAACGTTACATCCGGTTCTACCGACGCGTGCAAACCATCTACGGCCCCGTGGCCAACTGGAACTCGACCCTGTCCCATGAGACCCTCGGAGAAGAGGGGATCGAGCTAACCTCTGACCAACTGCAAATCGCCGACCTTCAGTACCGGGGAAAACCATCCCTGGTCATGGAAGCACTGGGCAGCACTCGAATCGATTCCATGAAATATTCCGCGCTGGCCCACCGGTTAACCTACGCCCAATCGAACAGCTTGCTCACACTCGATGGAGACAGGGACCATGCTGAACTGGTGATCAAGCCTCGCAGGCAGACCCCGGACGTTATCGCCGGGAAAATCATGTACTGGCTGGATACCAATCGGCTGCAGGTAGAAAGGGCCATTCGCCTGGACCTGGGACGAATTCCCAGTCGTCCATAACGTACCTATACGGCGAGCAATTCAGACCAGTCGCCGGCGTTCTGCTTCCAGGCTTTCTGCCAGGAAGCCAATGGCACGAGCCGCCATATGATTGTAATAGGGAAAACCGTGCCCCCCGGCTTCCGTCTCCAGGTCAGACTCATGGGGAATTCCCAGCGAAGCCAGCTTCATCTGCAAACGGTCCGAACTCTCGTACCAGTCTGCATCCGTGGGATCACAGCAAAAAAACTGGTGTCGCGGCCAGTTGAGTGGGTGCACATGCAACGTGGCCGTATCCTGCCGAGCGGCCTCTGGTTCATCGTACATCAGCGGTAATGTTTCATCGCCCTGATCAAAACGTCGCTGGTAATCAATCGCAGGAGAAATAGCAGCCACTACCGGAAACTTATCTGGATACTTGTAGGAAAATCGCAGGCTTCCCTGGCCCCCCATGCTGGTTCCCAGCAAACCGATTCGGGGAGGTTTCGTTTCCCATCGCTGCTCGATATAGGGCAAGACGTTCTGGAAGACATGCTGCTCAGCCGTTAACTCCGGGTCGAACTCCTCGCAGATTCGGTCGGTCCACCAGCTGCGTTGGGTAATCGGCGCTACAACCGGCAGGCCATGCTGCTCGAAGGAATCGGTAAAGCAGGTATTATCAACCAGACGCCCAATATGTACCCCATGCAGGAAAAGGATGACGAAACCGGCATCGTTCAATACCGCGGGTTGATAGACATCACACGGATGCCCACCAACCATCTCTTCACTCCACTGACCATTCGTACCAGCCAACGTCCCGTCTCCCATTCATCATTGAAAACAGTTGCTATTCTTGTTTCGCATCCAGTACACCTGGGTATCATTGCTTCACCTGTTGTAACCCCTCGATGCCATCAATGCGACCCTCGTTGACCCGGTGTCAGCTGGCAGTCCCTTGTTGGATTCAATTTCGTCCAGTAGTCTTGTTATCAGCATTGCCGTTCCCAATCGCTCCCATCTGGCCTCGGACAAGGAGCCGCTATCTTGAGTGAAGTCCCGATTCGATCTACGGACCTGGATGCCATCGAAGTTGCCTGGTTTGCCGCGCTCTGCGACGATGATTTCAAGTACCTGGGCGTCCAGGATGATACCCTGCGAAGCACCTGGCAACACTGTTCGGAAATCACCTCGACAGCCGATCAACTGGGATATAACAACATCCTGCTTCCCAACGGCTACGTCGCCGGGCAGGATACGCTCACTTTCGCCGCGGGCATGGCTCCCCTGACTCAACAGATTAGCTTGCTGGTCGCCATTCGTTGTGGCGAGTACCATCCCCCGATGCTGGGACGCGCACTGGCAAGTCTTGATCACATGCTCGAGGGACGACTGACTGTTAATATTATTTCTTCGGACATGCCAGGAACGACGCTGCCATCCGAACAGCGTTACCAGCGGTCGCGGGAAGTTATTGAAATCCTGAAGCAGGGATGGCAGCAGGACCACGTTCATTATTCCGGAGACTTCTACGAGTTCGATCTCCCTGCTACCCCGATGAAAACGTACCAACAGAATGGTGGCCCGTTACTCTATTTCGGTGGCATCTCGGAACCGGCTCGTGATCTCTGTGCGAGGCAGTGCGATGTCTTCCTGATGTGGCCAGAAACCGAATCTCGGCTTGCAGAAACCATGCAGGACATGTCTCAACGAGCTGCCCGCTACGATCGCACGATCGACTTTGGATTACGCATCCATGTAATCTGCCGGGAAACAGAACGAGAAGCTCAAGAGGCAGCACGCCAACTGGTCTCTCGCCTGGATGATCAGACCGCCAGTTCACTCAAGCATCGTTCCATGGATTCACGATCACTCGGTGTTCAACGGCAAAATGAACTGCGTGCAGAGGCCGACCAGGATGGCTATATTGAACCCCGTATCTGGTCCGGGATTGGCCGCGGACGATCCGGATGTGGAAGTGCCATTGTCGGCACACCTGACCAGGTACTGGAAAAGATAAAGACCTATACCCAGATGGGCATGCGATCTTTTATCTTCTCCGGATACCCACACCTGGACGAATGCAACCTGTTTGGCCGCCATGTCCTCCCGGAATTAAAGACCTGTCAATTATCCACGGTACAGCAAAGACGCATTGAAAATCCCCTGACCCCTCTTTCCCACAGGCCGCCCTCATGAATGAACCTCTCAAACAGCGCTGGTATCACGGCATCACGCGTTACCAGTGGCTGGTGCTTTTTATCGCCTCCGCAGGCTGGGCTTTTGATGTCTTCGAAGGCCAGATCTTTGTTGCTTCCATGCGAGAGGCAATGCCCTCGCTGCTGGGTGTCAGCAAGGACCACGACCTGGTTAGCAAGTGGAACGACTGGGCGTTCGGAAGTTTCCTGCTGGGAGGAGCTTTCGGTGGGGTCCTGTTTGGGATCATGGCGGATCGTATCGGTCGCTCCAGGACCATGGTGATTACCATCCTCTTCTACTCGCTCTTTACCTGTGTGACAGCCCTTGCCCAGTCACCCAGTCAAATGGTAGCGCTGCGATTCCTGGTCGCCATGGGAGTTGGAGGGGAGTGGGCCGTCGCCTCCGCCATGGTTGCCGAAGTCATGCCCAAGCGCTCACGGCCCGTGATGAGTTCCATTTTCCATGCTTCCAGTGTCTTCGGCACGCTCATGGCAGCCGGGGTTGGAGCTACCATCGTCGGCAACCCGTCACTCGGTGAATCGGCCTGGCGATGGGGATTCGCCATCGGCGTCGTTCCCGCGCTGTTGACACTACTGATCCGCTGGAAACTTAAGGATCCTGAACAATGGATCAAGGCTCGCGAAGTTGCCCAACAGGATACCAGCCAGAAAGCCGGGCGCTTGATCGAGATCTTCCAGGGTGAACAACTGCGCAGCACCCTGGTAGGCGTCAGCCTGGCGTCCATTGGCCTTGTGACGTTCTGGGGTGGCCATATCTATGGCAAGAATGCACTCCTGCGACACGCCCAGCAGCAGGCCCTGGCAACCGAAAGTATTGCTGCGGATGCTGACAAGGCAACCAAGCAGGCTGCCTACCAGGAACATGAAGAAGAGATTAAGCAGGCAGAAATGCTGAGCATGACTCTCAACACGATTGGAGGGGGACTTGGCCTCGTCTTTTTTGGTACCATCTCCACGCGACTGGGACGAAAAAAAGCCTTTATCCTCTATCACGTGGTCGCTTTTCTCCTGATGATCTTCCTCTTCAAGGGACTCATTGCCAACCAGGCCTCAGCAATGGCACTAGCTATCACCCTCCCGATTTTTGGATTCTTTACCCTGGGAATGCATGCTGGCTACGCCGTGTATTTCCCGGAACTATATCCAACCCGATTGCGCAGCACGGGAGCTGGTTTCTGTTTCAACATGGGTCGGTTAGCAACCGCTGCTGCCTTTTTCGGATTTGGCTACGTCACGATTACCGACGAAGACAAGGCCCTGTTACTGTCACCTCTTTACCTTCTGGGCGCAATCATCATTCGCTTTGGACGAGAAACCAACCAGGAAGAACTACCCGAATAAGTTTCACCATGAGTTGGACTGGTTTAGACCGTTACCCGGACTGCTGGTGAATCACGCGCAGGTCGTGGCTACCATCAGGTCGTGCCATCTCGAAATACGTGAACCGCTGATCTGGAAAATCCAGCACATCGAAGTAACGCAGTGCCTTACCTGGCACGGGAGGTCGCAGTAACGGCCCTTCCGGCGTGAGACGATGAAACTGTTTCAAATCCCAACTCCAGGCAAGACCTACGCGTTCTTCATAATTCTCTTCGACACTGGCCGATCCGTCGTAGAGAGCCATCCAGACGTCGTGCTGCCGCCAGAGCGATCCAATGCGACCACAATAAGTATCCCAGCCAGTGTCCGCCGGTCCAAATACTTCGCCCTGCCAGTTCCAGTTGTAACCGTCGTCACTCAGGGCCAGGCCCGTGGCTGAACGGATCAAGCCGGTGTTGTAGGCGTCGGATGTCCCATGCAACTGGTCACTGCTGGAATCTCCGGACGCGTAGGCATAACTGGCAATCATTCCCCACTGTGACCCAATCGAAAACAAGAACGGATCCTTGACCCCTTCAGCTTCAATGTCTGCTGCACTTAAGACCGGCTGAACCGAAGTCAAGTCAAACTGATCGGGCTGATCGGCTTTCACCAGGTCGATGCGCCAGCGACCATCGGCAGGATCAACGTAGCTAACGTAGAGAATCCAACTGCCATCCTCGTGTCGCCGTAGTGCACAGCGCTCGATACTCGTTGAATTCAACTGGTCCTTGGTCGCCCGCCAAATCGTTTCAAATTCAATGCCATCACGACTCCGTGCAATCTGGATCTCCGCTCCACGATCCGGTTCCACTCCCCGCGGCCGACGCAATCGGTAGACCAGGTAGAACATTTGCTCCTGCGGATCGAACATGGCACCGGGAGCTCCAATCCAGTAACCCTCACCCGCACCTGGGGGTTCCCGAACGACCGTGGCCGCCAGCGGGTCAAAGCACTTTTCCTGCTTCCAATGTTGCGGATCCATCATTACGGCCCTTCCAGCATTCCAGGTTTACGAATCAATCCAGAAAAGACCTGTAACCATGGCTTTCTGGAAATCCCTTCTCGTACCAACCATACGAAAACATTGCCCCCTTGGGAATCGGTGACCTGGAAATCCTCATGCCTCACCCGGTACCCGCTTCCTGGCCAGCAGCCTAGAATAGGAACCTGTCAGAAACTACAAACACGCTTTCAACTCAAAGGGCTTTCGTGAAAGTACTGCTCAGCCCAACCCAGTTACAGGACGGTATCCAGCAAATGGCTGACCAGATCAGCCAGCATTACCAGGGTCGCGCCATCACCGTCGTGGGAATCTTAACCGGTAGCCTCATGCTGCTGGCCGATCTGATTCGCATGCTGGATCAACCTATCCGTATTAGCCTCGTGGAAGCCAGCAGCTATCATGGCACAACCACCCGGGGAGAACTGACGATCAACCCGGACCTACTCTCGGATATCAAGGGGAGGGATATCTTGTTGATCGATGATATCTTCGACACGGGGTACACGCTGCAAAAAGTGATCCGAATGATTGAGGATTTGCAGCCAAACTCGGTTCGATCAGCAGTATTGCTATTGAAGGAGGGGCGCCAGGAGGTAGAGTTAAGACCAGATTTTGTGGGATTTCAGATTCCGGATCAATTCGTAGTCGGCTACGGTCTCGATTACCAGGATCTTTTCCGGAATCTTCCCTACGTCGCTACCCTGGAACCCGAAGATCTATCCGGTGAAGCGGAATGAAACCATTGCGCAGCGTGCTGGTCACCCGACGTTTCTGGCCCCTGGTCGGGGGTGCCGAAATGGTCATGGCCAACCTGGGATCTGAATTTCAGCAACGCGCTCTACCATGCCAGATTCTGACCGCGCAGTGGGAAGCATCATGGCCTGTCGAGGTGGTTCACCGAGAGGTCCCGGTGGTACGCCTGCGAAACCCCAGGCAACGCATCTGGGGAACATTGCGCTACCTGAGAAGCCTCGCGAACTGGCTAAAAGCGCATGCAAATGAAATCGACCTGGTCTACGTCTCGATGTTGAAGCATGACGCCTACACGGCAACCCGGATTTGTCAGCAACTGGGAATACCCGTGGTTCTGAGAGCCGAGGGCGGAGGCCAGACCGGTGATTGCCACTGGCAAACCACGGCACGGTTCGGCCTGACGATTCGCCGGCGCTGCCAGGCCGCGGATGCAATCATCGCTCCCAGCCAGGCCATCATGCAGGAATTACGGGAGGCCGGATATCCGGAGGATCGACTGCATCACATTCCCAATGGAGTACCTGTCCCAACTGCTCCTGGTGAAGCCACTCGGGGAGAAGCCCGCCTCGCACTGGCAGAAGCAAATCATGACCTGATTGCCAGCCCGAACGAATCGATCGTTGTTTATACCGGGCGCCTGGATCGCAACAAGGGATTATATGACCTGGTCAATTCCTGGCCCGAGGTACTCCGACACCAGCCTGGCAGTCAACTGTGGCTGATCGGGGAAGGACCTGAACGTGATGAACTCTTTCAGCGAATCAAGGACCTGGATCTGCGCGGTCGAGTCGTGCTACCCGGTGCCTTTGATGACGTGGAAGAAATCCTTGCTGCCGCCAACCTGTTTGTCCTGCCCTCGTATTTCGAGGGCCTGTCCATTTCTCTCCTCGAGGCCATGGCTCACCAGGTTCCGGTGGTTGCCTCGGATATCCCTGGAAACAGGGACCTGGTTGAAACGGGGGTCACTGGCTGCCTGGTACCGGCCGGTGATGTACCGGCAATCTCACATGCAATTCACGATGCACTGGCAAATCCGAGTCGCTCCCAGGAGCGAGCCAGGGCCGCTTACCAAACCGTCCAGGACCAGTACTCCCTGACTTCCATGACCAACGCACACCTGAAGCTATTTGAACAACTAGTTGGCTAATCCATGAGTTTGTTGCCATGACAACCCGTATCGTGTTTTTAGTACCCGACCTGGATGCTGCGGGAGATCTTAGTCCGCTGCGAGCTCTCCTGGATGGTCTGCCTGCTGATCAATACGATCTTCATGTACTGTCGTTCTCAGGCAGGTCCGTTACCCACCTTGTTGAAGAATCAGCGAGTTGCGAGTGGACCTGTATCAACCGACGGAGCCAGAGTGATCCGTTTGCCTGGTGGCAATTTCGCAGTTACCTCCGTCGTTTACAGCCACAGATTATCCACCTCTGGCAACCGTTCGATTTTGGCTGGACCACACTCCTGACCGATATCCTCCATCGTGGTACGCTGGCAGTCAGTCTGCAGAACCCTTTTCCGCGGCTGGTCGAGCATCCCAGCCTGCCAACCCAGTTAATCTGCAAGCGGCCTTACCAGTTCATCACCTCTACATCCTGTCTTCGAGATCGACTCGTAGAGGCTGGTATTTCGAAGCAACAATGTGCCGTTATCCCCTCCGCTGTGCCGCTACCGTTGATCCCAACAGGATATGCCTCTCCGCTGACAGAACTTGACCTTCCTGCGGAGAGTCGGTTGATTGGCAACCTGGATCCAATGCAATCATGGAAACAGGTCCAGGATCTCATCTGGATCACTGCCGTGCTC
>Ga0315331_10000349_pt1 | contig 30887 bp, 20 predicted proteins | sample M160m34915metaG_FD_203456 | JGI IMG/M metagenome (GOLD analysis project Ga0315331, IMG submission 203456) | Ammonia-oxidizing marine archaeal communities from Monterey Bay, California, United States - M1 60m 34915 | ecosystem: Environmental > Aquatic > Marine > Intertidal zone | place: USA...
AACTCGTGAGTGGTTCCTTTGGGGATGACCGCAATTCGAATAGTGTCGTCCTTGGCAGCGGGACCGCAACCTACCAGCCAAAGACTGCACAAACCCGCGAAAAAAGATTTCCAGTGAATATTCATATCGTGAGCTTAGTCACTTCAGTGGGTTTTTCAATGATTTTGGTGATGACTCGCCCTTGTTTTCCTGAGGCTGGGTTTAAAAAATCAATTTCAAACATTCATTCACTGGAATAAGATTGCCACATGGACATCTTAAGAGGCTACCGTTTCAGCTGCTTGGAATTTAATGTCAGAAGCCTGATTTTTGGATTGCTGGTTTTTGCGAACATCATCCATTCCATTGGAGCCGAGGACCGTAGACCCAATATCGTCCTCATCCTTTGTGATGACCATCGCTACGACGCCATGGGGTTCATGGGGCACCCTTTCATTGAGACCCCTCACATGGATCGCTTAGCGGTAGATGGGGTGCATTTTGAAAATGCGTTCGTCACGACATCGCTGTGCAGTCCGAGCCGGGCGTCCATCCTGACTGGTATGTATGCTCATCGCCATGGAGTGATTGATAATTACAATCCTGTGAGCGAAGAGTTGACCTTTTTTCCGCAATTACTTCAGGAATCGGGTTACGAAACGGCTTTCATAGGTAAATGGCACATGGGGGGCAACATAGATGATCCCCAACGCGGATTTGACCATTGGTTGAGTTTCAAAGGACAGGGTGTTTACTGGACCGATCCTTCGAAATCCTCCGTTAAGGGCCGATATGTTCCACAAGCAAGTCGGGATGGATACAATGTGAATGGAAAGGACCGAGTTGAGCAGGAAGGATACATCACCGACGAGTTGTCTCAATTCACTCTGGAATGGTTGAATCAACGCAAATCGGAGAAGCCCTTCTTTCTTTATGTTTCCCACAAGGCAGCACATGCAGATTTCATTCCTGCGGAAAGACATGCTTATCGATATAAAGACCAGAAACTCCCTGTTCATAAGGATTGGAAAGGCAATAAAGTAATCGAACAAGGAAAGCCCTTATGGGTTCAAAACCAACGAAACAGTCGGCACGGCATCGAATATGCCTACTACACTCACTTGGATATGGAGCAATATTACCAGCGTTATTGCGAAACATTGTTGGCTGTGGATGACAGTGTAGGTGAGCTGATGCATTGGCTCGATGAATCGGGGGAATCAGAGAACACGCTGGTTCTCTACATGGGTGATAATGGATTTTTATTTGGTGAACATGGGTTGATTGATAAACGTAATGCCTATGAAGAATCCATGCGCATCCCTCTGATGGTAAAGTTTCCTGGTGTGGTTTCAAAGGGGCTCAAAGTGTCATCCATGGTGGCCAATATCGACATTGCTCCCACCTTGTTGGACGTGGCTGGCGTCAGGATTCCTGAGCACATGGACGGAAGATCGTTTTCTCCAATGCTGAAAGGAAAAAACACGCCTTGGCGGCAATATTTACTGTATGAGTATTTCTGGGAAAGGAATTATCCGCAAACCCCGACCACGCATTCTCTGCGAGGGGATCGTTTCAAGTATATCCGCTATCATGGAATATGGGACAAGGATGAACTATATGATTTGGAATCAGATCCTGATGAATTACAAAACTTAATCAGAGAACCTCAACATCAATCCAGAATCAAAGATATGAATCGAGTGCTTTTTGACATGCTGGAATTGAGTAAGGGGAGAGAGATTCCGTTGCAGCGAGACCGCGGAACACAGTTTTTCCATCGAGCTGCAGGCGGGTCCCCAGCATCTGGCTTTACTTCTGACTTTTACCAATAATCCTCTACTGAAGAGTTGTTTTTCAATAAGCCTTAAAATCCCTTTCTCCAACACTTCAATCTCACCAGCAAAGGAGAATAAGTTTGGTGGATTGAAACCTCAGGTTCCTTGGGAGGTCATCAGAACTTTCATGCCCAACGGGTTCGGTTTTTCGTGGGCTGAACTCACGTCCTCGGTGTTGATGCAGTGGTTTCACTGGTTTCTTTCAGCCAATAATCATGGCGCCCTTTTTGGCAGCAGGGGGTACAATTACCTGCATTCCTCTCAGAATCTGTTTTTTTCCAATAAAACAGGTGTAATACCCGCTCGTATTCTTCCAGGAAGTTCCGAAGTGTGACCTTTCCGAACGCATCCTTTGAATGGCTTGGACAGCAACAAAGCATGATATTTTTGCCCAATCATCTTTTTCTCACCCCGTAATCTCCTTGCACAACAGGCTGAGCTTTAATTAAAAGGTCTATGTGCTTAAAACACGTGTCATCGCTGTTGCGAATCAAAAAGGAGGGGTTGGGAAAACCACAACCACAGTGAACCTGGCCGCTTGCCTGGCGGCTGATGGGTTCCGTGTTCTCCTGATTGATGTGGATTCACAGGCGAATGCAACCAGTGGCTTAGGTCTTGAGAAGGAAGAGGGCGCAAGTGCTTATCGCCCTTTGTTGGGCGAAGGGACCTTGTCGGAGAAAATTAAATCCACCTCATATGAAGGTTTGGACATTATCCCCTCTGAAGTCGACCTCTGTGGGGCCGAGATTGAATTGGCTCAAAGTGAGCGTCACCTCCATCGTTTTCGCGAAGCGCTTCAATCCATTGTTGATTCCAAAAGGTACGATGCTGTACTTATCGACTGTCCGCCTTCACTGGCTGTTATTACGCTGAACGCTTTTTGTGCTGCCGATTACCTCCTGGTCCCGCTTCAATGTGAGTACTACGCATTAGAGGGGGTTGCGATGCTCACGCGAGTGATGAACCAGCTCAAGGAGTCAGGTGCCAATTCGGAGCTTAAATTACTTGGTGTGTTGATGACCATGTTTGATGCGCGCACTCGTTTGTCGCACCAAGTTGTGGAAGAGGTGCGAGGCTATTTTGATGAAGATGTTTTTGATACGGTGATCCCCAGAACAACCCGTCTTGCCGAGGCGCCCAGCCACGGTAAAGCCATCATTGATTACGATCCTTACAGTGCCGGAGCTGCAGCTTATGAAGTCTTGACCAGAGAAGTGGTGTCCAAACTCCAGTTGGAACATCCAAGTAAATTCCAAGCACCCGCTTCAGACGTGTCGGACAACCTTTGATTAAGACTGGTGGGACTAGTGCGTTGCACTCTTGAATCAGGGCGGTGTTATCCCTGTGGACTTTTCATCAAGCATTTGAAAGACTCACTCCAACTGATTGTGATATTAGAAGCCCCCTCCCGATGATGAAAATTTCTCATCTGCGCACGCTATGTTGTTTGCAAGCAGCTTGCTTGTTTTTTTGTTTCTCAGGGGATGCTGCTGGCTCCGCGCAGGGAAGTGCTCTGCTCAAGACAGATATTCTCGGGGTTTTTGCGCATCCAGATGATGAAACAGGCGTGGCCTCAACCCTGGCTCACTATGCGCTGGGTGAGGGGAAAACGATTGTAAACACCTACTGCACTCGCGGTGAGGGCGGGGGCAACATGGTCGGTAATCAATACGGTCCATCGCTTGGCGTCCTGCGGGAAATTGAGTTACGCGATTGCCTGACTCAGCTGGGTGTAAGGCATTGGTATTTTCTGGAGCAGGTTGATTTTGCATATACCGAAAGTATCTGGGCTACTTTGAAACGTTGGAACAAAGAGGAAGCTCTCGAGAGACTGGTGCGGATCATACGCAACCATCGGCCTGAAATTCTCGTGACCATGAACCCTGCTCCTCGGCCCGGGCAACATGGCCATCATCAGGCTGCCGGTGTGCTGGCAACCGAAGCCTTTCGATTGGCGGCTGATCCCTCTGCATTTCCAAAACAAATCGAACGCGAAGGCATACATCCCTGGCAAGTGCGCAAATTGTATTACGGAGGTTCCATGGGGGATCATCAAGCTGTGATCGAATCCACCACCGCCATCCAGGACGGTCTCTCGGCGGGTCAAGTGGCAGGTGAGGCTCTTTCGAATCATCGTTCCCAGGGTTTTGCCCGCATGAAGGGAGCGATATGGCTTCAACGGCCACTGACTTTTTCACTCGTTCATTCAGTCGTTCCGTTCATGATTGAAGAAAGGGATTTGTTCAGGGGCTTGCCGTTCAAGAGTGATGACTTGACGCCGCCGCTGATTTTATCACCATCAACCAAGCTTCTGCGCGCTGCCCCTTTGAAACTTCGGTTTGTGACGCGTCCGGGGATTGAGCGTTACAAGGCATGGGCACGGGAGCAGTTCATTGCACATCTTTCCCAGCAATTCGATCCGGATGTTCCTTTAGTGGCAGGTGAATGGAATGATGTAGTTTTAGCAATAGGTAATCCAGGCAAGGACCACGTCGAAGGTGAAGTGAGGTTTCACTTGCCGAAGGACTGGCGTGTTGATCCCGTCGTTTTACCTTATTCGCTCAAGGGGCATCTCGACATTGAAACATCGGTCAGAGTGAAACCTCCAGCAGGCTTTCCAGCGGATGGAAGCATCCGTATGAGGTCCGAAGTAAACGGGATTTCCGTCACCACAGAGGCCAATCTTCACCCTGTCCCCAGGGGGGAAATATCGAGGATGCCCGATGGAGGTCTGGATTGGGATAGTCCTTTCTGGGCCAGAGTAAAGCCACTGCGTATTCTACCCGAACACAAGATTCAAGGGAAAGCAGACGGTCCACAGGACAGCAGCGCTCTGGTGAAGTTGGCTCACGACCGAGCCTTTGTTTACATCGAAGCTGATGTCATGGATGATCGAGTTGTTTCGAATATCGAACCCAATGATATCCGGGGGCACTGGCGGAGTGATTCAGTGGAGGTTTGCCTGGATCCGGTGGGGGGGGCTGAGGATAGTTTTTCAACATTCAAAATAGGGATCTTTCCCTTTGATACCGTCGGGCAGGTGCGAGCCGCTCGCGACGCTGATGCCAATCAGGGGCCTGTCGAAGAAACCGCACCGGGAACTGAACTCATTTCACTGCGAACAGATCATGGTTATTTGATCAGGGTGAAAATTCCGTTCAATGAGATCGGAGATGACATTGTCTCCGGCAGTCGTCTGGGTTTTAATATCATCATCTACGATGGGGATAAAACGGATGCTGAGCCTGGTGAAAATATCAATGAATCGCGACTGGCCTGGGCTCCTCGGTCTGGCGTGCAGGGGCGGCCTGAAGATTGGGGTCGGGTCGACCTCGAGTAACTGCTTTCAATCCAACCATGTTGCGGCTTCACAATATCAATGATACAGAGTGCCCTGAATTGGCTCCGTATCGTTCCATGCGCAAAATGAGCGACCAGCTGGGTCAAGGGCTTTTTGTGGCTGAGGGGCTAAAGGTCGTCACTCGTCTGCTGGAAACGGACCTTAACATTCACTCACTGCTGCTTACTCAACACTGGTTCGACTCACTGAGAGAAAAACTTGAGAAGCGTCAGGAATCCATGGATGTTTTTATCACGGATAAAAAAGGAATCGAAAAACTGACCGGTTTCGGTTGCTTCCAGGCTATCAAAGCCGTTGCAAATGTCCCGGCTTCTCCTGATCTCGGCGCGCTTTTTCAATCTTCCATTCCTCCTCGTTTTTTTGTTGCCATTGACGGGCTTAGCAGTGCTGAAAATGTGGGAGCACTGGTTCGTAGCGCCGTCGGATTTGGTGCTCAAGCGATCATTGTCGGGCAAAATTCCTGCAGTCCCTACATTCGGCGAGCGGTGCATGCCAGTATGGGAACGGTCTTTAAAATACCTGTGTTTCATTCCAGTAATTTGACAGAAACTCTTGATTTCCTGCGTCAGAAGAGGGTCAGGATGGTTGCAGCTCATCCTCACACGGATAAAGTGGCATTGCATCAAGCAAATTTCAATCAGGACGTCTGCGTGATTCTTGGAAGCGAGGGGGATGGGCTTTCAGAAGAAATCCTGGCCTGCTGTGATGACCAGGTGTTGATTCCGATGGCTCATGATACGGATTCGCTGAACGTGGCGAGTGCCGCTTCTGTTTTCTTTTACGAGGTGATGCGGCAGAGAATCTCCTGATCAAATTTGACTGCTGTCACTTCCTGAAGCCAGTCTTGACGTCGATTTGAATTTTTAGTGACGGAAGTTGCAAATTGGTAGTTTCCGCGTTATCTCTAAGTGGAAATTAAGCTCATTTCATGCCTGATTTGAGACCAGCAGATAACCTGATTTATTAAATTTTTCTTATGTTTTGGATCGTTCTCATTGGAACTTTGGTGATTGGATTTTGGGCGCAGGTCAAGGTCAAACGCTGTTTTGCACACTACAGCCAAATTCGGGCACACAACGGCTATAGCGGGGGCGAGGTTGCCGCCCAGATCCTTCGGTCTGCTGGGATACATGATGTCGGTATACATGTCCAACGCGGACAGCTCAACGATCATTACGATCCTATTCGCAAACGGCTGGTTCTTTCTGATCAAAATTACCACGGCACATCCATTTCTGCGATTGCTGTTGCAGCCCATGAATGCGGTCATGCCTTGCAGCACCAACAGTCCTATGGCCCTCTCAAGTTTAGGATGGCATCTGTTGGGATCACCTCTCTTGCCAATGGCATGCTTACCTGGATCATGATTGGCGGGTTATTCCTTGGTTTAATCCCGTTTCAAATCGCGCTGCCAATACTGGCTCTATGCTGGGGAGTCATTATGGCTTTCAATCTGGTCACGCTTCCCGTTGAATTCGATGCCTCTCGAAGGGCTAAAGTGGTCCTCAACCAGATGGGTTTTACATCTACATCCACTGAAGATGAAGGCGTTTCCAAGGTGCTCAATGCGGCTGCGTTTACTTATGTAGCAGCCTTTGTTTCCAGTTTGGGTTGGTTTCTTTACTACATCCTTCCTTTCGTGACGGGCGGTAGCGACGATTAAGCAGCAATTTAACAGTCACTAGACACCATGCCCTGGTCCTTCAGAATTTTTCAGATTGCAGGCGTAGGCGTTTATTTACATGTAACCTTCATCCTTTTATTGGCGGTTGTTGGTTTCGCTGAGGTGAGTGCCTCGGACTCCGTTCTTACGGCATTCATCGGTATCTTCTCCTTCCTTGCTCTGTTTGCATGCGTGCTGGCGCATGAATTCGGTCACATCCTGATGGCACGCCATTTTGGAGTTGGGACCCGTGATGTCACGCTGCTGCCCATAGGTGGAGTCGCCCGTCTGGAAAAAATTCCAGAGAAACCTTCTCAGGAATTATGGGTAGCTCTGGCCGGCCCTGCCGTCAACGTCGTGATTGTCTGTCTGCTATTCATCTGGATTCTATTGGTAGAGGGAGTAAGCGCAGATTTTCAAGCTATCTTCGCTCACGGGGAGGGCGTCAATCTAATGACGGTCAATCTGATCATGATAGGATTCAATCTACTACCGGCGTTCCCCATGGATGGGGGAAGGGTCCTGAGGGCTTTTCTGGCATCACGGATGGATTATGCAAAAGCCACACGGATTGCTGCTTCATTGGGGCGTTTGATGGCCCTTCTTTTCGTTTTTGCAGGTTTATTCTGGGTCAAGAATCCATTTCTTATCTTCATTGCACTTGTGGTTTGGTTTGGTGCCGGGCAAGAAGCACGATGGGCTGTTTCGAAGCATCAACGGCAGGGAAATACAGTCAGACATTTCATGATACGCGACTTTTACACAGCTCACACCACCTGCACCTTGCTGCAAATAGCTGATCGGATTCTTGCGGGCAAGCAGACTGAGTTTCCAGTGACGAATGATCGTGATGAATTGGTGGGAATGATAGGAATTCACAATGTTCTCGATGGATTAAAAAATCATCCATCATCCACGCATGTCGATACCATCATGGCAACCGAACTCAAAACAGTAGAGGTAAATCATTCTTTGGAGTCAATCATGACCCAATACCAGAGGCATCCGGGCATGCTCCTGCCTGTGCTGGATCAGACTCGGCTTGTCGGCTTGTTGCCGCTGGGAAACATTTCTGACCTGAGCTTAGTTCGTCGCGTATTCGTGGAGGAACTTGCCCTGTTAAATCTGCGATAAATTCCCGTTGATTAATGGTGATTGATATCGGCAAACTTAAACTGTGAATAAGAAGCATTCTAAATCATGTCCGCTTTCTTCTTTCCCCCGATTAAATCCAGGGGGAATCAGTAAAAATATGAAAGTTGCTGATCTTATTGATGAAACATTTCTAGCATACAATGGGGGGCGCTTAAGAGAAGCTGCTCGACTTTTGACGGACAAAATGTTGCCTGAAAATGGTTACGTTGGGATGAGTCTTACAGGGGCATTGACACCGGCCGGATTGGGGAAGTCCTGCCTGATTCCATGGATGAAGGCTGGTTTCGTTGACTGGGTAGTATCCACAGGAGCCAATTTATATCATGATCTTCACTACGGTCTGGACCTTTCCCTTCATCAAGGATCACCGTTTTTAGACGATGTGGACTTGCACCAACATGGCGTGATTCGCATCTACGATGTGATTTTTGATTATAATGTTCTTCTCGATACCGATGCCTTTGTGAGAAGTGTCATTCAAGGGCCGGAGTTTCAACGTTCTCTTGGAACAGACGAATTTCATTATCTGCTGGGCAAGTATGTTGATGCCAGAGCCAAGGCATTGAATCTGAAGGATACATCTGTGCTGGCCACAGCTTACAGGTATGGGATTCCGATTTTTACAAGCAGTCCGGGAGACAGTTCGATCGGAATGAACGTGGCGGCCATGTCGTTACGAGACCTGGCTGTTAGTTTCGATACAAACCGCGATGTCAATCAGACCGCGTCCATTGTTTATGCAGCGAAATCGACAGGTCATACATCTTCCGTTTTTATTTTAGGAGGTGGGTCTCCAAAGAATTTCATGTTGCAGACTGAACCTCAGATTCAGGAAATCATGGGGATTGAAGAGAAAGGGCATGATTACTTTCTTCAATGTACAGATGCTCGGCCTGATACAGGCGGCCTGAGTGGGGCGACTCCTGCAGAGGCGGTGAGCTGGGGGAAAGTGGACCCGGCGACGCTGCCTGACTGTGTCGTGGCCTATGTGGATACAACGGTCTCGCTGCCACTGCTCACTGCTTATTGCCTTTCCAGAAGTCCAAGGAGAAAACATAAGCGGCTCTATAACCATCGTGATAGCATGTTGAATACGTTGAAATCTGCGTATCTGAAAGTGGGATCTGTATCCAAAACAAGCATCGGAAGGAAAGGGGTCCAAAAAGCCAATGACATTGGGAAGAAACACAAAGCCAAATAAAAGGTTGGCAGCGTTTTTTCCGGGATTTACTTTCCTCTCATCACCCAAGTCAAACGATCTTCTCAATATGAATCCACGCATCTTTTCTTTTCTCTTTTTATTCGTGTCGCTTCTGGTGGCTGCCGAAGAAACCCGTTCATTGCGGATCATGACCTACAATATTCATCACGCCGAAGGGGTGGACGGGAAAGTGGACTACGAACGCATCGCAGCCATTATCCGTAAAGCCGACCCTCACATCGTTGCCTTGCAGGAAGTTGATCGTGAGACCTCACGCACCCAGCAGGTGGATCAAGCCAAGCGACTGGCCGATCTCTTGAACTATCAGGTTGTTTTTGGAAAGGCGTTGAATTTTCAAGGAGGCGCCTATGGGCTCGCCATCATGGCCCGCGGGAACATCCATTCAAAATGCACGTTCGCCCTTCCTTATCGCATCGGTCAAGAGCCACGGATCGTGCTGGAAGCAAAGATTGAATTAGGCGACGATTGGCCTTTGATTCAGTTATTCAACGCTCATCTCTGTCATTTAAGCGCCGAGACTCGTTTGGAGCAGGTTCAGCGCATGATTCAGATCATCCCCAAGTATACAGAGAACCTCACGTTGCTTGCGGGTGACTTTAATGCACGGCCCCAGACCGCACCCATGGATTTACTCTGGAAACAAGGATGGAATGATTGTCTTGAAACCCATGACGGGATCGATTACCTGCTTTCATCACCCGGCGCCAAGGTCCAGCTCAAATCATCTCGCATCATACAGGCTCCTTCAGCTTCGGATCATAATCCAGTTTTTGCCGAGCTGATTTTGAACGAAGATTTCAAATAGAGGCGGATTTCAGAGGAGAGCATTCGAGTGCGTTGGGTAATTTGTTCAATATGAAAAGTCTTTGATTTCAATCAATACACCTCCAGTAAGACCAGCCGCTCAACTGACAAACAACCACGCCTTACAATCTGTTTTGGGAAAAATGCTGCTCCTTTTCAATGATTTGCGTTGGTCGAATCACCTTTGATTATTAATGCAATAAATCTACCCTCAACAACAGGGTTTCATCATTCAATCACTCTCGTTTCATCAATGTTTCCCAGAAATAATAGTTGCCTTCAGGAAGAGGTATCAGAATTGCCAGTATTTGGATCTCACCTTGTTACGGTTTAGGCAACGACCGAATTAGGAAGAAATAAACTTTTATAACTCAGCTGATTTTTTCGCTGGTGGGTTTGTGCCTCTCAAACAATGTAATTGCTTGAGCTTCATAAGTGATCCCAATTGTTCATTTACATGCAGCACCCCAAGTTTAATCAAACGGTCTACGAGTGGGTTTGGACCAAGTCGGTCAGATCCTTCTCTGCACATTTAATTTCGCGCTGGATAACTTTGATCAACACCTCCAAATCTTGCTCTTTGAGATCTTTGGCAGAATATTCAAGTTCAGCAGTCAATTCTGCAAGTTCCTGAAGTCCGTTCATGCGGCAAATACTTTTCATGCTGTGTCCAAATCTGGAAATGGCCTCCCGCGCATCAGTTTCAAAAATTTGTTCCAGTTCCTGACGTTTGCTTGGCAGCATTTTGATCAGTGCTTGAGTCAGAGTCAGTGCAGCCTCCAAGCTTAGCTCACTGCAGAGTTTTTTAAATGCAGACTCTGCATCCAATGGATATTTATTGGTTTGATTTGAGTTTAAGTTTGACTTCGATACTCCTGGTTTTTCGTTTTTAAGTGCGGCTTTTAGAGTGTCGATGACATCCTTTTTATAAACGGGTTTGCTGATGTAGTTGTTCATACCCGCCTCCAGGCACTTTTCACGATCTCCTTTAAGCGCAAAAGCGGTAATTGCGATGATGTAAGGGTTTTTAACCAATAAACCTTTCGAGTAGAGCTTTCGGATTTCTCGCGTGGCCTCCATTCCGTCCATGACCGGCATCTGGCAGTCCATCAACAACACATCGTAAACCTTTTTCTTCACTGCCTCCACCGCCTCTAATCCGTTTCTTGCAATATCAGGAATAATACCCAGACGCTTCAGCAATATAGTCATTTGCTGAATATTAATCGGGTGATCTTCCACAAGCAAAACAATGATGCTTTTGTCAAAGGGTTTTGATTGTTTGGTAATGCCGCCTGATAGACTTTTCTGACTATCAGGAATTTCTGGAGCCCCCATTGCTCTATGTATTCCTCCTGAGGCCTCATAAGTTAGTGGGCGGTAAAGGATTTCGTAATAAAAAGGGTAATTCTGGTTCTTAGCGGCCTTTGATGTAGCTCGGGCGATGACGATGACTTGAAATGTTTCGTTTTGTTCCCTGGCTTGCTTGAAGATCTCCTCGATATTGCTCCCTTCTGAGTGAACCAGTAAATTCTCGGAGAGCATGAAATACTTGATTTCTTCCTTCAGTTGAATGGCTTCCCGAAGGCAGTCAAACCCTTCTTTGGGGTTTTCAAAAGATCTGCATTTCATCCCTTTCGTTTTTAGATGGTTTTCAATCACTTCCCTCTCCATTGAGTCTGGTATGACCGTGATGGCTTTTTTATCAAAGATAGAGGATCCGGGCTTGGGTCGCTTCTTCGTATCAATCTCAAAAGGCACTTCCACTCTGAATCTGGTTCCTTGGCCATATGTGGACTCAACCTCAATCTTGCCATGCATCATATTGATCAACTGGCTGCAAATGGAAAGCCCCAGACCGGTTCCTTGCTGATTGTGACTGCCAAATCTTTCCAGCTGAGTGAATGGTTTAAAAATGTCATTCAAACGTTCCGAGGGAATTCCGATACCTGTATCCGAAACTTCGAAATACACGATGGGGGACTCCTCGGATGATTCGTCTGTTGTTCCAACTCTAACCTCAACTGAGCCTTCTTCGGTGAATTTGATGGCATTACCCACCAGATTGATAAGGATTTGGCGTAAGCGTGAATCATCTCCAATCCAATTGTTTGGTAATTCCGTATGCACCAAGATTTCAAAATCCAGTTTTTTCTTGGTCGCTGCAAAGGACATTAGCAAAACGACTTCATCAGTAAGTTTTCTCAATTCAAATGGCTTTACCTCAAGTTCGAATCGATCGGATTGGATTTTGGAAAGATCTAAGACATCATTGATGATTTTTACTAGCGATTCGGAGCTGACCCTGATCATTGATATATAATTTCGCTGATCTCTTTCGAGGTTGGTATCCATCAGGATTTCAAGCATGCCAATGATTCCGTTCATCGGTGTGCGAATCTCATGGCTCACAGTAGCCAGGAATTCACTCATGGCAGCATTGGCCAGCTCAGCCTTGACTTTGGCCGCATTCAACCTCTCCTCGGTAAGTTTTTGTGCGGTAATATCTGTTTCAACTGCAATAAAATTAGTCAATGTTGACTTTTCATCAAATATGGGTTGGACCTCAATTTGAATCCAATACTTTTTTCCAGACTTCGAATAGTTGACGATTTCTACATTAAACCCCTCATGATTTTTGAGGCTTTCGTTCATTTGGGTTACGGTTTCCTGATCTGTATCAGGTCCCTGAAGGAACCTTCCCGGGGGGATTCCCTTGACTTCGTCCAAATTGAATTCGGTGAGTTTCTCAAAACTTTCATTGACCCATTCAGTTTCTCCCCGATCGTTGGTGATGACCACGGCATTGTCAGTGCGGCTTGCCACGTGCGCCAGCTTCCTTGCTTCCGAGGCTTGTTTCTCCAACTCCTGCTGTGTCCTCAGCACCGTTCGGTTTTGTTCCTCGAGAGAATGGTTGGCTTCCTTGAGGGATGCTTTCTGCTGTGAAAGTTTGTTAACCAGAGCTTTGATCTCTCCACTTGCCATGCGCTCAGATTGAATTACGTTCAGCAAATCCAAAATCGGGTCATGCACGGCAAAATCTGCAAAATCAAGTTCAAGCGAAACTAGGTTGTCCGGTGATTGCACCCAAGGAGATGCGGCAAGAAAAAAACTCCCGTCAGGCATTTCTGTCAGTTGCCCACGAAGGGTCAAATCCTTTTCAACTGACTTTAAAAGATACAGTTTTTTATCCAAATTCGGTAAGCTGAGATCAATGGGTAAAAACCTGCTTCGTTCTTTTACGAAGAGGCTGTTTACATTGATTCCAAGCTTTAATTCGGGTAGTAATTTCCTGATTGAAGGACCTAAAGAAACGATTCGGTAATCCGAACCAAACCGAATGTTGAAAGGGAAAAATCTTTCCAGGACATCAAATGGAATGTTTGATTCACTCTTCATGAAACCGATTCCCAATTAATAATGAACAACGTCTGGTTGAGTCCCTCAACGGGTTCATCATTTTCGAGTTTACTTTGATCGATCTTTATTTTGATTTTGTGGCGCTTGGCCAATCCTTCCAGAATACCAACGACAAACATTTCAAGACCATTACGAGTTGATTCGTAGATCAAATGTAAACTATTCTTTTCTTCCTTCAAAATACTAAAACTGGGTGGCTCAAGGTTTGGGAAGATCATGGCGACTCGGCGATGAAAATTAGGCAGGTTTTTCATGAACTCAACAAAACTATTTCCACCTGCATCCATCATTGATCCATAATGTTGAACCGCAATCTCAGTGATCCAGTAATTTCCTAACAATCTGAGTAACTCTGATGCTGGCTGATTGACAATTTCCGAAGCTGCCACCAGTAGGTCGTAGGTCATGCTATCACTGTAAGATTCATTACTGATGAACATTTCCACGTCGACATTGGCTCGCATCCTTATCTTGTCCCAAGTTTCTTCGCCGTAGTTTTCTATTATGAGACCCTGAACTGCTTTATTTACCAAGCCATACATATCGATATTTATACGCTAAGATGAACGATGTTTCGAAAGGAGGTAATCCTTTAAATAATTTTTATAAAATTACCACTTGGTTTTCTTATTGCATAGTCATAAGGGGCCATTTTTTGAAAAATCTCTCTGATTCCGCTGTTTCTCGGGGGCATCAAAATTCAACTCACAGATCACTCTCCCTTTTTTCTGGCTAGTTCTTCCAGTTTTTTTGGCATTGTCAGATGGGATGCAAGCAGGTTGGTCTTTGATTTAGTTTATTGCCATGCAAAGTCATCAATGAACTTTTCTCGTCATTCAGTAAACATTCCAATTCCTGCTTTCTTGCTAAATTCAACCCCAATTTGCTCCGTCATGCTTGACCCATTGAGAAATATGAAGAGTTTTTGGAGCATTTTTTCAAAAAAAATTGACGCTACTATGTTTGCTTCCATAGATTCTCTCTTGGACTAAAGTAAGTTGAGTTAAAATTTGAGCAGATTGAGTGATTCAATATGAGTAGTGACGCGACAAAAGGACTTGAAGGAATTGTAGCCGCCAAAACATATCTGAGTGATGTGCGAGGTGATGTGGGGGAATTGATTTACAGGGGGTATGACATCAATGAGCTTGCAGGAAACATAGGTTATGAGGAAACGGTTTATCTATTGCATTATGGCAAGCTTCCGAACCAATCTGAACTGAATACTTTGAAAGCTAAGCTTGTAAGCTACCGTGAACTGCCCCAAGGTGTTATAGATTTAATACAATCCTTGCCCAAGGACACTGTTCCGATGAATGCTCTCAGGACTGGTATATCTGCCCTTGGATGTTTCGACTCCTCATCCGAGGACAACTCTCCGGAATCACTTCAGGAAAAAGCTCTAAAGATCATTGCTCAAATCCCTATTGTCACAGCTTACTTTCACCTGCATCGGCAGGGGAAATCCATGGTTGAGTCCAGACCTGATTTAAATGAAGCTGCCAATTTTCTCTATCTCATAAATGGCGGCACGGAAGCTGAAAAGGATAGCGTTGACACCTTGGACATGTGTTACGTGCTTCACGCTGATCATGGAATGAACGCTTCCACTTTTGCTTCAAGGGTAACTGTCGCAACGCTTTCTGATATTTATTCTGCCGTAACAAGTGCTATTGGGACGCTCAAGGGTCCATTGCATGGTGGAGCCAACGAAGCTGTCATTCGAATGTTGCAGGAAATAGGTAGCCTCGAAAATGTGGATGCTTTCATCGCTGATTGTCTAGAAAACAAAAAGAAAGTCATGGGCATCGGGCATAGAGTTTACAAAGTGCTGGATCCCAGAGCAGTGAAATTGCGCAAGATGGTTCTGAAGATGGGGGAGAAGATCTCGGAACCCAAATGGATCCAGATGAGTGACAAAATCGCGGAAATCATGCTCAATAAAAAAGGCCTTCACGCCAATGTGGATTTTTACTCTGCTAGCGTTTACTACTCCTTGGATATACCAATCGATTTGTTTACACCCATTTTCGCGGTCGCACGAACCTCAGGGTGGACGGCACATGTGTTGGAGCAGATGGCTGACAACCGTTTGATCCGACCACAAAGCGATTACATTGGTCCAGAGGGATTGACCGTGACGCCCATTGACCAGCGATAAGCCTCAATGCATGTCTTTCTGCAAGCCGTCTGCCCGATTATTTCCATTGAGTTGCCTACTGCAATCTTGTTTTACCCTGCTTTTTAAGCGATCGATTTCATGAATATTCACGAATACCAAGCCAAAGAATTATTAGCACGCAACGGCGTCAACGTCCCTTCAGGCAAGGCCTGCAAAAGCATCGAAGAAGCTCAAACTGCTGCACAAGCTCTTTTTGACGCTGGGCAGAGCATGCTAGTGATCAAATCGCAGATCCATGCAGGTGGACGAGGCAAGGGGACCTTCAAGAGTGGCTTTCAAGGGGGAGTGCATCTTTGCAAGAGCGTGGAAGAGACGGTTGAGACGGCAAAAGCCATGTTAGGCGAAGTATTGGTTACCAAGCAAACAGGTCCTGAGGGGCGCGAGGTGAAAACCCTGCTGGTAGCTAGCGCTGAAAAAATTGTTAAAGAATTGTATCTTGCTGTATTGCTTGACCGCAATACTTCCAAGCCCATCGTCATGGCAAGCACTGAGGGGGGAGTGGATATTGAGGAGGTCGCCGAAAAAACGCCTGAAAAGATTGTCAAGGAAACGATAGACCCAGCGATGGGGATGATGCCTTATCAAGCTCGTAAAATAGCTGCTGCATTGAATCTTCCTTCGTCCCTCACAGGGCAAGCGACCAAACTGCTCATGGGCGTCTACAAAACTTTCTGGAGTTGTGATGCCTCTATGGTTGAAATCAATCCACTTTGTATTGTTGAAAATGTGGATGAGACTCAGGGGATTGCTGCGGTCGATGCAAAAATCTCTCTCGATGATAACGCGCTTTATCGCCACAAGGACATTTTGGAAATGCGGGATCTTGCTGAGGAGGCGCCTCTTGAAATTGAAGCAGGCAAATTTGATCTCAATTATATTAAACTCGACGGTAATATAGCTTGTCTTGTCAATGGTGCAGGCTTGGCCATGGCGACGATGGACATCATCAAGCATTATGGTGGGGACCCAGCTAATTTCCTCGATGTAGGCGGCGGAGCTTCGCGCGAACAGGTCACTGCCGCATTCAAAATCATCCTGAGTGATCCGAATGTGAAAGGTATCCTGGTCAATATCTTCGGAGGAATCATGCAGTGCGATGTGATTGCTGAGGGTGTGGTGTCTGCCGCCAAAGAAACCAACTTATCGATTCCACTTGTTGTGCGTCTGGAAGGTAACAATGTTGAGATTGGTAAAAAAATTCTCAACGAATCTGGACTGGAGCTAATCAGTGGAGACTCGATGGCTGATGCAGCTAAGAAAATTGTGGCTGTTGTCTGAAACTGAGCCATTACGCATCCTCTTCACAAAAAATTTCAAAACAAGAATCGAATATGGCAATTTTAGTCACTCCCGAAACAAAAGTTTTAGTCCAAGGCATTACAGGTTCGTTTGGTGGACGGCACGCACAACTGAGCCTGGAATACGGCTCGCAAATCGTGGCAGGGGTGACCCCTGGTAAAGGCGGGCAAACCTTCGAAGACAAAGTCCCAGTGTTTGACACGGTTGCTCAAGCGGTAGCTGAAACAGGAACAACTACTTCTGCGGTTTTTGTTCCACCGCCATTTGCCGCTGATGCCATTCTTGAGGGTGTGGACGCGGGACTTGATCTTGTAGTCTGCATCACCGAAGGAATACCTGTTAATGACATGGTGAAGGTGAAACGTGCACTGGAGGGAAGTAAAACCCGACTGATAGGTCCCAACTGCCCAGGCATAGTCACTCCAGGCGACGGTAAACAGTCCTCTGGAGGATGTCGCATTGGTATTGCGCCGGGGTATATCCATAAAAAAGGTAATATCGGCGTTGTTTCTCGCAGTGGAACTTTAACTTACGAAGCCGTCTGGCAGTTGACTTGTCGGGGAGTGGGGCAATCGACTTGCGTGGGTATCGGAGGAGATCCGGTCAATGGTACTTCACATCTTGATGTGATCAAGATGTTCAACGATGACCCTGATACACACGGCATCATTATGATCGGTGAAATTGGTGGTTCAGCTGAGGAAGAAGCGGCTGCTTGGATCCGTGACAATTGCAAAAAGCCAGTCGCAGGATTCATTGCGGGAACGACGGCACCTCCCGGGCGACGCATGGGCCACGCTGGAGCAATTGTCAGCGGTGGGAAAGGAACGGCAGAAGCAAAAATTGAAGCCTTCCGTGAAGCGGGGATTCAAGTAGCTCAAACACCCTCAGAAATGGCTGACGTCCTGCTCAAGGTGATGTAATCGCTATCTCATTTCACATCCTTGTATTTCAGGGCCATCGGATTGATTTCTGGTGGCCCTTTTTGTTCAAATTAACCACTGATCCATCATTCCCAAATCAAATGGAATCTGTTACACCGTTTATCGGATGCAGATCATTGACTTCATTCTTAATATAGCAGCCTGGATACTATGGGTGAATGGGTGGATGCAACTCCACAACCCGACCGAGATTCAGCGCCCATTGACCCTATTGGGAACTTTGGTGGGGCCTTCTCGTCGCATCGGAAGCGCATGGATATATTTTGGTGGCTTCCTTTTGATTTTGCTGGTCAAAGCCCTGCTGCTGCATTACCTGGGAGCCCCCATTGATCCAACCCTGTCAATGAATTTCATGTTGCTGATGGTTTATTTCAAGACAGCGAGTTTGAGTTCGATGTTTTGGATGGCAGTGGCCAGTTTTCTGAAATTCGCAATGATTGCCTATATCTGGCTCTGGTTATTATCACGCGTCAGCCCCAGAAATGGTGCCGAAAATATCGTTAACGGTCTGGGGGCTTCACTGGGATTCCTTCAAAGCAAACACTGGCTGATACAGGTTTTGGTTCTCCTCACCTTCGGTTTCATAGGATGGGTTTTTCTAGCTGTGGTTTTTGGCTGGTTGGGTATTTTGCCGGCGGTCAGCGATGTTCCACATTTGTTATGGCAAGCCCTTTGTATTTCCATCAGCGCCTGGCTTGGCCTTTACTATCTCATCATCCTCTTGATGTTGCTTTACCTCATCCATAGTTACGTGCACTTGGGCAATTGGGAAGGCTGGGAATGGATTGATGAGGTAGCCGGGAAATTGTTGTCGCCTCTGTCCCGTTTCCCTTTCCAGTGGGCCCGTATTGATTTTGCACCTCTGGTGATCTTGTTGCTCAACTGGTGCATTTACCTCTCTTGTGATTATCTTATCCTTTTGGTCTATCAAGGGTGATGACATAGGTCTCCATCTCATGAGTCGGCCCTGTTGACCTCGTGTTATTACTTCGTCATGACGACAAATCTTTCAAGGACGCCAAACATGGCTTTCTGGTTTTGATTGGTTACTGTTTCCTCCAGATTCAATTGGCCATCGTTCGCTTTTGAGACTTTGAATTGGCGCCTGCGGGATGCTCCTTCTTCGTATTTAAAAGTCTGTCCATCGTCTTCATAGAGGTCGCCTATGCCTGGTTCAGTGCCATACCATCGTACCTCCAGTGAATGACCAATGGCACGCTTGACCTGATTGACGGAATCGCTCAGCATCGGGATCACTGCGCCATCTTTGACAAACAGCGGGATACGATCACCAAGTTCAGCGGCAGTCACTGAAATAGTCTCACCATTGCCTGCGAAATTACCCGAATAAAAATGATACCAATTTCCATGAGGTAGCTGAACCTCACGTCTGGTTGCCTGGTTTTCATAAAACGGTGCAACCAAAATGGAAGGACCGAACATATATTGATCCGTCTTCTCGACGCGGCGATCCATCGCGTAAGGATTCATTTCACTATCAAGTTTTCCTTCAATTACTGTCTCATTTCCACCTGCAAATCCATCTTCTAATATCATGGCTCGGACCGGTGGGATGCCTCTGAAATGGTAATCGGCAAAAGCGGTGTAAAGGTAGGGTAGCAAGCGCATGCGAAGCTGAATGACATCTCTGACCGCATTCGTCACCTTTTCGTAACTCCATGGCTTTTTTCCCGATGACCAAGCGTTTAATTGAGCCATGGCAGAGAAACAGACGGTTTGCATTCGGTTCAACCATTCGCGATCACTTCGAGCCGAACGGGCCTCAGGGGTCCATAATATTCCGCAGAGACTTGAAGTTGAAATTCCTGTCAGATATTCACGATGGTTGTAGGCGTCGCTGTAGATGACGAATGGATACCCCGATGCGGCGCCATTGCCGGCTCTCACCAGGCCGTATGTGCGCATATTGCGTTTTTTGAAGAGGTCCGTATAGAGCATGTTCTGCATGAGTAATCCATATGATTGCCGCATCGCTTCACCGGAGACGCCCGAAGGGAAGGTTGCATGGTCCGGCCAAAGCCAGAAATCGTATCCGTCCACTTCATCGATTTTGTAACCGCTGACACCAATGCTGATATGATCCTCGTGATGTTGATCGGTCAACAGGCGCCGTGCCTGTGGGAGGGTGTAGTCAGGTACCAGCCCAAGCCAAACCAGATGGGAGCCTGAAAGTGGATACATGGATTCGTAGAGACGGCTGCTCTTGGAAATATAAGGGTTCTCCCACAGGTTCAAACGAATCCCCTTGTCCAGTAATTCACGTGTAAATGTTGCGGGATCAGGAAAGCGTTTTTTTTGCCATTCGAAGGTGCAAGGATAAGATTTTGTCATCCATCCAGGCTCCAGCCCGACAACATCGATGGGAAAGTTGCGTTCCTCAAAGTCCTCCAGTTCCTCTTTCACCTGATCCGCGTTGAAAGTTGCATGCACGCGATGCCAGAACCCCAGTCCCCATAGAGGGGGAAGGGCCCCGCCGCCATGGAACAGGTTATACCGCTGAACGACTTCCAATATTGAGTTGCCGGAAAAGACAATCAACTCAAGTCCCGGACTGTTTACCTGAGCCTCCACGGCATCCCCTGATGGTTGAGCCAACCATGGTCCCGGTTGAGGTTCGTCGGACGGAGGATTTCGATCTACCTCCGGCGGATTACGCAGGGAATCTTTTCGATTGCCCACTTGATTGTAAATTTTCAGGAATCTGGCTGTATTGAAGAACACTCCGTAACCTTTGCTGGAAATGTAAAAAGGTACCGGTGCATGCGTCCGGCCGCCGCCTTTGCTCCAGTGATCCACGTTGAGGGTCATGACCTTGCGCGAATGCTTGATGCCATCGAGTTGAAGTCCGAATCCATAAAGAGTCTCATCTCCATCGGTCGGGATCCGGACCATTACCTTTTCGCTCGAGTCCAGATGAAACGAAATGGTCTTTGAGGGAAATGGAAACGCAGCATCGGAGAGCGCATTCAATGCTTTGAGTCTTGGGGGAGCGGCTGCGAGATCCGAATAGCGGATTTCATTCTCCAGATTGCCTATTTCAGCTCGCCACACACCGCGTGCGACCTTATTCCAGGAAGTGAGTGGGGAAAGATCACCGAGATCTGCGGCATGGTGGGAGCTGTGCCCGAGGAAAATCACTGCGCCAATGATGATGGAGGCGATTGGAGGGGTTTTCATGATCATGGTGTCTTCAATAATAACGCGCCAGCCGATTGCTGTTAAGCGCATTTTGTTTTCATCACCACAAAACCATCCATATATGGTTCCTTGAATCGTTAAATTGCGAGGGTTAGTATCTAAAATATAACCATGATAAAGATGATCAACTTTTCCATGGTGGTTTGTTTTTTGTTGGCAATTCAAGTCAGCGCTGCCAGCCGCCATGAGCCGAATGTGCTTCCCTTGGGACGTACATACTTTGATCTTCGGGATGGACTGCAGAACTGCCACTTTCAATTTGAGCGAAAGAAAACGGGCCGCATTGCTTTTCTTGGAGGATCGATTACCGCCGGCGGTGGTTGGCGTGATCATACAATGAACTATTTTCGGAAACGGTTTCCCGAGACTGAATTTGAGTTCATCGGAGCCGGAATCAGTTCGATGGGATCCGTCCCACACGCATTTCGCCTGGAGCGTGACGTCTTCTTGAACGGGCCAGTGGACTTATTGTTTGTAGAGGCGGCGGTTAATGATACTTCAAACACCTCGGAGATATTGCATATGTTGCGGGGTATGGAGGGTGTCGTAAGGCACGCACGCTCGATCAATCCATTGACCGATATCGTACATCTTCATTTTGTCATGCCTGCGCACATGGTCGATTACAAGAAAGGCAAGACCCCTGATTCAATCGAGCAGCATGAAAAAGTCGCTTCGGCTTACGGCAACCCGACATTGAACCTATCTCTGGAGGTCACTGACCGCATTCAGGCGGGTGAATTCACTTGGAATGAAGATTTCAAAAACCTGCACCCATCTCCCTTCGGCCATCGGCTTTATGCCAACAGCATCGCGCGTATGTTCAATATCGCCTTTCAAAAGCCTTTGTCCAGTGTGGTAAAACCGCATGCACTACCAGACTTTGTGGATAGAAAAAGCTATGTCAATGGGCGTTTAGGGAGTATTTCCAGCGTGCATCATCTCAAAGGTTTTACATGGAACCCGACATGGAAGCCTATTGACAAGAAAGGTACTCGGGCTGGCTTTGTTCATGTTCCCGCCCTTGTTTCTACACAAACGGGAGCCAGTTTTGAATTTGATTTCAATGGCACTGGGGTGGGGTTGTTCATTACCTCAGGTCCCGATGCCGGGCGCGTTGAATTCAACATCGACAACGCCGGATTTCGTCCATTGGAGACATTCACACGCTGGAGTCGAAGTCTCCACCTCCCCTGGGCTGTGATACTCGACGATGGGCTGGAGAACGGTCCGCATCATGTCAGGATACGTATTGCCGAAGAACACCATCCGGATTCGAACGGAACGGCGCTGCGGGTGTTTCATCTCCTGTTGAATTAAGCTTTGTATTGATGGGGGTTTTTCCTGTTCAGAGTCTTTAGCTTGTTCGCAGAGCACTCTCATTCTAACCTTTCAAACATGTCATTGTTGAAAATTTCAGGCCTCTCCTTGCTCTGGTGCTGTCATTGCCTTTTTGCTCAGGACGAAATCTTAAAAGATCGGAATGTGGTGACTGGTGACAGAGATGGTTTTGAAGCACTCGTCAATGATTACTTCGACGAATTGGCCCGGCTTTCACCCGTCTGGGCAACGGGCATTGGAGATCATCGGTATGACGCATTCATAGATGATGTCAGTGAGCAAGGCCGCGAACGAAGACGGCAGTTGCAATTGGATCTTTTACAGCGAATCGAGACTCTTTCCAGAGGGAGGCTTTCGAGAGCTGAGCAAGTTGATCTTGCGATACTGCGGCATCATTTAAAAACGTCTGTATGGCGTCATGACATCTTGCAGGAATGGGCTTGGAATCCGCTGCGTTATTCGGGACTGGCGGGGGATGCTGTTTACGGTCTGATGGCGCGTGAGTTTGCGCCTTTACCGGATCGGCTTCGTTCCGCCACCTCCAGGCTTTTGCAACTGCCTGCGCTCCTGGAGCAGGCCCGGTCCGTACTCATCCCTTCTCGCGTGCCGCGTGCTCATGCTGAAACCGCTATTGGACAGAATCGCGGTATATTAGCAATCATCAAAAACACCATTCAACCGCACCGCTCAGCATTGAAGCCAAAGGACAGGCGAGATCTCACCGGGGCCATTGAGGTGGCTCGTCAGTCGGTTGAGGAACATCAACAATGGCTGGAGAATCACTTGTTACCCAAGGCGGCAGGGAACTATCGACTGGGGGCGACCTTATATGATCAAAAACTTGAGCAAACGCTGCAGTCTTCTTTGACACGGCAACAGATCAAGGAGCGGGGTAAAAAGCAAATACGTGCATTGCATGATCGTATGTTCGAGATTGCCAGAAACGTGTATTTAAAGCGTTTTCCCTACACACAGTTTCCAAGGCGACCGTCACGGGCTTACAAAAAATCAATCATTCGAGCCTGCCTTGAGTTAGCCTGTCAGGACAGGCCAAGTGCCGAAGGCGTGGTGGCTGCCGTCAATGAATCTGTTCGATTGACCCGTCAATTCCTGACTGAAAACGACATTGTCACCTTGCCTGAGGATCCCATGGAAATTATTGTCATGCCGGAATTTCGTCGTGGAGTTTCACTCGCCTATTGTGATTCCCCTGGCCCTTTAGAAAAAGGGTTGAAGACCTTCTATGCCGTTTCTCCACCACCGGCTTCCTGGACAGAAGAACAGGTTGCCTCCCATCTGCGTGAGTACAATCGTCGGTCGTTGCATAATCTCACGGTCCATGAAGCCATGCCTGGTCATTTCGTTCAACTCGCCCATGCCAATCGAAACCCCCGCAGGATTCGATCGGTTCTGGGGTCGGGTACCTTTGTAGAAGGATGGGCAGTTTACAGTGAGTGGATGATGTGTGAGGAAGGTTTCCTCAAGGATGATCCCTTGATGCGCTTGGTCGTTCTGAAATGGTACTTGAGAGATGTGACCAACGCCTTACTTGACCAGGCAATACACGTTGACGGAATCGAAAAGCAAGAGGCGATGCGCCTGATGATGGAAGATGCGTTTCAAGAGGAGCGTGAAGCGGACGGAAAATGGCGAAGAGCTCAATTGACCTCAGCTCAATTATCTACCTATTTCGTCGGTTATCTGGAACATGTGGATCTTCGCTCTGAAGTGGAAGCCGAGTGGGATGGTCATTTCGTGCTGAAGGAATACCATGATCAGTTATTATCCTTCGGTTCCATTGCTATAAAATACGTCCGCGCCCTCATGCTGGATTCAGGAATTCCAAAGGGATGATCCAGAGACATGTCTTCTTCCTGAAGCACAACCCTCAAGTGCTGGATGCTTGATTGTCTCTCAGCGTGACAATAACAATTTGAATCGACAGCCTCTCCCCCTTGCTGAGATGGGGGCATCACCAAAGAACTTGGTTTCATGGTGAATCAATATTCGACCCGCAAAAGGTATTCTACTGATTGTCCTTTTTCCACAGCTCGGCGTCGGCCTTTTTTTGCTCAGGCGATGTATAATCAGTATTGTTGATGCCCTTGGGCTGTGTGGGCGGAGGAGGGGTGATGCCGGAGGCAAGCAAGACCTCATGAATGGATGCGATGGTTTCGAAAGAAGGTTTGAAGTTGCCAGGACGAAATCCTTCGGCGATGAGCAGGGGCGTCCACCCATGTTGATTAGCTTTATTCCATACTTCAATATCAGCGCCATGACCTGCCATGAATTCAATGACTCTGGGCAGGTTCTTGTAAGCAGCCGCGTGCATGACAGTTTCTCCTTTTGTGCTCACGGCATTGATGTTCATACCTTTTTCCAGCAGCCAATGGACTGTTTCCATTACTTCCTCTTCAGTGCCTGCAACTTCACCCGCTGCGACGGTGCCTAAACCGGCAGCAGCAATGAGGGGGGTGACTTCGTCCTCGTTTAAGATGGTGGGATCTGCCCCGGATTGGTGGAGCAATTTCAATAAGTTCAGATCAGCTGTTTTCGCCGCCATGAGGAATGGAGTTGCTCCTTGCCGGCTGAATTTGCCTGCGCCGCCATGGCCATTTGGGATGCGAATATTTACATCGGCTCCAAGGGAAAGGATGTTTTTCACAAACTCCAAAGAGGTCAAGTTCCCTGAACCATCTGGAGGCGGCAAGCCGTTGACTCCTTCACCGCTATCGGGTTTACGCACCCAGGTGATGGCGTGTAAGGCTGCATAGCCAGGCCGTAAGTCGTCAGGATCTGCGCCTGCTCTAACGAGTTCAATGGCCAGTTCAAAATGTCCATTTTCTACCGCCATCAACAAAGGGGTCATGCCTGTTTGAGGCCCTCGACTGGCTCGACGCTCTGGATCCATGGCTTCATGGATATCGATGCCCGCTTCAATCAAGGTTTGCACCACCTCGTGCCGCCCCTCACGAATGGCAAAGAACAGGGGAGTGAATCCGCTTTTGAGTGGAGATCTAAAATCCGCGCCAGCTTCGATCAGCCACGCGACCACATCCGCATGCCCTTCGGCAGAGGCCCACATGATTGCGGTTTGACCTCGATTCTCTCTGGTATTCAGTTCGGCACCCTGATTTGCCAAGGCCTGAACCGATTCCAGACTGCCCGCTCTGGCAGCCATCATCAAAGCGGATTGTTTTCCGTGGGATATCTGATCAACAACAGCGCCAGCCTTCAACAGGGTCTTCACCATAGATGCATTGCCGTTTTGACAGGCAAGCCATAATGGAGTGATTCCATAGTCCGTCACCACGGATGGATTTGCTTTTCCTTCCAGCAGCATTCTCACGCATTTGAGATCATCCTGAAGAGCAGCCTGATGCAATGCGGTCATTCCGTTTGCAACTGTCGCGTTCAAATCCCTCTGTGCTTCAATCAATGATTGCAGCCTTGAGTGGTCGGATTGCCGGACGGCTTCAAGAACGGGACTTTGCCCATACAGGGAAAGTGTCGATACCAGAAAGACGAGCAGGAGGTGTTTCATCAGACTGATAATGGAAATAATTCTTCCATTTTGCCTGTGCTGTCAGCGAATGAATCCAGATGCACGCCGGCTTTGTCGAGCAGCGTCAAGTGAAGATTCGACAAAGGAGTGGGCTTTTTGTAACGCACGTGGCGGCCTCCCTTCAGGCCGGTTGCACTGCCACCTGCCACCAGAACTGGCAGGTTGGTGTGGTCATGAATATTGGGGTTGCCTATCCCGCTTCCATAAAGCAACAAGGTTTGATCCAGTAATGATCCCTCTCCCTCTGGCGTATCTTGCAGCTTTTGCACATACTCTGCGAAAAGGGAGACATGGAATTGGTTGATTTTAGACATTCTCGCGATTTTTTCCGGATCGTTGCCGTGGTGCGACAGTGGATGATGCGGATCAGGTACCCCGATTTCAGGGTAAGTGCGATTACTTGTTTCCCTCGCCAACTGGAAGGTGGTGACCCGAGTGACATCTCCCTGAAAGGCGAGTAACTGCAAATCAAACATCAATCGTGCATGCTCGGCATAGGATTCGGGGACGCCCACCGGGCGGTCCAGGTCCGGAAGCGGATTATCTTCCGTGTTTGCCTCGGCTCGCTGGATGCGTTGTTCCACTTCCCTTACAGTTTCGAGGTAATCATCCATGCGAACGCGATCCTCGGTCCCCAGTTGTCGTTTCAATCGAGCGATGTCGTGATTGAAAGCATCCAGCAAGCTAGCACGCCTGCGAAGCGCTGACTTCCGCTCTGCGGTCGTTCCTCCGTCGCCGAACAACGCCTCGAATACGATTCGAGGGTGGGCCTCCGCGGGTAAAGGGGTGGTAGGGGTGGACCATGAAAGGTTGTTCTGGTACACGCAGGCATAGCCATTGTCACACTGGCCGACCGTCTGCATCAAATCCATGGACAATTCAAGGGAGGGCAATGGCGAGGTATGTCCAAAATGCTGGGCGGCTATCTGGTCGACGGTTGTCCCCAGGTAGTAATCGTTTCCTTCCGTATGTCTGGCTTTCGCTGCACTCAGGAAGGACGAGTTGGAAGTAGCATGTGAACCTGGATAGGCGTTGGCCAGTTCCATGTTTTGCAATACGTTGACCTGATGTTTGACGGGTTCCAATGAACTCAAAATAGGTGATAGCTTTTCGAGCGCGCCTTCCTTCTCCGGAAACCATCGGGACTGGTCGCAGCCCATGGGCATGAAAATAAAACCCAGACGTTTGGTTCTGCCGAGTGATGTTTTTGAGGAAGCTGTTGCCGCGGGTATCATGGCGTCCAGCAAGGGGAGTGCCATGGAAGCTCCCACGCTTCTGAGAAACGTGCGTCGAGGTAATGCTTTCTTTGTAATGATCATGGTAACGTTTTTCTCATTTGGAACGGCTGACTCCGGACCACTCCAAGGATAATCGAACTCAATCGGAAATCATCCTCTTCTGCGTGTCGAATGATGCGGCGAACAGCGGGAGCATCATACGTTTCAATGCCTCGGCCCAGGGCGTAGGTCAGCAATTTTTCGGAAAGTGTTTGTACGAAAAGTTTGGGGCGCCTGAGTATCGCTTCCTCGAGTGCTTCCACCCCCTCAAACTGGCTGCCATCTGAAAATCCTCCTGATGCATCCACGGAGCGCCCATTTTCCATGTCACGCCAACGACCGACTGCATCAAAATTTTCCAAAACAAACCCTACCGGATCCAGCACGTCATGGCACCTTGCACATGCTGCATTGGCACGATGTTCAGCAAACCGCTCCCTGACGGATAAACTTGCATCGACAGATGTTTCCTCAAGTGCGGGTATGTTCGGTGGAGGAGGTGGTGGTGGTGATCCCAGCAGGTTTCCCAATATCCAGTGCCCCCGGATGACAGGCGAAGTGCGAGTGGCATAGGAAGTCACTGCAAGGATACTTCCGTGTCGAAGAACCCCGCCGCGATGCATCTCCGGTTTCAAGGCAACCTTTCGAAAATGCGATCCATGAATCCCGGGGACGCTGTAGTGTCTGGCCAGGCGTTCATTCAGGAAGGTGTAATTGCATTGCAGCAATTCGAGGACACTCCGGTCCTCTTTCAAAATGTGCCCGAAAAGCATTTCAGTTTCTTTTCGTAACGCCTTTCGCAGATTCTCGTCGAAATCCGGGAACAAGCGTGCGTCAGGTGTGAGCGAGTCGAGATTTCTCAAGTAAAGCCATTGGTCGGCGAAATTGGTTACCAGGCTCTTTGCTCGTGGGTCCCTGAGCATCCTCTTTGTTTGCCGTGTCAGTTCATCGCCTTTGCTGAGTGCGCCATGTGAGGCCAGATCAAGCAGAGTTTCATCAGGAATGCTGCTCCAAAGGAAAAAGGAAAGTCGCGTGGCTAATTCCAGATCGGACACCTTGTAGGGAGTGTCGGGCAACACATCATGTGGTTCGTTTTCAATTCGCAACAGAAACTGAGGGCTGATCAGGATCGCACTCAAGGCAGTCTCTATGCCTGCCTCGAATCCTTCCTTGGCATATTCTTGACGATAGAACCTCAGAGGTTGAATTAAATCCTCCGATTTGATCGGGCGTCGATAGGCGCGGCGCATCAAGTGGGAAAGGATGCGTTTGGCGCATTGATCCTCCTCAGCAGGCGTCTGAGGTTTTTCTATGAATATTTTTGCCCGGCTTGCCGTTTCTCCGGAACCCTGAATCTTAAAAGGGCCGTTGATGCTTACCTGATAGATGGCAGGACTGAGCCTGGGGTGTCGGTGCATGTTAAAAGCCACCCTGTAAGGTTGACGCTTTCGTTCCAGCAGCGCATCGGAATGATCAGCAAAGGTGACTCCTACCCGACGCAAGCCAGCCTTGACAGGAACGCGAATCGACAACTTCCCATCCACGCTGTCGTAATCTCCTTTGGTTTTCGGAGGTTCCACCTTGAAGCGTCGGATACGTTGATCATCCATCAATATATCCAGTTCATACGAACCATTCAGCCCCTCAATGACTTCATTCCTGTCCCGCGCCAGTCTTACTCGAATTTCGTATTCCGCATCGTGGGTGAACTTGTGGGGGATCAACAGCCCTCCCCGCGTACCCAGAGGTAGCCCTTCAACATGAGATTCCTGAGTGACATCTGCCGGGATTCGATAAGTCTGGCCTCCCGGTTTGACATGGCTTGCACCGACTGCCAGTCGACTGATTTTCTGTGCTGCCGAGATGTAGCGATTCAGGAGGGTAGGGGAAAGGTTGCCGACAGTGATATTATCAAAGCCATGACTGGCCTCATCCTTTGGCAACAGTGCCTTGGTGTCGACTCGGACGGCAAGGAGGTCCCGGATGGCATTTTGATATTCCGTGCGGGTCAAACGTCGAATGGTCTCGGTCCTACCGGGGTTGGGATGAAGGGTTGCCCATTGATCGAGCGAAACAGCGAGGTCGGAGGTAATTTCTTCAAAAAGATCTTCGCTTGGTCGTTCATTTCCAATGGGGGGCATTTGCCGTGCATCCATTTTTCGCAAGACTTTCTCCCAGATGCTTCCATGTTCTGCGATCGAACCCTTTTGAGTGCGTTCCAAATCGAGATTCCCTTTCGTCGAATCACCGTCGTGGCATTCGTAGCAATAAGTCTCAATGAAAGAAGGGGGTATTGGAGATTCGCCTGAAGCGCATTCCCATTGAAGGAGGCATGCCAAGCTTAAACTGACGGTTTTTGGATGCATGGTTTGTATTAATACAATCAAATACCATGCGCTTACTGTCAATGTTGATGTAGGGGTCGATTTCCTCGGATCGATGTTCCTTGAATTGTTTCCCAATTAAATACCACTTCATCCGTCTGGTTCAAACAGCTGTGAAAAACGAGAACTTCTGAATTTCTTGAAAAAGTATTGGCAATCTCATTGTCTTCGACCATTTTGATTTTGAAGACGTGAGTATTTCATGAGTAAATCTTTTTATCTAACGACTGCCATCGATTATGTGAATGGGCATCCTCATTTGGGGCATGCCTACGAAAAAGTAATCACCGATGCCATTTGTCGAGTCCATCAGAGCCTTGGTGAATCCACTTATTTCCTTACTGGATTGGATGAACATGGACAGAAAGTCCAGAAGGCTGCAATGGAACAAGGCAAGGAAAGCCAAAATTACTGTGACGAGCTGGCTGATAGCTGGCAATCCTTTGTCGGCGTTTTAGGGCTTTCCAATAATGATTTTATTCGCACGACGCAGGAGCGGCACAAACACGTGGTGCGCACCATCCTCAACAGACTTTACAAGGAAGATCATTTTTACAAAGCCACCTACGAGGGTTACTATTCTGCCAAACAGGAAACTTTTCTTACTGAAAAGGATCGTCGTGAAGACGGCTCTTTCGATGGGATTTATGGTGAGGTGGTTCGTCTTGTTGAAGATAATTATTATTTCAAGCTTGGAAGGCATCAGCAATGGTTGATCGATTACATCGAAGCAAATCCTGATTTCGTTTACCCGGATTATCGCCGCAACGAAGTGCTAGGTTTTCTCAAGAACAACAAGCTTGAGGATCTTTGTATTTCTCGGCCCAAGTCACGGCTCAACTGGGGGATTCCACTACCTTTCGACGAAAATTATGTGACCTACGTTTGGTTTGATGCCCTGACCAATTACGTGACGGTACCGGCTTCCATGGGGGATCCCTCCCTGCCTGGTTTTGACATCGAAACGGACTCGCAAACCAGCCTCTGGCCTGCCGATGTGCATGTGATTGGTAAAGATATTTTGAAATTCCATGCCGTCTATTGGCCCATCATGCTGAAGGCCGCAGGGATCCCATTGCCCAGACAGGTCTGTGTGCATGGCTGGTGGCAAAAGGATGGTCAAAAAATGAGCAAGACCACCGGTAATGTGGTTGACCCCATTGCCGTCATTGATGAATGGGGAATCGATGCTTTTCGGTATTACATGCTGCGTGAACTTGATATAGGTCCCGAC
>Ga0315331_10000350_pt1 | contig 30883 bp, 21 predicted proteins | sample M160m34915metaG_FD_203456 | JGI IMG/M metagenome (GOLD analysis project Ga0315331, IMG submission 203456) | Ammonia-oxidizing marine archaeal communities from Monterey Bay, California, United States - M1 60m 34915 | ecosystem: Environmental > Aquatic > Marine > Intertidal zone | place: USA...
ACCCGCCGCCAAGTGCTGGGCCAATTAACTGGGCTGCTTTATTCACAGAAGATGAGTAGGCAACCGCTTTTGGAAAAGCTTCCGTCGGAACAATATTAGGTAAGATAGCCTGACCAGCTGTATGAAAAAATGCCCGCGCAGCTCCATGTAAAACAAGTATTCCGAAGATTATACGCACATCACTATGTTCACCCCAAAGCGCCAACATGAGCATAACAACAACAACAAAATGGGCTATATTACAAAAGAACAGTATGATTCTTCGGTCGTATTTATCGGACACATAACCCGCGATGAGAAACAAGAACAAAGCTGGTAAAAATTGAGCAAGTCCTATATAGCCCAGATCCAACGGATCACCTGTGAGTTGATAGACGTGCCAACCGACAGCAACCGTAAGTATCTGTACTCCAACGACATTACAAAATCTGCCTATTATAAAAAATAAGAAATCCCTGTTTCGAAGGAGATAATTTGATCTGGTGTCGCTCTCTACCATCTATCGCTCAATAAAAAATCATCCGACATGTCAGATAAATGGACATCAGTTAGTTTGGAAAACAAAACACCATTTAAGTCTTTACTATGAAGGCTTTTTAAAAATTAATTCAATCATAAACAGGATTACCTAGTCATATCTTCTAGCGTAGCACAAAATTGTGTTTCAACGTATATCTAATAACATTACAATGAGGTGGTGCGTTCCCGGCTGCCACGACCCGCAAGATAGCAGAAGAAAAATGAATAGTGTCAGTGGCATTAGTCGGAAGTTTGGCAGCGGATGTCGATGGAACGACAATGAATAACGACAGGTCTAGGGCGGAAGCGATATGATTAATATTCAACCTACGGGAGGCGCATGCGGCGCAGTAGTTACAGGGATAGATCTATCCAAAGATGTAACCGATGAGATAATGTCAGATTTGACAAAAGCTTTATATAACCATCGATGCCTGATTATAAAAAACCAAAAAATAACCAAAGACGCATATTATCAATTCGCCAAAAGATGGGGCGATTTGATACGGCATGTTTTAGATTATCTGCGCATGCCGGGATATCCCGAAATGATGGCGATTGGAAACACCGAAGAAAAAGATAAAGACGACGCTGTTAGAAATGGCGCGGCAGTTTGGCACACAGACGGCTCCTACATTGAGGACCCCACGACCGTAACAATGTTGCATGCAATAAAGATCCCTAAAACAGGAGGTGAAACACTAATAGCGGATATGGTTCAAGCATATGAAAGCCTTGAACCAAGTCTGAAAGCAAAGGTGGATACATTAACTGCTAAACACTATTATGGACGCGCTCAATTTGATGAGGACGAGCATGAGCCCGTGCCGATCAGAACGAAGCAACAAGCAGAAACCAATAAAATCTGTGAAAAACCTCTAGTTTTAAAACACCCTGTCTCAGGACATAAGGCGTTATACGCGGTAGCTCATTCCCCTTTCCAAATAAATGGGATGACTGAAGAAGAGACGCAAGGTTTCCTTGCTCAGCTTAAATCTCATGCCACGCAGCCCAGGTTTGTTTACGCCCATCGTTATGAAGAAGGAGATATCTTGATCTTCGATACTTTATCAACCATGCATAGGGCTAAGGAGCAAATGGATGCTGCTGAAACTCCTGAGGCAGATAACGCTAGATTACTATGGAGATTAAGCACAAAAGGCAGTCCACTAATTTATCGAAAATAAATCCTTTTCGATCTCATCAAAATTCTACTAAATCTATTGTTAAGATTAAAATCGAGAAGTCGCAGGATATCAACCTGTGGATGACCTTTCGATATTTTCTATAATGCCTGCATGCCTTAAGCCGAAATAGTTCGAAAGTCTCTAAAAACTAAACAACTTCCACTAGAAATCTAAATCATATAGATATACAAGATATGCTAGAGGAGCGAAGAATGGACACAACATCTGCGCAAGTAAGTGAAACTAAATTTGCGGACGCACTTAGCGAAAGATATTTGGCTTACGCACTTTCTACAATAATGTCGAGATCTTTGCCGGATGTGCGCGATGGACTTAAACCAGTACATCGCCGCTTATTATTTGCCATGCGACAATTACGCTTAGCTCCGGATGATGCTTTTAAAAAGTCGGCACGAGTTGTCGGCGATGTGATGGGGAAGTTCCATCCCCATGGTGACACCGCGATATATGATGCTATGGTCCGCCTAGCTCAAGACTTTTCTCAACGTTACCCATTGGTTGACGGGCAAGGGAACTTCGGAAATATTGATGGGGATAACGCTGCGGCCATGCGTTATACTGAAGCTCGATTAACTGCCGTGGCAGAGAGTCTTCTTCAAGGAATAGATGAAGACGCAGTTGATTTTAAGAATACTTATGACGGAGAAGGAAATGAACCTCTCGTTCTACCGGCCGCCTTCCCAAACCTCCTCGCAAATGGAGCACAAGGTATTGCGGTGGGGATGGCAACCTCTATCCCACCGCATAATGTTGAAGAATTATGTGATGCACTCCTCCATCTAATAGATCATCCAAATGCGTCATTTGAAACTCTCTTCCGATATATCCCCGGGCCAGATTTTCCAACCGGCGGCGTTTTGGTTGATACTCTCGAGACAATTATCGATGCATATAAAACTGGCAAAGGAAGTTTTAGATTAAGGGCACGTTGGGACGTAGAAAAACTAAAAAATGGTACCTACCAAATAATTGTCACAGAAATTCCCTACCAAGTTCAAAAATCTAGATTAGTGGAGAAGCTAGCCGAATTACTTGAAAATAAAAAACTGAACCTTTTAAGTGACGTTCAAGATGAATCTGCTGAAGATCTTAGACTGGTTTTAGAACCCAAAAGCAGAAATATTGATCCTGCTATCTTAATGGAAAGTTTATTTAAGCAGTGCGACCTAGAAGTCCGTATTAGCTTAAACCTAAACGTTTTAGATGCAGAGCAAACTCCAAGAGTGATGTCTTTGAGGGAAGCCTTAAACGCTTTTCTGGCCCATCGACATGAAGTTTTGGTCAGACGCTCTAATTTCCGTTTAAGTAAAATAGAAAGTAGATTAGAAGTTCTTTCGGGCTACCTTATAGCCTTTTTAAATGTCGATGAGGTTATTCGAATTATAAGAGAGGAAGATCATCCGAAACAAAAAATGATAAGCGATTTTGAGCTGACCGAAAATCAGGCAGAAGCAATTTTAAACATGAGACTTCGATCCCTGAGAAAATTAGAGGAAATAGCAATCCGTAAAGAGTTTGAGGAGTTGACAGCTGAAAAATTGGATATAACAGCTCTTTTAAATGACGAAAAGCGACGATGGAAAATAATTGCGGCAGAGATAAAAAATATCAAAAACGACTTTGGAAAAAATTCTATTTTAGGTCCCCGCCGCACAGAGATTGGACAACCACCGTCCGCAATCGTTATTCCTATTGAAGCAATCGTAGAACGAGAGCCAATAACTATCATATGCTCAGATAAAGGATGGATTCGAGCGGTCAAGGGACATTTGTCTGATACCAGTGACTTAAAGTTTAAAGATGGCGATACATTAGGCACTATTCTCCTGGCGGAAACAACAGATCGTATCCTGATATTCGCAAGTAACGGACGCTGCTATACTGTAATGGCAGATAAACTTCCGCGTGGCCGCGGCCATGGAGAGCCATTGCGCTTGATGATTGATTTACCAAACGACCACAGTTTGATATCCCTAGATGTCTTTAAACACGATGGGCAATTTATCCTTGCTTCGAAAGATGGCAGAGGATTTATCGCTGCGTCGAAAGATTTAATTGCACAGACGAAAACTGGTAAACAAGTATTGAATGTTTCTGGCGATACCACGGCTTCAATATGTGTTCCTGTTACGGGTGACAGTATTGCCGTTGTTGGAACTAATAGAAAATTACTTATCTTTTCAAAAGAAGAATTGCCTCAACTAGCAAAAGGTAAGGGCGTAATTCTTCAAAAATATAAAGATGGGAAACTTTCAGACATAAAATCTTTCAATATCAGTGATGGTTTGTCATGGCATATGAATGGGGGGCGTCAAAGAACCGAGACTGAACTTAGTACTTGGATAGGAAAAAGAGCTTCTGCTGGGAGGATGCCTCCGACTGGATTCCCTCGACCACCCAAATTCAATTGATTTCAGCATTATGACAACTATGCCTGATCGTCGTATTCCAATTGAATAGCTTCCGGCTCATTCTCGTCAGGATATTGTCTGCAATTACCCTCGAAAAAAGCACCCGGCTCTATCGAGAGGCGGTCCTGAATTAAATCAGCTATGACTTTGGCTCCTTTTACAAGAATAACATGCCGAGCTTTTATCTGACCCGTGACACTTCCGGCAATAGTTACCTCCTCGGCATCGACAGTGCCTCTGATAACTCCTGATTCACTAACTGTAAGGGTAAAACTTTTGATATCCCCATCAATTGTTCCATCAATTTGCATATCTCCTTCACTCTCTAAATTTCCTGTAATAGTGAGATCAGAACTCAGAAGCGAGGGTGCGGTTCCCTTTGATGGTCCCGGTATCTTAACTCCATTTTCTTTTTTTGAATTATTGAACATTTCGCGTCGCCCTTAGAAATCTTCTGGGATTCATAAATTTACCATTGTGCCTAATTTCGTAATGGACATGGGGCCCCGTGCTTCGTCCCGAATTTCCCAATAAAGCGATTGTATCACCCATTTTAACTTTCTGCCCTACTTTCACACGATATCGATACAAATGAGCAAATCGTGTCATCAGTCCATGTTGATGTCGAATATCTACCGTCCGCCCATATCTTCCCCTGCGGCCAACATAACTAACTATACCGGGAGCGGTTGCCTCAACTTTTGACTTGTACGGCGCCACAAAATCTATGCCTCTATGCATTGCCCAACGACCGTTGAACGGATCTTTCCGTCGTCCGTAATGGCTAGAAACATATCCTTTACGAACAGGTGCAACCAATGGGAGTACAGAAACGGCATCTCTTAACTTTTCAAATCTATTTAATCGCAGCTCTAACTCAGATTCTAACAACATTTTTCCATCTGAATGCTTCATATCTGGATGGTATGGAATAAAAGGCCCTCCCATTCCCATTATCATACTCTTTGGTAACGGAGCGATATCTTTTAAATTTAGCCCTGTCCTGTTCAAAACAGCTTCCAAGCGGTGAATATTTCTCAAAGCTCGGCTTGAAATATCTCTAAGTTTCGCCTCATGCTGCAAGGCTTGCTCTTCCGCAGTCGATTCAAGATTCACGACTTCCGCACGGAGAGCCTCATTTTTATTCTGAATTTGATTTTTCTCAACCATTATTGCCCGGAGGCTTGCACTAAGAGCCTTCACTTTTTTGTTAAGTTGCTCGGTCTCTATATGCGAATTTTCCAGATGATTATTTAATGACCATAATTGATCACCCATCGCCTCTCTTTCTGCAACCATTTCAGCTTTTTCAGCTTCTACAGTTTCAAGGTTCCCACGAAGATTACCAATGTGGCGTTCCAACGCGTTATTTTTACCCGTCATTCTGCGAAGCTCCTGTCCTATGAGCGCAAACTGTTGGCCAAGAACTTCTCTTTTTTTATTCTCCTCGCTGGGTAGAAACGTACCATCGGTCGTTTTTTTTACCCCCTTAGAAATGGAAGTAATCCCGCCCTCTTCTTTTTTAAAATGAGAAAGCAACGTTGTTTGGGTTTCTTTTAGGTCTTTTGTGATACCTACTATTGATTGTCTATATTCTGACACCTGATCTAAAAGTTGACTGTAGGAATTTTGTGCGCTCCAAATTGCTTTATTCTTATCGGAAACCTGAGACGCGAGACGCATATAATCTACGGAAGAATACGCTATCCAACCAGTTGAAGCTATTCCAGTCAAAAGCAAAACCATCAGCACCCAACTCTTGAGGGAAAAATAAGTGATTTTTCCAGCCGAGCGAACTATAATTTCGCGATCACGAAATACATGCTTAAGTATTTCGCTAATCTTAGTACGTTTAAAATTACCTAACTCTACCATAGGAATAGTCTCCCATGAGCTGTTGTACCTATATTAGTGTTATTAGACAAGGTTTCACACGACATTTGAGACAAAAATAACGTTTGCAGAAAATACATAAATTTGATGCTGAAAAAACTACCTATCTAGAGAAACAACTATTTATCCAGAGGCTTACATTAGTTACAACTATGTTATATCTATGGAAAGTAAGATTACTTAACTTATAAAAATAGGCTACCCCTTTATGAGTAAATACTCCGTTCTGAGTTTAATAAAAAACGCTTTCAACGACAATAAGAACTGGGAACGCGCCTGGAGAGATCCAGAACCCAAAAAAAATTATGATGTTATAATTATCGGCGCGGGGGGCCATGGTCTTGCGAGCGCGTTTTACCTCGCAAAGAATCATGGAATAAAAAATATTGCAGTTTTAGAAAAAGGTTATCTTGGTGGAGGTAACACAGGACGGAACACTACTATCGTGCGTTCCAACTATATGCTTGATGAAAACGCATTGTTTTATGAAAAATCACTTAAGTTATGGGAGCAATTGAGCCACGAGTTGAACTTCAACGTAATGTTTAGTCAACGAGGTGTTTTGAATTTAGCCAATTCCGACAGCCAAATGGATGCCATTACAAGACGCGGTAACACGATGAGGTTAAATGGCATAGATGCGGAGCTGTTAGACAGGCGGCAAGTTGAAAAAATGATCCCCTACTTGGATTTTTCTGATACTGCTAGATTTCAGATCAAAGGTGGATTGCTTCAACGACGAGGGGGAACAGCAAGGCACGACGCTGTGGCTTGGGGCTTTGCAAGGGGTGCAGATCAACTTGGCGTTGATATAATTCAAAATTGCGAAGTGACTGGATTTAAAACAAAAGGAAACAATATAGAAATTGTTGAAACGTCAAGGGGTCCTATTGGTTGCGGTAAAGTTGGTTTTGCAGTCGCTGGTAACACAGGACATTTAGCCTCAAAACTAGGTATGAAACTACCTATAGAAAGTCATGTGTTACAAGCCTTCGTATCCGAACCACTCAAACCGATTATTGACCACGTTGTCACCTTTGGTGCAGGTCATTTCTACATTAGTCAATCCGATAAAGGTGGTCTAGTGTTTGGGGGTGATATAGATATGTACAATTCCTACGCTCAAAAAGGAAACCTTCCATTGATAGAAGATGTTGTGACGGCCGGGTTAGCAATGATACCAGGCCTTTCACGATTACGAATTGTAAGGCATTGGGGTGGAATTATGGATATGTCAATGGATGGCAGTCCTATAATTGGTAAATCGCCTATTGATAATCTCTATCTGAATTGCGGTTGGTGTTACGGAGGCTTTAAAGCAACCCCTGGTTCCGGATGGGTATTCGCTCATACAATTGCAAATGACGCCCCACATGAGCTGAATGCAGGTTTGAATTTTGACCGCTTTAGAGTAGGCCGTTCTGTTGATGAAAATGGCGGTGGCCCGGTTCCGAATAGACATTAGAAAGTTTTACAAATGATTCGCATCAAATGTCCTTACTGCGGACTTCGAGATCACTCCGAATTTAATTACATTGGAGATGCCACGAAGTTAAGACCTGTTAATCCTGAGCTCGCTAACGATGACGAGTGGTTTGATTATATCTATGTCAGAGATAATCCCAGAGGAGTTCATCAAGAATACTGGCAACACATTACTGGCTGTAGAAGCTACGTAAAGGTATTGCGTGATACCGTTACGCATGAAGTATTAAAAACTGGATTACCCTCGGATAGTCTTCTTTTTAGTTACGAGGCAGAAAAATAATGTTCTCTAGGAAAAATAAACAACAAACGCGGCGTCTTTCTTCGGGGGGCGTAATAAACAGATCTAAACCGATTGGTTTCAAGTTCGATGGAAAACCATTAATGGGCTATGATGGAGATACGCTGGCATCGGCCCTCTTGGCGAACAATATAAAACTTGTTGGAAGAAGTTTTAAATATCATAGGCCACGGGGGATATACACAGCTGGCACAGAAGAACCAAATGCATTAGTAGCATTAAGAACTAATGAGAGAATTGAGCCGAACACAAGAGCAACAAACATAGAGCTGTTTGACGGACTGGAGGCTAAAAGTCAAAACCGATGGCCCAATTTATTTTTGGACTTTATGCAAATCAATAACCTTGCAGGGCCATTATTTACCGCCGGTTTTTACTATAAAACATTTATGGGAATACCAGGCTGGCATTTTTATGAACATTTTATCCGCAAAGCGGCAGGGATGGGCTCGACCAATCTGGCACGAGATCCGGATACTTACGATAAGAAAAATGCATTTTGCGATATTTTAATTATTGGAGGCGGGCCAACCGGACTATCCGCTGCATTAACGGCTGGCCGTTCGGGCGCTAGGGTCTTGATAATCGATAGTTCAAAGCTTTTAGGCGGCCAATTAATCTGGGAATTAGATCAAATTGACGGCAGCCCCGCTCTTCAATGGATAGAATCTGCTCTGGAAGAACTGAAGGAAATGAAAAACGTAACTATAGCACAACGAACAACCGCGTTTGGATATTATGATAGTAATGTTGTTAATGCCATAGAAAGTGTCTCAGATCACTTACCAACACCAGAACCCCATTCGGTTCGACAAAGATTATGGCAAATTAGGTCCCAAAAAGTGATCATAGCAACAGGAGCGACGGAACGACCATTAGTGTTTTCAAACAATGATCGACCTGGAATTATGTTGGCCTCTGCCGTTCGCCGCTATGTCAATCAGTTCGCAGTCAAGCCGGGAAATAGAGCTGTTATATTCGCCAACAATGATGACGGTTACAAAACTGCTGTTAACCTGGCTGAAAAAGACATAGATGTTCGCGCAGTAGTAGATAGTAGAACTCACGTTAATCAATTCTGGAAAACAAAACTTGATAAACTTGGTGTAGAACTTATCCTCGGCTCAGCGGTGATAAACACTCATGGTCATTTTGGCTTAACTGGTATCGATATAGCCTCTTTAAGTTCTGATCAGAAAAGTACAGGCCCTCAATCGAGTTTTATGTCTGCCGACCTACTCGCTATTTCTGGAGGCTGGAGCCCTAATGTCCATTTATATTGCCATGCAGGAGGCAGGCCTCGGTATGAGGCGAGTATTGCAGCATTTATCCCAGGTGTGAGATCCCAGTCAGAATACTCAGCCGGGGCATCAAACGGCGCCTTCAGTTTAATAGATTGCCTCACCGAAGGCACTAATTGTGGGAACCAACTAGCAAACGAATTAGGTTTTTCAAAGACAATCTTTTCTATACCCCAAACAGATGAACCAACTGTAACGCCGATCAAAGCGTTGTGGCGAATTCCGGGAAAAGGAAAAAAATTCGTTGACATTCAAGATGACGTAACTGAATCCGACATAAAACTGGCGCACCAAGAAGGCTATATATCCGTCGAGCATTTGAAACGCTACACCACGTTAGGCATGGGTACAGATCAGGGCAAGACAAGTAATATGAATGGCCATGCTATCATGGCTGAGGAAAGAGGAGAAGCTATCGAAACAGTAGGAACTACCATGTTCCGACCGCCTTACATACCGATTGCAATGGGACCACTTGCTGGTAGAGATATTGGTCAATCATATTCAGCAAAAAGAAAATCGGCGATACATAATTGGCATCATGAAAACGGCGCTATTTTTGTCGATGCAGGACAATGGTTACGTCCTCAATACTATCTTAGAAGTGGCGAAACCAACACAACACAAAATATGGATGTTGCCATAACACGGGAAGTGCAAGGAACCCGAGGAAACGTGGGGATGGTCGATGTTTCCACATTAGGAAAAATCGACATACAAGGTGCAGATTCAGGTGAATTCTTAAATCGTATTTACACTAATGGCTGGACTAAATTAGCTATTGGCAAAGCCAGATACGGCCTAATGCTTCGCGAAGACGGGATTGTCTTTGATGATGGTACAACATCAAGGCTCTCGGAGCATCATTATTTTATGACGACCACAACGTCTAACGCCGCATCAGTTCTAAGTCATATGGAATACTGCCTGCAGATTCATTGGCCTGATTTAGATGTCAAAATATCGTCGGTAACCGAACAGTGGGCAGCCATGGCTATAGCGGGACCTAAAAGCCGTGATGTTCTTCAAAAGTCTATTGATGAAAAGGACCTATCCAACGAAGCATTACCATTTATGGGTGTAAAACAAATATCTATCGATGGTATCCCTGCTCTTATTTTTCGGATTAGCTTTTCAGGAGAGCTGGCGTACGAGGTAAATGTACCTGCTGATTACGGAGAATATGTTTGGCGGCATATTATGGAAAAAGGAAAAACAGATAATATTATCCCATATGGGACCGAGGCAATGGCTATTATGCGCATTGAAAAAGGTCATGTGGCCGGCGGTGAACTCGATGGTAGAACGACGCCTGATGACCTCGGCTTGAACAAACTGATAAGTTCTAAAAAAGAATTCATCGGCCGCAGGCTATTGAACCGCGACGGATTTATAGATCCTAACCGACCAAAACTGGTAGGACTAGTTCCAATAGATGGGAAATCGAGAATAAGGACGGGATCAATTCTGGTAAAGGATCCAAACGCGAGCCTTCCAATGCCAAAATTAGGGCATGTATCCTCCGGAGCCTATCTCAGCCCAACATTAAAACACCCAATATCTCTTGGATTAATCAAAGGAGGTACTGACAGAATTGGAGAGACTGTTTGGGCTACCAGTCCGCTCCATGGAGAGACAAATGAAGTTAAGATCGTAGACCCTGTATTTTACGATAAACAAGGGGAACGATTAAATGGCTGATAAAAATTTCAATCTTCCTCAAATAAAACGGCAGTCTGCTCTAGAGGGCCACATAGCAATTGGCCGTTTCGGTAATTTAAAAACTGAACCGGGAATTTTTATAAAAGAAAATCATCCACTTTCAATCGTTCAGCTTGAAACTAGAGAGCCACCCGCAAAAGATTTTCTGAACATCATCAAAAATCTTTTTGAATTTGATGTTCCACTCTCCCCAAACATATCAAGCGTATCAGATAAAACGCGTATCATTTGGACTGGGCCAAATAGGTGGTTAATAATAGAACCTGAAACGAGGGACCTTATATCATTGGTAAAAAGCCAGATAAACGAAACTTCAATCTCTATAGTTGACCTTAGTCACGCGAGATCATCGATAGAGATAGATGGCCCAATGACAAGAGATCTTCTTCTTAAAGGGGCAGCAATAGACTTTCACCAAGAAGTCTTTTTAATTAACCATTGTGTTCAAACGACTTTTTTTAATTTATCTGCGCTTATTTGTTGTCTTGATGAAAATAGGTTCAACATTTTTGTTGCCCGAGGATTCGCCCTGGATTCGTGGCAAAAGCTTCAGGAAGCCGCAGAAGAGTTTGGTTATGAAATACCGTGACAAACAACAGGTATCAGCACCTCCTCTTTCAGCTGATATTTCCTGTGAAATTATTTAATAAGTCCTGTTTTTTCTGATCCCTTGACCTCTCTTTAGGATCACCATATCCACCGCCCCCTCCTGTTCTGACCACAAGGCGATCTCCTTCAAGCAGAGAAAAATGTTGCTTCGATTCTAATTGTATTTTTTGTCCACCTCTTTCCACAAACGTCTCAGCTTTTGCACCAGGAAATCCTCCTTCTATTCCTTCAGGAGCAATTTTAAATCGATCTCCATAGGTAGCAAAAGTTACATCCTCTTTTAGAATTTTATAAATTCTTTGAAAGCCCATACCGCCTCGATTTTTTCCATCCCCACCTGAAGTTGACCGTAGGCTATAGTCCTCAACTCTAAAAAATGGATAATCGGACTCCATACTCTCTATCGGAATATTTGAACAATTTGATAACATTGAGTCTACCGCATCACACCCATCGTTATTCGGCCCTGCTCCAAATCCTCCGCCAAATATCTCAAGATAAATATTATAGCCTGTTTCCTTTCGGTGGCTCAAACACGACACCGAGGTTGTATCAAAACCAGGAGCGATAACACGCTCTGGAACAGCTTGCGATAGTGCACCCATGACTGCATTAACAACTCTATAACTAGGGATCAGCCTTGCTCTGACAGGGGCAGGAGGTTTAGGATTCAAAATTGATCCGTAAGGTATTTTAACGCTAATTGCCCTTTCTGCCCCTTCATTAAAGGGAATATCCGGATCAGTAAGAACCGCTTTAATACAGGCTATTGCTGACGATACTGAAGAAGCAAAAGGGCTATTTAAATTTGTCCTGACTTGCGCAGAAGATCCCTTGAAATCAACTATTATTTGGTCCTCATTAATCACCACTTCCGCTTTTATAAGAACGGGGTCTCCTCCATTACCATCATCATCCAACCATGCTTTTCCGCTGAAAGTGCCATCTGGGGCATTTGATATCGCTGCACGAATCCGTCGTTCAGAATAATTTAGCATTTCCTGCATAGCAGAAACCATTGTTTTCCCGCCAAATTTGCGATGTAGATCTTTTAATCGCTCTCCGCCTACCGCATTTGCAGCAAACTGCGCATTTAAATCCCCGATAGTGGCGTCAGGCATTCTAACATTTGCTCTGATTAATCTTTCAAACGGCCCTCCTTTCCAATCATCTTCTATCGAATATCTACTAGGCGGTATTGTTATACCTTCCTCATGCACGTCGGCGGCATTCGGGTTTAACCCTGGAGCCCCACCACCAAGGTCAATGTGATGAACCACTGTTGCTGTGATACCTATAAGAGTTTTTTCATGAAAAATCGGAGTAAATAAAAAAATGTCTGGTAAATGTTGGCCACCTGAGTAGGGATCATTATTTATTAAAAAATCTCCATCTTTGAGTGTATCTAAAGGATGGTACTTCAGACAAGCTTTGAAGGTATGCGTGATAGATCCGAGTTGTATTGGTATTAACTCAGCCTGTGCGACTACTCTGCCATCGCGATCCAGTATTGCCGCTGAACAATCTTGTGCCTCGCGCACTACGGGAGAATGCGCAGAACGGATTAGTTTTACGCCCATTTCATCTGCTGCAGCCACTAGAGCCCGGGTGATAACCGCTTGATCTACAGGAGAAACACCCATTCTAACTTTCCTTAATCAGTATAACATTATCTTCGGAATCCCTTGACACCTTCCATTCTTGTGGAACAAAAATAGTGGAATTAGTATCTTGGATCAGCACTGGGCCATTAATAGCTTCAGATGTCAGCTCCGCCCTTTCTTTTAAATCAGCTGTGAGCTCTTTACCGCGCTCTATCATTTTTACTTGTCTAGACACAGGAGTGTTAACCGACGGAAGCCGCGTTTCGTTTGCAAATAGGCTCTCGGGACTCACCTTGGCCCCAATTCGAAACGATATAATTTCTACAGGATCCCCTTCTGCTTTAGAAAATTCAAAAATTTGATGATGCGCACTCGCAAATAGTTGGGATAATCTTGCAGTTGTAAGTTCATTTATACTCTCATTTTTTATATCAACAGATACTTCAAATGCCTGCCCTACGTACCGCATTTCTAATACTTTATCATACTCTATCTTTCCCTCTACATTAAGGGAGGTTAGATAATCCGCCGTTTCATTTTCAAGACCATCTATTAGTTTTTTTACTTCATCAATATTTTCATCCTTTAAGGCCAAGCGTCGAGTTCTTGTTCTATAATGGATGTGGTCCGACAACAACAAACCAGAAGCAGATAAAACGCCTGCATTCGGCGGTACAACAACCCTCTCAATGCTTAAGTCTTCGGCAACACGGGCTGCATGAAGTGGCCCAGCGCCGCCAAATGGCACCAAAACGAAGTCTCTTGGGTCACTGCCCCTTTCTGTTGAGATTTGCTGTATTGCTCTGACTATATTAGCTTCAGCTAGCCTTATTGTATTATCAGCAATTTCTTCTATCGGTAAGCCAAAAAACTCGCTCAATTCTGTAAATGTATCTTGAGCTAATTTGAGATCGACATTCATTTTTCCGCCAAGAAAACTATCCGCTTGCAAGGTACCTCTAATTAAATGAGCATCGGTCACAGTTGGCTCAATACCTCCTCGGTCATAGCAGGCGGGCCCCGGGCTAGCCCCAGCAGATCTGGGTCCAACCCGCATAAGCCCTCCATCGTCTTTCCAGGCGATAGAGCCGCCGCCTGCTCCAACAGTAGCTATATCAATAACTGGAGTTTTTACAGGAAGTCCATCTATCATGGTCATCGGCGCAAGCTTGGATTCCCCGCCTGAAACTAAGGAAACATCGGTACTAGTACCTCCCATATCAAGCGTAATTAAATTATCATAACCCGCAGATGATATACCTCGGATAGCGCCGACTACACCAGCTGCTGGCCCCGAGAAAAGAGCAGAGATGGCATTTTTGGCCATGGCTTCCGCCGGCATTCTGCCTCCATTTGACTGCATAATGCTAAATCGCCCCTTAAAGCCTTGCTTTGCTAAAGACGCCGAAAACCTTTTTATATACCCCGCAATAACTGGCTGAACATATGCGGCTAATGTCGTTGTTGAAGCACGCTCATATTCTCTAAACTCTCTTGTTACGTCGCACGAGCATGTTATTGGTAAACTGGGGAACTCCTGTTGTATTAACTCTTTTAAAAGTCGTTCATGTCGCGAATTGGTATAGGAATGCAAAAAGCAGATGGCGGCAGAATCAAAGCGTCCATCCCTTAGAGCGGTTTTTATCTGCTCTCTGGCATGATATTCATCAATGTCGAGAACAACAGAGCCGTCGGGAGATATTCTTTCTTTTATCTCGTAGGTATCATGACGAGCAACTACAGGTTCTGGTTTTTTGTAATGTAGATCATAAATAGATCGTCGATCATGCCGCTGCAGTAAAAGAATGTCTCTTGTCCCCTTAGTTACAAAAAGACAGACCCTTCCGCCCTTCCTCTCTAAAACAGCATTAGTCGCAACGGTGGAACCGTGGACTAATTCTTTTATTTGAGAGATATCTAGTTCGGCTGCTCTAATAGCATTCATTGCGCCTTCATCTGGCTTTGATGGTGTACTCGGGACCTTAGCTGTTTTCATTTGATAACCGTCGCTAGCTACCAGGTCGGTGAATGTCCCCCCAACTTCGATTCCAACCCTAAATTCATGTTTACTCATTAAATTACCTCAATTTAAACAACACTCTAAAACAGAGCGTTACACAAAACTCCAGTTTTTCTATTGATTTGAGTTCATCAATATATAAGAGGAATCTCCGAAGGAGCCCTGATTGAAAGCAACTCCGGTTCACCATCCCTTATAACAATATTTTCTTCGTGAACCATAATCCGTCCATCTGCAAATTCTATACAGGGTTCTAGCGTCATAACCATACCCGGCTGCATTAACGTTTTATCACCTTTCATGTTAGAGGGCCATTCTGTTAACTGCATCCCTAACCCATGTCCAAGCCGTCCAACAGCGTTTTTCGAAGAGGTAGATTCACTCAAAACATCGGCCATAACCTTCCATAATCCCTCAGCAGTAATTCCGGGCCGAGCCGCTTCTAATCCAGCATCTGTGGCGCGATAAACAACGTCATAAGCTGCAGTCACAGTCTCATCAACACTACCAAAACAGAAATTACGATCAAAATCCGAAAAATATCCGTCAAATACTGCACCTGTATCCATCATCAACATGTCACCTTTTGTTAAATTTCTATCGGAGGGCATGCCAATTACTTCTGTTGGGCCTTTGGGCCCAGACCCGCCAACCAAATATGGAACTTCGTCTGCCCCCCTGGCAAGTAAATCAATTCTGAATTTTCTGAAAATTTCTTTCTCTTCGTCACCGAGATTAGCAGTTTTTGGTAACTCCAGGAATCCCTCCGATACACGCTGACAAATATATCTAATTTTTGAAATTTCAGCTTCAGATTTTATTTTTCGTAATTCTTGGATCAAAGGACTGGCATCAACAAGCTGAATACCACGAATATTTTCCTGAAGTTTCTTGAAATCAGAAAAAGGCATTCTAATGTGGCTCTCAGTCCCCATAGGCACACCAATCACACCACTTATCTTCTTCAGTCCCTTTATAGTTGCTGTTAACTCAGTAATGCCCTCATCATTTGGCCTAGGTGCAGGCCACATCACAATATCATCCAGCCACGTCTCGTTCATCCTAGTTCCGCCAATTTCAGGAATTACCGCTATCGGTTTCCCCTCCCTTGGCACGACCAAAAACCATGGTCTCGTGGGGCTTAACCAAAAGGCCGTATGAAAACCAGAAAAATAACGAACCTCCGGTTCGGTCGTTAACAATAAACCGTCAACATTCAACGTTTTCATTAAACGCTGCGCTCTTTCAGTTCTTAAGGCAAACTCAGAAGTTTCAAAGCCAATTTGAGGTATATCTTGGTTCACGCTGGGTCTGTGTTAGAAAATTGCATCAGCAACAAAACTAAACCGTCTTTGCCTGCTTTAACCTCTAATGGCTGTTCCCTAGGTGAACGATAAAAACCTGAGAGCCTAGTAAGGTCCTCTTTTTCACCAACAGCGAACCCATCAACAACAATAGCATATTGCCCACCAGCTATCTTGTCGGTGTCGACTAGCGTTACTTTCTCGGGTGGAATTGTATAGAGATAAGCGCATGTACCATCATCATCCAGAGACATGACTTCTGTTCGAGTAACTTTGTCTGTTTGGCACACAGAGCCTGAATTGGGTAGCTCTATATCTGCCGCCATTCTATGCTTACGCTTCACTTTTTTTAGTTTATCTCGCGCTCCAGGCATATATTTTGCCCCAGAATCCCAACGGGCGCGTAGGGTGAAATAGACAACCCCTGACGGTCCCGCGGTTATTGGTCCATAAGGTGTATGCCCTCGGGCGTAGTGAAGTGATAGTGGACTCGCTAAATGTTTGCCAAGACGCGCTCCCCCATCGACAAACACCTGGTATTGTTCATGGTCATGGAAGTGAGGGGGTGTAACCGAATTGGATGGCTGTTCTACGAGAAAACCTTGCGGCAAACCATCGTCATTTTTTTCGTTTCCTGGGATATAACTCCCTCTCAAAGGCGCGCTGCCCACATATGGACTAAGGTGGTAAGTTTGGCCATGTACATCTATTGCTTTTCGACTTGCTTTGGCGCTAACAGCTGACGTGATATAAGGCATGATTAAATCCGATAGAAACTTAACAAACTATTTAGTTGTTCTAAAATAACACGGTAAATGGGAACAGCAAATCAGAATTCGGATAAGATTGAATATTGCTAATAAATGTTTATCCGCTTATAGAACATTATGAGTAATGGGGTAACTGATCTCAGACACGATTTGAGAGTTATGGGGCTTGTAGGTTCGGCTCATGCCTCAAGTCATTTTTTCCATTTAATTCTTCCCCCTTTATTTCCAATACTAAAGCTGGATTTCGATGTCAGCTTTGCAGCATTGGGGTTATTACCTACCCTATTTTATGGTGCTTCCGGAATCGCACAAACAATAGCTGGTTTTTTGGTAGATAGGTTCGGTGCGCGCAGGGTTCTTCTATTGGGTCTGACATTGCTGTCAATAAGCGTTATTGGATATGCCTTTTGTTTTAGTTTCTGGGGCCTTATGTTCTTTTCCATCACAGCCGGACTTGGTAATAGTGTTTTTCACCCAGCAGACCTGTCAATTTTGACAAATAAAATAAGTACCAACAGACTCGGAAAAGCATATGCTATCCACGCTTTCAGCGGTAACATAGGATGGGCCTTCGCCCCCATATTCATCGTTACCTTAGCCAGTTTTTGGGATTGGCGCACCGCAACAATATTGGCGGGTTTAATAGGCTTGATTATAGTTTTAATGTTTTTTCTTAGTGGCGAACTATTAATAGAAAACTCTTCAGAAAAACAAGCAAAGAACTCTGAGTCTTTAAAAAGAACCGACCCATTGTTTAGCCAACTTACTGCTTTGCTTTCATCAACAGTGATATCATGCTTTCTCTTTTTTACTTTTTTGGCAGCGGCATTGATTGGGATACAAACTTTTGGTGTATCCGCTTTACAAGTTCTATATGCATTGAGTCTTAAAAGCGCCACGGCCGCCTTAACGGCATTTTTAATAGGATCTGCCCTTGGCATTCTTACCGGGGGCGTAATCGCAGATAAGGTTAAAAAACACCAAATTGTTGCAATATTAGGCGTTACCCTGGCAAGTCTTGGTCTAGTGATTATTGGCGGTAATTTTATTTCGTCATATTTTGTGCTACCTGCATTAGCTTTGTCTGGTTTTTTCTCCGGTATAACAGCGCCGTCAAGAGATATGTTGGTTCGAAAAATCACTCCCCCTGGGGCTTCGGGCCGCATTTTTGGATTTGTTTACTCTGGCCTAGACCTTGGCTCTTCCATAATGCCGCTTTTGGCTGGAGCACTTATGGATTCAGGAAAAGCAGATATAGTATTTTATTCCTGCGCTCTAATGTTCGTTATCGCTATCATTACAGCTCTTAAAATACCCGATAAATCTAGATCGATAACAGTTTAATTTCTGACGATAATAGCGTTGTATAAATTCTGCTATGCCTATGGTTAAAAATTGAAATAATTATTCAATTTTTCGACGATGAATATTTTGTGCTATTTCGTCTATTTCAATTTGTTCTAGGGTTTGCTCTCTTTGTTTTTCGTTTTTCACCGCTTCATCACGGACAATTTCTGCTTTTCGCATCTCCCCGTAGGCATGCGCAACCTTCTCCCGCGAACTTTCATATTCTTCTTCTTTCACCCTAATGGCAGCGGCCAACCATTCTCTCTGGCGAATGACGCCACTTGCGAACTCGTTATAGAGAAATCGGGCCTCCAAAGACTCTGAAGCTATCTTTTGTTCAACTTTTAGACTTTCATTTAATCTATTCATTTCATCCTGCAACATATTGACTTCATTTAATATATCGCCTGACTCGCGCCGTCTCTCGTCAAGCTCAAACTCCCGCAGCCGAACAAGTTTTTCGAATTGGCTCACGTTGTTCTAACTCGTTTGTAAATCATCTACTTCCAAACTTTCATCAGTTGGCCGCTGATCATTGACTTCGATAGACTCTAATTCTGTTTCAATTTGAGGATTATTAAAATCCAATATTGATGATAAACTTGCATAGCCTTCTTCGATGTTAACCCTCTCATTTTTTTCCTGCGTTAAAAAACTTTCTATTTCAGGATAGTGCTTAATCGCCTCATCTAAAAGGGGGTCACTGCCTCGGCGGTAGGCCCCTAATCTGATCATATCAGCCATTTGTTCGTATGATGCCATCAGTCCACGAGCCTTACCAACAATCTCATTCTCTTGTAGAGAATTACAATCAGGCATCATTCTCGAGACACTCTTTAAAATATCAATGGCAGGATATCTTCCTCGATCTGCTATTGATCTGGATAACACTATGTGGCCATCGAGTATTCCGCGTACTGAGTCGGAGATTGGTTCATTTAGGTCATCTCCCTCAACTAACACAGTAAATAATCCAGTAATTGTGCCCGTACCTTCCAGGCCTGGGCCGGCACGCTCAAGAAGCTTTGGCAATTCGGAGAATACCATGGGAGTATAGCCCTTACTTGCAGGAGGTTCTCCTGAAGCTAATCCTATTTCTCTTTGTGCCATGGCGAATCGTGTCACACTATCCATCATACACATGACATTCTTTCCAGAATCTCTGAAAAATTCTGCAATCGCAAGGGTCATATACGCAGCTTGTCTCCTCATTAATGGTGACTCATCCGAAGTTGAGGCTACGATAATACTTCTAGATAAACCCTCTTCGCCCAAATAATCTTCAATGAATTCTTTAACCTCCCTTCCACGTTCACCAACTAGGCCTATGACGTTTACTTCTGATGATGTAAACCTTGCAATCATTGCCATTAAAATAGATTTCCCAACACCAGAGCCAGAAAAAACACCCATTCTCTGTCCATGACACATCGTCACGAAGGTATTTATTGCTCTGATACCAACATCTACCTTTCCTCCCAACCGCTCGCGTTTATGCGCTGGAGGCGGAGCACCTCTAATCTTGTACCCCTTCGGTCCTTCTTTGAGCAACGGCCCACCATCCATCGGCTCCCCCATCGCGTTCACCACTCGACCAAGCCAATTCTCATCCGGATACACCAACGGATCTGAGCCTCCAATTTCCGCTTCACTCCCGACACCAATACCATCTAAAGGGCTAAATGGCATGGCCATCGCTCGGTCATCTCGGAAGCCTACAACCTCGCAAGTAACTTTATCCCCTCGCTTACCCCTTAAATGCAAACGGTCTCCTATTGATAAGGCGCGCTCTACTCCTCCAATCTCGACCATCATACCCAAAACCGAAGTGACACGACCAATTACCGAATAATCTGGCAGCTTCTCAATTTCTGAAGCTAAATCGCTTAAGATAGTTTTCATAGATTTCACGCACGCTGTATAGACAATTTCGATATTTGCATTCTAGTTATAGCATGATTTTTGATATATTTAAAAAATTCGGAAGTCATGAGCTCAAAACACTCTTTGACGATCTAATCTATAAAATTTAAAATTAAAGTTTAAGATTTAGCGGAATTTAGTCGAAAATCTTTCTGTTATCACGATAAACATTTTTACAATGACACTCACCACCACTAAATTGATTAATACAGAAGTTTAATTCCAAAACGAGTTAGTATAATTGTAAGGTTAATAGTTTCAAACAAAATGCCAAACAGTGAATGGAAATACTGAAATGTCCGATATTTCAGCTCCCCGGGGAGTTAAAAATGGCTCTGCCGGAAACAAAGGAAATACAAATTTCCAAAGAGGAAGCGGCCAAGGAAGACGCAAGGGTCGCCCTTTCCTAAAGGGCCGTCAGATTGACCCTGCAGCGCTTGCTGAAGTAAAGAACACGCTTGGCCATCGCCCCAGAAAGCGAGAACTACTGATAGAACATTTACATCTATTTCAAGATAGATTTGGTCATTTATCCCTAGCTCATCTAACTGCGTTGGCCCATGAAATGAAAATGGCGATGGCAGAGGTATACGAAGTCGCTACCTTTTATGCACACTTTGATGTTGTCAGAGAAAATGAATCTCCTCCACCGGCAGTCACGTTGAGAGTTTGCGATAGTCTTACTTGTTCTATGTTCGGGGCAGAACGTATTCTCTCCGACCTCAATACTTCGCTAGATAACGATTTTCGCGTCGTCAGAGCTCCTTGTATTGGAGCCTGCGATACAGCTCCCGTAGCAGCGGTTGGACATAACCTAATAGAAAATGTTAACTCAGAAAAGCTAATTGCAACTGCCAAAGCAGCTTTGTCAAACAAACTGCCTCACCGAGAAATAAATCCAATCAGGTTAGATGAATATCTCGAGTTGGGTGGTTATAAAGTGTTAAAAGAATGCCTATCAGGCCAAAGAACCCAACAGGATTTGATAGAAGAATTAGGAAAATCCGCTTTGAGAGGCTTGGGCGGGGCAGGGTTTCCAACTTCAAAAAAATGGGATTTAGTTCGGGCAAATAATGGCAGAAAAGCTTTAGCTGTGAATGGTGATGAAGGCGAACCAGGAACCTTCAAAGATCGACTCTATCTGGAAAATGATCCTCATAGGACATTGGAAGGGATGTTAATAGCTGCATGGGCGGTGGGAGCGGAAGATTGTTATTTCTATCTCCGCGACGAATATCCTGAGATCCGTCATATCTTGGAAGAAGAGATTTCGTGTGCAGAAACCGAAGGTTTAGTAGCTCATACAAGAATACATCTTCGGCGGGGAGCTGGAGCTTATATTTGCGGTGAAGAGTCGGCTATGATCGAATCTATCGAAGGGAAACGTGGATATCCGAGACACCGGCCACCCTACGTGGCTCAAGTGGGAGTTTTTAATCGACCTACATTGGTGAATAATATTGAAACGCTTTTTTGGATTAGAGACATCATTGAAAAGGGTCCAGAATGGTATAATGAACAAGGTAAAGAGGAACACCCTGGGTTTAGAAGTTATTCTGTATCCGGACGGGTAAAGAAACCAGGAGTTAAAATGGCTCCAGCAGGCACCACTGTTAAGGAGTTAATAGAAGACTACTGCGATGGCATGTTAGATGGCCACCTTTTTCATGCCTATTTACCGGGTGGTGCATCAGGAGGGATTTTGCCAGCTAAAATGGGCGACTTACCCTTAGATTTTGGGCAATTAGAACGCTACGGATGCTTTGTTGGAAGCCATGCCGTTGTCATTTTATCAGATAAAGATTCAGTAAAAGAGGCTGCCCTAAATTTACTTCGCTTTTTTGAGGACGAGAGTTGCGGCCAATGCTCACCATGTCGTGTGGGTACCGAGAAAGCTGTAGCACTTATGAAAAGTGAGAATTGGGACAAGCCATTGTTAACAGAACTAGCAACCACGATGCGAGACGCGTCAATTTGCGGCCTTGGTCAAGCAGCAAGCAATCCATTAACGGCCGTATTAAGATTTTTCCCCAACGAAACCTGATAAGTTAGAGTAATTGGGAATTTGATTTATATAATGGATTTCATAGTTTATACTGTCGTACCGAAGTGGTGGATACTTATAGGGAATAATGAATAAAAATATGAGTAAACTCGTTAACTTTGTTTTGAATGAAAAACCAGTATCGGCGAATGAAACCGAGACTATTTGGGAAATATCTCATAGATTAGGTATTGAAATTCCGCATTTATGCCACAAGCCTGCTGATAGTTACAGGCCAGACGGAAACTGCCGCGCGTGTATGGTAGAAATTGAAGGCGAACGAACGTTAGCGGCATCATGTATTCGAAAACCAACAGACGGCATGAATATCTCAACAAATTCAGAGCGTGCAAAAAAATCTAGGGAAATGGTGCTAGAGCTATTAACTGCAGATCAACCAGAAAGGAAAGTAGCCCACGATCCTAATTCCACTTTCTGGAACTTTAATGAAAAAACAACGACATCTCCCAGCAGATTTCCAGCACATACAACACCTAAACCCGACTCAAGTCATCCAGCTATTGCCGTCAATATGGATGCTTGTATTCAATGTGGTTTGTGCGTTCGAGCCTGCAGGGAAATTCAAGTTAACGATGTAATAGGAATGGCCGGCCGCGGGTCCAAAGCTCATATTGTTTTTGACCTTGGTGATGATATGGGAAAGAGCACGTGCGTAGGTTGCGGAGAGTGTGTCCAAGCTTGCCCCACGGGTGCTTTAATGCCAAAAACAGTTCTAGATGAAAATGGTGTATTAGCCAAAAGCCCAGATCGTCAGGTAGATAGTCTTTGTCCATACTGTGGCGTAGGTTGCCAACTGACTTTCAATATAAAAAATGACGAGATTATCTCAGTTGACGGAAGAGCAGGCCCTGCGAACCGGAGTCGTTTGTGCGTAAAGGGGCGTTATGGTTTTGATTATGTGCATAATCCGGCACGATTAAATGTTCCTCTTATTCGGAGAGATGACGCTCATAAAACCGCAGAACTACCCAATGACCCCCTTGCTAATTTTAGGGAAGCAACTTGGGAAGAGGCTCTACATAAGGCTGCATGGGGTCTATCACAAATAAGAGATCAAAATGGTGGCAATGCGTTAGCTGGTTTCGGCTCAGCAAAAGGATCTAACGAGGAAGCTTATCTAGTTCAAAAGCTAGTGAGAACTGGTTTTGGAACTAACAATGTAGATCATTGCACACGTTTGTGCCACGCATCGTCGGTAGCAGCTTTGATGGAAACAATTGGTTCTGGAGCAGTAACCGCACCATTTGCTGAGGCCGAAAACTCTGAAGTAATCATTGTAATTGGAGCAAATCCAACGGTAAATCATCCAGTCGCGGCCACATTTATTAAAAACGCTACCAAAGCGGGATCTACACTGATCGTCATGGATCCAAGAGGACAGGCTTTAAGTCGTCACGCTACACATATGATACAATTTAAGCCAAGCTCAGATGTAGCCATGTTGAATGGCATGATCAATACAATCATAGGAGAAAACTTGTATGATCAGCAATATGTAGACGGCTTTACTGAAGGTTTTGAAGACCTTAAAAACAGCACTAAAGAATTTACTCCTGAACGAATGTCAGCCATTTGCGGAATTGAACCTAATACCATTAGAAAAATGGCTCGTATTTATGCGAAAGCAGAAAGCGCTTTAATTTTTTGGGGAATGGGCGTGTCTCAACACACTCATGGAACAGACAATGCACGGTGCCTAATTTCTCTTGCATTGATTTGTGGTCATGTTGGGCGTGCTGGGTCGGGTTTGCATCCATTACGCGGACAGAACAACGTTCAGGGTGCATCAGATGCTGGCCTTATCCCAATGTTTTATCCAGATTACAAACCGGTAGGAGACGATAACCAGATTAATAGATGGGAGAGTTTTTGGGGGACTCAGCTTGATCATCAAAAGGGTCTGACTGTCGTTGAAATCACCGAGGCTATGTATGAAGGAAAAGTTCAGGGTGCCTATGTGATGGGTGAAAATCCAGCGATGAGCGACCCTGATCAAAACCACACGCGAGAAGCTTTATCCCGCCTTAAACACTTGGTGGTGCAAGATATATTTATGACAGAAACTGCGGCGTACGCCGATGTGATTTTGCCCGCCTCAGCATTTCCAGAAAAAGACGGAACATTCACAAACACAGATCGCAGAGTTCAGATGGGAAGGAAGGCGATTAATCCACCAGGGCACGCGAAACAAGATTGGTGGATTATTCAAGAAATTGCAAACAGAATGGGTTTGAATTGGAATTATTCAGACCCCAGTGATGTCTTCTCTGAAATGCAACAAATGATGCCATCATTAAATGGGATCACATGGGATAGGCTACTTAAAGAGAGCGCGGTGACATACCCTTGCGCCGATGAGAATTCTATTGGTGAAAGCATCATTTTTGCTGATGGCTATCCAACAGAATCTGGTCGAGGGAAGCTCGTTCCCTGCGATATTCTTCCGCCCGACGAGCAACCAGACACAGACTTTCCATTAATCCTTACAACCGGACGGCTGTTAGAACACTGGCACACTGGAGCTATGACAAGAAGAGCCAGCGTCCTCGACGCTATTGAGCCGGAACCATTTGTCCATATTAGCCCAACAGATCTTCTTAAATGGTCCATAGAACCCGGTGAGAAGGTTCGTGTAGCAACAAAGCGTGGAACGATAGAACTCTCCGCCCGAAGTGATATCGGAGTACCTGATGGGGTAATTTTTATACCATTTTGTTATAGTGAAGCGGCTGTCAATTTTCTCACTAACCCAGCATTAGATCCCTTTGGGAAAATCCCTGAATTAAAATTTAGCGCCGCCTCTCTTCAAAAAGTAGATCAATATGTCGCCGCTGAATGACAATTCAAATTTTATTCAAATAACTTGTCAAAGATTGAATTAAGTTTGGATAATGCACAATGTCTATAACTTATTTAGGCTATTTTTTTATTGCTTTAATAATTGGTTGCGGGGGACCCGTCCAAGCGGGGATAAACAGCACTTTGGCAAAAACTCTGGGGCACCCATTACTTGGAGCTATTACAAATACTACAATTGCGACGCTTGTTATTTTTATTGTGATGATAACGTTCCGCGTTCCATTACCATCCATTAAGACGATTTCCAGCGCACCATGGTGGGCTTGGCTTGGTGGTTTCATTGGTGCTTTTGCTGTTTACGGCGCTCTAAATTACGCCCCTAAAATGGGGGCTGCTGCTTATGTCTCCGTGACTATTCTGGGAATAGTTAGTGCCTCGTTGTTACTGGATCATTTTGGCGTGATAGGTTTTCAAAAGAATCCGATCACTCTGACCAAACTATTCGGCGCAGGACTAGTTGTTTGCGGTATGACTATAATACAATTTCAGCGGTGACACCGTTAAATGATGGTAAGCAACTCCATTCTTGGTCTTAACAGATTTCTAACCTGTATCAACGACAGCAGAGTCAATAGGCTTACAATCGGCACCTATTGGATATTAGTCGAGGCGGAACACGGAACTGGATTGGTTGCCAATCCTCAAAATAAAATGTCGATAGCAACAGTCAAAGAATATCAAAAAAAATTTGATAATAACTCACTTTACCAACTCGCATCACTTGCAAAATCCGACGATTTAATCGAGCGTGCTATTGGATGCGCTGCGATCAATGCAAACACCAATCATTATGGATTAAAGTTAACCCAAGATAATGGACTTAGTTTAAGCCATTATAAAGAAGAAAAAATAGTGGTTGTTGGTCGCTTCCCCAATTTGGAACAAAAACTCCCAACTGCTATAGTATTAGAGAGAAACCCTGGCCCGGGGGATCTTCCCGAGCATGAAGCGCCAAACGTAATACCTGACTGCACACAACTCGTAATTACCGCATCCACTTGGGCCAATGGAAGCTTACCTGGTTTACTAAAATTAGTCGAGACAGCGCATGTCAGCTTAATTGGTCCGGGAACCCCGTTTTCGCCGATATTGAGACAGCATGGAATACACAAACTCGCCGGATTTTTAGTCCAAGAGCCTTACGAGCTCTCGAGACTTATAAAAAACGGGGCGGGGGTGCGACAATTTAAGCATTTAGGTATTTTTGGAGTATTAGAGCTTTAATTTAATTGATTATATTTCACCATCATTTTTAAGCATTTTTATAGCCTCGTTAAATGCTTCTGTGGTGAATTCCAGATCTTCCTGTGTGTGGCTAGCACTCAACTGAGCGCCTGGTGAATTATTAAAGTCCACACCATTAATTGCCATTGCTAAACGAAGCTTCGTAACCAGGTCCTTATCTTTGTTTTTTAAATCAGCATACCCTATCTCATTTGGATTAAATGTTGATTGTTTTAGAGTTTGGCCATTTTTATTCATATATAAATGAACACCAGAAAATGTACCGTATGCAGCCCAAGGAACATTATGTTTTTCTAAAATATTATTAAAGTTTTCGCGCAATATTGCAGCAGAACTATTTGCTTTTTCACAAGCATCCGTTTGCTCAATAATTTTAAGTGCCGCTATGCCAGCAGCAGCCGAAACGGGGTTTGCATTAAAGGTACCCGGATGCCCAATTTTCTCTCTCCCTTGAGCCGCCGCTCGCTCAAAGTCTAGGTCGTCTAAAATATCTTTACGTCCGGCAACTGCGCCTCCAGGAAGACCTCCGGCAAGTATCTTTGCCAGTGTTGTTAGGTCAGGTTTTATATCAAAAGCTTGCTGCGCCCCTCCAGGAGAACAACGAAAACCAGTAACCACTTCGTCAAAAATAAAAATTACACCCTGCTCTTCTGTAAATTTGCGCACCGAATGCAGAAATTCTTGTGTCATTGGGACCATTCCAAATGAAGACCCCGTAGGTTCTACAATTACAGCAGCTATATCACTATCAGATTTTAAAACGCTCTTAATTTCTGAAATATCTTGTGGGGATACAAGCACGACGTTATCGGCTACGCCGTCAATTACACCCGCCGTAGCTCCCCCGTCAAAATGGCTGGTGTAACCGGCCGTCATATGATCATGCCAACCGTGAAAATGTGTTTTAAATCGTATGAATTTATTCTTTCCAGTGAAAGAACGGGCAAGCCTTAAGGCCATCAATGTCGCTTCCGTTCCTGACGAAGTGAACCGAACACGCTCGGCTGAAGGGACCATCTTTATAACTTGATCCGCCCACTCCACTTCACGAGGATGATTAGCTCCAAACTGAGTTCCCAGCGCTAAAGCATTTTGGACCGCTGTGGTAACATCGGGGTGGCAATGACCAAGTAATAAAGCACCGTGCCCTCCAAAATAATCTATATATCTATTTCCATCAACGTCCCACTTATGCGGCCCAAAGGCTTTATCGATGTATAATGCATAAGGCTTTAAATAGCGCGAGTCGTGGGCTATACCGCTGGGGAGAACACTTTGTGCCTCACTTGCCAATTTCTCTGAACCAGGGGTTTTTTCTATATACGAGCCTATTATTTTTGAATTAGACATTATCTGATCGGGCATCGGTACAACCTTTAATATTTAATATCTTTAAAACTTTCCATAATGACTCATATAGTAATCCAAAAAAGTTGCAAGTCATCAACGCTATTAACCATTCTAAATTAGGTAAAGAAAATATCTGCAAAATCTAAAAATGAGGGGATACCCAAGACATATTTAACTCTAGCGCAGAATACCGACGGTCCGATTGCTCAACGACAACGCCGTTATTTACAAAACCGCTGTGCGAAAAATACATCGGGAAAATATTCTCTCTATTTTAGCTTTTTCTGACATAGTTACCCGCACCCTATTCCAAATACTCAGATGATTTGTAATACTACTTTTGTAAAGCTGATTAACATATACATCGAAAAAATCGTGATACCCATTTTTTAAAATAATTGAAGACAAGTTTTGAATTCAATATTTACAGACACTTGTTAATGTAAAATGGACCAGGGTAATGCCAAACGCTCAAAATTCCGCAGCGCATACCAGTAACTTTTATGCAGCCTTAGGGGATCAACTTATCCATTTTGACGCCAGTATTAATACTGCAAAACTAAAACGAAATGCCTCAGTGACGTTTGGATTAGATATTCAGTATGTATGGAGACATCCGGACTTAAGTATTATTTATTTAGCTCTCAGTGATGGCGGCCCAGGAAATAAAGGCACCAAGCATCAACTTTGTGCATGCAATCTAAATACAAAAGATGGGACTGTAGGAGATATCATCAATTCAGTAACCCTTCCTTATCGCCCCCTTCATTTATCAATCGATCGCCAAAAAAAACACGTACTGGTAGCTTATAATAATCCTTGTTTTATTTCTGTTCATAGACTTGATCAGGACGGTTCTATTGGTCCGGTAATAAAGCAAGATATCAATCTTGATGAAGGTATATTTGGCCATCAAATAATGGCAACTCCTGATGGTGAGGAAGTTATACTTGTTTGTAGAGGCTTTGATCCACTGAAAGGGCAAATTGAACAACCAGGCGCGTTGAAATTTTTCGATTATGAGAATGGAAAACTCTTATTTAGGAACTCTGTTGCACCGGACTATGGAATTGGATTTGGCGCTAGACATTTGGATTTTCATCAAAATGGAAATTGGATTTATCTAGCTGTGGAGAGACAGAGTGAAATTCATTTTTTGCGAATTAATGAAGACACAAACAATAGAATTATTGAACAAAAAATTTCTACCCTGTCACAAAATGTTTACCCTGGCGTCCGTCAAGCTGCTTCCGCTATTCATATTCACCCTAATGGAAACTTTGTTTATGTATCCAATAGAGCCTATTTGGCAGATAAACGTTCTCCAGAACAAATAATTCCTAATGGAGAGGACAATGTAGCTATCTTTAAAATAAATAAGGAGACGGGTACAGTTAATCTCATAGATACAGTCGATACCAATGGTTCGCTCCCAAGGACTTTTTCAATTGACCCAAGTGGCCGACTATTGATTGCAGCCAATTCTGAACCCGCCCGCAAAAAGAATGAATTAGGACAGATAGTAGATTTACCAGTCAGCTTAAATCTATTCAAAATCCACGGTGATGGTAAATTAGAGCAAAGCGAAAATTTGGCATTTCCAAATGACGATCATTTATTATTTTGGGCAGGCTTTCTATAGGCATCAAACTTTTGATAAAAGTTCTTTAAAATTAAATGCAACTATCAGAATACGGATTCTCAAAGCACCATCCTAGGCTGGTAATTGTCCCCAGAGAAGTGGTAGCTTATAAGAAGAAAAAAGGAGTTGTTAAATCAATGAGTATAAACGGAAAAGCGTATATCGCTGGTGTCTATGAGCACCCAACAAGAAAAGCAGTGGATAAATCCCTAGCTCAATTACATGCCGAATCCGCTTTGGGTGCCCTAGCGGACGCAGGCCTAACAAAAGACGATGTCGACGGTTATTTCTGTGCGGGTGATGCACCCGGACTTGGCCCACTGTCTTTAGTAGACTACATGGGACTTAACCTCAAGCATATGGATGCGACAGAAACTGGCGGATCTTCTTATGTATTACATGTGGGGCACGCGGCCGAGGCTATAGCGATGGGAAAATGTTCAGTCGCTCTTATTACCCTAGCTGGTCGTCCACGTGCCGAAGGGATGGCAACAGGAACAGCCCCAAGAAATTACGGTTCATCGGCACCCGATGTGGCATTTGAGTTTCCATTTGGCCCGACGGTTGTGAATATGTACGCTATGTGCGCACAACGACATATGTATGAATATGGAACAACGAGCGAACAATTGGCATGGATTAAAGTAGCGGCTTCACATCACGCGCAATATAATGAACATGCCATGCTTCGTAATGTTGTAACAGTTGACGAAGTAGTAAATTCACCAATGATCTCTGACCCCCTTCACCGTCTTGATTGTTGTGTAATTAGTGATGGTGGTGGAGCAATTATTGTCACGTCTCCTGAAGTAGCAAAATCGTTGAAACGTCCCTTAGTTAAAGTATTGGGAGCTGGAGAAGCTCCAAAACATCAAATGGGCGGTAAAATTGATCTAACTTATTCGGGGGCGCGTTGGTCAGGGCCGCTCGCTTTTGAAGAGGCTAAAGTAAAACCCAGTGACATGAAATATGCGTCCATTTACGATAGTTTTACTATTACTGTTCTAATGCAATTAGAGGATTTGGGCTTTTGCGAGAAAGGTGAAGGTGGAAAGTTTGTATCAGATGGAAATTTAATTTCCGGCACTGGCAAACTACCATTCAATACTGATGGTGGCGGCTTGTGTAACAACCATCCCGCGAACCGGGGTGGATTAACTAAAGTTATAGAAGCAGTGCGTCAGTTACGTGGCGAGGCCCACCCCAAGGTTCAAGTACCTAATTGTGATTTAGCACTAGCACACGGTACTGGAGGCTCACTCGGGACTCGGCATGGCAGTGCTACAGTGATAATGGAACGGGAGT
>Ga0315331_10000352_pt1 | contig 30820 bp, 23 predicted proteins | sample M160m34915metaG_FD_203456 | JGI IMG/M metagenome (GOLD analysis project Ga0315331, IMG submission 203456) | Ammonia-oxidizing marine archaeal communities from Monterey Bay, California, United States - M1 60m 34915 | ecosystem: Environmental > Aquatic > Marine > Intertidal zone | place: USA...
GCCGCCCGGACAGGAAACGACGGCATGAACTTCCTTCACAAACAACAGCTTGCGTGTAAAGAAGTACTTCAGATTGACCAGTTTGTCGTCCCCTTCAATGATGGAGTTGGCTTCCTGTTCAAAAGGCAGCAGAATGTTCAGTCCCATTGCCATTTCGCGACCGGAACCGGCATGAGCGGCCTCCATGATGCCACCACCGGCGCCCGTAACCACCATCCACCCCTCTTCAGCGACGCGTTTGCCAAACAGCTCTGCCTGCTGCCACTCGGGCGACTCCGGATCGGTTCGCGCGGACCCGAAAACGGTGACTTTTCGATTGCGCCGATACGGTGTAAACACCTTGAACGCATAGCGCAGTTCTCGCAGGGCACGACTCAGAATTTTCAGGTCGCCGCGTGTTGCACCATCGGCCGCCAGCTTGTCCGCTGTCGCCTTGATTTCCTGAATCAGCTCAGAATGTTCCCGAAGTTCCGAAACATGTTCGATCACCTCCAGTTCTGAATCACGCGGATGGGTGAGATGCTTTTTTGCCATGTGCTCATTGCCTCCGTGCAAATTCGATCGTCGCCAATGACATCCGCACGAATCAGCATGCCCGGCTCATCACATCAGCGATGGATCACCGCATAAACTCTTTCTGCCGGTCAGCCATCGATCGCCTGCATGGCTTCGCTGCGAGTATCATAGATTGCCCAGATGGTATCCAAAGCGGTAATCTTCAGAAGTTCACGGGCCATGTCGTTGGCGCCACACAGGACCAGTTCACCGCCGCGACGTTTAAGAAACTTATGACAGCGCAGCAACAATGCCAAAAACACCGATCCGAAGTAGCCAACATCCACCAGGTCGACAATTACAAGTGGAACTTCCTGGGTCGCCAGAGGGTCCATAATCACGTCGGCAGCCTGTTCAACAAGGTCCCAGTTGAGTGACTCAACGGTTTTTGCCGGGATGACTACGACAACATTGCCGTGCCATTCGATTTCGAAACTGTCCAGAACTTCTGACACGGTTAACCTCTCAACAACAGGTATATTGCGGGCGCCGGAATGCTATCAGAGACGTCACCCTACAACCAGTCAGAGCAGGGACAGTTTCCCCGGGACTGTTCTGCGGACCGCACGTGAGGAATAGCGGCGGGCGAGCAGTGCTTGTCGCGGTTCACTGCCGACGACCTGCCTCTGCCAGTAATTTTCCATCCAGCCGATTTGTCAGGACGTCGCGGTTCTTAAATGTCGTCGCGATACACGGTGACGGACTCGGACACCACCAGCGGCTCCTGCATCTGACGATAGCGAACTTTGGCTTTGACGACACCGTTGCTGACCGGACGCGCCCCCGTCATTTTGATCTGGAAAGCCTGTTCCTTACCTGGTTGGATTCGTACAATCACATTGTACTGGACGACATTTCCGGCCAGAAGTTTGGCCTGAACAGATGAACTGCCAGCGCCGACAACCTGGATTTCTTCCGGAACATCAATTGTCAGTTCAACGTCGGTTGCGTCAGCAGTACCGCGGTTATCAATCGTGACTGTGAAACCAAATGTTTCTCCCATCGCGACCGGCCCGCCAAGCTGGCTGATGTCTGCACTGACATTGTGCAGGTCTTCCACGACCGTTGTGGACACATAATCATCACTGCGGAAGCCGGCATTTTCCAGAATCGTGACCGTACTTTCCCGGGAACCTGCGGATGTCGGCATCAATTCGATCTGCAACAGCTTCTGACGACCGGCACCGATTCGAGCAATAGCCCATGTTACGCTACTGGTGTCTGCGTCGTAACGACCTCCGTTGTCGGCACTGATAAAACGCATGCCATCGGGAACCAGCTCTACCACCTTGGCGTCGGTGGCATCAAAGTTCGTTTCATTTGTCACAACGTTCTCATACACACCAACTCGGCCGACGTAGCGGCGTTTCGGGCCACGGCGAACAATCTGCAGTTGGGCGCCGACGACGTTTGTCTGCCAGACTGCCTGTTCGCTGCTGGTGCCGGTCGCCGTCAGCTCTGCGTCTGTCTGATGCTCTCCGGGCTCACCTGCAACGACAGACAGAATGATCTCCCGCTGCTCACCGGGCCTCATCGACTGGATTTCGTATTCAAGATCCCGGCCCTGCGGATGACTAAAGCCCCCGCCGTCAGGCAGCAGAGTACGCAGAAAAACGTCTCGCGCTTCGCCGGTGCCATCGTTCGTGATGACATATCGATATGTGACTTCTTCACCAAGCTTCACTTCCTTCGGACCGGTCATCTGCAGACGCAGCCTGGGAGCAGTCACAACCGTTGTCGCCTGGACACGCGACTTGAATTTTACTGACGCCACTCCATCCAGTGTACCTTCTCCGGTAGGCGTGACCTGAACCTTAATTTCTTCGGTGTCGCCAGGCTCGATGACATCATAATGCCAGATGAGCTTGCCGGTGGAACGATCGAAATCCGATTGAGGTCGCGCACCATCCACCTGCACGCTGCCGGGGACCTCATCTTCAACAATGACCTCATACGCAGTGGCATCGCCTTCGTTACGGACAAAAATGCTGTACTCAAGCGGTGAACCGACAGACGCATTCTTGGGGGCAGTCTTTTGCAATACCAGATTAGGCCGCATAACGCCTGAAATGACCTGAATGTCGGCAGCCGTATTCTGCCGCACTTCGTCACGGGTGGATACCCTCCCTGGTGTCGCTGCTGATGGTTGAGCGTTAAATGTGCGAGGACTGAGATCTGACTGCCCGGGAGATGTCAGCGGTGGAGTTTCTTCGAATGGCCGCGAAAATGGACGAGCATCGAGAGCGTCTCCCGGACGGTCCGCGGGAAAGCGTTCCGTACTGTCTGGTGTTTGAGGATAGCCGCTGTTCGGAAAACTGTTATTGGTGCCGGGAATCGTGTTTTCCGACTCAGTAGTAAAGGAGGGTTTCGGCAACTTCAACGGCGATGTTGCCGGCAATTCAGGTACGGTCTGCAGGTCGCCGTTCGGGGCCGGAAGATCTTCCGCAAATGGCAGAGCCGAGTCGTCGCCTGGCGCTGTCGTCTGCGGGGCCGAATCCACAGTAATCGAGCCAGGGATATCCAGACCTGCGTCAGAATCGTTTGAGAACACCGGCACGGGCCTGGTTGACGGTTCACGTGGTGTTGGCACCAAAGCCGGTGGAGCGGGACGGCTGTCACTGAATGTGTCGGTGGCTTCCGGATCCGTCGGGGCAGGCAGTCCGGGAAACGGATTGTCCTGCTGTCCCGTCGGTGCCACCGCTTCTGGCTGCCCGCCGAAAGGCTGGTTCTCCGGCTCCAGGTCAAACATTGGCACCTCGTCATTCAGCGAACGCGGCGGTTCATCTGCTGGTGCTGGTTTCAGCTGAGGTTCAACGGCACCATAAAATGGGGCAGTAGCCGGCTGTGGCAGCGTGACGGTTTCCGTGGGTGTTGTGCCCACTGTCCCACTTTCTTCTTGACTAAAGAACAGGAACTGATCAGTTTTCTTTTGTGCCGGGACGGCCAGATCTGCGGACTGTTCCGTGGTTACTTCACGTTCCCCGTCCAGTACGCCCTGAGCATCCGCAGCAGCTCCAAACAACGGGAATGAGGAATTGGCAGAGTCTTCTTCAACAACATTGGGAGTTGGTCGCAGCACCCCTGGCTGATCGTCGGAGGCTGATGTCGACGAGGGCATAACGGACGTAACGTCATCTGCGAACGCTGGTTCCTCCACAAAACCCGCCCGTTCGACAGCAAGCGGATGGCGGTCGCCGAATTGAGCAGCCGCAGCTGGTGCGACCTGCGTTTGCATCGGCGCAAAAGGATTACCGTCCGGGGCGATCTGATCGGACCTGACAGTCGTGTCTATTGGCGGAGTAAAGTCCCCGGGAGGTACAGGTTCGCTGTGCAACTGTTCGTCAGCCGAAGTCATTGTTTCATTAAGCGGCGGTTCCGTAACGTCGAACCCCTGTGCGTCGTTGTCGAAACTTTCTATCGCTCGGTCGAATTCGGACGTTGTCGTTGCTGCGGTCAGCGACTGCTCACCGGATTGCGCGACCAGGCCTCTCAGTGGTGCGTCAGTGGACTTGTCAGCGGCGGAATCCAGGCGCGACAGTCGGTTTTGAACTTCCAGAGTGACCAGGCTGCCAATGCCAATCACGCCGACAACCGAAACTGTTTTCCAGAATGAAGCTTGCATGGGAATCCTTCCCCTGCCATGAAAATGATGGCGCGACGCCCCCGTCAGACATCGCCAAACGTCCGTATCTCTCCTGCACTTCTACCAGATATGCGAAATCACCGAAAGACGTGTTTCGGCAGCAGAAACTTGACAATTCAGCAATTTCCGCACGTCGAAAAGTTACTTCGAACCGCCGATCACGAGGAACGGGCAACGTGAGTCATTCCACGCTCTATGCTCAGGTCGCCACAGTGTCGATCCGATGGACAGCCTGCGGTTCGCCGATTTTCGGAAATCCCCGCCCGCAGGAACGATTTCCGAAAGAACGTGACCGGCGGGGCTCGCTGGCCCGTTCCCATTCGTTCCTTGACAACTCAACTGCTTTAAAAGCAATTCCCAGACGTATCGAATCATCCAGACGATGAATCGAATTTGCTCACAACAGCGAAGCTCTGGAAAACCTGAAGCACTTGACCTCAGTGCGATTCTGAAATCTATGGTTCGAAGTTGCGCTAAGATTGATGACGCACGAGAGTTTGTGGCCGCGGCCGTGCCGCTTTTAAGAGATGCCCTATGTGCATCCTCCGGCAAACACGACTTTCCGGCAGCGCAGGCCCTGTATCAGGGCATCATCGTCAGGCGTCCGTATCCGGTCGGGTCGGGTCGACTTTGGAACGTTCCGAAGAAGACTATGCTCAGCTGAAGTTCGCAGCGCAATGACACGAAATCTTTCTGAACGGCCACCATGGTTCCGCCCAGGAACGCGAACTGTCTACCAGCAAGTTACATGAGACACACAGATTTCCTGGCGTACAGCTGCAGCCACCAAAGCAAGTTTGATCAGAGCCTGCGGTGCAGGCACAGCAGCAGTTACTCAGCGACTCCGTATATGAGCTGATGAAAATCTTCGAGGGGCGCACCGGCAACGGGGCAAAGCGGCGTATACGGCAGACATCCTGGTGAAACAATCAGACGATCAGGAAGTGATCAGGCAAATGTCTCAGACCGCCTTCGACCTCGTGCGTCTGATGTTCCCAACCCATGAGGGAATCAGTATGAAATTCGGCATATCGAATTCGCGTATGGAGTATGTGGAAAGTGCCGAATGCGGCCTGCTGACTATTCCCACTCAATCGTTGACGGCGGTTTTGAGCTAACGTCGTAGACGAGTCGATTGATACCGCGAACCGAGTTGATGATGCGTGTGGAAATTCGCTGCAGCACTTCATGCGGAAACGGAAACCAGTCGGCCGTCATGAAATCTTCCGATTCAATCGCACGAATGGCGGCCACATTTTCATAAGTGCGGGAGTCACCCATCACGCCGACACTTTGCACCGGAAGGAGTACGACAAATGCCTGCTGAATATCCCGATACAGCCCCGCCGTATGCAGCTCTTCGATCAGAATCGCGTCGGCTTCGCGAATGATGTCCAGCCGTTCTTCAGTGACTTCGCCCAGACACCGTACGGCCAGTCCCGGGCCGGGAAACGGATGTCGCCAGACCATCTGTTCCGGCAGGCCCAGTTCCAGTCCCATGCGCCGCACCTCGTCCTTGAACAGATCTCGAACGGGTTCGATCAATTCAAAGCCCAGTTCTTCCGGCAATCCGCCGACGTTGTGGTGCGATTTAATTGTGGCGGCTGGTCCGTCGGGGTTCGCCCCGCTTTCGATGACGTCGGGATAAAGCGTTCCCTGTGCAAGGAACTTTGCGTTTGGAATCGACTTGGCTTCATCACGAAAACAATCAATGAAAACCTTGCCGATAATTTTGCGTTTTGTCTGCGGGTCGGAGACACCGGCGAGTTCCGTCAGGAAACGCTCGCGTGCATCAACGACGTGCAAATCTGTCTTAAAGTGATCTGAAAAGTGCTCCTCAACCTGTTCACGTTCACCTTTTCGCAGCAATCCGTTATCGACAAAAATACATGACAACTGGTCACCAATGGCTTCTGAGATCAGCGCTGCCACAACCGACGAGTCCACCCCGCCCGACAGACCGCAAATGACCTGGTCCGTGCCGACAACGTCTCGGATCAGTTGCTTCTGCTGTTCAATTAACGACGAAATCCTCCACGAACCACTGCAGCCGCAGATGTCCCTCACGAAGTTCCCAAGTACCAGCGCACCGTGTTCAGTATGCGTGACCTCCGGATGAAACTGAATTCCGTAGATGGGCAGATCCTGATGCTGAATGGCAGCATTCGGACAGGTTTCTGTTGCGGCAATCACGTTGAACTTTCCGGCCACAGTATCCACCTGGTCACCGTGACTCATCCACGCCGTAAATGTTTCCGGAATGCCGGCAAACAGTGCATTAACCGAAGTTGTCGAACACGGCGCTCTTCCGAATTCACGCGAGTCTGCCGACTGAATTCGGCCGCCAAGCGTCTGGCACATCAACTGCATGCCGTAGCAGATTCCAAGAACCGGAATTCCCAGGTCAAAAATGGCTGAATCAACTTTTGGTGCGCCGTCGCCATACACGCTGGCGGGACCACCGGACAGGATCAGTCCTTTCGGTGCCAGTTCGCGAATTCGGTCTGCCGTCAGGTCATGGCGCACAATTTTACAAAGCACATTGTTGTCACGAACACGCCGGGCAATAAGCTGAGCAGTCTGAGAACCAAAGTCCAGGACGAGGACGACGTCGTCCTGCTGGCAAGAGTTGACGCCGGCTGCTGAGGAGTTGTCAGCCGATGCAGATTCAGTCATTTCTGTCGTTCGCTTGTTCAAATCTCATGGGTCAATGAAGCAACAAAGACCAGACCTCGCGAAGAGACCTGGCCCACCAATACGGTTTCTGAGTTGGTACCAATTTGCCGCGCACTCAGTAGAGTGACGATTACTTTACATGATCGTGTTCGCGTCGTGCGACAACGCAGGAATCGATCGGTATTGTTATCTGCTGACGACACAGAAAAGAGATTATGAGCGAGGAGCAGGGGTCAATGTTAACGATCGTGCAGCTCTATTCAAGAGATCAGGCTTAGCAACAGATTGTTGGGTCCCTCGTCGTACTTTCCCTAAGAAACCATAATCTCTCCTGTTATCCTCGGTTTTCCCGGGTGTACTGACATAGCAGGTCGCCAGTTTCCCGGCCATCGATCGATTGAACCGCTTCAGACAGTTGGAATCTGAGTTGAGGGTCCCCCCCAGAGGCAGATGGAGAGAATGTACCTATTTCAGCTGGCAGATCGAGTTGCGCGAGGACTTCGCATGGTCGCCCCGGAACGTCTGGAGCGACATCGTCGTTTCCTGCTCACTCAGCAGCTGCCGGACGGGGGATTTCGGGGACGAGAAGGCGAATCGGACCTGTATTACACAGGTTTCGCAGTGAGGGCGCTGGCTGTTTCAGGCGGACTGGACTCAGCGGATCGTGAGCGTGTCAGCGAGTTCCTGAGCACCCAGCAACCCAGGGAACTCGGCGTGATCGACCTGCTCAGCTGGCTGTACAGTGCACTGGTTGTTCAGGCAGCTGGTGGCGCGGACTTGTTGCGTGAAGCACCGTCGGACTTCGCAGATCTCATCGCCGCCGGACTGGAAGCCACTCGTGTCGAAGATGGCGGCTACGCAAAAAGCACAGAAGGATCTGCAGGTAGTACGTACCATTCATTCATGGTCGCACTGACGTACGAACTCATTGGACGAACGCCCCCCCGGCCAAACCGGCTGATCCAGTTTTTGTACGATCGACAACGAGACGATGGTGGATTCGTTGAAATCGCTCCGATGAAACGCAGCGGAACCAACCCTACCGCCGCCGCCGTAGCGCTGCTGAACAGCCTTGGCGGCATGGACGAAGACATCGCCGACGACGTGCGGGGATTTCTGACTGATGTTGCCAGCACGGAAGGTGGGTTCCAGGCAAATACCAGAATCCCGTTCGCAGACGGTCTGTCGACATTCACTGGACTGCTGACCACTCAGGACGTTGGCGGAAGAAACATCATTCCGGCCGAACGAATTCTGGATTGGCTGACAACGCAGATTGAATTACCCGCTGGTGGATTTCGCGGTGCCAGCTGGGACCAGCAGGCCGATGCCGAATACACTTTTTACGGGCTCGGAATCATGGGACTACTGCACGCCGAGTGAACAGAATGAGCGTGACCCAACCGAACATTGAGGTGCTGCTGGTTGTTTAACCGCGTGCCCCGCGGACCGCGATTCTTCGGAACGACGACTTTCCCTGACACCACGAACCTAGACCATAACTGCAGTTGAACCGGGCACGAAACCGATTGTCCAACAGGAATTTCCCGGGAAATCGTGCAAACAAATCGCCGTCGTAAACGACTCTGTGATTGTAGACCACACTGCCGAGGAGCTTTCTCTAAAACAGTGTCTTCACAGCATTACGTGTGCGAAACAGCAGCAACCCGCGGTGAAACAGTGCCGTCGGGTTGCTATAATCCGGACCCCACTCTACCCGCCGGAATTGCCCACCTCGAACTTTTCAGACTCGAAACAGCTTCTATGTGTAAGCCCGTCCCTCGCTCCGTTTGTGCGATTCTTCTGTCGAACCGACTGCTGTTTGCCGTCGCCCTGATCCTGTGTTTTACAAGTGAATCGCAGGCGCAGCTGGAGGGGCGGCTCGCAGACCGTCCTCTTGGCGTTGGGTACCTGAGGGATGTCAATCAGGTGCGGATGCTGGAGTATGCAAAGCACCTGACCACCCGACTCGCACTGGAAGCGTCGATGTTCGACAGAATTCCTGAGGAGCAAATGGACGGATTTCGATCAAACGTCGATCAGGCCGTCTCCGGTACCGCGTGGTATATGGTCCAGGGACTAATCCCCGCCTTTGAGAACGTCTCTTTTCAGCAGGTCGCCGACGAAGCTGACGCAAAACGCATGATCGACGCCCAGAAGAAAAGGTATGGTGCCAACGGAACCATACATACAGAATCGAGCGGCCTGTTCAAGCTGACCAGCAGGAACAGCTGGAACCAGAATATCCCGGATGGTCAGGACCCGGATGAATATGTCAAGCAGTTTCAGCATTCCACAGGCAACCGTGGGCTGCAGCGAACGGCAGAAGTTGTCGAAGTCGGTGGCAGAAGGATGATCGAAAACTCGTTTACTGTGACTCAGTACTTTCGCTATCAGAATCGGCTTCTGTTCAGTGGTAACTTTGAAGAACTGTGGAACATGGAGCTACCCACTGCAGACTCACTGACCAGTGGAGTGGACACACTCAACGACATGGGCCTGGATGCTTACTTCGACAGAATTCCAGCTGGCATAAAAACACTCGGCTGGAGCATGTTGAGTTCCGGGGCCAGCACTCAGATGCAGCAGCGGGACGACGAAGATCAGACGATCGCAGATTTACGGAAGTCGTCGTATCAATCCGGTCTGGATATTGCGAAGGCGCTGATGTTCGATGTGGACGAAGCACGTGGGTGGCTGCGGTTTGCGACAGACGAGCAGCAATCCGTGCGCGGAGAATTGAACTTTGACACGCGTCGCAACAGTGCACTGACAAAACAGCTGGAAAATGTGTCGTCAGGCAACAGTCGTTTCGCCCCGATCCTGCAGGATGACGCCGCCGCAACACTGCATGTATGTCTGCGGGCTTTTAAGGAAGCGGACCCGCTGCTGACTGCCGTCGGGGCATGGCTGCAGAAATCCATCAAGGACGCCACAAACAGCGATTCCGTGATGGTCGACGCTGGCAGCGTTCTGGCAGAAACCTTATCGGGCATTTCACATCATCAGGTACTCGAAGCATTCGTAAAGGTCGGCTGGACAGAAGCATCCGGTGGAGTTGTCTACGGAGGACTCCATGTAGATGACAATCCACGGCTGCTCCACAGCCTGTACAGTATGATCGCCGGAGCGGACAAATCGCCCGGAATGGCGGAGTCTTTTGCGATTGTCGAGATGGACGGGCAGGAAGTGATCAAGGTCACCTCACCGGAAAACATAACGAATGAATTCTCTGAGAAAACGTCACTGTCGCTGAGCCACGCCTATATCGTCCACCAGGATTCATGCCTGTGGTTTGCTGTTGGAGGTGAAAACGCGATTGAGATCATTCGGTCATCCGTTGCGCGATGTGCTGCCAGTGGTCTTGCTGCAAGAACACCTTTGGTGACAGCATCCATCGACATGGACCGCTGGTTGTCATACCCACAGGATGATTCCACAGGGATTGCCGGTCTGCTTTTGTGGCTGGATCTGAACCACCACGAATTTCCGCCGAGTCCGATATCGGTGTCAGTTTCCACAGGCTCGAACAGTGCAGAAAAGCCAACGCCACTGCTGCAACGTGTTGCTGATCTGGGCGGTGAAATGCAGGCGGGAGTGACGGTAATCGCGGACAGAAACGGTCTTCGGCTGAATCTGAAGATGGGCGAAGTGCTCGCAAATTACTACGTGGCTCGCATGATCGACATGCAGGAGACAAGGATGAAAATGCAGCGTGCGAGGGCAGAAGAACGTGCAGAAAAAGCCGGAGAAAAAGCTGAATTCAAAGCGGGCGGTTAGCACGTACCGCTCGCGAAGGCTGCCGGTGCCTGTGCGAGATTCGCTGTCCGTTATCCCTGAACGGTGACTTCAGTTCGGGGCGCCAGTGCCAGCCGTCCGGCCCTCACAACGCCCCCCTGCATAACAGCGATAAATCGGTCGCGATCTTCCAGAATTGAGATGTCGGCAACGACGTCGCCATCAATAATCAGTACGTCAGCCAGCTTGCCGACTTCCAGTGTACCGAACTCGTCACCGCGCCCCATGATTTCAGCGCCCGTCTTTGTGGCACACATGATGGTTTCCAGTGGTGTAAAACCAACCTCTTTTGTGAAATACGTGAGTTCGCGCGCGTAGTCTCCGTGAGGATTCCAGCCAAATCCGTAATCACCGCCCATCCCCAGTCGTCCTCCGGCCCGCAGAATTCGCAGCGCACTTTCCGCGCCTCCTTCCAGCGTTTCCTGGTGACCGTCGATAACTTGCTGAGGGAGGCCAAATTCTTTGCCACGGATCACACTAGCTTTTTCAAAGTACAAAGCCGGCACGACCGGCACGTCTCGTTCCAGCAGTAAATCCATCGCTTCGTCATCCATGAAAGTGCCGTGCTCCAGAGCATCGTAGCCGGCCCGCAGCGCATTCTTGATGCCCTCCGTCGCGCGACAATGGCCGGTCACTTTCATGCCGTGATTATGAGCGGTCTGAACGACAGCGTGCATTTCGTCGAAGGTCATGCACAGCGTGTGGTGGTCGTTCGTATCTGGGGCGGCCGCGTCTCCGGTTGGGTATGTTTTCACCCATTCCACGCCATCTTTGACCAGTGAACGCACAGCCCGACGCGCATCGTCGACACCATTGATAATGAAGACCAGCCCCTCCATGCCGATCTTCCGGAACTCCGGATTCCAGTCCATAAGCCCACCAGCCGAACAGATCTCTCGACCTGACGAAGACAACCGTGGTCCGGGAATCAGATCCTGTTCGATCGCCGTCTTCAGCCAGAAATCCACGTTGAACAGACACCCGCCGGATCGTGCCGCAGTGTATCCACACTCCAGTGCAAGCCGACAGTTGACGGCCGCCAGCAGACTGACATATTCGACTGGATACTTTATATCCAGATCTTCGAGTGCTCGAATGTTGAAGTATGTGCCGTGAAAGTGTGCTTCGACCAGCCCCGGCATAATCGTACCACCATGGGCATCGATCACCTCCGCACCCGTCGGGACTTCAGGAGCGTTTTCGGATGCACCGACATAGTCGATGCGTCCGTCGGTGATCACAACCATACCGTTGGCTACGGCCGCTGCGCCTGTACCGTCAATAATCTGGCCGTTGTGAATAACAACAGCGCCGTTACCAGTTTTCATGACTCATCCTCGCTAAGCAGCTATGCCTTCAGACCGTAGAACATCTGAGCCGTTCCGCCCATGATCCGAACCCGTTCCGTTTCACTGAGCGCGCCAAGTACTTCGCCCATCGCGTTATAAACTTCTCCGTAGGTAGCCGCGAGTTCGCAGACCGGCCAGTCACTGCCATACATACAGCGTTCCGGACCGAATGCTTCCAGTGCGATTTCAACGTACGGCTTCAGGTCCGATGGTTTCCATGCCTTCCAGTCGGCTTCCGTCACCATACCGCTCAGCTTGCAGTAGATGTTGGGGAACTTTGCCGCCGCTTTCAGGTCTTCTGCCCAGCCGACGGTTATCTGGTCCTTGATCTTCGGCTTGGAAAGATGATCGATCACCATGGGTAAATCTGACAGTGACTTCCCCAGCGTCACGGCGTGCTTCAGGTGTTTGGTGTAAAACAGCAGGTCATACGGCACGCTGTGCTTCTGCAGAACCTTCAGACCATGCAATACGGCTGGCTGAATAATGAAATCGTCATCAGGTTCATCCTGCACAACGTGACGAACACCAACAAATTTGGGATGGTCTTTGAACTCTGCCAGTTGTTCTTCACATCTTTCCGATGCCAGGTCAACCCAGCCCACGACGCCAGCAATGAAGTCATTCTGATCCGCCAGTTCAAGCGCCCACCGATTTTCTGCGACGTTGTGTTGAGTCTGCACGAACACGGACTTGTCAACCCCGCACGTCTTCAGGTGAGTCTGCAGGTCACCAGGAAGATAACTGCGGCATATCGCTTCGTGCTGTTCCGTATGCAGCCAGCCATAGTTAAATGGCAGATCCAGCTGCCAGAAGTGTTGGTGAGCGTCAATGACCATGAGGTGAAGTTCCTGCCGACTAGAGATACGCCTATCCGCCGTTCTCGGACAATTGTTGCGGAACGGACCAGCGAAGCGTACTGCCCACAAATCACGGAATCCAGCGACAGACTCGGGCGCACCCGTAATCAGCACGGTTGATTCGATTTTGAATCGCACACCCACCACTGCTTCTGACGGCCTTCACAGCAGATCACGTATGGATAACCGATTACGCGACTGGGTAGTAAAGCGAGGAATTCGTCTCTGTTGTTCCTGCTGGTCCTAATGCTGCGAACTGAACGCTGAGATACCGATCTGCCTTTGCGTCGGGCAACCGCTGCGGCACGTGTCTACAGCAGTCAGGCACTCACACGCCAGAATCTTTATTGCCCAATGCTGGACAGGACGTTGGTTAAAATCGCGACGATGTGTTGGCAGAATCGACACTAGAACTTATTCGGATCATTACCTAAAGGGCTGTGCAGCAGAAAACGCCCCATGAGAGGCAAATCCATGAAAATGACACGACACACGGTGTATCTTTAGCGCTGGGTACTTTCGTTACTGTTGAGCTTCGCGGGCGATGGCCTGCGACGATGTTGACGACCGGGCAGATCTGTATTCTTGGGGTGCCGTGGCCCATGACCTGCTGACCCGACGTCCTCCTTTTTCCGGATCAAACGGTGTGCAGCTGCTGGACGCCCATGCCACCAGGGAAGTCATAGCTCTATCATCACTATGCCCCGAGATCCCGGATGACCTGGAAAGTATCGTTTTGAAATGGCTGGCAAAAGCCCCGGCGGACAGACATACCGATGACGTCGACCATGAAAAGTACTGGCACATTGTAAGCTCGCCCGTACCTGGACACCGGAACGTGCACCAGCCTGGTAGGCAGAGCATTCCGCAGATCAGATGCCCATCGAAACGCAGCCGGCATCGTCGGCCACAACAGATCTGTGTGGTGCCACAGTGGCCTGCGCACCCGACTCGACTGCCCGCGACGACAACGATTCAAAGAGTGGAACAGTGGAAATTCCGTGTTGAGTGATGCGACTCGTTTTGTTTTCCAGTCCGGCCGGTCCATAATTTCCAGTCGATCCGACATTATTCGGCGAAGCAAACGGTGCTCGCCGTTGGTTACATCAATCTGACACCGCGTGGCATGTTCGACGGAACTGTCCGGACAGAAATGAGAATTCAACTTCGCAGGATAATCGTTTGGCGTCTGTTACAAACGCAACTTCAACGAACGTCGAGCTGCAGCAGCAGGTGGAAGAATTGCAGCGGCAGCTGGCCGACAGTGAAAGCAGGATAAGGGCCTTCCTGTCACTCGCTCAGGACATGTTCTGCTGTCTGGAATTCGATCCCCCCGTCCCGACACATCTGCCGGTACAGGACCAGGCGGCAATGATGCTCAGCGCACGCGTCGCAGATTGCAACACAGCCTTTGCCGATCTGTGCGGTGCAGACGGACCTGAACAATTGAGGGGAAGTCGGTATGTGTCTCTGGTCGGGACCACCAGTGCAACATTAATTGAACGGGCTCAGCGGTTCGTCCGTTCCGGATATTGTGTCAATAGTGTTCACAACACCGATAGACTACGCGATGGAGCCGTGCGACATTTCGTCAGTAGCTCCCGCGGCGAAATTCAGGAAGGAAAGCTTGTTCGTGGCTGGGTCACTTTCCGCGATGTGACGTATCAGACTCTGATCGAGACCGCGGCCGAACACGGTGAAGAAGCACTGTGTCGTACCGCCGCACAGCTGGACAGCGCCTTCTGGATCATGGATTGGCACAACTTCAAGTCACTGTATACCGGTCCTGCAATCGAACAGCGATGGGGCATTTCTCCCGAGCAACTCCAGTCAGACCCGATGTGCTGGCTGGAACGAATTCATGCTCACGATCGGCAGCGTGTGCGAGATGCGTTTCTGACACATGCAGCGACGAGTGGATTCGATGAGACGTTCCGCGTCTGTCTGCCGGACGGCTCCGTCACGTGGGTGCGAGACCGCTGCTTTCCGGTGCCTGGCGCCACAGATGATCAACTGCGTGTCGTGGGACTTGTCCAGGATGTCTCTGAACTGCACCGGGCGCAAACGGGATTGAGCAGCCTGTTCAAAGTCTCCACAGAGATGTTGTTTGTCATGGATCTGCAGGGGCGCCTGCAGGAAGTGAACCCGGTCATGACCCAAGCGCTTGGATATGATTCAGACACGCTGATTCAGTTGGCGCTGCCGGATCTGCTGCATACTGGCGAGCAGTCTGCCGGCCGCCAGGTGCTGTCGCAGCTGGCTTCGGGGAAACCGGCCGTCGCTGTCAGCAGCCGGTTTCTTCGCAAAGACGGCACGGTCTGCCATGTAGAGTGGAACGCAGCGCCGGTCAGCGATGACGGCCTTATTTACGCAGCCGCCCGGGATATCGCCAGTGAGCTTTCGGACCACAATCGACGCAGCCGACAGAATGCCGCAACCGCCCGGCTCGAACGGTTGTCACCGCGTGAGCGACAGATCCTCGATATGGTTGTGACGGGTAAGGCCAGCAAGGTCATTGCCCATGAACTGGGCTTGAGCAGGCGCACCGTGGAAACTCACCGCGCAAATCTGATGAAGAAGCTCAGATTGAACACAACCGCCGAACTGGTCCGGCTGTCGCTCCAGGCCACTGACTGAAACGTCTGTGGCGGTTTGTGCAAGCTGCCGCTCTGAGCGGTCAGGCCGCTCCCCTGGTTCGGCAAAGTTGTCGTTCTGGTTGTCCGGCGATTGTTTCCGAAGCCGCTCTACGCATTTGTACGGATACGTACAACTACGTAGCCCTCCGCATTTCAGTAATTCTCCGGCAGCTCCGTCCGTAGTAACAGCAGCGGAACCAATGTGGCTGTGCACATATGCAACCACGTCTATTAAACGCCGGGCACAGGAGAAAACTCAATGCAGAACACACTTGCCAAACCGAAAGGCAGGACCGGGGTACCTCGGAAACAAAGCCTTAACAACGATCTTGATGTGATCTACGAAACCAACCACCGTGGACTTTGCGCTCAGTTCTATGCGTTCTGCAACGACGCGGAACGTGCCACCGAAGCACTGCAGGAAGCGTTTCTCCGCCTTCAACAGCAGGACGTCGCGAACATCAAAAACCCACGGGCATGGCTGCTGCATGTAGGTCGCAACTGGCTGCGCGATGTTGCTCGCCGAAAAAGACGTGCGGATGCGACAGAAGCACAGCTGAAAGAAGCTTCAGGTTCCTCAGAAACTGCGTCGGCTATGCTGATCCACCGTGAAATGCGAACGACCGTTCGAACTGCGCTGGCGCAGCTGCGCGAATCAGATCGGCTGGTCCTGTCGCTGCGTTACGGGATGAACTGGTCGTCAGCACGAATCGGTACAACAATCCAATCCAGTGCCCCGGCCGTCGATATGCGATTGTGTCGAGCTCGCGGAAGACTGCGAGATATTCTGACGGAAATGGCTCCGGAACTGGCAGACGGAGCGTGTTAACGGCCGCTATCAGGAACCCGCAGTCGAGCGATGTGGTGTGTCAGGGACATTGCCGTCGTGCGACCGCAGGCAAACAGTTCGTCCGCGAATCCACCGGTTCACCCGGCACCCGCGGCGCAGTGTCGGGGGCGTTCAGGGCCGCGCGAATAAGGTCACAAAAGTCGGCCACCGACATTGGAAATCATTCATAAACCGAGTGCCCATCATCTGATAGTTGCCGTAGACAACGGGCGTCATCATGTCTGTCAGCGTCGTGCCGCGATCATTGATCTGTCCCCAGATGTATTTGCACTGCAATCGCGTGTGCGAATTCCAGTGCCAGTGTCAGACTTTTGCCTTCACGCCGTGGATGTCACTGTCATTGAAGTCGGCCCCTGATAATCGCAACGCAACCTGCCATGCGCCCAGTCCTGAACGGACGTTACCGTCACATGTGTTGAAGCAGAAAAAATCTTCGAACAGTTCAATACGGCCGGTCATGCCCAGTTCGCGGATTCAGGGGATATGCTCACCCATCAAGAATAAGACAGAGCCACATAATCTGCGTTCAGTTGCAGATCACTGCCGGACGCTGCAGCCGGATATTGATCCATTCGGCCTCCACAAATTTCGAGCCTTCACCTTCAGACTCCGCGAACGATTTTCCCAGATGATACAGATGGGATGTCACCGATTTATCGGCCCGTGGCTCATTATGATCGTCTTCGGTCGGTTCTGCGAGCAGTTGTTCCATCGCACGCACGCAGGACTCCAGATCAGGGATTTCTTCGACCACCTCAATGATTACGGTCTGGTCGTCGGGACGTTCTGTGTCTTCACCCTGAAGCACAGGAATAAGAACAGCGGCGGACTCGTCAAAGGTGGAAAACGACATCTGACGGACCGGCAGGCTATACGGACTCGGCAGTATCGGCCGTTCAAGGTCCCAGACATACGACTGAGCCTGCAATGCCCCGCCATCCTGTGCCGACAACAGCATTTGTCTGTCTGCCCGGTCTTCAACGACCTCAGCAGTGCAGCACTGGAACGCGACAATCCAGCCGCACATCACGTGCCGGGCTCTGTTGCGCAGGACTGACATCATTCGCGTTCCGTTAATCCACGCTGTATACAACCGGAGCGCAGCGGCTGACCTGACGGATGCACACGACATCCGCTGGCATAGTTTCAGTCGACACCTCAGAGGCCTCACAACCGAAAAAACATCGTCAGATTCTGCCCAACCTGCTGCAAAATCCAGCGTGACACAGACAGTCGAACAGCAGGAACCTCGTCGTGTCATTCACGTCAGAGCTGAAAACAAAGCCCATCGGAAACATCTCGAATGAATTTCAATCGACCGATTCGGTGGGAAGAATCTACCGATCAATCCCTCTGCCTCGCTGCTGACTCGACCAGCGCGTATCGCCCGGAAGTAACACGGGGGCGACGAACACTTGTGCAGCTGAATGGCGGAAAAGTCGCTTCACTTCATCGAACTACATTCTCGTGTCCACGGTCAGTTGCGGCAGTGTCCGAGTCGTCCTGCCTGAAGAACTCTCTGGTGGAGACAAAAAGGAAACATCCTGACACGGTGCACAGGACAATACAGAATGCGATGCCAGCTCCCGTAGCTCCGTATCGTATTCCAAGAAGAGTCGTCAGCACTGCCATCATGACTGCACCGACAACTGTCGTAGAAATCACCACAGCGCTACGGCCCGCAAAGCGCAGATAAACGGGAGCCAGAGAAAACATGGTCCATGTGCATGTGCCGGCTGATACGAAGCAAAGCGACGCATAACCGGCCCGGAATTCAGCACCGTACAGTCCCAGAATATCCCTGCCCCGGAAAATCATGATGGACATGAAAACAGCACAACCGGATCCGACGAACGCGTACCGTCTGTTTCTCAATCTGATGCCGGCTTTCCTGTCGCTGTTCTGCACGATGACGGACATTTCAGGCTGAAACAATTTGTCCGTCGACTTGGACAACAGCAAGATCAGACAGCCGGTTTCCAGGGCGGCAGCGAAGTATCCGACCTCGGATTCAGGCACGGGCAGCAACTCCAGAATCACAATACTGATGCGAAGAATCCAGGACATCAGGAAACTGATCCCCATAAAGTAACCGCATTCTCGCAGCCATTCCCCGTGGTCAGATTCAGGCGTCGCCGAGAAGATCTGAGGCGGGGAGGTTCGTCGGAAAGCAAATCCACACAGGACCACTCCGACGAAGGAACCCATGCCAAAGCAGATCACAGCGATTCCACCACTTACATCATTCAACCATGTTCCTGCAGCAATCAGCAGCATTAACGTCGTGGCGGGAACGACAAGGCGGGCAATCAGCGTTCCCGCAACCGCCGCACGGTTGGCCATCACAAAGTCCACGCCGACTCCCGCCAGAGCTGCTGCCGGAAGAAAAAATGCGGCGATGCCAAGTGGGTAGCTTCCTAACTCGTTGTTGTCCACTCCTTCCCACAGGACCACACCAGCGGCCAGCACAATACTGATCACCAGCGTTGCCCGCAGACTGTATCTCCAGTATCCCGATGCCAGCGACCATTGCTCCGCAGCAGTGAAGCCAGGCATGACTTTCAGAGCGTACTTACCGACACCTGCTTCGGCCAAAGTAGCCAGCAGGCCCAGTGCAGCGATGGCAACCGCATAGTTTTCAAATGCTGCCGGTCCCAGAATTCGCGCAGCAGTGACAGATGCAGCGTAACCGACACCGACGCCAAGAACTGACAGGACGACCAGTAACAGCGCTGTGCCGGACTGAGCTTCATCGTTCGCGGACCCGTATTTCACATCATGTCGATTCTTATCATTGTCAGACATCTGGTCCCCGCGTCTAGAAGCGATATGCGATGGCTGCCGTCACCTGCTGCCGCGGTCCGACACCACCTTCCACGGTAAGGTTCCCTGATGGCGACGGTTGCCAGTTTGCGCCATTCAAAAAGTTCCAGGAATCCGTGAACTCCTGAGCCACTTCAAATCTGATCGGGTTGACCGCCGTCCCGGTAAGAACGGTTCCTTCCAGCAGAGTTTTTCGATCGATGTACATTGTGCCGACCCGGATGGCTCCCTTCAGCCAGCCCGATCGCCCCTGCAGTCCTGTGCGAATACTGACGGTTTTCTTCTTGATTTCAGAGTCAAACTCATCGAAATCTGTTCTGGTATAGTTGGCATCGACGGCCGCAAACCAGCTCTTATAGCCCACCACCGGCATGGCCCCGCCACCATACGTGGAACCATTAAAGTTAACGCGCATCGGCAGCGTGACGGTTGGCGGACCGGACCCCGGCTTCGGAACGGTAAGATCCGTGGATGAATTCACCCAGGTTTCACCGTAAATGCTGTACACATTAAGAAATGGCACAACCCAGCCATCAACGCGCGTCAGGAATGTATGTGTTTCGTTTTTCCGGTTGTTCAATGCAACGGGGGCCACGACCGAGGGATCAGAACCATGCAAGCCCACACGCACTTCTGTCACGATCGGTTCTGTCCTTAGACTTGTGAACGTCGGCTGAATAGCGCATGGCAGAGGATGTTCATGTCCGCGGTCGAGTGCCAGGCCGGCACGCATCGGGGAAAACCGCCTTTGCCCATAGACGTCGCAGTGGCCGAACAATATTTTCTGCATGCAATTGCCCTGTCGCGCAGGAGCTGGTGGACAACATCTGTTGTCTCCGTTGTCAGACCTGCGTTGTGGCACGGGATCCTGTCGAAGGCCCTGATGCCACGATGCAGGGGGCAAATACGTTGAATTCGGTAGACAACACTGTTGCCTACAAACCGGGAAAGATGCGGCCGGTTGAAGCAATGCTGCTGGCGGACACAGACCCGCAGTCCGGTACCATGGCAACTGGTGAGAAAGCGGCGGGCACTGGCTCGCGATGTACGGTGTCTGCACTGGCAGGAAACCAGTGCCTGCATGGTACTGGTTGCACGACTGTACAACCTGGCCATTCACTGCACTCGTCCACAGAATCGCTGGTGCAATGGTGAAAAATTGGAGATAACGAAACAACGGTCGCTTGATCCCTGACTTATCAGCGCTGCAGCTTCACCTGGAATTCCGGGAAGGGCCCGAGCCCGGTAGCTCACAACACGTAAGCTTAATGAACGTGCTTCAGAGGACTTTAGCCAAATCATGCGTTCAGCCATCGAATGCACAGCGCGAAAGTCGTACCGTTGCAGGAAGCGGCAGGATCTGCCGCTTCAGGATAGCAGCACTGCTGTGTCCCTGCGCCAGTACGATCAGTCGGTGGTTGACTCAGTGTATGGCGTCAGGCTGTTTTTTGCCGGCAGATTTCCGGGGGCCTCCAGAATCCGATCCAGTGTCTCCGACAACCTGACGATCGCGTCCCAGTTTTCGGTGATAATATCCTGAGAATGCGCCAGATTGTTTCTCAGGCGTTCCAATTCCTTGATCACCTTCTCGATCCATTTGCGAGATCGATTCCAGTAGCGTTCGCGCAACTCTGCAGAACGCGCCAACAGCTGCCCTTTATCACCGAGCTGCAGACAGTCAATCAAATCCACGGCTCGGTTCCGCCGCGAACGTTCGTTCTGCAACTGGACAGCCTTTTCCAGACGTGATGCTGAAACGATCTCAGTCCACTCATTGTTCCCGTAGGACTCACGAATAACCCGAGTAATTCGCATCTCCACAAGTGTTACCATGCCGAACAGCCACATGCGCATGGGGGCTTTTTCCAGATCGTTGCGAACAATCACCCCCACTGGCTGACTGAGTGCCGTCACAGTCAAGAAACGATGTTGATCCAGTCTGGAAACAATGTCCTGAAACGGAGTAGAACTGGTGACAACAATTTCGTCCGCAAACGGAATGACCTGTTCTCGCAGCGAACGTTCGCCAATCTCGTCCTGTTCAACATACCCCGCAATCAGCCCGTTGATACGGATGCCGACAACTCTCAGAGGGCGGTCCACCATAAACTTACGGACAACCTGAACGTCGGTCGTGGCATCGAATGAAGCAAGCGGTTCTGCCAGATCCCTCGCGGCGAAGCCTTCAAGGAATACGCGGCGCAAACTCTCCTCTGTGGGATCTGTTGGTGTGTTCATCTTTTTACACAGTTGAGAATCGACCAGGAGTCAGCACGTCACATGACCGAAAAGTGTCACCGGATGTAAGATCCATTCCAAGACATTGCGATAGTATCTCAATACTAACAGCCGACACAAACCGTACAGACGACGTAAATCGGTTCCTGATCAACTGCTTCTTCGTTCCCTGAAACCAGCCCGCCGTAATACTGCATATGGATAGATATCTTTGTCTTCAGGATGCACAGACTGCATCTCTAAACAGAAACCGAAGTGACACCTGTCACCGAAACATTCGAAGCCTGCTCTCGGGCAAAGCTCCTGGCCTGTCGATCGCACGCCAGGAGCTTTGCCCCTTCCTGAGCAGAACTTACGGTGCCTGGTCAGTCTCCGTCGGTTCGTCCAGGCGGACCATACTCCATTCCTGAGTCTGACCATCGTCGAAGTGCATAAGCGCACCCGCCTGATTTTCGCTCAGGTTGTAAATTCCCGTTTCCATGATTGGCCAGTCCTCACCGACCGGTCCCCACGCAGCCCGCTGACTTTCCCGGTCAATCGTTCCTTCCACCTCAAACGACTTGTCCGTGGCGGTGTTCTGAAACGTTCCCGCAATGATCCCCTCTTTGCTGATGGCCAACTGCAGAAAGAGCGTGGAATCTTCCACGGAATCATCGTCTTTCTGGGTGAGCGCAAAGACACCCAGTGGCATCCATTCAACGTCGTCCGGAGAGACCTCAGGCACGCTCGAAGCGATCGTTTGCGCCTGCTGAGTATACTCGTCAGTGGTGGCAACAACTTCGTTGTTGTAGTAAACGTTGTCACCTTCGTAATAAAGATTGTCACCGTAGCTGTAGTAAACCGGCTGACCGAAGCCTCCGACGACCCAGCGTGTCACAGTAGCAGCGGTCGCCCACTTCCACCAGTTGTGAGCGTAGTTATGCCAGCCCCAGTGATAAGCCGCGTGTCGTCCCCAGAATCCAGCTCCATAGCGTGGCAGGTGGCCATGGTACGGCGGTCGGTATCCCGACGGACGATAACCTGGTGGCCGGGTGCCCGGGGGACGATATCCCGGTGGACGTGTCCCAGGCGGCCTGTGCCCTGGCCCATGCCCGGCTCCGGGAAATCGATTTGTGGGCAGATTTACGGGCCGATTGCCGACGTTTGCTCTGTTTCCAATGTTAATCCTGACGTCATTCCCAATGTTGTTGCCACCACCGCGACGGTTACCCGGAGTCCCCGGAAGCGACTCCGGGGTTCCGGGGCGACTTCCCGCACCTCCGCTTCCCGGTCGCTGTCCGGTCGACGGCAACTGAGCTGGACGGTTCTGCAGGAAACCACCGGCAGCCCCACCACCGGGCCGTGAACCCGCTCGATCAAGATTGAGAAAATTATTCAGCTGTCCACGACCTGGGCTGCCCGCTGATGGTCGACCGCCTGATGGCAACCCGGTCGACGGGCGGCCTGGTGTTGATGGGCGTGTCGACGAGCGGCCTGGTGTGGACGGTCGGCTAATCGAAGGTCGACTCATGGATGGAGACCGTCCGCCTGAGTGGCGACTGATGCTGCCACCACCGCGACTGATGTTGCCACCACCGCGACTGATGCTGCCACCACCGCGACGACCGCGCTGGGCATACGTCTCTTCACCGATCCACATGCCGGCGGCGACTAAACAAATAATGCAGAATCCGATTCTTGTAAGATGGTTCATTTGACTGCCTGTACAGATTGCTGTTGTAAGAGACGGATTCTATTTTCGGCGAACGACGGTTTCGTCAACGTTGGGGAGAATCTGTCCGTCCAGGACACGATTAATTTTTTCCCACGTATAAGCCCCGTCTTCGGTCGGTCGAAAGATACTGGTGAACGAGCCGGATCCGCCGTCGGGCAGCGTGGCGACGGCCTGAACAACCCATCGGTCGTCACGTTTGGCCCACGTTCCCTTGATGAAGCCCCCGTCAGAATCAAACAACCAGCTACGGATTTGTGTCGCCTGGGGATCCCAGCCAATAATCTGCAGTCCCGTCGATCCTACGCCGCCCTGGCTGAAAACGGTGTACGTACGGCTGATGTAATTCTGATTCCTTGTCCACCGACAGGCCACTTCAATGGTCGTCCCGCCGTCTTCATCGACCCATTCGCCCATAAGCCATTCCAAGTCCTTCAGGTGCTGGTAGTTGGAATGCTGCACCACGATCTCTTCGTCGGTGACGCGATCGATCAGCCATTTCTTACCCGACTTCACATATACAATACTGTAACTGCTCTGAACGACATCCGCGGCTCCGCGAGTAACTGTGGCGGTGCCGCGTTCCAGGGCAACATTTGGTGAGATCAACTCAATCGATTCAGTCGTACCCGCCAGTTTGGGCACGTCCTCACCTTTGAACATGGTCGTAAATTCTGCGGTCAATGCCTCCCGACCAATGACTCGTTCTCCCGTGTCCCGACTGATGTAAACACCCTGCGGAGACCAGTGGGAAACCAACCCGGCCACGTCACGCTCATTAAATGCAGCGATGTACGAATTAATGGCAGCACTAACCTCAGCAGCTGCCTTTTCGTTGTCGGGAACCACGTCCTGACTGTTTGCGGCGAGACTGGCCACGCCCAGCCAGACAACAACAAACGACCTGCAAATCTTACGTTTCATTGATGCTCTCTCCCCTTAACACTACGTTCTCTGTGATCCTTCAGCAAAGGCTGATGTCGTCTTCGCTGCCAGCGAAGACCAGCCAGATCGTACCGAAAAACTTCCGGAGGTTTTGCCCGCTGCCTCAGAAAGTTGAAAAACACATGGAAGGTCTATCGGTTGATATTCGTGTCGCGCTGAACCAAAGCATGTGCACCGCAAACGGCGTAGTATCGCAAGTTTTTGACTTCCTGAATCGCTTCACACCCGCACAGATTGTGCACGTTATTGTGTCGATGCAACTTTGTTGCATAATGCGAGAGTGTGATCTGTTCGGGTCAGTCACACGCCTGATTCAGACAGCCTGAAGCGCAGGAGGCCACAGGTTTGCGTGAGCAATAGCTGTCCGCGCCGGGACGGTAGCAATGGCCGTGTTGATCGGCTCCGTATTACTGCGGGCATCGTCGTCGGCTGGTAGTTCTCAGCACCGATCACTCAAAAGATGTTCCTCAAACGCGGCGTACTGAAAATCGTTCCGGACGTGAAGAAGTTCGTCATCAAGGTTCATGTGGCCACCGACGAAACTGTCATGAAAAGGCGACGTACTGTTTGAAATCAATCCTCAACGATTTCAGTCTGCGGTCGATCAGGAAACGGCTGAACTGGAAGCAGCCCGGCAGACGGTGTCACAGGTGGAAGCCACAGTCGAGGTCGAGGCAGCGGCACTTAAGGAGGCGAAGGCCGACGAAGCCTATACCAGTACCGTATCGGAATCAGCTCTAAACGTACGGGAACGGAATCCCAGAGCAGCGGCGACGCTGCAGGCCGAGGTGCAGCATCAGGTCAAGATGAGCCCTCGGGCAGGTCGTGATCAGGCAGCTGCCTCGCTTCAGGAAGCCAAATTCGCACTGGCCGCCGCGAAACATGGAATTGGCCGGAATTAAAACGCAAGTGAACACGGCGAAGGTCAGTCTCGAACAATGCATCGTCAGATGCACTACTTGCCCGTTAAGATCGGACCTGTCGACGGTCAGCGGGCCCGACCTATGCAGTTAAGCCCTTGTGATTCACCGCACCCGATTTCGGTACAACCACCACGCCGGACGTAAGCGCAGGATGAACGCCGGCAGGACGGACAGTTGACGCGGGGCAATGGCTTCGGGCAATAATCGTCGCAGTACGTGCGACAGACTCCCCGAACACAGGGCGGCCGTTGGGGGCAGTAGTCATCGCAAAGAAAACAGCAGGCTTTGCAAGTCCTCGGCGATGGCTTTGGGCAGTAGTCATCGCAACAGAACTTAGTGATGCACTTCGGCCAGCACTCACCCATGCCGAAACATCCGGCCGGTGCGGGAGACGGCAATGTGCTCAGGGCACCAACCGCCAGCAGTACAGCAAACGTCTTGGATATCATCATGTAAGTTCCTTTCATCAAACGCCGGTTAGAAGGTGTCATTCGATTAGGTCCTGCTGGCACTGTCGCTCATAAAGACATACGCCTGGACCGACTCCGAGTCGACAACTGCTTGAAGTTGCCCGGGGGCAGCCGGCACAGGAATTCTATTCTCGAGGTCCGCTTTAATTTTTGCCTCGCCGCCTCCGCCTGTATCGAGGGCACCTCATCAACAGGCAGAGGCGGAAGTTGGATCTGTGCCACTGGTCCGGTGGGTGCCAGGCGGATTTCCCAGCCTCCGCCAATTGCCCTGTAAATTGCGATCAGACTCTGCGTCACTTCGCCTGTGGCGATGGCCACTGAATTCTGAACCCGTACCAGCGCCAATTGCAGAATAGAGACACGGTTAGAATCTGTGACGCCCGCCTGATACTGAGCGACACCAGTTTTGACGGGCTTTTCGACGGTCGCGACCAGATCGTTCAGGCCCTGCAGCCGTTCCCGGGCCTTCAGAAAATTGACCAGTGTGGATTCATTTTCCTGACTGGCCTGCACGACCGCTTGCCGGTGGTTGACGGCCAAATCCGGAAACTGAGCATCCTGCAACAGAACATTGTTTTGCAGGCAAGCATAGTTCAGGACGTCCCGGTTAAATACAGGCCCGATCGGTCCGGCGCCACTGGCAGAATTCCACCGATTGCTGAACGGTGTCGCTTCAACACGAATGTTGCCACTGACTGAAAAGTGAGGATAGAGATCAGCGACAGCAATACCGAACTGAGCCGCAACAAGGCGTTCAGCGTGTCGCACATCAGGCCGCCGTCTCAACAAATCGGCCAGTACTCCGATCGCGATCTCGACAGAGACAACGGAAATGTCTGCTTCGCCAGATTCCTGTATAAGGTCACGCGGCAAAATCCCCGGAAAAGTGCACAGCTGCGGGTTTGCGTTGCGGAGCTGCGCTTCCAACTGCGGGATCGTCTGCTCGGTAACCTGAACATTCTGATGCGCCTGCAACGGATCGAGTTCGGGAAACTGACCGCCCTTATTATGGGCATCCGCAATCTCAACCGAGACTTTAAGCAAAGCAATGTTGTTCTTCACATATTGCTGCTGCAGCATATGAATTTCAACATAAATCGCCGCGACATCAGCTACCAGAATGACAAGGATGTCGTCGTAACTTTCAATCGAGGCGTCCTGGCTGGCGTCGAAAGACTCGATGTTTCGTCGAAACCTGCTCCAGACATCGATTTCCCAGAACGCGTCACATCCGCCTGACCAGCGCCCGGACGCACGAGCAGCGCCGGGCAGGTTTCCGGGGAACACTTTTCGGCTGAGCATGCTTCCGGAACAGTGACCGAAGGCCTGCTGTTGCTGCGTAAGCACTTTATCGGCGGCGATCGCTCGGATCGCCCGCTGAACCCGCATGCCAGCCGCTCGCAGTGTCAGATTATGACTGAATGCGTTTTGCATCAGCCCGAGCAGGACAGGAGCACCAAAGACGTCCCACCACGAGGTGTCGTTGAAAAGATCCGTGCTGATGCGTTCGTCGTACGAATCAATCCAGTCGGCGCTGACTGACGCGGCCGGCTTGAAATAGTCCGGACCGACCTTGAACCCATTGTCATTGCAGGTGTGAAGTCTGGCACAACTGCAGACGGTAATCTTCCTCAACAGACTCATACGTATGAAGTGTAGGGGCCAAAGCGGCGGGCCCCATGTATGCGTGGATAGATTACGACTAGTCACTCCACGCCCCCATGGCCACATTTCTGCAGAAACGAGTGGTCCGAATCCATTCGTAATCGCCGCTTGCGCTTGCCGCTGCCTGGATTTATCGGAGAGTCCCCGATGAGGTGAGCGGCTTTTCAGACGGTGTCCCGTCTGAGTTGTCGCTTTCTTCGTTGACGGCGTCAGATCCGTCAGGACCGTCAGGCTCAACGGCAGAAGCTGCGCGAACACGTCGGAACGGACACACACGAGAAAAGGCCCTGGTCGTTGTCCACGCCCAATCATGACTGGCCTGTGAGAACCGGGCAGAGCAGCATCTGACACCCCTGGTATTTTCCGGTGGGCACAGTCAGACGGTCTGACGGACCTTGCAGGTTTCGACAAGCGCAGTGAGTTCCAGTGCATCCGGACCGGTAACGGTATGCCGACACTGCACCAGGAACCCGCGAAGTTTACTCGCCAGTTCTCCAAACTCGAATTTCGCGGATGTCGGTACGGTCAAGCTGAACGTCGCTGCCGCCTCTGTCCCTGAGCCCTCCACGTTCGCTCTGCTTGGCCTGGGTGTCCTTATCCTTGAAGGCCGAAGCTGCCAACGGCGCAAAACGGCATGAATCCAGGCTATTAGTTTGCGGAGTTGTCGTGGCTGCCGTATCTTCACGTTCCGACAAATAGAACGGGCCGCCCGCCCCTGCATCCGCCTTTCCGGGGTACGGGCCAGGTGAAGCAGTGAACCGACCAGGCCGGAATAATGAGATGCGCAGCACGAACAGCAGCTGCACGTTCTAATTGCCTGACGGTTCTCAGGGGCGTCATAGGCAACAACACTCCACCGCAGACTTGCATGGACTCCAGAGGGAATGACACGTTGATGACTTCCGCTAAATCAAAACCCGACGGGCTCTTCGCAATTCGCACCGCGGGAAGGCCACCAGCCACGGCGATTTTTCTGACAACGTGGCTGGTGCTGACACTGCTGACCTGTGCCAGCACGGCATGCGGACAGGAAGCCGCCGAGGGCATAACGGCGACGGTCACCCGTCCCGTGCATCCGATACTGATTCGCAACGAACACGGCCCGTTGCTGCGTGTTGTCGTTGACATCGACAAAGGAGTTGAGGCCCGGATCACCTCGCTGACGTTCAATCTCGACGGCAGTGACGACATAGGCGACGTCGAATCGCTGACGCTCTTCGACACCGGCGACAGTGATGCGTTTTCGCCGACCACTCGTGTAGGCGAATCGGCGATGCCGGCGGCAGAAATCACGTTTCGACTTGAGCGACCGCTTCGCGCCGGCAAAAACGTGTTCTGGCTGTCGTGCCGCTTGAAGGCCACGGCTGCTCTGCACCACGGGATCGCTGCCGCCTGTCCATCGATTGCAACGACGGCAGGAAAGGTCGTGCCCCGAGACACGTCGTCGACGGTGCGACATCGTATCGGCGTCGCGTTGCGAAAGCACAACGACGACGACGTTCACACCTATCGTATTCCGGCGCTGACAACGTCGGTTAAAGGAACACTGCTGGCGGTGTACGACATGCGCCGCCGCACGGGCCGCGATTTACAGGAAGACATTGACATCGGACTCAGCCGCAGCACGGACGCCGGTCAGACCTGGGAGCCGGTCCAGGTCATCATGGACATGGGCGAATATGGCGGACTGCCGCAGGATCAGAATGGCTGCAGCGATCCCGGCATCATCGTCGATCAGCAGACCGGCGAAATTTTCTGCTTCGCTCTGTGGATGAATGGCAAGCCGGGCAAGCATCAATGGAATGACAACGGTTCCGAACCCGGCTTCGAGATCGGCCAGACGGCCCAGTTCATGATGGTACGCTCTAACGACGATGGCCTGACCTGGTCCACTCCTGAGAACATGACACGCAGGCTGAAGCAGGAATCGTGGTGGCTGCTGGCTCCTTCACCGCAGTCCGGTTTCAACATGCCGGACGGAACGCTGGTCATGCCGGTGCAGGGACGCAGGGGCCGAGATCGTACCGAAACATTCGCCACGCTGATGATCAGCAGGGACCACGGCACGACGTGGACGGTCCGCAATCCAGGCTACAGCGGTGGCAATGAATGCCAGGCCGCACTGCTGGGCGACGGATCCATCATGCTGAACATCCGCAATGTGCACGAACGGTATCGCGCCGTCGTCGTCACCAGCGACCTGGGCCGGACGTGGAAACCTCACCCGACCAGCCGCAATACGCTGATCGAACCAAACTGCAACGCCAGTCTGCTGCGAGTCGATTACAAACGCGGCAAAGAAATGAAACACGTGTTGTTGTTTGCCAATCCACATACACAGAAAGGCCGCACTCATCACACGATTCAAGTCAGCTTCGACGACGGTCAAACCTGGCCGGATTCGCATCACCTGTTGCTGGATGAGGGCCGTGGCGCCGGGTACCCAAGCCTGACTCGTGTTGATGACGAACACATCGGAATTGTTTACGAAGGCAGCCAGGCACATGTGGTGTTCGAGAAGATTCCTCTGATTGAACTTCTCGAGCCAAGACGCCGAATATCTGCCCGGGATGTCTGGCAGCGGGACGTGTCGCAGCAGGGCGCCGAATACCTGAACAGACTTCTCCGAGGAACTCCGTTCGGAACCAACAACTTCGACCTGAAGGGTCTGCGAGCAGGCATGGGTACGCGACACGAACCGACTGTGCCTGACGTGAAGCTTCTGAAAGTGAAAGTCGGAGACGTGCCCTGTGAATGGGTCCTTGCGCCCGGCGGGGATCCTGATGTTCGGTTGCTGTATCTTCATGGGGGCGGCTGGGTTTCGGGATCAGGAGGCAATTATCTTCCATTGGCCGCCGACATCTCGTTGGCGGCCAAGTGTGCCGTGCTTCTCCCCGACTACCGTCTGGCTCCCGAACATCCCTTTCCCGCCGGGCTCAACGATTGTGTTGCTGCTCACGACTGGCTGATCGCGAATGGACCGGCCGGCCCCGGACCTGCAAAGGCGACGTTTATCGCAGGCGATTCTGCAGGCGGCAACCTGACGCTGGCGACGCTGCTGGCACTGCGCGACCGCAAACGTCCGCTGCCGGCTGGCGGCATCGCCATTTCGCCGGGCACGGATTTCACGCTGGCCAGCCAATCGCTGAAGTCTGTCCATGACCCCATCATCAGTGCACGGACGATGCCCGAGTTTCGTGAGCGTTATCTGGGAAAAACAGATCCCCGCAATCCGCTCGCTTCGCCCGTCTTCGGCGACTACCGAGGCATTCCACCACTGCTAATTCAGGTTGGCGAGCACGAAATGCTGCGGGACGACGGCCTTCGAGTGGCAAAGAAAGCGCGAGCCGCCGGGATTCCCGTCCAGCTGGAAGTGTGGCCCGGCATGGTCCACGTGTTTCAGATTCGAAGGCTGCCGGAATCTCGCGAGGCCATCAAACGCATCAGCAATTTTATCCAGTTACAACAGAACTCAACGCGTGTCAGCGTTTCACGCTGACTTGCGGCCGCGAAGAACGTATATCGATAGAAATTGCCTTACTTCCACAAGCCAATATTGTCTGCGACGCCTAGCAGACTGCTCTGCAGCGACTGTCTCACCTACGAATTACACGAATCGTTGTCCATCACAACGTTACTGTACACCGAACCAGCGTTCGCTGAGCTGAGAGTACGCAG